>ENA-UPTF01002639-UPTF01002639.1-marine-metagenome-genome-assembly--contig:-NODE-2639-length-10239-cov-2.916749_pt1 | contig 10239 bp, 9 predicted proteins | sample MGYA00238166_ERZ767019 | MGnify/ENA primary metagenome ERZ767019 (study PRJEB28930, sample SAMN06266391) | marine metagenome | isolation source: Sea water from 250 m depth | place: Atlantic Ocean | study... | reverse complement strand
GCCGTGGATAATGGTACAGCCTTACTAGTAAAGGCAGGGCAAAAGTTACAGTCGTCTGTTACTGCAGTGGCTTACGAATCCTTGATAGGAATTGAAGGGGTTTCTCAATGTGGGGCGATTAAACTCAAGAAGTAGACATATCAAAGTGTCCCATAGAGTTTTTCCGCTACTATCTTCACGCCGACTCGCCTGTCTTTGATCATTGCCTCATCATATTCGTTCCAGTCAGGGTGATCTTGCCCGCTGGCAGATGTGTATATTTTACGTAATGTTTGAAGCCAGATTTGCCGGTCATGATTGTTTTGGGAGATTATTTTGGCGAACCCTTCCAATACCAAGTATGGTCTCCATGAAGATCCAGAAACTAGGATTGAGCAGCGGCGATTTCTTGTCAAATTAAGTAGCTTAGCTCTGCCCTCGGTTGTGGTGAAAGCCACCCCATCTTCCAGAGTTCCTACGGTGACTATGCTCATTTGCGCGGCCCCATCACGGCGGAAGGTGGTTAGTACTGCGTCATGGTTATTTTGTAGAAATTTTGCAGCGTCACTAAATTTCATATTACTTCCTCCTAAAATTCTGTTTCATAAAGTAGATATTTTGTGTCATGCATTCCGAGTTTTTTATAAACAGTTTGCGCGATAATATTTTCCTTTTCTACATAGAGTCTGATGCCGCAAATATTTTTTACGCTAAAGGATAGCTTCTTAACCTCGTCGTAAAGATGACTATATACGCCTTTTCGCCTCCACTCATTTTTTACATATACGCTTTGTATCCACCAGAACCAGCCATTACGCCAATCGCTCCATTCATAAGTTATCAGAAGGCTACCGATAATATGTCCTTCATACTCTGCGACTAAGTAAGTGCCTTTTTGGGTGTCTTTTATTACTTCAGTTACACCTGATTTAATGGCGAATTCCTGAAGGGTTTTCCCTTCTGTTTCTAAAGCCATGTTTTTTTGAAACTGGACTATTGTTTCTGTGTCGGCGAGTGTCCCTTTTCTAGTAATTAATTTATCCATATAACTAGACTCCATAGGGTAGTAGAATTCTGAAAACTTTATTACATTTGGATGACAATGGCTTCATATATATCAATGTTAACTTTATCAATTTGGGTAGATTCAGTCAGAGTTTACCTAACGTATAATGGGCTTCGTACCTGAAAAGGAGTCACCAAGTAATTGAACAAAGTTTATTCATCTTTTAGCGAGGCTGTGGTAGATATACCAGATAGTGCCACTTTGATGATTGATGGATTTGCTGGTCCCGGTGGCACGTCTCAAAATCTTATAAGAGCGCTTAGGGACCAAGGTGCACGTGATCTAACAATAATAAGTAATACAGCAGGACTCGCTAGTGTAATCGGATTTGGAACCATTCCCGGGCAAAAACCGATAGACATTGGCATTCTGGTTGATAACGGGCAGGTTGCTAAGGTTATAGCATCTTTCCCGGTATCTCCGTCCCCTTCGCGTCCCACTTCTTTCGAGAAGGCCTATCAGAGGGGGGAGATAGAACTTGAGCTTGTACCACAAGGAACACTTGCAGAACGTATTCGTGCGGGAGGGGCAGGGATCCCAGCTTTCTTCACACCTACAGGAATAGGAACTTTTGTAACCGATGGGAAAGAAGTCAGAGTATTTGAAGGGAAAGAATACGTGCTTGAGAGCGCCCTCAAGGCGGATTATGCTCTAATAAGAGGCCATAAGGCCGACACAATGGGTAACCTCAGTTTTAGGGGAACTTCTATGAATTTCAATGGGGTCATGGTTACAGCAGCGACAGTTTCTATCGTCGAAGTAGACAAAATTGTTAATGTGGGGGAAATTGATTCCTACAGGATAGATACGCCAGGACTCTACGTAAACAGGATTGTTGAGGTTTAATTTTGGTTGCTGAGAGATTGCCTAGAGAAGTAATTGCCATGCGAGTGGCACAGGAATTGCAAGACGGAGATGTCGTTAATTTAGGAATAGGGATTCCTTCGTTATGCTCACAATTCGTACCTGAAGGCAGAACTATTTTTTATCATAGCGAAAGTGGTGTCCTTAATTATGGTCCCATGGCAGAGGAAGGGGAGGAGGATCAAGATCTAATTAACGCCAGCGGGCAATTTTTAGCTCCGATGCATGGGATGTCATTTTTTGACTCCGGTTCTGCGTTTGCCATGATTAGAGGTGGGCATATAGATGTCACAGTGCTAGGGGCATTACAGGTTTCCAGAAAAGGGGATCTTGCTAATTGGATGATACCTTCGAGGGGTATTGGTAATGTCGGTGGGGCAATGGATTTGGCAGTTGGAGCGAAAAAAGTTATCGTCTCTATGGAGCATATTGATCGTGAGGGTAATCCCAAAATTGTTGAGGAATGTAATTTTCCTCTTACATGCCCCGCTTGTGTTGACATGATAGTGACAGATATCGCTGTAATTTCAGTTCAGAGGGAAGGTTTAATTTTGAAGGAAACCGCTCCAGGCTGGTCGGTAGAAGATGTTCAGGCAGAGACAGATGCAAAGTTGATCATTGCACCTGATGTTGGGAATATTTCACTTTAATTAAATACTCCTTCAACTCGGAATGTTGCCCCGGTTTCAGTTTTTATTATCTCGATCTGTTCTTCGAAATTTTCTTTCATTTGTTCAACGTGTGTGATTACTATAATTTTTTCGAACTCTGTTCGCACTGATTGGATTGCTTCGGTTAGGCGTTCTTGTCCTTTTGAATCTTGTGAGCCAAATCCCTCGTCTATAAATAGGATAGGTAATGGGGCGCCAGATCTTGAAGCGAGAAGCTTTGACAACGCGATTCTAAGTGTGAAGTCTATTCTAAACGCTTCTCCTCCACTAAAGGTTTCATAACTTCTAGTTCCGACCTCATCGGAAACACGAATGTCTAACTCTTCAGAAGGAACCCCAGTCAGTCTGTCCAACCTTCCTTCTCGGAGTTCCAATTTTAGAGCCATCCTGTTATCGGTAAGCTTTGATAATAGGTCATTGGCGATCTCTTGGATTTGAGGTACAGCCCTTTCAATCATGAAAGCTTGTATTCCGTTTCGGCCGAAGGCGGCACTCAATTCGTCGTAAGAATCCTTTTCCTGTTTATGAGTACTAATGGAGGTCTTTAATTTCCGAACCTCATCTTCCGTCTGTTCAATTGTTAGTAGGCGATTTTTCAGGATGTCTCTTTGTGAAATTGTGCTTTGCAATTCTGAACGCTTAGATTCAAGATTGCGGGAAACACTCTGAAACATTTCAGAATTTTTTTGACTCTGCTTAAGACGAGCATCAATCTGATCAAGTTCTTTAGTCCAAATCGATACTTGTTCTTTGCGGTTCTTAATCAGAACCTGATTTGAAGTAGAGAATTTATTTATCTCATTTTTTCTAGTCTCGGCATTTTCAAGCTGACTGTAGAGTCGAAGATATTTTTGATATTTCTCTGCATTCTCTAGCAATGATTTATGCTCTTGTTCGTCGTAACCAATTGCCTTAATTCGTGATTGAACAAGGCCTAGTTCCTTTCTATGTTCAACTGAAAATGCATTGTTGGTTCTTTTTGACTCTATCAAGCCGATTTTATTACGAATATTTCCAATTTCCTGTGCTGTTTTATTCAGATTGGCTAGCTTTGATCTCGAAGATATTATTCCAACGTTAAGTCGGGTTTGTTCGTCCTGGATAAGTTTATTTTCCCCTGCAATACGCTCAGATTGGTTAGTGATTAAATCTCTATGTTCAGAAATCTTGACGGAATTTAACTCGTAGGATTTTTTACTTTTCTCGCCAACAAGTCTCAGTTCATTTTGTAGATGATTCTTACCTTGTACTAACAAATCTTGATTGCAAACAGGGCATGAAGCATCAGATTCTTTGAGAAGATCGAATCTTTTTCTGGTTTCTGTCATTTCATTCATCAGAGATATATTTTCGAGCTCAAGACGATTTTTTTCTTTCTCTAATTGAGATATTTTTTCACCAATGGGTTTAAGTTCAACCTCTCTATTTTTTAAGTTATGTAACTCACTTTCCTGATTTTCTAACTCTCGGGTTATATTGGGTATCTCTGCCACTGCAGGCAGCATCTCTGAATTAAGACGGTTTCTGAGTAGATTTAATTCTACGGTTACCCTTTCGTCTTCCACTGCAATAGCTTGACTTATCTCGGCAGCAGTGCTGTCAAGTTCTCTTAAATTACGAAGGTCTTCTTCGGTTTTTGCCAACGCCTTTGCATTTTGGTCAAGATTGGATTTGCCTTCAGTTATTTCATTGGTTCGGGAAGTTAAACTTTCTAGCTCTGATAACTCATGGGATAGGGAAGTTTCCTGTTCTTCAGCCTGCCTGATTTCTTTTGCTGCCAGATTTAGGGACGATTTAAACGTTTGACTTTGATCATGGTCTCTCACGGCACTTTCAATAATGGCTGATAGTTTGGTCAATTGCTCTTGGAGAGACGCCACTTGAGGAGTAACTGTGTCTATGTTATCGCTAGTCTGATGTAATAGGGTCACTAAGGATTCTTTGTCAGATAATTCTGACGAATGTATTTCAAGTGCAGTGTCACTTTTGTCTATCTTAATCTGAAGCTCTTTAGCTTTTTCCTTGGCCGACGTCTCTAGTTCCTGGTAATAGTCCAAAGCAAGAACGTCTGCCAATATTTGTTTGCGGTCAGCTGGATTGCTCTTAGTAAAACGATCGGCATCTCCTTGACGTAGGTAAGATGTGCTCACAAACGTGTCGTAATCCATGTGTAACAAATTTACAATTTGCTGCTCCGTATCTCTAATAGTATTTCCCATTATGGAAGTGGGTTGATCCCCACTGAGCACTGCTAAATTGAGTTCCGTTTTGCCTGAACCTGAGCCTCTACTTCGGCTATGCACTCTTGTAACGCGATATTCTTGGCCATTGGCTAAAAAATCCAATTCAACACTCATGGATGTCTGCCCTTGGTGTATTAGCTCCTCTTGAGTCCTGGCTCTGGCTTTTCCCCAGAGCGCCCAAGTGATTGAATCGAGAAGGGCTGTTTTTCCATTGCCATTGTCACCCGATAGGCATGCGACATGTATCCCCTCCAGACTCAGAGTGGGTAATCCTTGCCTATAGCACATAAAATTCTCGAGTGTGAGTCGGAGCGGTATCAAGTCTCAATCCTCCAAACCAAAATCAAGTCACCGATATTTTATTTCCGTTTAATAGACAAGTACTCACCAGAGGGACGGCTTCTTTAACTAGGCTTTCGGCAAAACATCCTTGCTTGGCAAGCTTTATTACCTCTAAAACCTTTGAGTCAGATTCCTCTGAGTCGACCTCAAAAAAACTTCTAACTTCGGTCACCGAATTATTCACTGTGCCTTTGATAACGGAGCCCTGTAGAAAATAATCTAGCTCTACATTAACTTGTGCCGACTTAATTTCAATGCCCTTCATTGAAGCGTACCGCTTCAAGTTTGTAAGAAGTCAAAACCCAATCCCTCCGGCTATATAAGTAAGGGGTGAGGGGTAATTGTCATCTCCTCCAAGCCTTGACGGCTCATCAGAGTAGAAAGTGAATTTATCTCTATTTCCCTTGTGGAGCATTTTTTCAATATGCTCGCACTTAACTGAAACCGTAGATTGTAATTTTCCTTTGGGTAGTTCTTTCCCTACGACTGACTGGGATATATCGCTGGGCATATACTACTTCCCTTCTTGGTGAAGATATTCTTGGATCGTAAGTACGTTATAATTTTCTCCACCCTTACACAGACTTTCTACTGCTGCTCGAGCGGTATCAAGCGATGTAAAGCAAGGAACCCTTTTATCCACCGCCGCTCTTCTTATGTGAAATCCATCTTGCATCACTTCGCGAGCTCCGGTTACCGTGTTTACAACTGCATTCACAGTGCCATTGTTAATTATGTCTACAACGTTTGGACCGTCGTCATCAAGTCTCTTCGGTACCATCACCACGGGTATCTCAAGACCGTTTATGACGGCTGCCGTACCTTCTGTGGCAAACAATTTGTATCCGGCTTCATCAAGATTTTTTATTAACGATATGCTGTCTGATTTGTCCTCATCAGAGATGCTCAGAAGTATTGCACCATTTTTAGGAAGCATTAGATTTGATGCCATCAAAGCTTTAGCCGCTGCTGACTCAAAATTTTTATCTAGACCCATTACTTCGCCCGTGGATTTCATTTCCGGACCTAGGAAAGTGTCTACCCCTGCGAGTTTCGACATGGAGAAAACTGGGGCTTTTACGCCTACCAATTCTTGTTTTTCCCAAAGTCCTCCTTCATATCCCAAATTCTTGAGTTTTTTGCCCAACATTGCCTTCACAGCTAGTTTCACCATGGGTACCCCGGTTATTTTGGATATGAACGGGATTGTTCGACTTGACCTTGGATTGACCTCAATGACGTAAACTTGAGTGTCCTCATTCACTGATTTGTTACTTCCGGGACTTCTATAAGACGATCCTCCGACAATGACGTATTGGATGTTCATTAGTCCACGAACATCTAACGCCTGACCGATGCGTGTTGTGTAGTCAACTACAGTTTTTATTTCATTACTGGATAATGTTAATCCCGGATATATTGCCATGGAGTCTCCACTGTGCACTCCGGCTCTTTCAACATGCTCCATAATTCCTGGTATCAACACGGTTTCACCGTCACAAACAGCGTCTACCTCTACCTCTCTTCCTTCAAAATATTTGTCAATCAGGACATTTCTTCCACCTCCGGCTTCGAAGGCATTGGTCATATAACGTGCTAGCTCAGTTGCATTTTGTACTATCTCCATCGCTCTTCCACCTAGAACATAGCTTGGTCTTACCAAAACTGGGTATCCGATCTCTTGAGCGACTTTCAATGCTCCCTCAAGGTCTATCACAGCGGAACCTGGTGGATTAGGTATACCTACCCGGGCTAGAAATTCCTCGAAAAGATGTCTGTCCGAGGCCGTGTCGATGGAAGATGCCGTTGAACCAAGTATGGGTAGGCCAGCTGCATCCAGTGTCTGGGACAGGTTGATAGCAGTTTGCCCACCAAATTGAACTATGGTGGGTGCCACGTCAATCTGGCCGTTCGCATTCTCTAGTTCTTCATTTTCCAATATGTCTCGAATACTTTCATCATCAAGCGGTTCAAAATAGAGCCTGTCACTCGTGTCAAAGTCAGTAGAAACAGTCTCAGGATTTGAGTTGACCATAATGCTTCCAAGACCCTCTTCTTGCAGGGCCCAAGCTGCGTGAACTGAACAATAGTCAAATTCAATACCTTGTCCTATTCTTATTGGGCCACTTCCAACTACCAGAGATTTTGGGCCAGGTAGAGGTTCCGCTTCATTTTCTTCTTCGTATGTACTATAAAAGTAGGGAGTCAGAGCTTCGAATTCGGCGGCGCATGTGTCAACCATTTTGAAAACAGGTTTTAAACCGTAGTTCTTTCTTAATCGTCTCGTTTCCTCAGTAGTTCTGTCGGTCAGAACTGCGATTCGGTCGTCTGGGAAACCAAGCCTTTTCGCTTCATACATTAAATTTTCATCAAGATGTTCATGTATAAGTCGATTTTCCATAGTGGTGATTCGGCCAAATGCCCTGAGGAACCATGGGTCTATTCCTGTTCTGCGTGAAAGCTCTTCTGGACTAACATTTCTTCTCAATGCCGACAGAACAGCCCAGAGACGTTCATCATTAGGCCATATCGGTAATGTACTGAATAAAGGTTGGTCGGTAGTCGACCAATCAGGGTCCTCCCATAGAATTGACCTGTTTGTGATTTCTAGTGATCGAACAGCTTTTTGGAAGGCTGCTTCAAAAGTTCTGTCTATCGCCATGACCTCCCCTGTGGCTTTCATCTGTGTACCTAGTGTTCTGTCACCAGTTGGAAATTTGTCAAATGGCCATCGGGGTATCTTTACCACACAGTAGTCTAGCGCGGGTTCAAAAGCTGCCATAGTTTTCTCAGTGACTGCATTGGGGATTTCATCTAAGGTACGTCCCACCGCTATCTTTGCCGCCACTCGAGCAATGGGATATCCCGTAGCCTTGCTTGCTAATGCTGAACTACGGCTTACCCGAGGGTTAACCTCTATAACGTAGTAGCCTTCACCTTCAGTTCCTTTGTCGGGGAGGGTTTCTCCTACAACTTCTCCCGGCGCGAGAGCAAACTGCACGTTGCAACCACCCTCAATTCCCAGTTCCCGAATTATCTTTAGGCTCGCACTACGCAATTTTTGATAATCATTGTCTGAAAGAGTTTGGCTGGGGGCTACCACGATGCTGTCTCCTGTGTGTACTCCCATTGGATCAATGTTTTCCATATTGCATATTGTGATGCAATTGTCCGCGCTATCTCGCATTACTTCGTACTCGAGTTCTTTCCAACCAACTATAGATTGTTCGATGAGAACTTGGGTTATCGGGCTAGCTGCGAGACCTCCTTTCACGATTTCCTCAAACTCTTCTTCGTTAGTGGCTATTCCTCCTCCTGTGCCTCCAAGCGTATATGCTGGACGGACAACCAATGGAAGACCAATTTCTCGTTTCGCTGATATGGCTTCGTCCATATTGTTAACTGTGAAGCTGGGAGGTACGGGTTCCCCAATCTCAGCGAGCATTTTTCTGAACAGGTCTCTGTCTTCCGCATTTTTGATTGTGTCAATGCGACTTCCTAGTAACAGGACATTATGTTTGTCCAATACTCCAGCTTCGTGCAGTTCCATCGCAAGATTGAGACCAGTTTGACCTCCTAACGTTGGAAGTAGACCATCCGGTTTTTCGCGTTCCATTATCCTGTCCAGCACGGGAACAGTTAATGGTTCGACATAAACTCGGTCGGCGACATCGGTATCAGTCATGATAGTCGCTGGATTGGAGTTTACAAGAATCGTTTCGATTCCTTCTTCACGAAGTGATTTGCAGGCCTGTGTTCCCGCATAATCAAATTCGGCAGCTTGGCCAATAACAATTGGACCGGATCCAATAACGAGTATTTTTCGTAATTCTTTAGTCAATTAGGTAATCATTCTCCGATAAATAATTTTGTAGTTTGTCAGGGAAATTGATGGTCATACCGTCTACCCCACAATTAACGGCTATCTTCATTAAATTTTCATCAAATACTCCATGGCATCTCACTTTTAGCCCTCGATTGTGAATCTTATCCACGAGGGTTGGTGTGATCAGTTCAGCTCTGGGGCATAGTTGGTCGAATCCAGCTTCAACAGCTTCATCTATGAACCTGTCTTCCCACATGCTTCCAGGTCCCATCGGAACCAGCCAGCCGGTTTTTATTTCTGGTGCGTATAACGTTGACTCTTCAACCCATTGTTTCCAAAAAGAAGTAATTACCACATTGTTTTCAGCCTTATAGTCTCTAACCATATCGCAGGTCCTACTAGCTAAGTCTGCCGCACCACGGGCTTTAATTTCTATGTGAAAATTTAATTTACCGAGGTATCTGTCGAATATTTCGGCAAGGGTACTGATGCCTTGATCTGAAAAATCTCCTCCGAACCAAGATCCAGCATCTAGCTTTTGGATTTGGAATAAAGTCATGTTTGAGACATATCCGACTCCGTTGGTAGTTCTGTCGACAGTGTCGTCATGAATGACCACAATCGAGTGATCTTTGGTGAAATGAACATCAAGCTCAATGTCCTTTATTCCCATATCCAGGGCTAAGTCAAAAGAAGATAAAGTGTTTTCTGGAGCATAAGAAGATGCTCCGCGATGAGCTATATTGATAAGTCGCTTGCCGCTCACGACTTAGACTCCCTGACCATGTCTAGGAATCTGTTGAATATATATTCATTGTCTTTAGGCCCGGGGGAAGCCTCTGAGTGGTATTGGATACTCATTGCAGGCAAGGATTTGTGTCGTATTCCTTCAACGGTGTTGTCATTCATACTGATATGGCTAACTTCAACCTCTGAAGGCAAAGACTCTGGGTCAATGGAGTAACCGTGATTCTGTGCAGTGATATATACCCGTCCGGTAGAAATATCCTGAACAGGATGGTTGGCGCCACGATGGCCAAATTTAAGTTTGTATGTTTTCGCCCCCAGGGCTCGTGCTAATACCTGATTACCTAGACATATACCCATTATGGGCACTCGTCCCAATAACCCCCTCACACTTTCTACTGTATATTCAAGTAATTCAGGATCGCCCGGACCTGGTGACAACATTATTCCGTCTGGTTTCTGTTCAAGAAGTTGTTCGGCCGTTGTGTTGGAGGGAAATAC
>ENA-UPTF01002638-UPTF01002638.1-marine-metagenome-genome-assembly--contig:-NODE-2638-length-10240-cov-6.012201_pt1 | contig 10240 bp, 11 predicted proteins | sample MGYA00238166_ERZ767019 | MGnify/ENA primary metagenome ERZ767019 (study PRJEB28930, sample SAMN06266391) | marine metagenome | isolation source: Sea water from 250 m depth | place: Atlantic Ocean... | reverse complement strand
CAAATACCAAAGGATGCGAAGAGTGTGAAAAGGAAAAAACTCCTTGGGTTGCATTACGAATGTGTCTTACATGTGGACATGTTGGATGCTGTGACTCTTCAGTCGGTTTACACGCGACAAAACATTTCAAGGAAACAGGTCATCCTGTAATGGTTGCACTGCCTGACAAATCATGGCGCTGGTGTTATATTCACAAGGACTATTATTGATCAATATGACAAAATACACGCTATCAAAATGGAGTCTTGACGATCTGTTAAAAAACCCAACCAGATCTACATTTGATAAAAAATTAGCAGAATTAAATAATTATGCTAGAGAATTTGAAAAACAGAAAAAATTTCTAAATAAAAAAATATCCTCTAAGAAACTTCTAGAATTGATACACAAAATTGAACATATTACGGAAAAATCTAGTATTATAGGTGGATATGCATCATTACAATATTCTGAAAATACACAGTCTGATGAAGCAACTTCTCTTCTAACACGTATCTCTCAATTTGGCTCTGAGATAGAAAATCGATTATTATTTTTTGATTTATGGTGGAAAAAACAGATTGATGAAAAAAATGCACGTCGTCTCATCAAATCATCGGGTGAGTTTTCACAGTATCTGACGTTCAAAAGAATTTTAGCAAAATATTCACTGAGTGAACCAGAAGAAAAAATCATCAATACGCTTGATGTGACTGGAGCTTCTGCACTGGTAAAATTATACGACAAGATAACAAATGCGTTTGTATATGTTGTCAAAATTGATGGGAAAAAAAAGAGGATGAATAGAGAAGAACTAACTACACTTGTTAGAAATAAAAAATCAAAAGTTAGAGAAGCTGCATACAAATCATTATTTTCAAAATATTCTGAGAACAAGGGAGTAACTGGAGAAATTTACCAAAATATTGTTCTAAACTGGAAAGATGAAGGGATTGGAATGAGAGGTTTTTCATCCCCAATCATGATTAGAAATATTGCTAACAACGTCGATGAAAAAACAGTAAAAACATTACTTGATGTATGTAGAAAGAATACCAAAGTTTTTCAAAAATATTTCAAAGAAAAAGCAAAATTACTTGGCATGAAAAAGATTAGGCGGTATGATCTATATGCGCCTAGAAAATCAAACCCAAAAGAAAAAACATACTCGTATGATAAATCGGTAAAACTAGTACTGAAATCACTTGATAAATTTAGTCCCACTCTGTCAAAATATGCAAATAGTGTATTTTCACAGAATCATGTTGATTCAGAATTAAGACCTGGAAAGGTATCGGGAGCATTTTGTAGCACACCATCTCCAAACAAAATACCATATGTATTGATGAATTTTACAGGCAAATCACGTGATGTGTTTACCTTATCACATGAAATTGGTCACGCCATACATAGTATATGTGCTTCAAAAAATTCTATACTAACATCAGATGCATCATTACCACTGGCTGAAACTGCATCTACATTTTCTGAAATGTTGTTGTATGATAATTTATCTGAATTAGTAAGCAATGAGGAAAGAAAAATAATGCTATCAGAAAAAATGGATGATTTTTATGCAACAATTGGCCGACAGTCTTTCTTTACATTATTTGAGATTTCTGCACATGAACAAATTGCAAATAGTACAACCGTAGATGAGATTTCAAAAACTTATCTTCATAATCTTAACGAGCAATTTGGAAGTTCTGTTAATGTTTCGGAAGATTTTCAAACAGAATGGAGCTGCATACCACATTTTTACCATGCTCCATTTTACTGCTATTCATATGCTTTTGGAAACTTGTTATCACTTTCTTTATTTCAGAGATACAAAAAAGAAGGTGCAGGATTTGCTTCTACATACACAAAAATTCTATCTGCAGGTGGTTCAAAGAAACCTGAAAACTTGCTTCAGCAGTTTGGCATAGATATCACAAAATCTAGATTCTGGCAAGATGGTTTTGATTATATCAAAACCCAAGTTGATGAATTATCTAAACTTGGATGATTTTATCTTTTAAAAAATTTTAATAATATGGGGCTGGCAGTTAGAGCCATCTAACTGCCAGCTTGTTCCCCAACGGTTTGAATCGATGTCAAAATATTAAAAAAATATATTTAATTTAAAGGTTTGATAGTAAAGTAATTAATAGAAAAAAATGGGCACATAACTATGTACAAGATTTTATTATTAGCCACAATTGTACTACTATTTGTTTTTTATACGCCACAATCATTTTCGGAGTCGATAGGATATTTATCATGGACAGAAACTGCACAATTCGTAATAGATGAAAATGGTGGTAAAACATCAGTATCATTAGGTGTGATGAGTAAAAATCCTGATGACATAATGATTCCGGAACTATTGGAATCAATGATTATTAATCATCCTAGGTTAATCGGGATTAGTTACACAAATCAGTATAATTGTGTTCCAGGTGTAGAACAAGTTGTTGATTATGAATTACACGAGTTCTCATGTATCATGATAGATATTACTAAACCTTCTGAAATCCGTAGCATCGACGAGTTACATGCTGATGCACAATCAGTTGGAGATTCATTCATTGGCGTTATCAATGAATCCTTTGGCATTGATGCAGAATTCCACTCTGTATTCATCAATAGAATGGGTTTGACTTCAGATGTGTACAAATCAAAAATATCAGTTGTTTACATAATACCAAAAAAATCATCGCCAGTGCATTTTGGTGAAATAACTGTACCGTTTGTTAAAGATGAGATCCATAATGGTGGTGGTTTTTTCAGACATGCTCAAGAAATGGCTGAGCATAAAGATTCTGTATTTTCATTCAGTCTTACTCCAGTAGATAACAGAATTTTACGTTCAGTAACAGTTCTGATGGAAGATTGGGGACAATACGATATAACCGGTATGAAAATAAGTCTGCTCGAACTGATGATGGTTGATACTTTAGAACGCTCTAAGGTATTTACAGATGGATTTTATCCTCTAAATTCGGTAATATCTTTGATAGTTATTCCTGATCAAAACTCACAGATAATAGAATTGTATTCTAATTTGATCGTTGATCCAGCAAATGTAGAGGAACTTAAAACTGGTGGATGGTATTTTGATTCTGACTCAACATCTGAATTAGGTGAAATTATTAGTGGTAAATACTTGTTTGGCGCCAAATCATCAGTAGATAGAGAAGATATGTACATGATAATTGGTAATAATGATGGAACAGAACCTATAATTCATAATGATGTAATAGTTGAATCAAGTGCAGAAGTAAATGCTTCAGATAATCCAAGTTATGATGAAGCATTAGAACAAGCAACAGACTTCAAAGAGGGTGGTGGTTGTCTCATAGCAACAGCAGCATTTGGTTCTGAAATGGCACCACAAGTACAGCTATTACGAGAGATTCGTGACAACACTGTACTTCAAACTGAATCTGGTACTGCATTCATGACTAGTTTTAATCACTTCTATTATTCATTTTCTCCAGAAATAGCTGACTATGAACGAGAAAACCCAGTATTCAAGGAAGCTGTAAAACTAACACTAACTCCACTTCTAACTTCACTTACATTATTGCAATATACTAACATCGATTCCGAGACTGAGATGCTTGGATATGGAATTGGTGTCATTCTGTTGAATATTGGAATGTATTTTATTGCTCCAGCAATTATTATAATGAAGATTAAAACAATTAAAAAAATCTAAACTATTAAGACTGCTGCGGCAAACACTGTTGTCCATCTTCCATTCTTATCACCTTTTGCAGACTGTGTGATATTTTTTGTCTTATAGATTTGGCCAGAAATGGTCCATTGTTGACGTTTTTCATCCCAACTTTTATCGATATCAAATTTAATTCCCAGTGATGATGCCAACATTTGTGCAGCTATATCTTCTGCATAATCTCCAGCCTTTGATTCACTTTGTCCATAGGCATCGTATTCAGAAAGGTAACCATATTTTGATCTATCTTTTGGCTGCGCAACTCCTACAGATGCAGAAATTAGTCTATGAGGTTCGTTTGTTTGTGTTCTTGAATAAATTGTAAACAAGATTTGGCCAGGTTTGATTAGTTTCAGACCCTCTTTTCGAGGTATCAATTTTGCACGTGGTGGAAAAATACTAGATATTAATACGATATTTGTTCCAGAAATTCCAGCGTTTCTTAATGCAAACTCAAAACTCGTTAACTTATCATCAGCAACACCAACACCTTTCGTGAGAAATAATTTTTTGGCAACTAGATCAAGCATTAATTATTTGTAATTTTCAGCTATATTAAGAACTTTTATCTAAATTGTATTTTACTTTCTTTTTCTACTATCGCGTACTTTGGGTTTTTGAGTCATTAAAAGATACGCCATAAATCCACCCAAGCATAAGTTAACAACTCCAAGCAATGTGATATAAAGCACTTGACCAGGACCTGCCACTACTAGCCCTATAAAGATTCCAAAAGCAGCTGCCACAAAAAACATGATGGTGAGTACCTTTAGTTTTTTTGGTGGAATATACTTCAACTGCATAGAGATTTTTCAGATCTGATGATTATTAAAGTAATACCATGTTATAGCGCTTTAAGAACATTTTAAATTATCTTAATTATCCTGATACATCATGCCAATGTAGCTCAGCCTGGCTAGAGCAGCTGATTTGTAATCAGCAGGTCGCGAGTTCAAATCTCGTCATTGGCTTAATCAAAATTTACAATGGCGTACGGATAAACGTCGACAAGGGTTTATTATACCGATTTAAAAAATTCCAATATTAGAAAATAATAGCGGATTAGGCAATGGCGTTCTCCGTTATTGCTAAAAAATAAAATGACAAAATTCGCAAAATTAGGACTAGAAAAATCACTATTGAGTGTGCTTGATGATATTGGGTTCGATACACCATTCCCGATACAAGAACGCGCAATTCCTGTTTTATTGGAAGGTGATGATGTTATTGGTCAAGCACATACTGGCACTGGTAAAACTGCTGCATATTCACTTCCTATGTTACAATTGGTAACTCCAAAAGCAGGAATACAGGGTGTTATTATGGCACCAACTAGGGAACTGGCAATACAAATAACAGGTGAAATTAAACGATTTGCTAAAAACATAGGAATCAAAACTGCAACAATTTATGGAGGACAAGGTATGGGAATACAGTTTGATGCATTAAGAAAAAAACCGGAAATATTAGTTGCTACTCCAGGTAGACTGATTGATCATTTGAAAAGAGGAACTATAAAATTCAATAACATAAAACATGTTGTTCTAGATGAAGCTGATGTAATGCTAGATATGGGTTTTGTTGATGATATCGAGTTTATTTTAGATCTAACACCAGAAGAAAAAACTGTATCGTTATGGTCTGCTACTATGCCACCTGAAATCATGCGGTTGGCTGAAACTAACATGATTTCTCCAAAAAGAATTCTCGTTGATTCAGATGATCTTAGTGGTGCCGGAATTGATCAATCATTTTTGGTACTAAAAGATAAAGAAAAAATGAAATTCTTGCTTGATTTTATTGATGGTAATATTGGGCAATGTATTGTATTTTGTTCAACAAAAATGAGGACCAGAACTGTGGCGAGGGAATTGTACAAGGCACGTGAAAGTGTAGTAACAATTGAGGGTGATATGTCTCAACATAAACGAGAAGATTCTATGCAGAGATTTAGAAGATCTAAAGCTGATATTCTAGTTGCTACGGATGTTGCATCTAGAGGAATTGATATTCCTGCAGTAGCACTTGTAGTAAATTATGATATTCCTAATCAAGATATGGTATATTTCCATAGAATAGGAAGAACAGCTCGTGCTGGTGCAAAAGGTAGAGCAATAACTTTAGTTTCTTATTCTTCAGTTGCTGAATGGGAAGCAATCAAAAAACAAACAAAAGTAAAGATGACAGATTTGAATGAAAAGCTTGGAATAAAGATTAGCATTCCGGATCCATTAAAAAGAAGATCAATGCCACGGCAGAATTTCCGTCAATTTAGAAAACCTATGAGACAATTTACGAGAAGACGACAACCTTCACGTGATCAATATGAAAAAAGAACAAAGAAAACAGAATATGTTAAACGACATAATTTCAGTCAAAAAAGACGTTGGTAATAAAGAAGATTTAAAGCCAAGTTGACATAATAAATTAAGTTAATAGAATATGCATAAAGGATTTGTCCTACTGAATTGTGATTTAGGTGCTGAAGAATACATTATTGAAGAGTTAAAGCATATACCACAAGTTGCTCATGCGTATATTACATTTGGAGCATATGACGTAATTGTGGAGATTGATGCAGATTCACAAGAAACTTTTGATGAAACGGTTGCTTTGAAGATCAGACGATTAACCCGTATTGTTAGTACTATGACACTTAATGTGGTTAATTCCTAATGATTATATGCCATAACTTGGCGCTTATTCTAATTGGAAAAAATTGAGTATGTAGGAACTGTATTCGTACTAGACCATAAATATCCAAAACAGTTAGTTGATCACAGCCTTAAAAAATTGCTACAACTGGGAATCAAAAAAGATGATATGAAAGTAACAGATTCCCCAGAAAACCCTAAAGTTGGGAGTGTAGTTGTTGAAATATTTCCTTATCATTTAGATATTTCACGTGTCAGAACAATTAGAAATGATTCTTTCATTAGTGGTACATTAATGACGTTAGAACTGTCTACAGATGCAGAAGGGAATTATATAGATTAATCTTGAAAAAAAGAAGAAGGAAAAAGAAAGGCTCTTTGATGTATGTTGCAGTTATTGCTGGAATTGTTATAATTGCTTTCAGTATGTTCATTGCATATTCAAATGAGCAGGGAACTGTCAGAGGTCAAATATTTGGGGAAGAATTACAAATAATCCAAGAAGATTTAAAAAAACTAACTCATACGTTTGACTCAAAAGTATCCATGTTCAAAGATGGTAGTCTAACTAAGGGAGAATTCTTGGAACTAACTAGAAACCATATAAAAGAAATGGAGGAACTTATTCTTCAATATGACACACTATCGGTACCAAAGTCTTTTGTACCGTCTGTCAAGCTCTTCAAATTATCATCTGAATCTCAATTAGAAAGTGACAGACAAATGATTGAATGGGTTGATACTGGTGATGATGCAAAGCGAGTAAGATCTGACTCACTATTGCAAGATTCATTTGAATATGAGATGGCTGCTTTGGCTAAATACAAATCCGCTCAAGGTCAATTAAACCCATAACTTCATTAATTATATCAAGGAACAAAATATGTTGAAGATATTAACCGTATTTCTTGTTTTATTGATATTTGTAATACCAGGAGTATGGGCTGAAGTTTACATCGAAAATGACTATCAATACGTTAGTAATGATAATACAATTCATATCGTGGGTGAAATAATTAATGATTCAAACACTCCGTTGAATCAAGTTACGATATCTGCAATTATTTATTCAGAAGAAAATGTTATTCATGAAGCAAATACTGACACATTAACAAATTTGATTATGCCTGGGATGAAAGCAGTATTTGATTTGCAAATAACTGAAAATATAGGTACAGTGAATAATTATCTTTTGGATGTTGATTACAAAGTTGCGTATCCAAAAAACCAAGTAATTGAAATTACATCATCAGAAATGAAATATGGACCGTCACAAAATCTGATAATACAAGGAACTGTTGCAAATCATGGTGATGCTACTGCTAACATGATAAATGTAATTGCTACATTGTATGATAAAGATGGAAACATTGTCGGTGTATCAAAAACTAGTACAGAACCAGATTATCTTAGATCCAATGATGAATCAGTTTTTGTTATCGCTATTCTGGATGGATCAGAATCACATGAAATTGTTAACTATTCACTTACTGCTGAATCAGAAGAATATACAGCAGTGCCAGAATTTCCTTTTACATCTGGTGCACTCCTAATGGTATCACTATCAGCATATATCGTTCTAACTAAAACTCCATTTCAAAGAACAATTAATTATTATAAATCACACATATTTCATAACAAATGGTAATTTCAAAAGAAAATCAAGAATTTTTAGAAGGATTAATTGATTATTACGTGAAGGAAGCAAAATCATATAGAGAAATAGCGCAAGAGTTTAGTTCAGAAATTGATTCAGTATTAGATATTGCTTTTGGTATCATAATCGGTTGTATTTATTCAAGTTTTCTTCAAGCATATTCAAATCAAAAACAAATTCCAGATATGGAAGATATTCAAGAGTTCAATGAGATGATAACAAAAAATACAGAAATCATAAAAAAATCTATTATGAACGAAAATGTGTAACTAAATTAGAATAAAGAATTAGTTAGAGATAAATTCCAACATGTTTTAGTTATCTTATTGACTGATATCATAGGATACAAAATACAACAAATAATAGATAATGGTCCATATGTACAAATTACATTAACGGAAGATGTTCAGTTAGAACCTGTTTCACAAAAACAACTCGTTATGGAATCTGTTTCAAAAAAACTTGATCAAGAAACTAAGCAGCAAATAATGCCATTACTTGAAGCAATATTACAATCACAACCAACAATCAAAATAAAAAACTACCAACACACATCAATTGCTATAACAATGCCTAAAAATAGATATGATAAGATGGGTAGGCCACAAGTTGGAGAAAAATTACAAGTGGATTTAAAAAAGATTTAGAGTTCTTTTTCTATCTCAGATAAATCAGATAGTGGTAATGAACAACTAAAATTTTTACAGACAAATACGTTTGTTTCATTATCTTGAAATTCTTTTCCAGAAAAGAATGGATATTCCGATAAAATGTTCAAATTATTTTGATTAGTTACTATAACCATAATTGATTCTGGGAGGAATTTTTTTCTTAAATATGAAATAATCTTGGAATTCTTATCATTAATTATAGTAATTTCGGTGGGTTTCTGATAATAGAGATATGATACGTTAAGTAAATATCCAAATGCGAAAGGGTTTTCAGCTGCAGATATTACCTGTGACTCTATAATTTTTTTTGATATTTCTAAAAATTGCTTATTTTGTGTTATATGATGAAGTCTAAGTAACACATGTGCGGCAACTGAATTACCAGATGGCATTGAAAGATCATAATTATTTTTTGGACGTATAATCAATTTTTCATGATTATCAGATGTGAAAAAAAACCCATTAATGGAATCACCCCAAAAATGTGTCAATAGATAGTTAGCAAGATTAATTGCAAATACTAAATACTTTGGTTGTGAAGTAGCTTCAAACATATCAATTGATGCGTTTGCCATATATGCATAATCATCCAAATATCCATTCAGCTTGGGCTTGCCATTTTTGAATGTCCTATGCAAAATGTGATTTTTCTCAAAATTGTTTTCAAAGAAATCTATTGATGCTTTTCCAATATCAAAATATTTTACATTATCAGTTATTTTATAGCCTGATAAAAAGGCGGAAATCATTAAGCCATTCCATGAAGTTATAACCTTATCATCTTTTCCAGGCTGCTCCCTTTTGTTTCTAACTTCAAGTAATTTTTCAGAACATTTTGAAATTATAGCCTGTATCTCAGATTCATTCTTTCCAAATTTGAAAGCCAGAGATGATGCATTAATGTTATTTGCAAGGATTGTATTACCCTCGAAATTACCTCCATCCGTCACATCATAATAAATACAAAAGATTTCAGAGTCCTCACCCAGAATTTTTTCAATTTCTTGCTTTTTCCATACAAATGTTTGACCCTCTTCTCCATTTGTATCAGCATCTTGTGCAGAAAAAAATGTGCCTTCACTTGATGTCATCTCACGAATAACATAATCAAGAGTTTTTCTTACAACATTCTCAAAGAAAGGATCTTTGGTAATCTGATACGCTTCAGAATAAACTATAGGTAATAATGCATTATCATACAACATTTTTTCAAAATGGGGTACTAACCATCTTGTATCAGTCGAGTAACGATGAAAACCACCACCAATCTGATCAAAGATTCCACCTTTAGCCATTTTTTTTAAAGTTTTCAATGCAAATTCTTGGAACTTAGATATTCCAGAAAGTTTTGAGTATCTAAACATGAATGATAAATTGGATGCGTTTGGAAATTTTGGCGCTTGTCCAAACCCACCATGTATAGGATCAGCAATCTGTAAAAGATTAACCGCCGCTTCATCAAATATTGATTTATCAATTGAGGAAGTTGTTGTGATAGGTTGAAGTTTGTCTAAATTCTGCACAAAATTATCGGCTGCCTTTTCAACATCTTTTGGTT
>ENA-UPTF01002637-UPTF01002637.1-marine-metagenome-genome-assembly--contig:-NODE-2637-length-10243-cov-3.542298_pt1 | contig 10243 bp, 12 predicted proteins | sample MGYA00238166_ERZ767019 | MGnify/ENA primary metagenome ERZ767019 (study PRJEB28930, sample SAMN06266391) | marine metagenome | isolation source: Sea water from 250 m depth | place: Atlantic Ocean... | reverse complement strand
CTTTAATAAAAACTTCACCAGGAAGTTCATCAAACCTATTATCTTCCAGTGCTTCGAGAAATCGAATGTGAATTTTTGTGATCCTCGATATTTCTTCAAGAGGCACACCCCGTAATTCACGTTCATGTTTTATATAAGACCCGAAGTTTTCAATCATAATCAAAGGATTGACATATTTTTGGAGAATATTAGGTTCTAAATATATTTAACACCGAGGTTTGGTCAATAAAATGAACAGTTTTAATAGGAAAGGGTCATCTTCTTTAGGGGTTACAAGTGATTATTGTACGGGAATATCTATTTACCGAACCCCGGGTCATCATCAAACATATTGTTGTAATCGCCGTCAAGAGAATCGTCTGAGTTAGGCCTACACCAGTCAAAATCGTCATCTTTGCTTTCGTCTTCATCAAAACTGGAAGCCTCGACTGTTTGTAGATTGGCCACGAATGGGCCTATATCAATAACACTAAAATCGCTACCACCACATTGGCATTCTGATTCCCCGGACATGAATTCAGTTTCATTTTTAAGAATGAAGGCCATGTCGCAATTATCGCAGGTATGTCCTTTATGAGAATTAATCAAGTTCGGACTCAAAAGCTTTTCTCGGCATTGGTTGCAAACCGCAGACTTTCCCGTTGTGAAATCGGAATAAACATTGTCGATGCCGCAAGCCGGACACTCAATCAAAAATGGTTGTTCAACAGCCATGGGGTTTAGGAATCAGAGCTTTCTGGAAATATTTTTGACATATCACCCATTTTTTCCATAGCCTCTTCTTTACTCATTTTGGTGATATCAATTCCCATTTCAGCTAGAGCACCTGAAAATGGGCATTTGCTGGCACCACTCTTAGCTTCTTCACCTTCGGCTTGTTTAGTGGGCTTTTCTGTTTCAATTTTTCCAGCTTCTGCCATAATTATCCAATGCATCGATTCTATTGTCTGTTGCTTTTCAGTAGTTAATTTTTGTAGGGTTTCTTTGGTTTCAGGATGCTCCACTATCGCAGCAGCTTCCTGATACTTTTCCAAGGCTTTTTTTTCAAATTCAACAGCTTCTTTCAATGTTGCGGCAGAATTGGGCATTATCACTCCTCCTGAATAACTGGGGATCATTAAATTCTTATTGAGATTGAAAAATATACCAAATTCTAGACCCAAATAGCAACTACTACTAGCCGTAGGACCCCTATTTAGCTTTGTCCCGAGTTTTGGTAAATAGGGCTATTCTTGGATTTCATTAATCCTTTTCACGATACCATGGTGTTATTTGAATTTCTTGTTTTAAAAGGAGCTTAAGCCGGGCTTAGCTGGACCACGATACTAAAAATTGGGGATTCAAATTTACTCTAATTCGACCATCTTTAATGGGGTCATCTAGCCCACTTGCTTGGTAAATGACCACACAACGGGTTATTTTAGATATAGAAAGATTAACAGTGGAACCTAATTCCCCTCAACACGGTAGCCGGATTTTTATTTTAAATTAGTTCGAAAAAGTGTAGACTTCGTCCTTCGATTGTTACCGGATTCAGATTCTATAAATTAAAGTAAGGTGTGTTATGGGTGATGTTGACAAAGAACAAAATTCATCTGATATTTCAGCGCAAAAAGAGGAACCTGGGCTGATGGAATCGTATGGATCTTTTCCTGTTTGGTCCCTTAAGTTGATTGATGCAATAACTCCAGAGTTTCTGATCTCCAAGAAACCTGTTGAGAAAAAAAAACTTCCTCAGTAAAAATTTTCTTTTCATAAATAATGAAACCCATTCAAAGGGCATTAATAAGTGTTTCGGACAAGACTGGTATCCTTGAATTCGCAAAAGAGCTTCATAATTGTGGAATTGAGATTCTTTCTACGGGAGGCACCGCCGAGCTTCTACGTAAAGATGGAGTACCTGTAATTCAGGTTTCTGATTATACCGGTTTCCCAGAAATGATGGATGGTAGAATCAAAACCCTGCACCCAATGGTTCATGGCGGAATTCTTGCGCGAAGGGATGTTCCCGAACATTTGAAGGCTATGGAAGAGCATGGCATACGCCCTATTGATCTTGTGGTGATAAATCTTTATCCCTTTGAACAAACAGTCGCCAAAAAAGGCAGTACATTGGAAGAAGCAATAGAAAATATTGATATTGGTGGTCCTGCCATGGTTCGCTCATCTGCAAAAAACTATAAAGACGTCACTATCATTGTCGATCCTGAGAACTATGGAAAGGTGTTAGAGGAAATAAAAAACGGATCAGTTTCTCTGGAAACTCGTAAGCGCTTAAGTCGAGATGCATTTGCTCACACCGCTCGTTACGACTCGCTTATTGCAGATTTTTTATCGAATCAATGGGGAGAAGATGAGGCAAACTTCCCACTATTTTTAAATCAACCCTACACAAAAGTCCAAGACTTACGGTACGGGGAAAACCCTCATCAGTCAGCAGCTTTGTATAAGGAGAGCCAGCCGTTACCGTCCCACATTGTTTCGGCAGAACAGCTTCAGGGCAAAGAATTATCTTTTAATAATTATATCGACTTAAATGCAGCATGGGAACTGGTGCGTGAACTGGGTTCGGGAGCGGTAGTTATTATTAAGCACACCAACCCTTGTGGTGTAGCGGTTGGAGAGGATCAACTAAAAACATTTATAGTAGCTAGAGAAGTAGATCCTGTTTCCGCATTTGGAGGTATTTTAGGTTTCAACCAGCCAGTCACTGCTTTAGTTGCTGAAGAAATCCTCAAAAATTTTGTGGAAGCTGTTGTTGCACCTGGATTTGATGCGGATGCTATAAAGTTATTTTCGGCAAAGAAAAATGTTCGTCTTATGCAAATGCCAAGCGCTGATTTTCAATCAAAAGATAGTCGCTTTGATTTGAAAAGAATTGGAGGTGGGCTGTTGGCTCAAAGTCCCGATACTTTAAACTTTATTGAAGGCCAGTTAAAAGTTGCCAGTAAAAGAGAGCCCAATGCTCGTGAAATGGAAGATATGAAGTTTGCTTGGTTGGTGGCGAAACATGTAAAGTCCAATGCAATTGTTTACGCAAAAGACAAAGAGATTTTAGGTATAGGGGCAGGTCAGATGAGTCGGGTCGATTCAGCTCGAGTTGCTGTTGAAAAAGCTCATAAATCCCTATCAGGGGCAGTAATGGCTTCCGATGCATTTTTCCCCTTCAGAGACTCAGTTGATGAAGCCGCAAAAAATGGAATTTCAGCTATCATTTCTCCAGGAGGTTCTATCCGCGATGAGGAAGTTTTGCAGGCAGCTAAAGAGCACAATATAGCAATGGTTTTTACGGGTATCCGCCACTTTAAGCATTAAACCTTAGCAGTACCCATTTACAAACCGAAGGTTGTTTTTTTTGTTTAAAGAAGAGTTAAGAGGAATGACTCGAAGTTATAATGGCTTTTAAGTGAAACAGCTTAAGGCAAGGTATTTTTTTCTTCTCTATTAAAATTTTCAGTAAGCACAGTTATTGCGGTTGCTAACTGTTTTATCTCCGTATTGGATTTAATCTCGGGCAATTCGGTTTTTCCTTTTTCCTCAGCAAATTGCACTAGTTTTTTTAAAGGTCGAATCACCATGCTTATCGTATAAAGTCCACCAATTACACAAATGATACTCCCAAAAATCGCCATTCCTATCATTTCATTTTTCAATTGATTAGCACTACGCACGACCCGATCTTTTAATAATTCCAATTGATCCGGTTGCATGGTTTCGGTGTTCATGGTTGCGACAATGCGCTCAACTTGTCCTAATTGGACATAAAGGAAAAATGCCGCGTAACCCAAACAGGAGATGACCACGATATAACCTGTCATCAAGAGATTGATTATGCTTTTCTTTTCGCCTGGAAGTTCGTCCCGAAAAATTGAATTTTTTTTCATATCGATTTTACCTTTTTCTAATAATAAAAGGATTGGTTAACCTGGCTTATTTTTAAGTTTTGCCTTATTGAAAGCTTGATGAAGGCGTGCCCAATTAAAAGCAGAACCGGGATCATATTTGCATTCAAGACCGGTGGAACCATTCTGAACATGGCAGTGTCCCAATACCCCGGCAAAACGCGAATAATTTTTTAATCGATCCAAGGGATGCCGCCCTGTTTTTTTATCAAAGGGAACTCTTAATTTGATTGCAGGTAACAACTTGTTCAACCCAATACAAAGTTTTACCAATGATTCATATTGTTGTTCTGTGAAATCCCACATCCTCACGATTTTCCCATTAATTTTTTTGCTGAAATAGCCTCTATCACCATATGTTCGATCCGGTACTGCGTTGAACGGATTTTTCAAAATTTTAGCTTTGTATTCTCTAGGAAGAACCAGCTTCCAATCCTTTCCAGCTTTCTTATACTTATCTTTTTTTGTAGGATAATATTCCGATTCCGTTGCCAGCGCCTCCCATGATAGATTCGAGATTTCAATATGTATAGCTCGTTCGTTCCCTTTTCTATCGTCAGCTGGGGCGGTATTGGTTTTCCAGTATAAGTCACAAGTTTGGAAAATAGTTCCATCTATGTCCAGATAAAAATGACTTCCCTTAAATGGACTTTCTTCCATCAGTTGGTGGCAGTGGTAGGAGGTGTAGCAAACATCGTAATGGAGAACCAGTTGATGAACGTTTTTTATTAGCTCACGATATGCGGTTTGAGAGTTTTTTATTTTATAACTTTTATATTCTTGACTAGGAGCATCGTTTAAAGGGAGATTATGTTGACTGCAATTCTTGCGTCCCCGTGGGTTAGGGCATAAAAACCCTTGTTTTTCTGACCATGAAACAACGCGGGTACCAATATCCACAGTCTGTTCGCAGGCAATGATATTTTGATTCATGGTAAATGGGTATGAGAGTCAGGAAGTCACGAATTATTTTCTGTTGTACCGCCCCAATGCAATTTTTTTCTTAATAATTGATAATAATCTTTACCTGGAGCCTGAACAAGCTTTACAGGGATTTCTGCCTTTTTTGCTTCTAAGATATCTCCTGATTTTATGGTATATCCCGTCTGCCCATCCAGGGTTATTCTTACATCCCCCTCTTCATTTCTTGTTGTGAGTTGAACTTTAATGGTCGATGAGTCGGGAATCACTATCGATCTGTTTGTCAGTGCAAATGGACAAATAGGACTTAGCACCAAAGCTCGCATACTGGGGTGAATAATTGGTCCTCCTGCTGATAGAGAGTATGCTGTGGAACCGGTAGGAGAGGCAATGATTAGGCCATCTGCGCGATAAGAGGTCATATACTGATCATCGACAAAAACTTTTAGGTTTACGATTCTTGCTAGGGCACCTTTATTTATTACGATATCATTGAGTACATTAAAGTCTTCAATTTTCTTCCCATCCCTTAAGACACCAGCATTTAAAAGCATGCGATTTTCGATTTCGCATTTTCCATCTAATACCAATTCCAGAGTGGGATAAAAATCGCCCATAGTAGTTTCTGTTAGGAACCCCAGGCTACCCAAATTGACACCCAGGATGGGAACCTTATTCGGGTGAGCGATACCGGCGACATTGAGTAAGGTTCCGTCACCACCTAAAACTATTAAGAGATCGGAGCTGGAAGCTACCTCTTCTTTGGAGATGGAAGTATTTTTTCCTATAAGATCAGCGGTATCTGGTTCTAAATATACCTTACAGTTTTTGGACTCTAACCATTTAGAAAGTTCGCTGACAATTGTAGGGTCTATATTTGGTTTTTGCTTGCAGAATATTCCGATCTTTTTCATAAGTTCACCCTGATATTCAAATCCGTCTTGGCGAAGCTAACAATATGGTTGGTTGGAAAAGCACCAACGATACTAATTTAAAAATGTATAAGGAGATACTGTCAGATTGGTTTGAAGACATGAAAGCTTAAAGCTTGCCAAAGTCTTCCGGTTTTATTTTATTCAACCAATCTTGCCATTGTTTTTCATCATCCGTATTTGTTTTGTCTGGATCAGGAAGATCTAGACTCTTTGCGGCTTCGATTACTTTTTCTTCTACAAATATAGGTGACTTGGTCCTCAAAGCTAGGGCGATGGCATCGGAAGGCCGGGAATCGATGGAGAGAGTCATGTCTCCACAAACTACAGATATGACCGCATAAAAAGTATTATCTTTTAGTTCATTAACCAGGATGTGGTTCACCTCTGCTTTCATATTCAGGATCAGGTTTTTCAACAGATCATGGGTCATGGGACGTGGCGTGGAAATATTTTCTATTTCGAGGGCGATTGCGTTGGCCTCAAAATAACCGACCCAGATTGGTAATGCTTTTGCGCCCGTCGAATCTTTTAAAATAATGATGGGCATGTTAGTGAGCGGGTCTAAAGTCAGCCCCTCAACTTTCATTTCAACCATTTCCCTTAGCCTCAGGTAAGTGTGCAATAAATAATAGGATACTTATATCTTAACAGTTCGTATGAAGGCAAATCGGATTAAAGAATTCCTTAAAAATTATAGCTGAACCTTGAAAAATTGTCTAATAGCAGGTTTTATAGACATTACGTTTTAAATTGAAGTTTTATTTTTAAACCGGCTAAAAATCAATTATCTACTTTATGATCTTTAAGAACTTTGAGCAGGGTCTCCCGTATCGCCTCGGGGATTTCTACTTGATTCAAGGTGTTTCGGCAGATCTTGGTTGTCGATTTGTATGTGTTCAAAAATGAAATGCAGGGAGGACAATCCTGAAAATGTTCTTCGAGGGATTTTGTGGTTTCTTGGTCCAGATCACCTTCAAGGTAATCGTAAAGCAGGTCAAGACACTCTTTGCAACAAATCATTTTTCCGCCTTCCGAGATGAAAATTCTTCAAAATAGTACGAAAGTTTTTTTCTTAAAAACAACCTAGCACGATGTAATCTTGATTTCACAGCTGGAACCGTCAAGTCCAGAATCTCCCCTGTTTTTTCTGTAGAGAGACCTTCTACATCTCGCAATAAAAAAACTACTTTTTCTTTTTCAGGAAGAAGGTCGACCGCCTTGTTAATAACATCGCGGGTTTCAGTGTTAAACATTAACGATTCTGTATTTTCTGACCAATCCTGAATTTTTTCTTGTTGAAACCCTGCTCCATTAAACGAAGGCATCAACTCATCTATAGATATTTTAGGTTCTTTCTTTTTACTACGCAGTTTCATATAGCTGGTATTTAACGTGATCCGATAAACCCAACTCGAGAAAGCTGATTTACCCTGAAACATCTTAATCTTGCGGAAGAGAGTCAGGAGAACTTCCTGAGTCACATCCTGTGCATCCATTTGGTTGCGTGTTAAATTGAAACTGAGACCGTAAATCTTTTTTTGATAAATTTCAGCTATTTTGTCATAAGCTTTTAGATTTCCTCCTTGAAACTCGCGAACCAAGGACTCTTCAATTTCTTTATCTTTTTTGGGCTGAGAAAAAGACATATCTAGCAATTAGATTTAAAATATGAGTAAGGCGTGTATCTCTTTTTGCCAAAACACCTCTAATAATTGCTATTCCGCCCATCTTATTTGTATAAGATGCTCGGAATAACAAAGCGATTCAATTTGGAAGTGTTGGCAGAGCTTTTTCTATGGAGGGCCGCTGGGTTCAAGCAAAAAGCAATTAGACTCGGATTATTTCTTATCCGGTTCTGTCGTCGAAGCAACGGGGTTTTCGTCAGGATTGGTACCTTCAGCAGGTTGTTCTCCTTCAGCAGGTTGTTCTCCTTCAGCAGAATCACCTTCACCTATAGCGCCTTCTGCAGTGGAGCCTTCAGGCAACTCTTCATTTTCTTGTTCCGCATCCTTCATAGATTTTTTAAAGTTCCGAATGCTGTTACCAAAGGCACTACCAATTTCAGGAAGCTTGCCCGCTCCGAAGATAATCATAATTATGACCAAAATGATCATTAATTCTGGAAAACCAATTCCCATCATAGCGAAAATCCCTTTATTTATTTTGAGAAACGCAGAATTATAACATTAAACCGAGGCCATGCAAACCCCAATAATTGAATGGAATAAACATTAGGTTATGATACAATTTTGCTTTTACATTTGAGATTAAAACTAGGGGCTGTCATAGGTAACGTGTAACATTTTATTGCTGTTATCTGGACAGTCCCTAATTTTAAATTAGATATTTAGGAAAATAAGCTATGAGATTTTTGCTTGCTACAGTCACCGCTCTTTTCCTGACTTTCTCAACCCACGGTAACGTTGTCGATGCCGATAGTTTCTCTAAACGGTTTAAGAAAGGGTCGCATGACTTTGGCGCCCAAATTGGGGGGGGTTATACTTTCGATTTGCCGACTGGAGTAGAGCGTACCGATATAGCGATGCTTTTTGTCTTTCCCAATTGGCAGTACAATGTAACGGGTTTGATAGGTGAGTCTTGGTATCAGGGTGCATTGTTTCACCATGTAGAGGCAGGTTTTGCTAATGCCGTAGACCGTGGTGGAAACTGGCTTTGGGGTTTCTCCCCTCTCATGGCTCAATATAAGTTTCTCAGTCCACATAGAAAATGGGCGCCCAATATTCTTGCAGGTGCAGGTTTCTCATACGGCGATTGGAATGATTTAGCCGAACGCGAAATCGCAACGGAGTTCGAATTTTTGCTCCATGTCGGTGCTGGCGTCGAGTTTTATAACCGAACCAATGCCTGGTCCCTAAACTACCGATTATTCCACGTCTCGAACTCCGGAATCAAAATGCCCAATATTGGCCTAAACGCTCATGTTTTTAGCCTTGGTATGCGCTTCTAGCGGTGTACCGTCGTCCACTAGGAACCCCCCCCAAGGCATTAAGCTTATGAAAGGGATTTAATAAGTGGTAGGCGCTATGGCCATAAAGTTTTTTCCCTCAAGTTTGCCAGAAGGGGATGAATTTTAATGAGTAATAACGAGCTAGTACCATCCTCATTCCTGAATAAATTTTTCCACTTTATTGAGCGTCTGGCTTTTAAGCATTCTCTCATAGTAATCGGGTGTTCCCTGATCCTTGCAGGACTCTCCATTTGGGTCACCAGCGAAAAATTGACTTTTAGAACTGGGCGAGGAGACCTTGTCGCCAAAGGCCTGCCCTACGTCAAACTCTACAAAGAATATCGCAAACATTTTAAAGACCTCGAAGGCATGGTCATCGTTGCCGAAGGGGGCACCCCTTCTCGTAGAGCTCAGTTTGCAGAGATTCTTGCTGCAAAGTTGCAAAACAGCCCTGACCTGTTTTCGCAAGTCATCTATAAATTCGATACCAGTTATTTCCGCTCGCGTTTCCTGCTCTACCTTAACCTAGAAGATTTAAAAAGCCTGAAGGAAAAATTAGAAGACCATCAGGAATTTATTGAATCGATAAACGCTTCGCCAGGACTCAACTCCCTGTTCAACCATATCAATACCGAGATTGCCTCTGGAATGGTCGATTCATTGATGACGGATTTTCTCGGTGAGGGCGATATCGCAGATGAAAAGAAAAACGAAGAGAAGGATTTAAATTTAATGATAAGAGTTCTCGAGGAGATGAACCGATCTCTTGAAAAAGAATATCATTACCAGTCTCCTTGGCAATCTCTATTCAATTCTGGTGAAGAATCACTGCGTGATAAAGGGTATCTCGTTTCTAAAAACGAAAAACTACTATTTATACTGGCCGTTCCTAATAAAGATGAAACCAGTTTCACCGGCTATAAAGATTCGGTTTATTCAGCGCGTGAACTCATCGCTTCAGTGATAAAAGATTTCCCCGAAATGGAAGTTGGTCTTACGGGTGAAGACGTCATTTCCACCGATGAAATGATTACCACACAAAAAGATATAGAGCTGGCATCAAAAATAGCGCTGGGTGGAGTAGCCTTGCTATTTATTCTCGCGTTTAAAGGTATCGTAAAACCCCTCTTGGCTGTGTTCAGCCTTCTGGTTGCTCTGGCATGGTCGTTGGGCTTTACTTCCATAACGGTAGGGCACCTAAATATTCTGTCAGTGGTCTTTACAACGATTCTTATTGGACTGGGTATCGATTTCGGTATCCATATCCTAGAACGCTATAAAGAAGAGCGGCAGTCAGGAAATGATATTTTCCTAGCGCTGCAAAAAACGTTACAGGGGACTGGGCAGGGAAATTTTTCAGGAGCCATCACAATAGCTATAGCATTTGGGGCTATGGTCCTGACCGACTTTATAGGAATCGTTGAATTAGGATGGATAGCTGGATGGGGGATTCTCTTCTGCCTTATAGCGATGATATTATTGCTACCTGCACTAGTGACACTCGAAGAAAAATTGCG
>ENA-UPTF01002636-UPTF01002636.1-marine-metagenome-genome-assembly--contig:-NODE-2636-length-10244-cov-4.264975_pt1 | contig 10244 bp, 10 predicted proteins | sample MGYA00238166_ERZ767019 | MGnify/ENA primary metagenome ERZ767019 (study PRJEB28930, sample SAMN06266391) | marine metagenome | isolation source: Sea water from 250 m depth | place: Atlantic Ocean... | reverse complement strand
AGAGATATTGATAAAAGAATAAATGATAAGGACCATCGATCTTAATATCATTCTGTTCACAGATTATATTTTGGGTTAAAAGGTTAACAGGCTGCAGCTTGGAAATTATGCGGATTCATGTTATGACCACCCAGGCCTTATCTGCTGAAACAAGTGCAGTGGCAACACACCAAAGTTCGACCTTTGTCCTGGTGTCGGGTCCGCTGAACAGGACAGGTTTTTGTTTACTGGGATAGCATGAATGCTTTTCTAAAGAAAACATTAAGATATTATTTCTTAAGATGGTCCAGACTTTTTTCCAAGTGATCAATGATCTCATTTTTATTTTTTATTTTTTCCTCATCTAATATCACTGAGAATCCATCGGTCTCATAGTTCAGGTCATTGCTCTCTGTCTCGTTCGGTGTTAGATCCTTAACCTGAAAGGTCTTCACAGGGTGAGACCTGCCCTTGACAATTATCTCATCAATATATTCACACTTGATCTCCTTATTGATGATATTATATGTGTTCTCTGAGATCAGTATTTCATTTGTTTTTGCTGCACTCTCCAGCCTTGATGCAAGGTTCACGCCATTCCCCAATACAGTATAGTCTAACCTATCCTCAGACCCGAAATTTCCGACCGTACAAACATCTGTATGGATCCCGACCCTGATGTCTAACCCTTCCGCTATCCCAAAAGATCTCCACTTTCTCCTGATCGACCTGAGCCTTTCCTTCATTTTCATTGCCATCCTAACACAGGTGACCGCATCATCTTTCACTCCTTTTGTAGTGGGGTCACCAAAGAAGATCATGATCGCGTCCCCAATATATTTATCAACAGTGCCACCATGGTCGATAGCAATGTTTGTCATTTCGGTCAGGTAGTCTGTGATAAGTTCCGTTAATGTTTCTGGTTCAAGCTTCTCTGTTATGGTTGTGAACCCTTTGATATCAGAAAAGAATATTGTCAGGTTCTTTCTTGTGGTATTGATATTGACATCTAATTCTCCTGTGAAGATCGAATCATATACTTGGGGCGAAAAGTATTTTGATAGTTTCCCAAGTATCATTTCCTTGGCCTTTGACTCAGTGACATCTGTTCCATACATCAAAAAAAAATCAAATTCTGGAATCTCTACAATACTGAAATAATAGGTTCTGTCACCTATTATTTTTTCTAATCTGTAATTATTTTGTGTCGCACTCTTTAGTTCATTAACCATATCATCAGGGATCTGGTGATTTAACTGTGTTCCCCAATTCTCAATTATAAAGTTCGACGCCTCATTATAATATTGTAATTGAAACTGGTTAGTGAGTCGCATTACCGGGTTAGGATTCTCATCTGGGAATTTGTCTACCACCTTGTGTGCTGTTATATCTGTAGCGTAAACAATAATAAAACCAAATTGATCAACGGGAACGAGATCCACTGAATATGTGTAATGATCAGCAGCGATCTCAGTCCTGGTCATTTTACCAGTGAGCACGGTCTTTCCCACTAACTCGATCAGTGGTTCTGGAACGATCTTTCCTGTTTCCATATTAAAATGGTCAACAATTCTTTTTGATGCACTGTTATAATAATCTAAAACACCCTCTTTGCTTACTCTCATTACCGGGTTAGGATTCTGATCGGGAAACTTGTTAATGACCTTTCTTGCGGTGATATCGGAACCATAGACATTTATACAGTCCAATTCTTCAACATAGACTGCTTTGAGAAGAAATGTTCGTTCTATTACGGATATTTCAAAGTTTTGTGCTGTTCGATCATTCTTTGCAGGCATTAATTCGTCTATGATATCTGTAGCTGCCTTATCGCCGACAGATATGTCCCATGCTGTAATGATCCGTTCCGAGCCTTTGTTACTATAAAGTAGGGTACCATCCCCTGAGAACCGCATTACCGGGTTAGGATTCTCGTCTGGGAATTTTTCTAGTATTTTTAGTAATTCTCTATTATTCTTCTTCATAATAGTCATTTAAATTAATATTATAAGTTTGCTTTTAGTAATCGGGAAATAGATTGTCACATATAAAAGATATTGTTAAACATATTTTTTCCAAAAAGTCCCTTTCAATAAGGGCTTTTACCTTTGTTTGGGTTATTGGATGCTCATGGTTCTGGATCGGGGACCCTGTCAGGTCTATCGGTCTATCGGTCTCTGTATTAATTGGTTCAATGATAATACAGGGCCTACTTGAATGGTTCCATGAATGAATCCTGTTCTATGGTTGCATAACACCTATACATAATACAAGCATAATAATCCAGACAGTCGCTGAGAATGATACTGCTGAGATAGTTCTACCCTTTTCACGATCGTACAGAAATTTGAAAAACCTTATTTGACCTTATTCCTTTCGTGGAGTATATTGGGTCAAATCAAAGATAAAATAAGTCATGAAGGAAAAAGAGATAGGGTATGTGTCTAAATTTTTTGGTGGGATATCGGTCGCTGCAATTGAGATCACGGCAGACAAGCTTAGTGTTGGTGACACGATCCATATTAGGGGACACACTACTGAATTAAAAATGAAAGTAGATTCCATCCAGATCGAACATGAGACCGTGGAAACTGCCAAGAAAGGTGACAGTATCGGCGTGAAAGTATCTGAAAAGGCTCGCCGAAAGGACAAAGTATACAAGCTGGCCGACTGAAACAGGTTCTTTTGGGTGTGGAACTAATAACGATTTAGGATCGCCACAGAGGATGGTCTGATCGCTTAATATCAGTGGGACATATCCGGACCATTTATTAACTCTTCCTACCCCGCAAAATAGCGGGGTATTTTGTTTGTTCCGCAATTCAATATATTCATTTTGTATTAGATTTGAATTCACCATGCAAAGAACAACACTCTAAAAATGGTAGCCCGGTCAATACTCTCAATATCATTTATCCTCTCATCGTTATTGTCACAGACAAGATACCTTGATGAGATCTTTGAGGATGTGACCAAGACAGAGGATATCGTCTATGGCAATGCACCTGACCTACCCTTCATTTTCCTGTTCGAATGGAACACTGAGGATATCGATCTGGATATGGACCTCTATGAGCCTGCGGGCGATACACTGACCAACAGGCCGGTCATAATATTCATTCACTCTGGTACATTCTTCTCCGGACACAATGAGGCAGATGATGTTGTGGCCCTATCGATAGCATCGGCCAAAAGGGGATACGTGGCGGTCAGTATGAACTACAGACTTGGTCTGAATATATTAAGCAGTTACAGCGGAGAGAGGGCGGTCTTCCGCGGGGTCCAGGATGCGAGCGCGGTCGTAAGATACCTGCGGGAGTTCCATGAGGACCATGGCATTGACTATGAGAACATATTCATTTGGGGAACGAGCGCAGGCTCGTTCATTGGGCTTCACCTGGCCTTCATAGAGGATGATGAGAGGCCCGAGGCAACCTATGGGTCTGGGGAGGACCCTGATCTTGGGTGCATTGACTGTGAGGGGAATGATTATGTCCATGAGAGCAAGCCCAAGGCTGTTATAGGTTGCTGGGGCGCGCTTGGTGACATAGACTGGATAGATCCGGATAACAATATTCCTACGATCATGTTTCACGGGACATCGGACCTTGTGGTCCCGTTCGATTCCGGTTACCCGTTCACGATCAACATTGCCCTACCCATTGTATATGGTTCAAACCTTATTCATGAACGGTTGAACGAGTTGAACATAGAGAATGAGCTGTATGCGGAAGAGGGTCAGCCGCATGAATACTGGGGCACGCTGAATGGCGACTGGCTCGGTGGCCCAAATGAATATTTTGAACAGATCCTATATGATGCTTATGGACATCTGTTCATTCTGTTACACCCCTATCAAACGGGTGATGTGAACACTGACGGGGACCTTGGGATCGCTGATATACTCCTGATCTATGATTTTGTGCTTGGTGCCCTGACCCCTTTCGGTCTACAATACTCCATAGCAGATTATGATTCCAATGGAATCATAGATGCCCTGGACGCATCTATACTCATTAGTGTGGTCCTGAACATCAATTGATAGGGACACACCGTCCACACCCAGGGTCTCGGCCTGTCAGATGGTCCAATGGTCGTTTCCTGTTTTAGAAGGTGACGTGTTACCCTTCTTTACTAATTTGTATCCTGTATTTTTAATAGAGTTGTTTTTAGATATAAAGAGAGAGGTGTAAAATGGATTATGGATACCAAAGAAATGTTGACATTCCATTTGATGATGTTGAATCGAGCATCAGAGAAGAATTACAAGAACAAGGATTCGGAATACTGACTGAGATCTCTGTTGATGAGACCCTGAAAGAGAAATTGGACCAGGATTTCCGTCGATATAAGATCCTTGGTGCCTGTCATCCTCCAACAGCCTTTGAGGCCCTATCATCAGAATTGGAGATTGGATTATTACTACCTTGCAATGTTACTATCTGGGAAAATGAGGACGGAACAGTAACAATATCAGCAATCAACGCAGAAAAAATGCTTGGTTTTACTCAGCGTGATGATTTGGAACATCTTTCCGTACAGGTAAATGATTGGCTCAAGGCCGCTGTGGATGCTGTTTGATCGGTCCTACCAGGTTCTTTGTGAGGGTGAGTGATGAGGATTGCTGGGTAGACCAGGTTTTCCAAACTAAAGTGAAAACATATCTGTGAATATTTTTATCGCATAAAAGGAAAGATGGATCAGGATCTTCAAGCAAGCATGATCGAGTATTATACACATCGTGCGTCCGAGTTCGATAAGAAGTACAAAGGGTATAGGCCATTATCTATCTTGGACCCGCGAACCAATGAACACGAGGTCAAAATATTGTCCGAGACCGTTAAAGCAAGCTGCGATGGCGTTTTACTTGATATGGCCTGCGGTACTGCTTTCTGGCTCCCTCACTATGCAGGAAATTGTAGCCATATCACACTGTTCGATCAATCTGAAGAAATGCTATCACATGCAAGAGACCGGGCTGATTCTTTAGGTATTATCAACCATACCGACCTGGTCTTGGGTGATGCTCTCTCATATCAGTTCAGCGAGAACCGGTTTGATACAGTGTTGGTCGCATTTCTTATCAGTCATTTCACGGACGACCAGGAGGCCCGTTTCTTTCGGATGCTTAGGTCGATCGTCAATCCCAAAGGAAAGATCCTTATCCTGGATTCCGTGTGGAACGATGCCTATGCCCAAACCCATAAGAAAACGGGTATCCAGGACCGGCGCACTGGTGATGGGAGGGAATTCCAGGTATACAAGAAATATTTCACAGAAGAGGATCTTTCGTTATTCATAACAAAGCATGGTATCGAACTCTCGATCGGGTATTTTGGCAGATCGTACTTTGCGGCCACTACAGTGATCAATGGATAGTAGCAAATACATTTATTGGTTGGAATAAGATCATTAACTGATACATTTCATTTCAATAAGATGTCTGACGATCTGAACCATGGACCACCGCAAGTATCAGGGATTCCCTGGTATTGTTATGTAATAGCGATCGCTTCTACCTGCATAGCGGTCGGGCTCCAGTGGGATATTTCCTGGCACATGACCATCGGTAGGGACACATTCTGGACCCCTGCCCACATGGTCATTTATTTAGGCGGTATCCTTGGTGGGGTCACCAGCGCAGTATTGGTCTTCAAGATGACATTCTTTGATAAGAATGAAGGGATCAATTCAGGGGTAAGATTCTGGGGGTTCACCGGACCCATGGGAGCTTGGGTGTGTATCTGGGGTGCTGTTGCCATGCTTACGTCTGCACCCTTTGATGATTGGTGGCACAACGCTTATGGGCTCGATGTTGAGATCATCAGTCCGCCCCACATGGTCCTTGCGGCCGGATTCATAGCGCTTGTATTCGGCGCGATGCTCTTGACCCTTGTCCAGCAGAACAGATCGAATGTCTCAAGTATCAAACCGTTCAGCTGGTTCTATACATACACAAGTGCGATCTTGATATTGTTGATGGTCATCCTGACCACTGAATACAGTTTTACCAATAAACACCATAGCCTGGAATTCTATAGGATCTCTGCACTTGCCTATCCAGTGGTCCTGGTCGCTATCGGTAGGTCCTCAAAATTAAAATGGCCTGCGACCACTGCAGCATTGATCTACATGCTTCACAGGTGTATCATGGTCTGGGTTCTTCCGCTGTTCGAGGGGCAACCGCTCCTGGCTCCAATATACAGAGAGGTCACCCATTTTATCCCGCCCCCGTTCCCGGTATTGTTGTTCATACCTGCGGTTGCGATCGATCTCATAATACTCAGGCCAGATAGAATGAATGATTGGATACGTTCCTTAGCGATCGGTCTTACCTTTGTTCTACTATTCTTTATCGTTCACTGGTATTTCTCTGAGTTCCTATTGTCCGAGTCTGCACGGAACTGGTTCTTTTCTGGTCACCTTAATAAACCCTATTGGGCACGTGTGGGACCCTATGAATATGAATTCTGGGAATATGATTATAAGGTGTTCGGGCACCCTATTCCTCTAACGCCTGTATCACTCACGGGACTGTTCTCTGTTTCGATCATCGCTGCAATATCTGCCAGGGTCGGTCTCTGGTGGGGTCAATGGATGAGACAGGCAAAAAGATGAAAAATAAACTATCGATCCTCATCCTTTTAGGGTGCGCTTCGCTCAGTATTGCACACGTGGGTAGCTTGAATGTCTTCTATGAGGGAAAAGCAGGCACCTATCCAATAAGAGTGATCATCCGTCCTCCCGGGGTTGTTCCTGGACTGGCCGAGATCACGGTGCGCTCACTTGGCAAGGGTGTGGAAAGGGTGACGGTTCAGCCGGTCAAATGGGATGCTGGACCTGAGGGAGCACCCCCACCAGATGTCGCAGTGAATGTGTCGGGTGATAAGACCCTGTTCAGTTCTGAACTATGGCTCATGGATTTTGGATCATACAGCGTGAATGTCGATGTTTATGGTGAACAGGGACACGGTAGGTCCATCGTTCCAGTTAGCTCTATAGCAACAAGAAAACTGGAGATGTCACCTGCCCTGAAGGGCATCCTAATTTTTTTAATGATATTTCTTTTTTCTGGTGGGATAACCATCATAGGGGCCGCAGTAAGAGAGAGTACATTGGAATTAGGATCAAAGGCCTCTAAAGAGAGGAAAAGAAAAAGCAGGGTCTCTATGTTGTTTGGCACCCTTATCTTTGTTGGGTTGTTGTCTGGCGGAAGAATGTGGTGGACAAGTATTGACAATGAATATCAGGAAAATCTGTTCAAACCCATTGAGGTCACATCTGAGGTCATCAGTAAGAATGATACCCGAATACTGCAGATCTCCATTACGGATGAAAAATGGAAAAAGGGTCTATATCCCCCACTGATCCCCGATCACGGGAAAATAATGCATACATATTTTATGCGGATCCCTGGGCTGGATGCATTCTCACATATCCATCCAGTTGCGATCGACCAGGACCAGAATACTTTCCAAGTGATCGTTCCACCACTCCCGGGAGGCGATTTTGTTCTATTTGCTGATATCACCCACGAGAGTGGATTCGCACAGACACTGATAGACACAGTGACCGTACCTGAGTATTCCGGACTTGAGTTCTTAGAGGATCTGCATATTGATAGGGATCCCGACGACTCCTGGAAAATGGGATATCCATTACCTGATATAGATCTCGATTCTCCGGTTCGATCAAGTGATCTGGTCAATGGAAAGTTTCTAATGGAATGGTTGAACCTGCCTGATAGGATCATTGCTGAAAAGGAGGTCGAGCTTTCTTTTAAGGTAACAGATATCACACGAGGACACCTTTCACTTGAACCTTATATGGGAATGTTGAGCCATGCTGGTATCTTAAGAACAGATGGTTCCGTATTCTTACATTTACATCCCATCGGTTCCATCTCAATGGCCTCACAGCAACGGTTCGAACAACAGTCGGGAGTCAATGCTCGAATAGAATCGATGCACGATGGGCACATGGATCACTCAAAGCACATGGGCAATGAGATGCATAGAACATCCGAGTCGGTATCTTACCCACCCATAGAGTTTCCTCGTTCTGGACAATATCGTATCTGGGTCCAGGTGAAGGTCAGGGGTGAAGTGTTGACCGGGATCTTTGATCTTTATGTTCATCCTCCGATCCTGTCTTAGGATACGATCTGTTGTGTGGTCAGTGTAAAAGAAAGATCTCTGACAAGTGTCAGGCTTTTGGTTTGTGAGGAAGGGTCGTGGTAGATTCGGAAAGATTTAATGGATACGATAGATAATGAAATATCATCTCAATATGAAACTTATCTTCCCGTGGAATTAGGATCATGAACGCGACCCTGGGATATTTCATCGGATTCACCATAGGGTGTGTTGCAATGTTTGTCGCCTTAAAAACGGATTATTCCTCTATCTCAAAATTATTCTTGATACTATCCTTGCTCATAGGAGCCGTTCTGATAAGCTGGTTCGTAGATGAGAAGTGATCGGACAGATAGGTCATATTTTTCGTCCTTTTACTTAGAAAATATTTTTTGTACCCGGAACTGTTGTTGTTTTGGTCCTAATTCGAATAAAGGAGTTTAAAATGGATCTTTGTTTAACATTTGTATTGATTTTATTGATCATTTGATCATTCAAAGAAGGATCAGTTTTGTTCAATGGTCAAACTGTTATTCATAGCGCTCTTTACGATCATTATTATTAACGGTCAAGTGGTCCAGGGTAGGTATGGTAATGAAAGGGTGAACATCGATCCATTTACCAAAGTAAAGCACGGTGCATTCGTTTTTAATTGCCGTGTAGCTGGAATGGATAATGATGGTGAAGCAGTTATCCTGCTGCATGGATTTCCGGAAACGTCCCACATGTGGAACGATCTGTTGCCCTTGTTATCTGGTGGGGGTCACAAGATCATAGCTCCAGACCAGAGAGGATATAGCCCAGGAGCTAGACCTGGAAAAGTAAGAGATTACTCGATAAAGAGGATCGCAGAGGATGTGTTTGCGATAGCAAATGCTTTTGACATTGATAGATTTCATCTGGTCGGACATGATTGGGGATCAGCGATAGGTTGGGCCGTGATCGCGCTCGAGCCTAAAAGGGTCATAAGCTGGACAGCAATGTCGGTCCCCCATATGAAAGCTTTCGAGCATGCATATAAGAAGGATAAGGACCAACAAAAAAGAAGTGAATATATCGGCTTTTTTAAACTACCGTTCATTCCGGAATTATATTTTTCATGGAATGGCTATTCAAGATTGAGATCTCTCTGGAAGGAAAGTTCCGAAGAACAAAAAGAGCAATATTTAGATATCTTCAAGCAGCGTGGGGCACTGAAAGCTTCCCTGAACTGGTACCGTGCGAACATTGGAGTAAGAGTAGAGCCTGAGGATCAGGTCAGGTTCGGTAGTGTCACTGTTCCAAGCCAATTGATATGGGGTAATAGGGACATGGCACTCGGGAGAACCGGCGCTGAACTGACCAAGAATTATATGAAAGGACCCTATAGGCTCGTTGAACTGGATGCGGGACACTGGCTGATCCAGGAATCATTCCAGGAAGTTTCATCCGCGATCATTGAACATATAGAAAAGTATTCGAACTAAATGGTAAAATGATCCTCACGACTTTTTTTACTTGTTCCTCATAGCATAAGGCTTGGTTTTTATTGAATCTCTATAGGAATGGTTAGACTTTACAGAAATAAAAAGGATGGGAAAAATGGTAGATATGATCTTGAAGAATTTTGACAGACCAGATGAGATAAGGAACTTTGATAAAGGAAAGTTCGAGATAGTAAGATTGGCAGGTATGACCATCGGCCGGGCCACCTATGAACCAGGCTGGAAATGGTCTGTTGATGTCTCTCCTTTGTCCGGTACAGACTTTTGTAATGTGGAACATCTGGGCATGGTGGTATCTGGCAGTGCAACGGTAGCGTTCAAAGATGGTGAGGTGCACACAATGAAAAAAGGGGATATCTTCTATGTTCCGCCTTTGCCCCATGATAGCTGGGTAATAGGGGACAAAGAATATGTTTCATTCCATTTTCTTGGAGCTGATGACTATGCTGATTAAGCATCGGTCTCTACCCTATTGGGTATGGGGCATACGATGAAAGAGTGAGGTATCTGATCGATGATGTTTTCGATATCTTCTCAGCGATCTTTTTTGGTCATTAAAGTTTTTGAATGGTCACCGTGACGATGTTCAACTACCAAATGTTCGCGGATCTTGGTTCTCAATTAACGGCAATAATTGTCATAATAG
>ENA-UPTF01002635-UPTF01002635.1-marine-metagenome-genome-assembly--contig:-NODE-2635-length-10245-cov-2.492427_pt1 | contig 10245 bp, 7 predicted proteins | sample MGYA00238166_ERZ767019 | MGnify/ENA primary metagenome ERZ767019 (study PRJEB28930, sample SAMN06266391) | marine metagenome | isolation source: Sea water from 250 m depth | place: Atlantic Ocean | study... | reverse complement strand
GATAAAACTTCATTGTCACTTGAAGCAGATTTAAAAAAAAGAGCTCCGATCGTAACAGTAATGGGCCATGTAGATCACGGTAAAACTTCCTTACTCGATTATATTAGAAAAGCATCAGTTGCTTCTCATGAAGCCGGCGGAATTACACAGCACATCGGTGCTTATCATGTCGAAACCGAGCACGGCATGATCAGCTTTCTCGACACACCGGGCCACGCGGCATTCACGGCCATGCGCTCCCGCGGCGCTCAGGCAACGGACGTTATTGTTTTAGTAGTTGCAGCGGATGATGGAGTTAAACCGCAGACTGAAGAAGCCGTTCAACATGCCAAAGCAGCTGAAGTACCCCTCGTAGTTGCTATCAATAAGATGGACAAGGAAGGGGTAGATCCAGATCGAGTTAAGAATGAACTTTCGGCACTTGAAGTGATTCCAGAAGATTGGGGTGGCGATGTCCAATTCGTCGAAGTTTCTGCAATAACTGGTCAAGGCATAGAAAATCTTCTCGAGTCCATCCTCTTGCAGGCAGAACTACTAGAGCTTAAAGCCTATATCGATGTTCCTGGCCAAGGCATGGTTATTGAATCTCGACTTGATAAAGGCCGAGGTCCTGTTGCTTCGGTGCTAGTGCAAAATGGGACACTCAACTCAGGTGATATCGTATTGGCTGGCCACGAGTATGGCCGGGTGCGAGCCTTGGTGGATGAAAATGCCGAGAGCGTGCAATCAGCTGGCCCGGCCATTCCAGTTGAAATTCTTGGACTTAATGGAGTACCTGATGCTGGCGACGAATTTGTTGTTGTGTCAGATGAAAGACGCGCGAGAGAAGTAGCTGAATTTAGACGTGCGCGACATAAAGATTCACTGCAGGCTAAACAGCAAACTTCAATGATAGAAAATATGTTTGATGGTATAGGTAGTGATCAGAAGAAAATATTCAATGTCATTCTTAAGGCCGACGTGCGCGGTTCCCTTGAAGCGATTAGCGGGTCATTACTGAAACTTGGAACTGAAGAAGTCGATGTAAACATTGTCGGTGCCGGTGTGGGTGGAATATCAGAGAACGATGCTCATTTGGCGACAACATCTAATGCCATGATTGCTGGCTTTAATGTTCGAGCTGATAAGGCAGCGCGAGAGATCATCGAAAACGAAGGATTGCAGATGCGTTATTACAACGTAATCTACGATGTAATTGACGATGCAAAACAAATCATGGGTGGATTGCTAGCCCCAGAAATTCGCGAAGAAATTGTTGGCATCGCTGAAGTACGAGATGTGTTTAATTCACCCAAGTTCGGACAGATCGCAGGAAGCATGGTTATCGAAGGCACTGTTTATCGAAGCAAGCCAATTCGTGTTCTACGGGACAATGTGGTTATCTATGAAGGTGAACTAGAATCACTGCGTCGATTTAAAGACGATGCAGCGGAAGTCAGAAACGGCATCGAATGCGGTATTGGCGTGCGCAACTACAATGATGTAAAAGTCGGCGACAAGATCGAGGTGTATGAGACTACTGAAGTCGCTAGAAGTCTGTGAGGAATATCTGAATGGCGGATATGTCTCCAAGGGTTCAGCGAGTCGCTGATCAGATTCAACGAGAATTAGCCACGCTAATTCAATTGGAAGTAAAAGACCCGCGGGTTGGAATGGTTTCCATTACCGGGGTCGATGTAAGCAGGGATCTTGCTTACGCAAAAATCTTCATCACTGTATTGAATACATTAAGTGATGACGGAGAAGTAAATGACTCCACTTTGTCTGCGCCAGGAGAGCTGGATAAGCTCGAAATAGAAGAAAATTTGAAAGCACTAAAAAAAGCTTCTGGATTTCTTCGAACGATGTTGGCTAAGCGACTAAGAATTCGTTCGGTTCCGAAGTTGGAGTTTCACTATGACGGCAGCATAGAAAGAGGTCAACAATTGTCTTCGCTCATAGATGACGCATTGGCGGCGGATCGGAAACTGCAATCTGATGATTAAGATAGTTTATGCTAAGGCAAGCGCAGGAAAGAGTAAGAACTGGCAGTGAATAGGCGGCGTCGAAATAGAGGAAGAAGTATTAATGGCATTGTCATTTTAGACAAAGCCACCGGACTAAGCTCCAATGCCGCTCTACAGCAGGTAAAAAAGCTTTATGAAGCGAATAAAGCAGGACATACGGGGAGCCTAGATCCCTTGGCAACAGGAGTGTTGCCATTATGTTTAGGCGAGGCGACAAAAGTTTCTCAGTTTTTGTTGGATTCGGATAAGCGCTACCGAACAAAGATTAAGCTGGGTGAAAGAACCGATAGTGGAGATAAGACGGGCACAGTAATACAAAGTATTACGGATTTCAGTGTTTCAGAAGCTGGTATTGAAAAAGAATTAGATGCTTTCCGTGGTGAAATTGAACAATTACCGCCAATGCATTCGGCGCTGAAAGTGGATGGTGTTCCGCTTTACAAAATGGCGAGAAAGGGCATTGAGATAAGGCGGGAAAAGCGCAAAGTTACAATATATGAAATAAACTTATTGAATATTGCGGAAGATGTAATCGAATTAGATATTACTTGTAGCAAAGGAACCTATATTCGAACGATCGCAGATGATTTAGGGCAAGCATTAGGTTGTGGAGCTAACATCATCGAACTAAGACGCACCCAGGCTGGTGTGTTTAGAGAAGAAGACTGTAAAGACGTAGAAGCCTTAGCGGAGCTAAAAGTGCAAGGCGGCCTTGAAGTCATTGATGAGCAATTAATCCCGATGGATCAGGCCATAGCAGAACTACCGGAGGTTAACCTCCCTAGTGTAACTGCCAGTCATTTAAAGAATGGGCAGGCGGTTATTGTGAGGCACTTACCAGAAGAAGGCTTGGTGAGATTGTATGAAGAAGAGCAGTTTATCGGCATTGGTTGTATAGACGATGATGGCAAAGTTGCTCCGAGGCGTTTGATAGTTTCCTAATTTTGAAAAAGAAACGAGCAAACATTTAATTACTAGGACAGTATCAGGTAACTATCAATATGCGTGGTTATTCTGATTTTAAAGGGAAGTTATATCGCTATATTTAATATGTGGCACGAAGGTAAAAGACGTGCGAGAGCGATTTGTTTAAGGGCATATTACGGAGAAATAAAATGGCTTTATCAGCTAAAGAGAAAGAAACAATCATTAAGGAATATGCATTGGGAGAAGGCGACACTGGCTCACCTGAAGTTCAGGTTGCTCTATTAACTGCCAACATTAATGAATTGCAAGCTCATTTCAAAGAGCACATCCATGACCACCATTCGCGACGCGGCTTAATCCGCATGGTGAATAGCAGAAGAAAGTTGCTTGATTATCTTAAGAGAAAGAACGTTGAAAGATATTCTTCTATAGTTCAGCGACTAGGTCTGCGTCGGTAGTTTTATTTTATTTAATTAGTATTTATTACTGGGACGCTGCGCTCGACATAGGCATCAGGCGCACGTTTTGAATTAGTAGGAAATGAGAATATGTTTAATCCAGTAACCAAAACCTTCCAATATGGAAATCAAACAGTAACATTAGAAACAGGCAAAATTGCCAGACAAGCTACAGGCGCTGTCGTAGTAAAAATAAATGATACTCAAGTGCTAGCAACTGTGGTTGGAAGAAAACAAGCTAATCCCGGACAAGGGTTTTTCCCCTTAACAGTTAATTATCAGGAAAAAACTTACGCCGTAGGAAAGATACCTGGTGGCTTCTTTAAACGAGAAGGCCGTCCAACAGAAAAAGAAACTCTGACTTCGCGTTTAATTGACCGACCAATCAGGCCTCTTTTTCCAAAGGGATTCATGAATGAAGTGCAGGTAATCTGTACTGTTACCTCAGGCGGCAAAGAGGAAGATCCAGATATAGCCGCAATGATTGGCGCATCCGCGGCCCTGGCTATTTCAGGAATCCCGTTCGCGGAGCCAATCGGAGTTGCCAGAGTCGGCTATGATGCCGAAGTTGGTTATACCTTGAATCCAAGCTACGAGCAGCTAGAAAACTCACTGCTTGATATGGTTGTGGCGGGAACTCAATCTGCCGTATTGATGGTGGAATCAGAAGCTAAGCAACTAACAGAGGATCAAATGTTAGGCGCTGTTCTCTATGCTCATCAGGAAATGCAAGTTGTGATCAATGCAATTAATGAGCTGAAAGCAGAAGCTGGCAAGGAGCCATGGGATTGGCAACCATCTGAAGAAAATACAACTCTTAAGAACGCGATCGCCGAGAAGTTTGGTCTTGGTGTGACTTCTGCTTATCAAATTTCTGAAAAGATGAAGCGCTATGATGCTGTTGATGAACTTCGTCAACAAGCTGTTGCTGAATTAGCAGATGAAGAGGCAAGTGCCAGTGAGGGTGAGGTGGCTGAAGTATTTGGTGCTTTAGAAAAGAGCACTGTGAGAAACCGCATTTTAGATGGCGAACCACGTATCGACGGTCGCGATACCAAGACTGTTAGAAATATCCATGTAGAAACCGGTGTTCTGCCGAAGGCACATGGTTCCGCATTGTTCACTCGAGGCGAAACTCAAGCTTTGGTTGTAACGACTCTGGGTGCAGTGCGTGACTCGCAGATCATCGAAGATCTTAGTGGCTCTAGGAAAGATCCATTTATGTTGCATTACAACTTCCCTCCATTTTCAGTTGGTGAAGCTGGCTTTATGGGTGGACCAAAGCGCCGTGAAATCGGACACGGTCGTTTAGCTCGTCGTGGTGTAGCGGCGGTAATGCCAGCGGAAGAAGATTTCCCATATGCCATTCGTGTAGTTTCGGAAATCACTGAATCAAACGGTTCATCGTCTATGGCTAGCGTTTGTGGTAGCAGCTTATCCATGATGGATGCAGGTGTACCAGTATCAGCACCAGTTGCGGGGATCGCTATGGGTCTTATCAAAGAAGGTGAGCGCTTCGCGGTACTCACTGACATCCTCGGTGATGAAGATCACCTTGGCGATATGGACTTTAAAGTTGCTGGAACTGCCAATGGTGTAACAGCATTACAAATGGACATTAAGATTCAGGGAATCACCGAAGAAATCATGGAGATTGCTTTGGAGCAGGCCCATACGGCTCGCCAATACATTCTTGGTGAAATGAATAAGGTAATTTCAGAAGCACGTGAAACGGTTTCTGAAAATGCGCCTTCCATGGCCATGATTAAAATCGATCCAGACAAAATCCGTGATGTTATAGGTAAAGGCGGAGCAGTTATTCGTGGTATTACGGAAGACACTGGTGCTTCTGTTGATATCGATGACGATGGCAACGTACGTATCTACGGCGAAGATTCTCAATCTCGGGATGCCGCGCTGGAAATGGTTAATGCCATAACCGCCGAAGCCGAAGTTGGAAAACTTTATAACGGCAAGGTAGCCCGCATTGTCGATTTTGGCGCCTTCGTCACTATTCTTCCTGGAAAAGATGGCCTTGTGCACATTTCACAGATCTCTAAGGAGCGTGTAGAAAATGTGAATGAGTATCTTCAGGAAGGACAGGACGTTTTGGTGAAATGTACAGATCTGGATGCTCGCGGGCGCATTAAGTTGAGCATTAAGGAAATCACGGAAGAAGAAAAGGCGGAATTTGCCGGCTAAGCTAGTAATATAACTTGAGCGGGAAGTCTCAATGCAGTTTGGGGCTTTCTGATCCAAGATTTGACTAGATTTTAAAAACCAGAAGCTTTGAAATAGTGAGTTAAGTCAAAAGGATACACATAAGTGGGTAGAAAGAATTTCTGGTCTGCTCAAAGTCAGTTAAGATCAAAGGCTGATTTTTACGAGATTCTCTCGGCCCAGCTCGCCCGAGGGCAGGTTTTAAAAAAGGTCCGATTACAAGAGATATAAAAACAAAGCTATAACGACATCACCGAGGAGGAAAAAGCATGTCGAAGCCGATTAACTCAGTTGTAAGTAAAGTCATAAGCGTTTTAGGATTACTTGCTCTTATGAGCCCTCTAAACGTGACGGCTCAATCTGACGAAATCACCTTCCATAAGGATATTGAGCCGATTCTGCAGCGCAGCTGTCAGAACTGTCACCGAGTTGGTGGTGTCGGCCCAATGCCACTAGTGACTTATGATCAAGTCGCACCTTTCGCAGGTCTGATTGAATACAAAACTGGACTACGGGATCGGGCTGGTGCCATGCCTCCGTGGTACATGGAAAAAGACATCGGTATTCAGGATTATAAGAATGATCCTTCTTTAAATGATAAGGAAATAGTAGCCATCTCAACCTGGGCTCGCAGTGGAACTCCAAAGGGCGATATAGCGGACGCGCCAGAGCCATTGGTATTTGATGATTCACTTAAATGGACTGCAGGTGAACCTGATTTAATCGTTAGAACCAATTCTGTTACTAAGCTTGCTGGCACAGCAGACTGGTGGGGCGAGATTGATCGTGTACCTGTAAGTTTAGAACAAGACCGCTACGTGAAATCAGTTGAGGTTGTCGAAGTTAATGACGTCAACAATACAACAGGAACTGGTCGGGACACCGTAGGTGGACGTTACATCTTCCATCACATGATCTGGAGCACAGCTGAACTCGATGAAGATGGGAATAGAGTGGAAGAATCAGTGACTGGCTGGCCAGTGCATGAAGTAGGGCGTAACCCAGATATTTTTGATCCAGAAGGCGGCCGTTTATTGCGGTCTGGTACTTATATTTATTCTGATTCTGTTCATTTGCACTCCAATGGGCAGGACACCACTGGGCATTTAGAAATTGGTTTCCGTTTCCACCCATTGGGTTACGAACCGAAGTATGAGCGAGTATCTCTTGGCCTCGGTAATGGGGTAGATATCAGCATCGCTGGGAACCAGGACAACCAAGAGCTGCACGCGTACACAGTTCTAGAACAACACACTAAGTTCATCACTTTTGAACCACACTTGCACGCCCCAGGCGAGCGTATGTGCCTTGAAGCAATCTGGGGATACACAGTAGAAACATTGGCCTGTGTTGGTTATGACCATAACTGGGTTCGCGGTTATGCCTTTGAAGATGATGCTGCGCCATTGTTGCCTAAGGGCACGATCATGCACATTGTAGGCTACATGAATAACACTGAAACCAATCCAAACGTACCTGATCCGCGAAATTGGCAGGGTTCTGGTAATCGCTCAGTAACTAATATGTTTATCGATCTCGGTATGCGGGTGAAGATGACTGATGAACAGTTCCATGAAGAGATGGAAAATCGGCGCCAGGTATTAAACCTTAGTCCGAATGATCACGTAATTGGCTGTCCACTTTGTGGAGCGCCATTGGTAGCACCAATGGCAGGAAACGAGGAAGCTTCCGATTAAGAGTAATGAATGAATTACGGGAGACAACGTAGTTATGAAAGATGAATTATTAACTGGCAGCAGGCTTACTTTTAAAGCTGTTACGTTAGTAGTGGCAAGTTTGCTACCTACGCAAAACTCTTGGGCCCAGACTTATACCAGTGGGCAGCATGTTGAACCAGCATTTGAAGGTTGGCGTCCGAACCCAGACGGTACCTTTAATATGATGTTCGGTTACATGAATGAGAATTGGGAAGAAGCCCCAGATACGACCGTTGGTGAGAATAACTATTTCGAACCGGGGGATGCTGATCGTGGACAACCAACTCATTTTTTACCTCGACGCAATCGATTTACTTTTGAAGTCACTGTACCGTCAGATTGGGGTGATCGCGAACTGGTTTGGACTCTGAATGTAAATGGTTTAGAAAGAAAAGCCTATGCCACTTTGAAAGCGGATTACTTGGTAGATAACATGGTTATCGCATCGGAGACTGGCTCTCTTGGTGCGGGCACTAGTAGCCCAGAATCCCGAGCCAACATTCCGCCGGTTGTTACTGTGCAAGGCGATAGTATTCGCGTAGCTCGAGTTGGGGAACCGTTAGAGCTTGATACGCTAGTAATTGACGATGGGCTTCCAGATCCGACCGATCCAGTAGAAGAAGCGAGAGCATTCGCTGAATTTGCAGGCGGTGCCTTGGCAGCAGCTTTCGTGACGGAGGAGAACATCATGCAGCGTCGTTTGATGACTCCGCCGATAAAAGTTACTGTAAATAAAGTTAATGGACTTTATTATTCTTGGAACAAGTGGCGCGGCCCTGGCGATGTAAAGTTCGATCCTCCTCAGGTGAAAGTCTGGGAAGACACTCGCACCAGTGCAAACTCACCATGGGGAGCGCTGTGGCTACCTCCACCAATTCCCGAAGATGGCATCTATGAAGTAAACGCCACTTTCAGTGAGCCTGGTGAGTATATTCTCTGGGGTAGGGCTGATGATGGTGGGCTCTATCATGATGCCTGGATTACGGTTAACGTATCTGAATAGAGAATTGAAAGAATAAAGAAGGCCAGTACAACCATGAAGCCTGTAATGCGATTTATTTCACTAATGTTTCTGCTGAGTTCCTATAACGCAGCTGGGCAGGAAGATTTCGTTTTCTATTCTGAGCTTGCTCAGGAATGGTATGAAGGGGGTGATTATTTCGAGTGGACTTCCACTACGCGCAATAACAACAGCGCGATCATTGATGTTTTCTATCGCACCTGGGGAAATCCCAATAATCCGCAACTACTCATTATTCATGGCTTTCCAAATTCTTCTTTTGATTTTCATGCTCTGATTCCCTTGTTGGAAAGTAATTACTATATCGCTGCTTTGGATTTTCCCGGATCAGGGTTTTCAGATAAGCCATTGAATGGTTTTTCGTACATGCTTGCGGAAAATGCGGAGATAGTGGACTACTTTGTGCGAGAAGTTGTGGAGTTTGATAACTTTGCAATGTTTACCCATGACCGTGGGGTAAGTATCGGGCTCGCCTTCCTTGGTAATTACATCGATAACCCTGATCCTCGCTACAACTTGAATTACCACTTCTTATCCAACAGTGGCATGTTTTTACCACTGGCAAATCTAACGGATTTTCAAACTATTATTTTGGATCCAGTGCGTGGTCCGCAAATGATTGAAGCAAGGAGTGCTCAGCCCCGTTTGACGGAGGGAGATGCTGTAGCGGTGGCCTATTCAGATATCTTTGCTTTCAACGATGGCAACAGATCTTTACTGCATGTAGGTAAGTATTTATTAGAACGAGCAGAGAATGAATTTGACTGGCTCGATAACTTACCTCGCAGTCCAGTACCTGTTGCTTATTTATGGGGCATTACTGATATCGTGAATCCAATCCGTATACCCAATTATGTCTGGTTAACTTATTTAAACGATCGTGATGTTGAAAGTTCGATGTGGATTCTTCCCACCGCGGGTCATTACCCGCAGCGGGATAATCCCGTGGAAGTCGAAAAAATTATACGTACTGCTCTTAATGGGGAGATTCCTAGTCGGACAGAAGAAGATGATTGGATGTGGGAGTATGCGCGAAGCAGAGAAGCAGAAGATGCGATCTATGTCGGCCATTCCAATGTGCGTAAGATGGAGTTTCCTGGAGCAGTGCAATATTCGCCGGATGGTTATCCGCAATAGTCGTATAACAGCGCCTACATCGTTCTTCGATATTGACCGCCGACCTTGAAGAAGGTGTCGGTAATCTGTCCCAAGGAACAATGGCGAACGGCATTCATTAATTCAGCGAAAACATTTTCATTGTTTCGAGCTGCTTGTTTCAGTCGCTCTAAAGCTTCTTCGGACTTGTTAGCATGATTGTCCTTAAATGCTTGTAGTCGTGTTAGCTGACCTTGCTTTTCTTCTTTGGTAGAGCGGGCGAGTTCAATTTCTAGGCTTTCCTCAGGATCCTCATTTAAGAAAGTATTTACGCCCACAATTGGCAAGCTCCCATCGTGCTTACGGTGCTCGTAATAGAGTGATTCGTCTTGAATTTTGCCTCGTTGATAACCAGTTTCCATGGCACCGAGTACGCCACCGCGCTCAGAGATTCGTTCGAATTCCTGCAAAACTGCTTCTTCCACCAGATCAGTAAGCTCTTCAATGATAAATGAACCTTGGTTGGAATTTTCGTTTGCTGCGAGACCCCATTCCTTGTTGATGATCATCTGAATCGCCATAGCGCGTCGCACTGATTCTTCAGTAGGAGTTGTAATTGCCTCATCGTAGGCATTTGTATGCAAACTGTTACAGTTGTCATAAATAGCGATTAACGCCTGCAAGGTAGTGCGAATATCATTGAATGACATTTCTTGAGCATGCAATGAACGACCCGACGTTTGAATGTGATACTTAAGTTTTTGACTTCTTTCACTCGCGCCATAACGAAAGCGCATGGC
>ENA-UPTF01002634-UPTF01002634.1-marine-metagenome-genome-assembly--contig:-NODE-2634-length-10248-cov-8.934421_pt1 | contig 10248 bp, 6 predicted proteins | sample MGYA00238166_ERZ767019 | MGnify/ENA primary metagenome ERZ767019 (study PRJEB28930, sample SAMN06266391) | marine metagenome | isolation source: Sea water from 250 m depth | place: Atlantic Ocean | study... | reverse complement strand
TGGGTAGATTTGAAAAAGCTACTAAGAATTTATCAGAGTCTGATCAAGATAAATTCTTCAGAGGTAACTTTGAAGATCTGATGGGATCTGCCTTCTAACCCCTCCATGCTTTTTGACAATAGCTATCATAATCTTCCGCAGGAGTTCTTTGAAAGAATTAATCCAGTTCCTGTAAAAGACCCTAAAGTTATTATTTTTAATACCGATTTAGGAAAATCACTAGGCATTGATCCTAAGATGTCCGAAAAGGACTTAGCCAAGATTTTTTCAGGTAACGAAGTCCCAAAAGGCTCTTCACCAATTGCCTTAGCTTATGCGGGTCATCAATTCGGTCAATTTGTACATCAGTTAGGCGATGGAAGAGCAATATTATTGGGAGAGCTAAGTACACCAGATCAAGAGCGTTACGACATACAGCTCAAGGGCTCTGGTCAAACAAAATTCTCAAGGCAAGGAGATGGCAGAGCACCCATTGGTCCTATTATCAGAGAATATGTTATTAGCGAGTCTATGAATGCCCTGGGTATTCCTTCTACCCGTTCACTAGCTGCCATCTCTACCGGAGAACAAGTATTTAGGGAAACACTTTTACCAGGAGGTGTTCTAACAAGAATAGCCAAAAGTCACATTAGGGTAGGTACTTTTGAATACTTTGCGGCACAAAAAAATACTGATCATCTAAAAACGCTTGCCGATTACACAATTAACAGACATTTTCCAACTTTAAAAGAAGCAAATAATTCTTATATTTCTTTATTACAAACAGTCAGCGACCTACAAATAGAGTTAATTTCAAAATGGATGGGGATAGGTTTTATCCATGGAGTAATGAATACGGACAACACTTCAATTGTTGGGGAAACCATCGATTATGGACCTTGTGCTTTTATGGATGAATATAACCCTGGTACCGTCTTCAGTTCAATAGATACACACGGAAGGTATGCCTTTGGAAATCAACCACTAATAGCTCAATGGAATATGGCTTGTTTCGCTAATAGCTTGCTTCCTTTAATTGATGAAAACTCAGAAAAAGCAGTGAAAAAGGCCCAGGAAGTCATAAACAATTTTCCTAAGAATATGAATGAAGCCGTAATGGGAGTAATGTGCAAAAAGATTGGGTTAGATTCCTCCGAGAACGACTCGCAAGAACTAGTGAAAAGCTTTTTGAATATCATGTTAGATAATAAATCAGATTACACTTTGTCATTTCGTTATTTAAGTGAGAGCTTGGAGGGTAAAAAAGAAGATCTGTTGAAAGCCCAATTTCAAGAACACGATAAACTCTACGATTGGTTACAAAAGTGGACTAAAACTCTTGAAAATAAAAATCTAAATAAAAAAGATGTAATGAATATGATGGATAAAACCAATCCTTTGTTTATACCTCGGAACCATTTGTTAGAAAGAATAATAGATGCTGCTACAGAAAATAATGATTTTTCTCAAATGAAAACCCTTCTTAAAGTATTCAGCAGTCCCTACAAAGAGCAGCCCGAAAACGAAGCTTATTCAAAGCCCCCTAAACCCGATGAAATAGTTAAGCAAACTTTCTGTGGGACCTAATGAAAATACATTTTGAAAGGAGAAAAAATGACTCAAAATAATCAAGTGTTAATCGACACGCTGCCTGAAGGAAAATTAACAGAAAAGAACTATAAGCTAGTTGAATCATCAATGCCTGAAACTTCTGAAGACGAGGTACTGGTTAAGACCATTGCTTTTGCCATAACAGCAGGAACAAGAGCTGGATTGCAGGGTAGCGCAAGCTATGCTGGAGCTCCTCAAACAGGTGTCGTAATGAACAGTACAGGTGTGGGTGAAGTTGTAGAGAGCAACAATTCTAAAATTAATGTGGGGACAAAAGTAATGGTTCCAACTGGATGGCAATCATATTCCGTTCACAAAGCAAATGCTTTAACAGTGATACCAGAAGAGGTAGATCCATTACTTTATCTAGGTCCATTAGGTATAAATGGTCTCACCGCTTACTTTGGGTTATTGAGTGTGGGCCAGCCTAAAGCTGGAGAAACCGTTATGGTTTCAGCTGCTGCAGGGTCAGTTGGCCATATGGTGGGTCAGATAGCTAAAATCAAAGGCTGCTCTGTTGTCGGTGTTTGTGGAACTAATGAAAAATGTGAAAGACTTGAAACAGAACTCGGATTTGATCATGCCCTTAATTATAAAGACGGAAACTTTCGTCAATCCCTAAAAGAATCTACACCCAATGGGGTAGATGTTTATTTTGATAACACAGGAGGAATGGTCTTGGGTTCTGCTTTGTTTAGATTAAATGTCGGTGGAAGGATTGCTTGTTGTGGAGTGGTTTCTCAATATGATACAAACTCACCTGAACCTGGTCCAAAAGGTATCCCTGGACTTCTAATAAACAAAAGAATTCATATGCAGGGATTTTTGGTATTTGATTTCTCAGATCAGTATGAGAAAGCTAGTTCTGAAATAGTTAGATGGATAGATTCAGGGGATCTAAAGATTCTAACTGATGAAGTTAAAGGATTGGAGGCTGCTCCAAATGCATTTGTTGATCTATTGGCTGGAGGCAATATAGGAACCCGGATAGTTAGATTAGATTAAAAAGTTGGTGAATTAATCAAAAGGCACTAAGAATCTCTTTTTCGAACTGATTTAATAGCTCTGTATTTCCAGAAGGAATACCCCCAAACATGATCTCAGCTATACCCTCTTCTTTAAACTCACTTATACGATCAATAATATAATTCTTTGATCCAGCTACAGTCCCCGGTCCCAATCCTTTTACAGCTCGATCAATTAAATCCTGATCTTCAGTTAAGTAACAAGGCATCAATAATGTTCTCCTAATATCAGCAGGATCACGGCCAAAATCTTCACAATGTTTTTCTAATATAGAAGATTTATTCTGATAATGTTCTAAAGACATACCTCCCCCTGCCCATCCATCTAGATTCATTACATCGCCATACCGAGCTAATGTTCTAAGAGTACGTTTAGGTCCAGTACCACCTACCATAATGGGTATGGGGTCTTTAAAACTTCCGGGCGAGAGTAGTGCCTGGTCTATTTGATAATGTTCTCCTTTAAAATCTACAGGGTCTTTACTGTGTATCAACATACGTATCAACTGACAAGCTTCTTCAAACTTGTCTTGACGTTCTTTCATAGAAGGAAACTCCCAACCATAGGCTTCATGTTCCCTTTGATACCATCCAGCACCTATCGCTAGAGTAAAACGTCCTTCACTCATAGTATCAATGGTCCCAGCTATTTTGGCCACATGAGCTGGATTCCGATAAGTATTACCCAAAACCAGATTCCCTAAACGCAATTTTTTGGTCATACCAGCAACGGTTGCAATGGCGATAAGGCCTTCAAAGGCTGTTAGAGACTCTTGTTCTTTGTTTGCCCCAGGAGGTATGTAATGATCGGCAAACCAAACACTATCCCAATTGCCTTTCTCCATTGCTTTCACAGAAGCACTTATTTCTTTCCAAGAAGTTCTGTAAACGTTTACCTGTACACCAAAATCCATAAATCCAAGACTAATAGTTAATTAATAAAAGTCAAAGTTACTTTGTAAGTTTTATTCATCTTTAGATGAATCCGTTTGCAACTCAACATAATTTCTGTAATGACTGTCTTCTTTTCTTAAAAGTTCTTCAGGAGAGCCCTGTTCAAGAATGGACCCATCTTCAAGAAAAATGATGTTGTCCGCTTTCGCTATAGTAGACAGGCGATGAGCAATAATGATAACTAAGCGATCTTTAGAAGCTTCTTGCAAGGCATTAACAAGATATTGTTCTGTTTCTGGGTCCAGTGCAGAGGTGGGCTCATCTAAAATAAGAATTTTAGAATCTCTCAATAGACCTCTGGCTATAGCGATTCTTTGTTTCTGCCCAACTGAGAGTTTACTGATCGCTGTTGAACCTAACTTTGTCTCATAACCCTCAGGCAATGACATTATGAAATCATGAATTCCAGAAATTTTAGCCACTCTTTCTACTTCGGCTTGTGAAGCTTCAGGTCTACCAAAACAAATATTTTTAAAGATACTTAAAGAGAATAATTGAGTTTCTTGAAATACATAAGTTATCTGGCTCCTAAGGCTTTCTATTTTTATATCGCGTATATTGACACTATCGATAAATACTTCGCCTTCTGTAGCCATATGATATCTGGGAAGTAGATAGGCCAGGCTAGTCTTACCCGATCCAGTGGGTCCCACAAAGGCTACTATTTGGCCTATTTTGGCTTCAAAAGATACATCTTGAAGTGCTCTGCGACCATCCGGATACACCAATCCAGCACTCTTTACTTCTACAGAGTCTTCAATTGTATTTATAGTTAAATCGCCAAGGTCTTCCTCAACCGGTAAATCCATCAGAGCAAAAACTCTTCTCATACCAGGAGCAAATCTTTGAAGATGAATCCAAAGTGTAGCAAAAGAAATTGCGGGTCCTGCCATCCACCCAAAATAGAACATTAAAGAACCATAATTACCCGGAGTAAGATCTCCATCTATAACTTTAGAAACTACTACCCAGAAGGCGATTGTTAAGATTAAGACTCCCGCTAAACCTTGTGCATTAGCCAAAAGAATTTCAACAAATACTGTAAAGCGAAAACGTTTGAAAGATTCTTTACTGTCAGCTCCAAACCTCTCTCTTTCCTTATCGTCTCCTCCTAAACTTTGGACAGCCAGAATATTATCCATTCCCTCTTCAATCGTACTTGTTGTTACAGATCCTGAAAGTCTACTTTTTTCTTGTACTTTTCTCATTGCTGAAGAGAAAGGTCCTGTGATTAGAATATAAATTGGAAAGATAGCCGCTGCGCACCAAATGACTTCCGGAACATGAGGAAAGGCACTTATCATAGTAGCCATAGCCACTATAAATAATATTGTAGATAAAGTCGGTCTATTAATTATTTCGTAAAACATTTGATTGATAGAAGGAGTGTCATACATGACTCTATAAATAGCATCGCCAATCCTCTGATCTTCTAAAGTTGTGATTGGAAGCGACTGAATTCGATTAAATAACTTAGCTCTAATTAAGTGATTGACAGACTGAGTTAAACGAGAATTCATCTTATATTCGTAGTACCCAGTAATCCCGCCAGAAAAACTAAAGCCACCATGAGTCCAGTTGTCTTGCTGGGTAGCGGTATCATTGCCCTGCTGCATATCAGCCTCAGAAGTGTCCCTTTGTTCATTTGAATAAGCACCAAAAAAAATTACAAGTAAGAAAGAAGAAGCCGTTAACCAAATTAAAATCTCAAAAGCTGACATATCCTGCATTAAATCCAAAATGGGATGCATGTATGCGGGGAAACCCAGATAACCACTTGAGCCATCAATAGGGTTGCCCAAAACAACGTGATCTATCATGATTTGTAAAGTCCAAGGGAGAACTAGAACAGGAAACATTAATGAAAGCAGAGTCAAACTCCATTTAATGAAAAAACGCCACTTGAAAAACCTTACAAATGACCAAGATCTAGCAATAATACGTAAGGTCTCAATAAAACCCATGTGGGGAAGATTTTCATACTCAATGGTAAGATCGCGAATAGGATTTTTATTGGTTTCTTCCACTTCTGCTTTTGCGTTTACATTAGTACTCATTCCGCTTCTTCCCCAGATTCCTTGCCGCTTAGATTAGATTCCGCGTCAACAAAAGACTTGTACCTACCGTTTTCAGTTCTCATGAGTTCTTCATGAGTACCATTTTCTATAATTACTCCATTATCTAAATATAAGATGTTGTCAGCTCTCCTTATTGTGGAAATACGATGTGTGATCAAAAAGATAACTCGATCCCTTCCCCACATTGATAAATTTCTCATGACTTGCTGTTCAGTGACTGCATCCAAAGCGGCCGTTGGCTCATCCAAGATGAGTATGGGAGTGTTTCTTACCACCGCCCTTGCTATGGAGAGTCTTTGTCTCTGACCTGTTGATAGTTTTCCTCCTCTGTCACTTAAAACAGTATCTAAACCTTGAGGAAGGTTATGCACATACTCATCCATGCAAGCTATTTCAATAGCCTGATTAATGGCTGAATCATCGGCTTCAGGAGCAACGTACCTAATGTTGTCTCTGACACTTAGTGAAAATAGAACATTTTCTTGAAGAGCAATCGCTATTTTTTCTCTTAAGGAAGAAATCTGGAATTTAGTTAAAAGGGTGTCATCAATCTTTATTGACCCTGAAGAAGGCTCATACAGACGGAGTAGCAGAGACATCATAGTTGTCTTACCTGAACCAGTCGGACCAATAATGGCTGTGATGGTACCAGGTTTAGCTGCAAAACTTACTCCCTCAAGTACTGGAACTCCTGATTCATATTCAAAATTGATATTCTCAAAACTAATCTCCCTTTCAGGTTTTATAAATGGTACCGCATCAGGTTCGTCTTCAATATCAGGCTCAATATCCAGAATATCGAATACTCTACTTAAACCCATGGCCATATCCTGCGCCGTTAACCAAAGGCGCATAAAAAGTCTTACATTATTAGAAGTGGTATGAAACTGAGTTCTGGCCCATTGGAAGGCTCCTAAATTCCAGACTACCCAACTAACTGCCATTAAAGCTATCAATTCATTGGCGTAAGTTTCATTACCTTGATTTGCGCTATAACCCATAAAAAATTCACCCGAAAGGAGAAATATTGATGCGATGACAAACATTATTATCATTAGAAGTGCAACCAGTCTGCGAGATTGGAAGGCTGCATTCATAGCTATGACAGAGTCTCTTTCCATACCTTCCTGAATACGATCTCCAGCATCATATGCCTTGATAAGTTTAAGAGCAGCAAAAGATTCTTGGATTCTAGATGTGAGATCTGAAGTGGTTGCCCTATATACAAGACTTCTTATTCTCATTCTTGGCATGGCCCATCTTGCCCAGAAGATTGTTGGAATAACCAATGACAATGCTATAGCTCCCATTGTAGGACTGAGGAAAGAAAGTAAGAAAAGAGCATAAACGTAATACCAAAGACTCAATGAAAGCTCTACCAAACGCCCTATAACGGCATTAACCTGTGCGCTGTCTGCATAAATTCTAAAAATTGAATCGCCTGTCCTATGTCCACTGTGATAAGAGAGAGGCAATTGATGCCATCTTCTCACAAGAGCAATTCGCATATTTTGATTAATTTGCTGCATGATCCAGACCGTGTAATAAGGAACTATCATCCCTATTGGAAGGTTGAAAGCCCACAGAGCCAAAGAGAGGTAGACCCAGGACCACTTAAGGTCATGTCGTTGTTCTACGCTTAAAGATTCAGTATTTTCAGCTCCCATTTCAGGAGCTCCAAACCATAAAGAAGTAGCAACCTCTTGCTGAAGAGGTTCAGACTGCAATAAAGACATACTTAGAAGGTCAGCTATTATTATTCCTAATGGTAAAGTAACTAGACCTTGGACGGCTGCCAGTAAATAGAGATAAGTCAAATGTGAATGCAGTCTATAACGGGTTACCAGTCTTCCAGATTCAAACCTAAACTGAACTACCCACCCTAATCCACAAGATAAAGTAAGCAGAATCCCATAAATGATTGGTCCAGTACCGTCCAAAACTAAAATACACAGCAACAGAGTGAAGAAAGTGCACAATGCTAAGAAAATCGCTACTGCTGATTGCCTTACTCCACTTAATTTTCCTAATGCTAAGAGCCACATGCTTAAGACCATAGAAGCAACAAATAGGTAAAGAATGCTTTCAGCAGTTCCGAACTCAATATTTGTAAGGCCCAATAAGGGTCCTAATATAGCAATTGCAGTGGCTAAAACCGGTGCGTAAATTAGTCCGTAACCACCACCAGCTAAAGGGTCAGCTACTTCTTGGCTGGTTCCATGGCTTCTGGTATACCACCGGCCTAAAAAATAAGGCCTAACAAAAGGCCAGGACCTAAAAAGAAGGACGATTACTTCTCGAAGACCATGAATATCTTCATCAACTGTCTTATTTTTCTCCTCAGGTATTTCCCCGTCAGTTAAAAAAGGTAAAGCAACAGCCCGTTTAAAGTCTTTAGGATCTAGTTCCGATTTGGGTATGCGGTCACTTAGAAACCACATACCGACAGGTATAACAATTGCGATAATCATCATCCCTAAGGAGACGATGGCAAACGCGTTCATAAGATTTCCTCTCTTTTTTCTTCTTCTTGTTTTTCCCAAGTCTCGTACATTTGGAAATAACTTCCTTTCTTTTTAATCAACTCTTCATGCGAACCCATTTCAACTATCTTCTGCTCATCTACTACAACTATTACATCTGCTCTTCTTGTGGTTGCTAATCTATGAGCAATTATTATTGCCGTCCTACCTTCCAGTAATTTATCAAGGGCCTTTTCTATCTTAGCTTCGTTTTGTTGATCAATATTTGAGGTAGCTTCATCAAGTATTAAAACTCGTGGTTTGCTTAGAAAGGCTCGGGCCAGAGCTAATAACTGTCTTTCACCTGAAGACAGGGACGATCCTCTTTCATGGCAATGTGTTTCCAGTCCTTCAGGAAGTCTTTTAATCATGTCTTCAATACCGACAGCTTTACAGGCTTCTACAACTTCCTCATCCGTCGCGTCAGGTCTTGCAAACAATATATTTTCTTTTATGGTTCCGTGAAATAAGAAAGGCTCTTGAGGAACTATTCCAAGCTGTCTGTGAAGAGACTGAAGCGAAATATCTTTTAGATTAATGTTATCAAGAGTTATAGAGCCACTAGTAGGGTCATAGAATCTACATATGAGTTTTGCAATTGTTGATTTACCTGCGCCGGTTGGACCCACAAAAGAGATGGTTTTCCCAGCCTCGATATGCAGGGAAATATTTTTTAGGACCGTAAGATCTTTTTCGTAAGAAAAACCTACATCATTAAATCTTATATCGCCTTTTAAGTCCTTAAGATTAAAGGCGTTCTCAGACTCTTTAACACTGGGTTCTGTTCCCAATAAGTCTGCAAGTTTCTTAACTGCAGCGTTTCCAGATTGGAATTCATTGTAAAGCCCAGAAAGTTCATTAATGGGAATAAAGAACCTTCCCACTAATACATTGAAAGCAACTAAGCTACCTACAGTAAAAGTCCCCTCTGGGCTCAGAGAAGGATTAACATCCTTAAGGATAAAAAAACCAGCAGTAAAAATTAATAAAGATGTACCCGTTGTTATAAATTGCGTTCCCGAACGATAAGCAGCTTGAATTTTTGAAGTGTAATTATTTGCATCTCGATAATCTCCAACAATATTTCTATGGTTAATAACATTGTGTTTCATTCGGTTAAAAGAGATCACCAAACGCATTCCAGATAAACTTTCTTGAAGATCAGCTAACACATCTGCAATTCTATTTCTGACGACTTCGTATCCTCTTTCAGAAGTTCTGCTAAACCAAAGGGTAAAACCAAACATTACCGGTGCAGAAAACACAAGCAGTATTAGCGTCAATTGAAGATTAAAAGAAAAAAGTAGAATTAAAATGAAAAATAAAGCCAGTAACTGAGCTACCAAATTAACTAAGCCTGTCTGTAATAAATTGGAAAGAGCTTCAATATCACTGGTCATTCTAGTTAATAGTCGACCTGCTTTCTCTTCAGTAAAAAAGTCTACTGAGAGTCTCTGCAAATGACTAAATACCCTGACTCTTAAATCGTACATCAGTAATTGACCTAAACGTCCTAAAAACCGAATCCTTATTCCACTTATGATTACAGCTAAGAATAGACTTCCTACCCAAACCATTGCTACGGTCATTAAGACCGAGAAATCTTTAGGGACAATTGCTTTATCAATGGCAACCTGAACCAGGTATGGCCCTACCAACAATAGCATTTCTGTCATGGCGACTAAAACTAGTGCAAAAATAAATCTAAATTTATAAGGCGCAAGAAAACTCCACAAAGTAAAAGTTTTAGAAGAAGGACTTTTATGCGAAAACGAAATTTCAATATCTGAGAAATCAGGTTCTTTTTCTATCAAAGCATTAGTTTTATCAAGCATTTCTGGGGGTATTCCAGCAAAAGGTAGGCTAGCTTCTTTACTCATCAAAACCTCCTTTAAATGTATCATCAGGAGAACCTTGGACAAGCATTTCACTTATCCTTTTCCTGTACTCTTCATCAGTCTCTTCTTCCCCTTGCTCTTCTTCTACAATTTCTTTAGTAGACTGTTGGGAAAGAATTTCTGAATACCTTGGTTCGTCTCTTAATAGCTCTTCATGAGTTCCTGAAGCAATAATCTCACC
>ENA-UPTF01002632-UPTF01002632.1-marine-metagenome-genome-assembly--contig:-NODE-2632-length-10249-cov-2.645399_pt1 | contig 10249 bp, 9 predicted proteins | sample MGYA00238166_ERZ767019 | MGnify/ENA primary metagenome ERZ767019 (study PRJEB28930, sample SAMN06266391) | marine metagenome | isolation source: Sea water from 250 m depth | place: Atlantic Ocean | study... | reverse complement strand
CAGCACATATTTATTATTTGGGAATATAGCAGGGCATTGCAAGCAAAACGTACGTGATGCCCGGGTCCGACATGGAGTGCCCGTGGTAGCGGTACGTCTTCATCTCCATGTAGATGGGCCCCTTGCCGGCGCCGCAGTGCGCCTTCGCGTACGCCACGGCGTCGCGCACGGCCAGCAGGCCGCCGGGCGCGCAGACGCGGCGCATCTCGCGCAGCGCCGCGACCGGCTCGGAGAGGTGCTGCAGCACCTGGTGCGCGTGGACGACGTCGAAGCTGGCGTCGTCGTACGGCAGCTCGTACACGGAGGCCGCGGTCACGGTGGCGTTGGGCGTCGCCGCGAGGGCCTCGCGCGCCTGGTCGAGCACGGCCTCGACGGTGTCGATGGCGGTGGCGTGGCCGCCGTCGCCGGCGTGACCGCCGGCACCGTGGCCATCGCGTTCGGCCTAGCCGCCTCATCCATCTTCCCCGTGCTGATGATGGGCATCTTCTACAAGCGCATGAACCGAGCGGGCGCCATCGCCGGCATGGCCGTCGCGTTCATTTTTGGATTTTTGACTCTTTATCTGATGGCCAATCAGATCGCCATTCAGGGGGGACATTCACTGCTGCATCCGGTTTAACAAAAAAACTTAATGCCTCAGATTTTATTCTAAAACCTTTAAAAATGTGGCGTTCACCCTACAGTCATGCAGTCTATCCAATTGAATGGTCCCTGGAAATTCCAACTTTGTTCTTAAAACTAAAAATTCGGGCTTTTATGTTGGATCAAGAACTTAGAACACCAAAATCTACAGGAGTCACATATTGGGAGGGTCCCGTAGAGATTCTAGGCAGTCGTAGAAGACATCCAATTCAAGGAAAAGGTTATTTAGAAATGACAGGCTATGCAGGAAAACCTATGAGTAATTTTCTGCGCTAAAAATAATTCATTTTGTGAATAAAAATGTTGTGAAAATAGCTATCTCAACCAAACTAGGACAAGTTAATTCTATCTTTATAAGGAGAAGCACAAAGTGAAAATATCCAAAAATAGTGTCTACTGGAAACCTCTATGTATTTTTTGTCGCACTCTTACAAAAGTCCAGAACAAATTCTCTTTCAAACTTCAATTCAGAATTACCTTCTTCTTGATCACTGTATTCGTCCTTTCTTCAATTCCAGCTAGTCAGACTTTAGCAGGTAACAAGGTAAAACGTTTACTTCTAATAGGTCAGGGACCAGATGGTCACCCAACAGGAACACATGAGTTTATGCCAGGAGTAAATATTCTCGCTAATCTTTTACAAAAATTCCAAGGTCTTGAACTGAAAATAACCAAAGCAGACGAGCCTTGGGAAAAAGGACCAGAACTTCTTGACTCAGCTGATGGATTACTCCTTTTTGTTTCCGAAGGAGCTCGTTGGATGAGCCAAAAACCAGATCGATTAGATGCCTTAAAAAGATTTGGTCAAAGAGGAGGTGCCTGTGTAGCCCTCCACTGGGGTATGGGAACCGTAGAGGCTCAAAATATTGCAGAGTTTGTAAAGCTTTTCGGGGGCTGTCATGGTGGACCTGATCGAAAACACCAAACGTTAAAAACAAGAATACAATTCCCGGACAATGATCATCCGGTTTTGCGTGGATTGAATGATCTGGATATATACGATGAATTTTACTACCGACTTAAATTTATCAACCCCCTTGCTACAATAATCCCATTGGCTCAGGCAAAAATCGATGGAAAGCTTGAAACAATCAGTTGGGCATGGGAGCGTTCTAATGGAGGGCGGTCTCTTGGTTTTAGCGGACTCCATTTCCACAAAAATTGGAATCTAACAGCATACAGAAGACTAATGATTCAAGCAATTCTCTGGACATTAAAACTGTCTATTCCAGTCAATGGAGTGAATGTTGATATCTCGGAGGAATACTTAAAACTGCACTAACCACTGATGAGTATGTATATCTTATCTATATTTACATCAAAGTCATTAGGTATAGGTTTCAGAGTAAAGGAGCATCTATGAAGTCGTGGTTTTATACTTTTACAGCAGTTCATTTCTTCCTAACAGCTATTAGTGGGGTACTACTTTATTTTCGACCTCTTGATGGGCGAGAGGGGTGGTATTCAGAAAAAACTAAACAGGTTCTCGTGGGACTTCACAATGGAGAATTTTGGGGACACATTATTTTTGAAAACCGTTATTTTTCCGGACTTCCTATTGGAATTATTTTAGCAGTAACTCTAATCTTCTTTTCTATTAGGAAAATAAAGCATTAGCTTCTTTAAAGTTATTTACAAAAGAGATTCTAGCATTTAATTGGAGTCTATCTTATGGCAGCACTTGACATTACCATCGTAGTGTTTTACCTAGCAAGTGTTGCCTCCCTAGGCATTTATTTTTCACGTAGACAAAAATCCACAGAAGATTATTTTCTGGCAGGCCGCAACGTCCCTGGATGGATTGTGTCCTTTTCGTTCCTAGGCACTATCTGTGGGAGTGCTACCTTCATAGGACATCCTGGTACTGTTTTTCACGAAAATATGTATCTGATTCCCGCTCATGTTGCCCCTCTAGTCGTGATGTTGTTTCTTGCCCGATATATTGTACGCTTTTATCGTCATAACGTACGAATGACATCTTATGAATATCTCGAAAAGAGATTCGGCTTTCTTGCCAGAGGTTATGGGGCATTAACCTTTCTTGTCAGCCGTGCAATGGATGTCAGTGTTACTTATTACTTTCTAGCTCTAGCCACAGCTTTTCTAACAGGCTGGGACGTCATTAAAGTAATTCTTATTTTGGGAATAATAACGATTATATATACCCTAGTTGGAGGTATCCAGGCTGTAGTCTGGACAGATGTGATTCAAGCAATATTTCTAGTGGGAGGAGGATTACTTTGTGTTGGGCTTATCTTGTTCGGATCCAATATCAGTCCAGAAGAAATCATCGACAATGCTTGGACAGCTGGAAAATTTAATATCGATAGATGGCAATGGGATGAAACAGAAAATAACCAATGGCTCTTTATTGTAGGCTCCATCGTTGTATGGCTTCAGGCCTTTTTCTGCAGTCAAAATAATGTACAACGGTATCTATTAGCCCGATCTGACCGAGAAGCAGAGAAAGGAGCAACTATGGGAGTTGCTGCTTGCCTTCCCGTCTGGTTTTTATTTATGTTGATAGGTGCCCTCCTTTGGTCATATTACCAGTTTAGTGCTGAGCTAGTGCCAGCTGAGGTCATGAATGTCAAAGATCGAATTCTTCCTTATTTTATTAAAACCCAGTTTCCAATTGGTCTGAAGGGAATAATACTGGCAGCACTTATCGCTGCAGCTATGTCCTCATTAGACTCTGACCTCAATGCCATGGCAACGGTTGTAGTAAATGATTTTTCTTTACGGCTGAGTCCAAAGCTATCAGACAGTCAGCAACTATTAGTGGGAAAATTCTCTGTCATTTTCTTGGGACTAGTTTCTATTGCACTGGCAATTCAGTGGGTCCAAATTGGAAGCGCTTCTCTTGTTGAATTTGCCTTAACCTTAATGGTTGTTTTTACAGGAGGAATACTGGGTCTTTTTGGTTTGGGGATGTTGGTACGGTGGGCAACGGCCGTGGGAGCAAACCTAGGAATTATTTCTTGTGTGGTATTTACTGCCTGGGCCATTCTAACTCAAATTTCTTTTCCGCCTGGAGGTACACCAATTTTGGATCTCGGGCGCTTTAACTGTTCACTCAGCTTTTGGCTAATTGGTGTGCTGGGGCATCTTATTCTACTAGTAGTTGGTATGGCAGCCAGTTGGTTTTTCCCAGATTCTTCGAACCAATCCCTTACTCCCTCCAAATAACTTGAGTTGTGGGGGAGCGAATAAGTTTCTAAAAGTTCAACAACTATTATTTTTCTAAACTATTGAAAATAAATTCGTTCTATCATCCAATATGCCCCCATCACAGCAATGGAAACCGATGCAGGTAGCACAACAAATTTTCGATATTGCTCTGAACCTCTTACCCATAATGTCAGCCCAAAAGCTATTCCAATTACCAATAGCTGACCAGCCTCAACACCGACGTTAAAACCGACCAAACTAACCAACAATGAGGTATCGGACAAAGCTAGCCTACTTAATGCTCCAGCAAAACCTAAACCGTGAATCAATCCAAAAATAAATACCACCAATAATCTCCAGGGGGAGTACCTTGGCAAAAAGATATTTTCTAGTGCAATTACTATAATGCTGCCAGCAATAATTGGTTCAACTAGAAAACCAGAGACATTTACTAGACCGAGTGTGGCTAATCCTAGAGTAATCGTGTGTGCCACCGTGAAGGTACTAACTTGCCATATCAAAACTCTTAATTTCCGGCTCATTAGAAATAATCCCAGCACAAAGAGAATGTGATCGGCCCCAAGAGGAACAACATGCACAAATCCATCACGAAGGAAACTAATAAACGTAGTCCAAATTTCGGATGAGTAAATAGTCTTAACTAATTCTTTGCTAGGATCATTTGTCCTGGCCTCAGATAAACCTGTAAGATCAAGTATTCTGCTAGTTTCACCTGGAAAAAGTACTTGCAGTCCAGGAAGAGATTTTCCTTGGTAGTAGTTGAGAAAGACAATACTCAATCTTCCCTCAGGAAGTGAACGTATCTGATAGCCTGTTTGATCAACAATCTGTCCCAGATTCCAAGATCCAGTTACCATGACTGGGTCATCACTCCGATCCAGCTTCTTAGAATTAAAAGTAGTAAAATCAAATTTCCAGTCAGGTGGATCCACCAGTCCAGGAAAAAAGGAAATCTCCAGAGTCTGTTCAACAAATTTCTGTGCCTTTGACCGCAATGCATCCAGAACTGGCTGAGAAAGTTGTAAGTACTGGTCTAGGCGAAGGTATGGTTCTGTTTCAGGATCCTCGCTAAAACACCTAGGATCAATTTCAATTTTGATGACAACCGATTTATCTGCCTTAAAAAAAGCCCGCAAAGGTACGTCTGGCACAGGATGGGCAACACCAAAAGAGGTTAAATATGGCAAAATTAGTAGTACCCAAATCCAGAAGGGCTTCACATAGCTGTATTGGAACTTAATTAACATTTTTTTCCTTGCTTCGTTGATCTACATGTGATCCACTTACTATTGAATCGATTCGTATAAATAGTTTTTTAGGAGGAACTTATGAAATTTATTCTTTCCATGGTTTTAGTGCTTTCACTCGGTTTTAGCATTGCTTCAGGTACTGTTTTTGACGATTGTGGCAAGAAAGTAACTAATAAAGGCACCCTCAAAAGCGTGGATTCCGGTACAAAGGTAATCGTCGTTGCAAGTAAGGGTGAAGAAACTAAACTAACTTTGACTCCAGGTACCAAAGCAAAAGGAGCCAAACTTGCTGACATGGTAGGCAAATATGTCACCATCATCAGTGAGCACAACAAAGTAGATTCTGTAACTTTAGCTCAGAAATAGTATACAACCAATTAAAGTTTCCGGATCACAAAGAAAATCAAAACGGCTTTGGTATAAAAACTAAAGCCGTTTTTTTTCTTAGCAAATCAAATGGCAGTTCCAAAAAGAAAACTGATTCCTATTAGACTTGACAATCTCCTTTCGTCAAACTTTGAATCACTTCAGTACCATGTCCTCATGGTCACCTCTTACTTTTCGATTTACACTCTCCTATTAAGATTTACTTGCACTAAAAGCAAAAGATTGTCACTTTAGGTTAATACCACTCCTCTAGAAATTCCTATAAAGGCAATGTTACATCATATGGGTAGGAGTATCTTCATTATGAACAAGAAAAAAATTGGCATTGGGTTTGTAGGAGCAGGCTGGATGGGATCAGCACTACTACGTAAATTAGTTCAACGGGAAGATGTAAAAATCTGGTCTTTACACCAACGGTCCAAAGAAAAAGCACTGAAAATCTTACAAGAATTAGACCTTGAAAAAAATTGTTATGAGCCAAAATTCACTTCACTTTTAGAGAATCCCAAGATTGAAGCTATCTTCATTTGCAGTAGTAATGAGGCACATGGGCCACAGGCCATTGCAGCTCAAAAAGCTGGCAAACATGTTTTCTGTGAGAAACCCTGCGCAACTAGCTTCACCGATTTTTGCCAGCAGATAGAACTAGAAAATTCCAATCCTAACCAAGTTACGTATGTTGATTACTTAATGAACTTTGATTCTCTTGAAAAACAGATACAAGGGATGGTGCAAAGAGGGGATTTTGGAACAATAACTCAGATTCAGGTCAACTACCGACATCCAGTAAATATTACTGAAGACAAGGTTTGGAAACTCTCTGCTACTCAAATAGGGGATGCGATCGGTATGGGAATTATTCATTCTTTTTCTGTTATGCTAAACATTATGCTGGCTCAGGGCGCAAAGCCTGTCAGCGTTTATGCCTCAAACAGTAGTATACATACCAGACCCTTCGAAATCCCAGCCCTTTGGAATCTCCATATTACTTTTAGCAACGGAGGAACCGGTTTCTGTTTCGGCAACATAGACCAAGCAAATGGATATGATGCCTATCATAATATTCATGGAACTTCCGGAGGATTAATTTTTGATTCTTATTTAAATTCCCAACAAAAACTCCGTTTTTGGTCTCTCCAAAGTACAAAAGGGAAATGGGTTTATCCCCTTGATCCTGATCGTTGTATGTTGGATGGAATGGAGGAACATATCTGGCCAGCTGAAACTACAACACCCGATAGTGGAGACGTCATGAGTCATCAGACCGGCAAATGTTTGGAACATTTTTTAAATTGTATTACATCTGGGAAACAATCTTTCTTAAGCTTCGCAAACTCTGCTGCGGTTGCTGAATTAGGATGGGCAGCACAAATTTCAGCAGCACGCAATCTTCCTGTGACCTTACCACTTGACTGGCAAGATGCCTCCTATTTCTTTTCCAAGGAGAAAAAATAGTTTTTAAAAACAGAAATTTTAAAAACCCTCAGAAATGATCCTCGTTCGGAAAAAGACAGTTTCAAATCAATGATTCAAAAACTTCTATTACATTTGCGAGCAGTCGGTCCTGCACTCATTGTTGCCGCAGTAGTTTTGGGACCAGGGAGTATTTTGACAAGTTCAAAAGTGGGAGCACAATTTGGTTATTCCGGACTATTTTTCCTAATCCTATCTTCCATCTTGATGATTGCTATGGTAGCTCTTTCGACCCATTTAGGCATGGTTCACAAAAATGGTTTGTGCGAGGAGTTAGCCCATTACCTTGGTCGCGGTTATTCGGTTTTCATAGGCTTAGTACTTTTCTCGGTAATAGCACTTTACCAATCAAGTAATAATGTTGCCATGATTGCTGCCATTGAGCTTTTAGTTGGTCGTAATCAGCTCAATTTACTGGTAGCTGACTCCCACTCAAAGACTTTTTTTCTTTTATTGATTAACGGTTTCGTAACCATATGCCTCTACCTGATGACACAACTTTACTCCTGGATAGAAAGAGCAATGAAAACACTCGTATTAGTGATGATTATAACTTTCTTTGTTAATTTTTTCATTGTACTTCTACAACCAATGGACTATATACCGGCAGCTAACCCCGTTAAAATAGATCTAATTCCTCTTATGGCAATGATAGGAACAACTTTTTCTATTGCAGGAGCCTTTTATCAAGCATACTTGGTTAGGGAAAAGGGTTGGACTTTTGCTAACTGGCGTCAGGGAATCACTGATTCAGTATTTGGTATATCTGTTCTTAGCATGGTAACTGGAATCATTCTCATCACAGCAGTTATTCTATTCCATGGACGGCAAGACCCGATGGTACTAAACAGCATCGAGGATATAGCAAGTCAACTTGAGCCTCTATTTGGAAAAGGAGCTAAAGTAATATTTTCTCTTGGAATTATAGCAGGCGCCCTAAGTTCTTTTCTGGTTAATGCGGTAATAGGAGGAACCATTCTTTCTGACAGCTTAGGAAAAGGTTCTCGAGTTGATTCCAATTGGACAAAAAATCTAACTATTCTAGTTCTCTTTATTGGAATGACCATAGCGATTATATCCTTGTTTGGTAGTAAAGAAGCCCTACCGGTAATATTACTGGCACAGGCCTTAACTGTACTAGGACTGCCAGCCTTAGGATTCGCCTTAATCTACTTAGGGACACGTCCAGAGTTAACTGGGGATCGTAAAGTACCTCAAAAAATCTTAATAACCTGTTTTATAGGGTTTTTAGTTGCCTGTTTGGTCGCTTTGAGAACAGCCCTTATTATTTATGAAAAGATTACAGTTTAATAAGCCTTTAGGCTTGTAATCTCGAAAAGAGGGTTCGAGGCAACTATTAGTTACTCAGATGAATCAAATACATCACTGCATCTGGTTGTCTTCTTTCTCTAGGGGAACTGCTTGCTACCGACTAGTAGTTCCCCATCCTTACCTGGTATAGTAGAAAAGATGATGCTATTAAATGCAGTAGAAATAAAAGCTACATTCTTAACTACAGCTAGCTATTGTGTTAGGCTGTTAGCATAAGATTTGAAACTTAGTTCCGCTGACTAAATAACTATGTTAGGAAATAACACATCCCGAAAAGTTCTTTTTTTAGTTCTCTTAACAGCTCTTTTGCAAATTTCTTGGGCTCAAATCCACTGTGAAAGTATTTTTGAAGATGCCGAAGAGAGTGTTTGTTATTTATGTCTGCTTGGCAATTTGGATTCCACCGTTGAAATCCAAACGTCCACCACTCACCTTTCCTCGCACAATGACAGTTTCAACTTCACATCTATAAGTGCAGAAAAAGTCAGCAACAGACTTTTTTACGGAAGAGGCCCTCCTTCGACTACCACCTAATTATTGTTTAATACGAACCAACTTCTGAACAGTTTGTTTCCTGTTCTCTAATTAAGGTACTTGAATTTCTGATTTCCACACTAGAAAGAGGAGTGCGTCATCTTGTTTATCAAATTATGTTTATTATTTATCTCACTTCTATGGAGCCCCTACCTGCATGGCTCCAATTCTGACTCTGGAAGTATTCAGGGAAGGGTGTTTTTAAAACAAGGTAGAACACCAATAAATGGTGCAGTAGTAACTATTGTAGAGTTAAATCGAAGTGCAGTCACTGACCCCGAAGGTTTTTTTTATTTTAAGAATGTTCCAAGCGGTTCTTATCATTTGATAGGGGAGCTGGAAAACATCTATAAAACTCTTCCCCTGAAAATCAATTCCAACTTAAAAACTATTTCTGATTTAGAACTACTTCTTGACATCACTGAAAAATCAGAAATTACAGTTACCTCTAAAAGACAACTCATTCTAGGGTCTAATTCAACCCAATCTGTCCAGGTAATAGATCAACTTGCTATGTCACGGGCTCAAAATATTGCATCCGGACTTGGAGAAAGTATTGGACATCAGCCGGGCACGGGAATAACTTCCCAAAGTAATGGTCCTGGACCTTCCCGACCGACGATCCGTGGTCTTAGTGGTAATAGAGTGATGATTACTACTGATGGACTTCAAACAGCTTCAATTGGAGGAAGTTCAAACCACCACAGTGAACCATTCAATCCTTTAGAATTAGAAAGTTTAGAAATAATTAAAGGACCAGCAACACTTTTGTATGGTTCTAATGCAATTGGAGGCGTAGTCAATGGAGTTACAGGACATGAAACCTTCGGGTTACACCCCAAGGGTTCACGAGGATATTTACAAGGTTCAGCCGGCACAACAAATAATCTTGCTGGTACAGCAGCCGGGTTGGAATATAGTACCGGCAACTGGACAGTTTTTGGTGGAGGAAATGGCCTTAGAACAAGTGATTACACTACACCCGACGGCAAAATTGAAGGCACCTTTTCTGAACCAATAAGTGGATACGGAGGTTTTGGCCGATTTAGAGACAACTCATTTTTTAGTGTCACGTTTCGTAAAAACCGTAGCAAGTTTGGTCTTCCCTTTCATGATCATGACCATGACGATGACCATGACGATGACCACGACGATGACCATGACGATGACCACGACGATGACCACGACGATGACCACGACGATGACCACGACGATGGAGAAGCCGTTAGTTTTCTAACTGAGGACCAGAATACTCTCCAAGTAAAGTGGGGAATCCTTCCAACAAACCATTCAATGATCGAAAATTTCACGATTAACCTCAACTATAGTACGAACTCAACCAAAGAACGTCACTGGGATAAAGATCATGATGTGGAGAACATGGGAACAATCAATACACAGCTCAACAATAAACATTTCGTTTATAAGGGAATCATTAA
>ENA-UPTF01002631-UPTF01002631.1-marine-metagenome-genome-assembly--contig:-NODE-2631-length-10259-cov-3.587802_pt1 | contig 10259 bp, 7 predicted proteins | sample MGYA00238166_ERZ767019 | MGnify/ENA primary metagenome ERZ767019 (study PRJEB28930, sample SAMN06266391) | marine metagenome | isolation source: Sea water from 250 m depth | place: Atlantic Ocean | study... | reverse complement strand
AGTAGTAAAAAAAGCTACTAGGCATTTATTACCTGGTCAAAGTTGTGTTGTTATTGGAGCAGGAGGTCTGGGACATATCGCAATACAGTGCTTAAAGGCAATGTGTGCAGCAGATATAATTATTGTTGAAAAATCATCAAATGCTTTAAAGCATGCAATGGAACTAGGTGGAGATCATGGAGTTTTAATTGATGGTAATGAAGTTGAAAAAGTTAAAGAAATTACAAAAGGTAAAGGCGCTGAGGCAGTAATAGACTTCGTTGGTGAGAAAGGATCTACATCAATGGGACTTAATATGACTTCAAACGGAGGTTTCTTTTATATAGTCGGATATGGAGAAGAAATTAAAATTCTTGCTGTAGATGTCATTATATCTGAGAGAAACATTATAGGAAATTTAGTAGGAACGTGGTCTGAATTATATGAATTAATGGAACTAGCTGACAGAGGAAAAGTTAAGCTATCCATGCAAGAGTATAAATTAGACGATGCTAACAAAGCGCTACATGATCTTAACGAAGGTAAAGTTAAAGGTCGTGCAGTGTTAGTTCCATAAATAAAAAAGAGAGGGGAAAAAGATGAAGACAATAAAAACTTACGTAACCGCTCTAATATCGGCTCTACTGATATTTAGCCCGGTTGCGTATGCAGATAAGTGGAGCGATCAGTTTCCACATATCAAAGCTACCGGGGATATTCCTGGTGAGTGTTCTTACGAATCTATTTCTAAAAAAAACTATAAAGGTAAGACACTAAAAATAAATACACACGCTGTACCAGTAATGGGTGAGCCAACAGCTCTTCATGCTGAACAGTTTGCAAAGCTAACTGGAGCAACGGTTGATGTAACTCATACACCAGCGGGGGATTTGTATTCAAAAGCTATGGTGCCATTCCAAGCAGGTCAAGCTCCATATGATATCGTTTTTGGATTTTCAAATTTCATTAATGACTGGAAAAGATATCTAGCGCCAGTTCCAAAAAAATATACTGAAATGAGACAGATGAAAGACGTTACAAAATCTCATATTGGTGTAGCTTCTTGGGATGGTGTAATGTATCAATTTCCTGTTGATGGTGACAGACATTATCTAAAATACAGAAAAGATGTAATTGACAATCCTAAGTATCAGGCAAAGTATAAAGCAGATACTGGCAAAACTTTAAGAGTTCCAAAAACTTGGAAAGAGTATGGAGAAATTGCTGCTTACTTTAATGGTTGGGACTGGGATGGTGATGGAGAGCTTGAATATGGTGCTGCAGAAGTTATGAAAAAAGATGACTTAATGTTTGCAGCTTTTTTCAGCAGATCAGTAGCATATTCTAAAAACCCTAGAACACCAGGTGGTTTCTTCTTTGATCTTGAGACTATGAAGCCATTAATCAATAACCCAGGTTTTGTTGAAGCATTAGGCGATTGGGTAGAAGCTACAAAATATGTTCCTCCAGGAGGAATGAATTTTGGATTAGGTGATGAAATTAACTCATTTGGTGGTGGACAAACGCTGTTCAGTTTTTCTTGGGATGATGCTTTAATTGCTGCAATGCAAGATGATAGTCCTATTAAAAACAAAGTAGCTGCCGCACCACTTCCAGGCGCAGATAGAGTTTGGAACAGAGTAACAGGTAAATGGGAAAATCAATACAACCAAGCTCCATATATAGTTTGGGGTTGGGCTGTTGGAGTTGCAAAACAAAGCAAAGTTCAAGAGATGGCGTTTGACTATCTATGTTTCTTTGCAAATGATGCAAACCACCAAGCAGACCTAGCTATTGGTAGATTTGGTGTTAATCCATTTAAGAAATCTGATTTTGATCCAAATATTTACATTGATACAATGGGTTGGGATCCAGAAATAGCTAGATCGTACACTGAAACACTTTTAGGTATGGAAGAAAAAAGTACAAACAGAGTATTTCCTCTAAGAGTACCTGGTGTATTTGAGTTTACAGGTGCTGTTGCAGTTGGAACTTCAAAAGCTTTAGCTGGACAATTATCTCCACAAGAAGCTTTAGATGAAGTTGCTAAAGAGTGGGAAGCAATACTTGATAGAGTAGGCAAAGATAACGTAAGAGATGCCTATGCTGTCGGTGTTAAAATGGAAGATAACAAGCTATAATTAAACGAGTTTATGGTCGCCTAATTAATTAGGCGGCCATCTCAAATCACAAAATTCAATTATGAACTTTAAACATAAGTATGTTTTTTTATTTCCAGGTTTATTTGTTCTCATAGGAATTCTTATTTTTCCAATTGTTTTTACAGTTAGGTTAAGTCTTTCTGGTTGGAATAGTTATAATCCTGAATTGAACTTTATTGGTTTAGATAATTATGTAAGATTGTTTACTGAGGATCCAAGATTTTGGGAAGCTTTCTTTAGATTAACTTTTCTATCAGTAACAACCGTAATTCTTCAATATATTATTGGTTTTGCATTAGCTTTAATGGTTTGGAGAGATATTAAATTCAAAAGATTTTTTAGAGTAATGTTTTTAATACCAATGATGACAACACCTGTAATAATGACTGTAATTTGGAGAACATTTTTTCATGAGTCTTTGGGTCCTGTAAATGATTTATTAAGTGTCTTTGGTGTGGCACCAAAATGGTTAACCGATCCTGCTCTAGCAAAAATAACTGTAATTATTGTAGAAGTTTGGCAATGGACTCCTTTCATGTTTTTACTTCTATTAGCAGGACTTTTATCATTACCCAAAGAACCTTTTTTGGCAGCAGCAATAGATGGCGCAGGCCCAATAAGAAAATTTGTTTATGTTACTTTTCCTCTAATGGCACCAATTTCTATTGGTGCAATAATTATTAGATTAATTGAAGCTTCAAAAATAATGGATACAGTATTTGTATTAACTTCTGGAGGTCCCGGCACATCAACTGAGACATCAACCTTTTATATATTTATTAGAGGCTTAAGAGAATTTCAAATGGGTTATGCTGCTACACTATCTTTTACATATTTAATAATAATGATTATCAGCTTAACTATCATTGCAAAGGTATTAACTAAATTAATGATTAAAGATTAAAATGCACAAACTTTACACTTTTTTAAAATATTCTTTTGTAGCACTATGGACAATGTTTGTGGTTGCACCCTTTCTTTGGGCTCTTTCAACTTCGTTTAAAGATTTTCAATCAGTAACGAGTAAAGTAACTTATATACCATGGGTTGACTTTAAACCTACTTTAGAAGGTTGGAGAGTTTTGGTTAAGTCGCCAGCTAGAGGCGGTGTAGATATTATTGAACCTTATTTTAATAGTATTTTTGTTACATGTGCTGCAAGCGCAATAAGTATAATTCTTGGAACTCTTGCTGCCTATGCACTTTCTAGATTTACATTTAAGGCTGGCTTTGTAAGAAATAACGATATTACTTTCTTTTTTATTTCTCAAAGAATTATGCCTCCAATTGTTTTATCTATTCCTTTCTTCATTTTTTTAAGCACTATTGGTCTGCTAGACAGTTTATTGGGATTAGTTGTAGTTTATATAGTTTTATTAATGCCAATAGCTGTTTGGATAATGGTAGATTTTTTTAATAGAGTTCCAAAAGAATTAGATGAAACAGCGCTAATAGACGGCTGTAATCCTTACCAGGCATTTTACAAAGTTGTTCTACCAAACTCTATTCCAGGATTAATTGTTGCTGGCATGTTTTGCATTATATTTGGATGGATAGATTTCTTTTTTGCTTTTATTTTAACTTTTACCGAGGTCCAGTTGCTTCCAGTAAAAGTAGTAGCATTAAACTCGTCCGTTACACCATGGTGGAGTCTATCAGCATCTGCACTAGTTTCAGTAGCACCATTAATAATAGTCGCTTTTATTGTTGAGAGATATTTGTCAAAAGGAAATTTGTCAGGAGCTTTAAAATAATGAATTTAATTGCTGATAACTTAACCTACAAACCTGATGAACAATTTCATCTTAATGATGTTTCTTTTAATTTTAAGAAAGGAAACTTATATACTATTTTAGGTCGTACATTATCGGGCAAAACAACTCTTCTTAAAACTATAGCAGGATTATTAAATCCAGATAGTGGTTTACTAAAATTTGAGGAGAAAAATTTTGGAAAAATTCCAGTTTGGGAAAGAAATGTGGCCATGGTTTATCAGCAATTTATTAATTATCCACATCTAAATGTTTACGAAAACATTTCTTTTCCTTTAAAACAAAGAAAAATAAGCAATGACGAAATAAAAGAAAATGTAAATGAATCATTAAAAACAGTTGGTCTTATTGGTTTTGAAAATAGAAAAATACAAGAATTATCTGGTGGTCAACAGCAAAGGGTAGCTTTAGCTAGATCATTAGCAAAAAAAGCTAAAATATTATTGTTAGATGAGCCTCTAGTAAATTTAGACTACAAACTAAGAGAACAGCTAAGGGAAGAATTTAAAAAAATATTTTCACAAGGCATATCTGAAGAAACTATTTTAATTTATTCAACTACAGATCCACAAGAAGTTATGGAACTTAACGGTGAAGTTATTGTTTTAGATGAAGGAAAGGTTTTACAAATGGGACCTGCCAAAGAAATTTTTGAAAATCCAAAAAATCTACAAGTTGCAGAAGTTTCAAATGACCCACCAATGAATATAATAAAAGGCTCAAAAGTTTCAGAAAAAATAAAGTTTGAAAATATAAATATAGATGTGCCAAATCATTTTTCAAAATTGGACAATAAAAATTACAATTTTGGCATTAGAGCTTCAGAAATAAAGTTGGACAATAATGGCCAAGAATTTGAAGTTGAACTAGCTGAGATTAGTGGTTCAGAAACGTTGCTTCATTTAAAGAGAGGAAGTACTAAAGTAATTTCTCTAATTGAAGAGGTAATGAATTTTAAGATTCACGAAAAAGTAAAAGTTAAATTTAATGAAAATAAATTTTATGCATTTGATGAAAATGAGAATTTAGTTTCCTCACCCTATGGAGTTCTAAATGGCTAAGATAGATTTATCAAAAATTTCGCACACTTATAATCCAGAAGAAACTAATCCAGTATATGCATTAAATCCTTTTTCTATGACGTGGGAAAATGGAAAAAGATATGCAATTTTAGGACCTTCAGGTTGTGGAAAAACAACAATGCTAAACATAGTTTCTGGATTGGTTAGACCAACAAATGGAAGAGTTTTGTTTGATGATAAAGATATTACAGAACTTAAAACAGAAAATAGAAATATTGCTCAAGTTTTTCAGTTTCCTGTCATTTATAATACAATGACAGTTTATGATAATTTAGCGTTCCCTTTGAAATGTAGAGATTTTTCAAAAGAAAAAATAGATGAAAGAGTTAAATCTGTAGCTGATACATTAAAATTAATTTCGTTTTTAAATTCTCCAGCGAGAAAACTTACAGCAGATCAAAAACAATTAATATCTCTTGGGAGAGGACTCGTAAGAGAAAATGTCGCTGCTGTATTAATGGATGAACCTTTAACAGTGATAGATCCAGATTTAAAGTTTAGATTAAGAAGAAACCTTAAAGAAATAAATGAACAGTATAAAACAACATTAGTTTATGTAACTCATGATCAAAATGAAGCAATGACTTTTGCAGATAATATAATCGTAATGGACCAAGGTGAAATAGTACAAGTTGGATTACCTAAAGATTTATTTGAAAGACCCAAAACTACTTTTGTAGGATACTTTATTGGTTCACCAGCGATGAATTTGTTAGATTTAAATATTTCATCTGATTATGAAATAAAATTAGACAATTATAAAATAAAAACAAATACAAATTTGTCCAAATTAAAAAGTGATGAAATAAAATTAGGCATAAGATCTGAATTTATTCAAATAGCAAAAGGTCAAGCTGAGAATGTAATTAAAACTTCTATTAAAAAAATCGAAGACTTTGGAAATTTTAAATTATTAACGACTCAAATTGGCAAATTTACTATTAAAACAAAAGTAAGAAGAGAAGTAGAAATACCCTCAGAAAATATCGAATTATTTTTTCCAGCTGATAAATGTTGCGTATATTACGAGAATAAATTGATCTAAGGTTTAAAATAATACTACTTAAAGTTGTAGTTCCTTATTTTTTTATTAAGACTCAACAAGTTAATTATGATTAAATATTGCCAAGTTAATTAACTAAATAAGAGGAGATATGATGAATAAAGATAAGAAAATCTTGAAGAATACTAAACCTTCAAGACGTAAGTTCATTAAAGCTGCTGCTGCAACTGGTGTTGCTGCTGTAGCCGCATCATCTTTAGCTGCTCCAGCAGTTGCTGCAGATAGAGTAGATATAGCAATGGTTACTACTTGGCCAAGAGATTTTCCTGGTTTAGGTACTGGCGCGCAAAGATTTGCACAAAGATTGACTGATATGAGTGATGGACGATTTCAAGTTCAATACTTTGCTTCAGGAGAAAGAGTAAAAGCATTTGACTCATTTGATGAAGTTGCATCAGGTAATGCTCAAATGTATCATGCTGCTGACTATTACTGGAAAGGTAAACATAAAGCTTGGGGTTATTTCACAGCTGTGCCTTTTGGTTTAACTTATACTGAGTTTAATGCTTGGATAAGATTTGCAGGTGGTCAACAACTTTGGGATGAAGTAGCAGACGGATTTGGACTTAAAAACTTTGTATGTGGTAACACAGGAGTTCAAATGGGTGGTTGGTTTAATAAAAAGATTAAATCAGCTAAAGACTTAAAGGGTCTTAAAATGCGTATCCCAGGTTTTGGTGGAGAAGTTATGGCAAAACTTGGTGCATCACCAATTTCACTTCCAGGTGGACAAATTTATGAAAACTTAGTGTCAGGTGCAATTGATGCAACTGAATGGGTTGGTCCATGGAATGATGAAATCATGAAGTTCCAAGAAGCAGCTAAATATTATTATTATCCTGGTATGCATGAACCTGGTTCTGCATTAGCAGCTGGATGTAATAAATCTTGGCTAACTAGCTTGTCAAAATCAGATCAATTAATGATTGAGTGTGCAGCAGCTATGGAAAACGATGTAATGATGGCTGAGTATAATGCTAAGAATGGTGCCGCATTAAACCGTTTGATAAACGATCATGGTGTTAAATTAGAACAGTTCAGTGATAAAGTTTATGATGCATTTGCTAAAGGCGCTGAAGAAGTGTTTGCAGAAGTACAAGCAGAAAACGATTTATGCGCAAGAACTCATGCAAGCTTTTTAAAAGCTCGTAAAGATATTGGAAGTTGGACAAACTTATCTGACTCACCTTATATTAGACAGAGAAACAGAGCTCTTGGAGTTTAATATAAACTTTAAGTAGAAATATATTTAAAAAGGGCCCTAATAACAGGGCCCTTTTTTTTTGTCTATATTGTTTTTGCTTTAACTGTATTAGTTTGCTTAAAAAAAATGACTTTAAATAATAAATCACAGATTATTAGAATCATCAGTTATTCAGTTGTTGCAATAACTTTTGCTTTCCTAATAAATAATATCCTCACCTGTTGGTATGATTGGCCTGGAATTAAAAAATTGTATGCAAATTATGAATTATTTGGTTTTAAAAAACTAAATAAACCATTGGATAGTTCAACAATTATGTTTTGTTATCTTCAATTTTTATTTTATATTATTTCTATAGCAGCTGTTATTTCGTACATTTTTAAAACACCTGAACAAAATTTAAATAAAGACTCAGAAATATTTGCTTCAATATCAGCTTATATTATACGTTCTGCTTTCTGGGCTGTTTTCATACTGGGAGTTGTTGATATTATAATTTCATTTCTTGCAGTTGAGCGGTTATTAGAAGTAATTTTTAATGAAAAAATTAAATTTAAACTAATCAGCGCAGAATTTAGAATTTCATTTATTCATTTTCCATTAATAATAATTTCTATGGTTGTGGGATACTTTACTAGAACAACTGGATTTATATGGTTGGCAGTTTTGGTTGTATTTTCCGAGTTTTCAATTGTTATTTCAAGATTTATTTTCTATTACGAACAAGCATTTATGGGAGATCTTGTTCGTTTTTGGTATGCAGCACTTTTTCTTTTTGCAAGTGCTTATGCTTTAATTCATGAAGGACATGTAAGAGTTGATGTTCTTTATACTAGTTTTAGTGAAAGTAAAAAAGCATGGACTAATACGATTGGTTCTTCAATATTAGGAATTCCACTTTGCTTATGTATAATTTTTTTAGGAATGAGCAGTAAAGCTAGTATCATCAATAGTCCACTACTATCATTTGAAGTAACCCAGCAAGGATCTAGCGGTTTATATTTGAAATATTTAATGGCTGCTTATTTAGCTATTTTCGCAGTAAGTATGTTAACTCAATTTACAAGCTATTTTATGAGTAATACTTATAAAATATTAGAAAATTCTAAAAGTTAATTTATGGAAACAGTTTTTCTTGTAATTTTAATTATAACAATGATAGCGGCTTTAGCTTCAGGGTTCCCCGTTGCTTTTGCGTTGCCAGGCTCAGCTATAGTTTCTATTACTCTCGCGGCAATTTTTGGTTATGTTTTTGAAGGCGATGCAAGTGCATTCTTTGCACAAGATGGTCCAATTGAATGGTTAACTGCTGGTATTACAAATTTTAGAAGTGTTTATTGGGATGTAGAAAGCGACACTCTTATCGCGATACCGTTATTTATCTTCATGGGAATCATGCTGCAAAGATCAAAAATTGCGGAAGATTTATTAGTTACTATGGGTCAACTTTTTGGTCCAATACCTGGTGGTTTAGGAATATCAGTTATTTTTGTTGGTGCTTTACTTGCAGCAACAACAGGAATTGTTGGAGCTACAGTAATTGCTATGGGATTAATTTCTTTGCCAGCAATGCTTAACAATAATTATGATAAATCTTTAGCCAGTGGAATTGTCTGTTCATCAGGAACTTTAGGGCAAATAATTCCTCCATCAATTGTATTAATTATTTTAGCTGATCAGCTTGGAAGTGCAACGGATGTTGCTAACACAATGAGAAAAGCTGAATATAAACAAATGACAGGCGAATTTAGTATGCCTGGAGAATTTACAGTTTCATCGACTAGTGCTGGGGATATGTTTCTTGGCGCTCTCTTACCAGGATTGGTTCTTGTAGGATTATATATGTTGTATGTATTTATTTATGCAAGATTAAAACCTAACTCTGCACCACCGGTTCCTTACAAAGGTGAATTTGATTTCAAATTTTGGTTAAGAGTTCTTACAATAATCATTCCTCCTTTAGCTTTGATTTTTGCAGTGCTAGGTTCAATTTTAATGGGTATAGCAACTGTTAACCAAGCTGGATCTATAGGTGCAATAGGAGCAACATTAATGGCTGGGTATCGTCTTCATAAAGGTAAGAAAGATGCCTATTATCCGTTAATTATTGCTTCTGTTTCTTTGATTTTTATTTTTATATTAGGCAACTCTTTCTACTTAAATGTTAAGAATATAGAAAGTACAAAAAATTTAATAGCAATATTAGTTACTGCTTTTTTTGTTTTTTGGTTATTGTTTGCAATTGGATGGAGTTTTTGGAGAGCTTTTAAAATTGAAAATGTCTTAAAAAATGTTGTTACGGATACTTGCGTAACTACATCTATGGTATTTATTATTCTTCTTGGTGCAGCAATGTTGACATCTGCTTTTAGAGCATTTGGAGGCGAAGAATTAGTAAGAGATTTTTTACAAGATTTGCCAGGAGGTTTTTGGACACAATTTATTGTGGTAATGGCGGTAATTTTTTTACTAGGTTTTTTCCTTGATTTCATAGAAATAGCAGTTGTTGTTGTTCCAATTATTGCACCAATTTTATTAGCCGAAACTTCAGCAAATGTTACTGCAGTTTGGTTAGGCGTAATGATTGGAGTTAACTTACAAACATCATTTTTAACACCACCTTTTGGCTTTGCGTTATTTTACCTTAGAGGTGTTGCCCCAAAACATATTGCTACACTAGATATTTGGAAAGGTGCAGTTGCATTTATAATTTTACAATTAATAGGTCTAGGCATAGTTGGTTTTTACCCAACTTTAGTTAATTATTTGCCAAATAGAGTTTACTTAACTTCAAAAGTGGCTCCACCGCCAATGAATCCTAGATTGCAACATTGTTTACAAGAATACAAATTTGCAAATTATGACAATAATGAAAATCGACTAAAAACGGCCATATCTAGCATACAGGTGGCTAATTTGGATTATCTTCCAGAAGATAAAGTTGAAATTTTTGAATCACACTTTGAAAAAACTTCATCTACTTTTGATTTAGTCAAA
>ENA-UPTF01002630-UPTF01002630.1-marine-metagenome-genome-assembly--contig:-NODE-2630-length-10266-cov-2.633526_pt1 | contig 10266 bp, 4 predicted proteins | sample MGYA00238166_ERZ767019 | MGnify/ENA primary metagenome ERZ767019 (study PRJEB28930, sample SAMN06266391) | marine metagenome | isolation source: Sea water from 250 m depth | place: Atlantic Ocean | study... | reverse complement strand
ATCATAGATATAAACACAATAAACTAACTTATCTATCAGCAGCAATTTGCCTTGTTGCTCTCGCAAACTATATTTTAACAAACCTTAAAGCTATTGGTTTTATTATTGATGCGGTGACAGGAGGGGTCATTCCGTTTGCATATGGGGTTGTTGCTCTGTCGCTTGTTATGGTTGTTTATGAAAGCGTAGGGGGAATGAGAAGCGTTGTTTGGACAGACGCTATTCAAGGCACTGTTTTGATGATAGGAGTTATTACAATTTTTATAACTATCAATACGGAATATGGTGGATTTGGTTTTATTTATGAACAAATAGAAAAATTTAATTTTAGCAAACTAGCCGCACCCACCGCAACACAAAAAGCGACGTGGTTCAGCACAGTATGTCTTGGTTTTTTTGGTATATCCCTTTATCCACACGCGGTGCAGCGAATATATTCAGCGAGTAAACTAAGTACATTAAAAAAATCGATCCAGGCAATGGCTTTTATGCCCCTTGTAACAACGTTTTTCATGGTTGTTGTTGGACTAACAGCGCTAGCACTGTTTCCCGATCTTGATAGACAGGCAAGCGAAGGCTCCACACTTCTTGTTTTAAAAGATCTTGCTAGGCGTGGCGCGATTGGGACAGGAATGATGATTCTTTTTTTATCAGCCACCGTTGCTGCTATTATGTCAACCGTTGATTCGGCCCTACTATCTATGTCGTCAATTGTGACAAAAGATTTTTATACAAGATTTAAGCCCGGAAAAAACCAAGCACAGCTAACTCAAATTGGAAAAGGAATTTCTTGGGCCATTATGGCTTTTTCGGTTTACTTAGCAATTGTTCTTCCGCAAACCATTTGGCGTTTACTAGAAATAAAGCTTGAGCTTTTAATTCAAATATCTCCAGCAATTTTTATTGGACTTTATAATAGCAAAGTAAAGGGTAAGTCCATTTTTTACGGAATGTTAGTGGGCACAATATTTTCTCTTGTGGTCATGGTGGCAAACAAGCTCGGCCTATCGGTTCCAGCAAAACCAATGGGGATACATGCGGGGGTTTGGGGGCTTTTAATTAACTGCTGTACAATTTATTTTTTTGAAAAAACGCAGAAACAAAAAGAATAAATAACAGAAAGAATTTATTCAGGCTAACTTCTTTCTGCTCTAATATATAGATATTTTAACTACAACACTCAACAGAGAAAAAATAATGAATAGAAAAATATTTTGTTTAATAATATTTTTATTTTCTTTAAATGCTCAAAACACGTGGTCCTGGTCCGGTCGCGTACACCCAGAACTAAAGTGGCGGACAATCTCAACGCAGAATTTCAACATACATTTTCACCAAGGAATTGAAGAAATCGCAAAAGAAGGCGCAATTTTAGCTGAACATTTTAGACCCACGCTATTAGAACAAATGGACTTAGATACTATACCTAAAATCGATATTATTTTTACAACAGAAGATGAAATTATGAACGGGTTTGCAATGTGGAGCTATCAGACCTTTATATGGGTTGATCAAAACGATGCTGCCATTTGGCTAGAAAAAGGAAAGTGGCTTGAACAGGTGCTTTCCCACGAACTACAGCACATTGTTTTGTTGCATAAAACAAAATCATGGGTTCCGGCTCCGATGAGCATACTGATGTCTGGAATGCCAGGCTGGGTTGTTGAGGGGACAGCTGAATATGAAACAGAAAGTTGGCGCCCCTATAGAGCAGACTTGTCTCATAAGTACCACATTTTAAGAAATAAAACAGGATCAATGGACCCCCACCACGATGGTTTTTCAAAAATGCTTTATTGGGCCGATAGGTTTGGAGATTCTACAATAACAAAAACTCTTGCATATAGAAACAATTTAAAAACCTTTTCATTTAATGCCGGTTTTAAAAAAGCCACCGGCGTCTCAGTTAAACAGTTTAATGAAGACTGGAGGCGACATATGAACACCTATTATTATGGTTATCGGGCACAAAAAGAGACGTATAAAGAAATTGGCGAAACAATGACGCTTCCTATAAAAAAACTACAGTCTTTCCAACTATATAAAGATAGTACAAAGATTGCTTTTCTTGGGCGCGATGATAAAGATCAGCTTGACACTTCCCTTCTTATTGCAAAACGAGATACGGCAAAAGAAAACAAGCGATATGAAAAGTGGAAAAAACGAATTGATAAGATTAAGAAAAAAGATAATAAGACAAAAAAAGACTCGCTTGTGTTAAAAAAGAGTTTCAAGGAAAAAGTGTTGTGGAATAAAGAAGAAATAGACTTTGGCCAATTCCACCCAGCATTGTCATGGTCAAAAGATGGCAATAGATTTGCTTACAGTAAATATCATTTTGATAAAAACCAGTCAATGGTTTATGATATCAAATTTTATGATTTAGAAAAGCAAAAAAGCAACTGGGCCACACAATCAATGCGCGCATCATATCCAGCCTGGGCTGATAGTGGTACGATCTTGTTTGTTGCTCATGAAAACAATATATCCAATATTTATTCGGTAAGTATATATGATAAAGCCCCCGCCGCAATAACAAACTATACAGACAACACACAGATAGCCTTTCTTTCTGTTTCTCCCGATTTTGAAACAATACTTTTTTCTATGTCCCCCCTAAGCGGTAATATGGATATTTATACGATCAATCTACAAACAAAAAAGTTAAAACGACTTACCACCGACCCAATGGCAGACACCCATCCCGTTTGGCATCCAGACGGTACTGCGATTTCATATACGTCTAACTCTAATGGCGTACCTAACATTCATACAATAAACTTGAGCAATAATAATATTTCTATCAATTCTGATGTTGGAGACGGAGTTTGGTCTCACCAGTGGATGCCCTCTGACTCTCTACTTCTTGCTCGCACACTAGAAGACGTTGATACGGTTCGTTTGGTTAAGGTTAGTCCTTTTAGGGCTCCAAACACTAAACCCATTTCGCTTCGCAAAAACTATACTTCATGGTTAAGTGCCGGACCCGACGTTTCGTTTGTAAGTCAAAAGCCAAAAACTATTCCCGAAATATCCGATGTGAAAAAATATAAGTTTACTAAGCACCTAAGACACCTTGGATCAATCGTTTTGCCAGGCTTGGGAATAACCGAATGGCAGGATGCCCTAGGACGACATCTTTTTCAAGCGATAGGATATATTGGCGAATATAGCAGTGGATATGGATTTCAATATCTTAACGCAGAACACGGCCCACTATGGGGAATCGGTTTATTTAAAAATCTAGATGGTGCCATCCGTCAGTATGATGGTAAAAACATTATTGATTTTAAAAACGGTTTATATTTTCAATTAATTAAACCGATGAATTTTAATGAATCTTTTTCATCAAATCATCTGATTGACTTGAGAACCTATTTTATTTCTCATAGTGTTGTTGATTTTAATACAGCAATGAAGACAGGTGAAATGATAGCGCACGACACCTCTGGGTTTGTGAATTTGGGTGGTCCCCACAGTGGAAAAAAAGAAGGATATCTTTCTTTGAGCTATACATGGCAAAAACAAAGGCCTCACGGCTGGAACCTGCTGCACCCCAAAGAAGGTGTTGGGCTTAACATTAAAGCAGACTGGGCAAGCGAAGAAGTGTTTGGGGAATATAACTATACTCGTATAAAAACCGATTCATATCTAAATGTAAACTTGGGCGGCTCTTTGCTTTATTTTAGATTAAAAACATTGAGTTCAAACGGAAACCCACCACCACAGGACTATATTGGTTTGACAGAAGACCAGCCTTTTTATATTAATGGTGTGGGAGATATCAGTGAAACCTTTCCAGAGAATCACAACCCTCGCGGCTGGTCGGGTTTTCGATTGGGGGACAGGTTAATTTATGGTTCGCTAGAGTATCGATTACCAATATCGCCTAAAGTGTTTTCGTTGAATCTTGTTTCAGATTTTGGTAATGCCTGGTGGGCATCTGAAAAAACTAAACAAGACATGATTGTAACGGCGGGTTATGAATTACGGCTTTCTTTAGGTCCCATTGTATTATCGGGGGGCGAAGCACAGCAAATAGAAGAATGGAATGATAATAAAAAACCACTAAGGTATTATAGGTTCGCACTTACAGCACCGTTTTAAAAAAATCGAAATATTTGTGAATTCGTACTTTCATTGTAAAAAGTTTTAGTGTAATGTTTTGGGATAAGAATTTGCACTATATGCATTTGTTCCACATACCAAAGGCAAGCCAGCAATCATTTCCAAGTGACATCCTACCAATCTGATATTACAGCAATTGTTGGCGCCCAATGGGGTGATGAAGGAAAAGGCAAAATCACAGATTTTTTTGCCGGCAATTCAGACTATGTTGTAAGATTCCACGGTGGAAACAACGCTGGTCACACGGTAATTGTTGATGGCGAAACTTATAAACTACACCTAATCCCATCAGGAATTGTATATGGTTCACCAGTTAGTATTATTGCCAACGGAGTAGTTGTTGACCCAAAAGCACTTATAGATGAGATTGCATATGTAATTAATAAAGGCATCACTCCAAAGTTAATGGTTAGTGACCGAGCCCATGTGATTATGCCCTATCACATTGCTTTAGACAGTGTGTTATCTGGACACCAAGCGAAACTCGCCGCAGGAAGTACGGGTAGAGGTATTGCACCCGTCTATGCTGATAAAATGTTTAGAAATGGTATCCGCATTATTGATTTATTAGAACCAGATATATTTAAAGAAAAGCTGAAAAAAGGATATTCTTTTTCAAAAAATTTAATTGAAAAAGCTCTTGGCGGCACTTTTGATATTAGTATGGATTCAATATATGATGACTATATTGAATATGGGAATAAACTTAACTCTTATGTTTGCGACACCTCTGTTGAATTATTTAACGCTCACAAAAGTGGAAAATCCATATTGTTTGAAGGAGCACAGGGGATTAGTCTTGATGTAGACCATGGAATATATCCATATACCACATCAAGCAACACAGCTGCTGGACATATTTCAACCGGTACCGGGGTAAGTTTTAGAGATATTGGGAAAATTATTGGCGTGGTTAAAGCATACCTAAGTAGAGTTGGTGAAAGTCCATTGCCGACAGAAATTCATGGAGAGGAAGCTAATAATTTGAGAGAAAAAGGGGCTGAGTATGGAACAACAACAGGGCGGCCGCGACGCGTTGGGTGGCTTGACCTTGTTCAGGTTAGACAAGCAGTAAGAGTAAACGGTTTAACTGAGATAGCACTCACCAAACTTGATATTTTGAATGGATTCAAAACGCTACCAATCTGTATTTCATATGACATTGAAGGAAAACAGGTAAAGGAAATGCCAGCAAGTTTGCACGACTACCGATGTGCAAAACCTGTTTATACTAGCTTACCGGGGTGGGGAGACCTGCCCAATAATATTTGGGACATGGGCTTTGATGCGCTACCAAAAACCATGAAGGAATATATTAGCTATATTGAGACAGAAGTAGAGTGCCCAGTTAAGATTGTTTCGGTTGGACCACAAAGACATGAAACAATACTGCGGTAAAATTTTTTTGTTATAAGATAATTTTAACGACAAATTCCATATGGCACTTACAAAAGAAACTGTCGATTTTACTGGACTGGATCATCAATCAGTTCAAAAAAAACTTTCTGAATTAAACATTCCTCTAACGCCCGATGAAGCAATAAAGATACAAAACGATATGCTTGGGCGTGCACCATCTTTAGCAGAGTTGATTTTATTTTCAATTCAAGGATCTGAACATTGCAGCTATAAGAGTAGCCGTAAATATTTAAAAGAGTTTGTTACGGAAGGTCCCGATGTAGTTTTGGGCGCCAAAGAAGACGCCGGAGTGGTTTCAGTAGCCACAGACAACAAAGGACATAAATGGTGTATCGTTATGAGTCACGAATCTCACAACCACCCCTCACAACTTGTTCCTTATGAGGGGGCAGCTACAGGTGTCGGTGGTAATGTCCGCGATGTAATGTGCATGGGCGCTGAGGTTATTGCCTGTACGGATTCATTTAGATTTGGAAATATAAGCAATAATAAAACAAAGTGGATACACGATGGCGTCGTATCTGGTATTGCAGGGTATTCAAATCCATTAGGTATTCCCAATATTGGAGGTGATATATATTATGATAGCGGTTACAATGAAAACTGTTTAGTTACTTTAGTTACCCTTGGAATAGTAAGAGAAGATAACATTGTTCATTCATATGCCCCAAAAAACGCTGTTGGATATGAACTGATATTGGTAGGCAAGCCTACTGATAATAGCGGTTTTGGTGGAGCAAGCTTTGCTTCGCTAGAGCTAGAAGAAGAAAAAAAGGAACAAAACAAAGGCGCCGTTCAAGAGCCAAATGCTTTTTTGGAAAGACATCTTTTAAAATCTACATATGCTTTATTTGATAGACTTAAAAGAAACAAACTACTAGATCGGGTTGGCTTTAAAGACCTGGGTGCCGGTGGGGTTGCGTGTGCAAGCGTGGAGTTGGCAGAGACATCAGGTTATGGATCAGAAATTTGGATGGATAAAATTCATATTGGTATGAAAGATCTCCACCCCGCTGTCTATCTTTGTAGCGAAACCCAAGAAAGATTTATGTGGGTTTGCCCACCAGAAATCACACAAATGATTCTAGCTCATTATAACACCCTTTATGATTTGCCCAAAGTTAGTGAAGGCGCAAGAGCATCTGTGATTGGCAGGATAAGAGACGACGGATTATATATTATACATAACGGGAACCATGAAATAGCGAACGCACCAGCGGCAGAGGTTACAAAAGGGTTTTTGTATGATAGACCTGTAAAAAACCCGAATAATTTATATACTGAACCAGAGTTAAGCAAAGAAACCGATTTAAATGATACATTGCTTAGAATTCTCGCACATGAAAATATAGCAAGTCGTGAGCCAGTATATGAAAAATATGATAAACAAGTGCAAGGACGCGTTTATACCGAAACGGGCGCAGCAGATGCTGGAGTTATGTCCCCCTTCAATTCAAACGACTATCCTGAAGAAATCCGGAATATCGGAATTGCACTATCAACAGACCACAATCCAAGATACAGTCAAATAAGCCCATATTGGGGAGGAATTAATGCTGTCGTCGAGGCAATGAGGAATATTGCTGCAGTTGGGGCAACCCCTCACGCCCTAACTGATTGCTTGTGTTTTGGAAATCCTGAGAAGCCTAATCAAATGTGGGAGTTTGTGGATTCTGTCAAAGGTATTTCTGATGCAAGCAAAGCAATTACATTAAAAAACAATAATAATCACCCAACACCCATAATTGCTGGCAATGTAAGCTTTTATAATGAGTCAAAAAACGGATCAATCCCCCCCAGTCCAATTGTGAGCTGTTTGGGTAGAATTAATAATGTAAATAAATCATTAGGAATGAATTTTAAGTCAAATAACTCATTAATTTACTTAATTGGTGAACGGAAAGATGAATTGGGTGGAAGTGCCTACTATAATTTATATGATGAGCTGGGAGCGAATGTTCCTAAACCAGATTTAGAAAAAGTCAAAAATCAAATATATGCGCTTACAGACTGCATTGATTCTGAGCTAATTTTATCATGTCATGATATTTCAGATGGTGGCATTTCATGTGCAATCGCGGAAATGACCTTTGCTAATTCTATAGGGTGTAAAGTTGAAATTGGCGGCGAGCTTCCAGCTGAGACAAAATTGTTTTCAGAAACCGGCGGTTTTATTATTGAAGTTTCTAAAAAAAATGTTACCAGCCTAGTAAAGCAGTTTAAAAAATATGGCATAGACATTATTGAAATTGGGTCAACTAATGGTACAAATTCAGTAATAATAAATAATTATATTAATCAATCAATAGATGGTTTAAGAGGTGCCTGGGAAAACGGCTTAAGAGATAAGTTATAATGGGAAAAATAAATTATAAATCAGCGGGTGTTGATATTGACGCAGGAAATGACGCAGTTGAATTAATCAAATCAAATATAAAATCTACATTTTCAGCTAATGTACTAACTGGCATTGGAAGCTTTGGTTCACTATATGATCTAAAACCTATATTAAATGAATATGATAATCCAGTCATGGTCCAGAGCATAGATGGAGTTGGTACAAAAACTATTATCGCTAAAAAGATGAACAAATATGATACGATAGGTATTGATTTGTTGAGCGCTGCATCAAATGATATTATAGTAATGGGCGCGAAACCAATTACCTTCCTTGATTATATAGCAAATGATAAATTAAATCCAAAAATTGTTGATAAAATAGTTTCAGGTATGGCTGCTGCTTGTAGAGAGAACGGAGTGTCTTTAGTTGGAGGTGAAACAGCTGAAATGCCAGATGTGTACTTGGAAGGTGAACACGACTTGGTCGGCATAGTGACCGGCATTGTTGAAAAAGATAAGATAATAGATGGATCAAAAATTACACCCGGCGATGTTGTTTTAGGCTTACCATCAAATGGTTTGCATACAAATGGGTACTCACTGGCAAGAAAAATTTTATTTGAAGTTGGTGGTTATAAGGTGGATGATGAAATATCTGAACTTGATAAGTCTGTTGGCCACACCCTACTTGAACCACACATTAATTATACAACCCATATTTTTTCAATTATAGAAAGCCTTACCCCAATAAAAGGGATTGCACATATAACCGGTGGAGGATTAATTGAGAACATTCCAAGAATATTGCCAATGAACACTAGTGTATTAATTGATAAAGAATCTTGGCCTACCCTACCCATATTTAATGTTATGCAAAATATTGGGAAAGTTGATTCGAAAGAAATGTTTAGAGCATTCAATATGGGTATAGGAATGATATTGGTTGTGGATAAATTAAATTGCGATAAAATAAAATCAATACTAGAACCCACATCACTAGTTTATAAAGTTGGTAAAGTAGTTTCGGGTAAAAAAGAAGTTATAATTCAATAAGTGACTAATGTTGCTATAATACAGTTTCCGGGGTCTAACACTGAAAGAGAAACTTTTATGGCCTGCCATAGGGTAGGATTAAATCCGGTTGAGTTTTTATGGAATCATCCGGTAGATAAACTATCTGATTTTGATGGATATATAATTGTTGGGGGTTTCTCTTATGAAGATCGTTCAAGGGCGGGTGTTATTGCTGCTCTTGACCCGATTCTTGATCAAATAAAAATTGAGTCAGAACTGGGAAAGCCTGTTTTAGGGATATGTAATGGTGCGCAAATATTAGTAGAAAGCGGTCTCGTTCCTGGATTAAATAAGTATAAAATCGGCTTAGCACTAACAGATAACAAAAGAATACGGGAAGGTCAAGTTGTTGGTGTTGGGTATTATAATACATGGGCCAATCTCCAAATGACAGCAGAGCCTAACAGCTGCGCATTCACTAGGCATATTAAAAAAGGTGCGTCGTTTAATATACCGCTAGCGCATGGCGAAGGGCGCTTTGTTGCACCTGAATTATTGTTGGAAGAGATTATTGCAAACGAACAAACAATTTTTAGATATTGTAATGATGACGGTCTAATAATTGACGAGTTCCCAACAAATCCTAACGGTTCTATATTTAACCTCGCAGCTGTTTGTAATACTTCGGGTAATGTAATGGCAATGATGCCACATCCTGAGCGCTCAAAAAATGGTGATCTGATTTTTTCATCAATGTTAGAATTTATTGAGTTAGGGAATCCAATTAATAATAATAATTTGAAGGTACTGTTAGCTAAAAAACATTCCGAATTAAATTACCTTTTAGAAGAAGTTCGCCGTGATTATGATCTAGATCTTAAAACCATAAATTGGAAAAATCAACTTTGGGAAGCCGGTGATGATTTGTCTGAAAATATGAAGATTGATTTTGACGAAGGTAAATTTGAAGAAGACACATCTTATCAAAAATGTAAGGAACCGACAACCGAAGACCTGGAGGCTCTTAATCGCACTAACTGGGATGTGATACAGGATGAAATTAATAAATTGCGTGGCCGTATTCACGCTATGGGCCCAGTCAATTTAGTGGCGATTGAAGAGTACGCTGAATTAAAAGAACGATATGAATTCCTAAAAACACAAAGCGATGATTTATGGAATTCTAAAGATCAATTACTAGCAGCAATTGACGATATCAATCAGACATCCCAAGAACTATTTCAGCAAACATTTGATCAGGTGAGGAAAAATTTTGAATATACTTTTTCCACTCTTTTTGGCGGAGGACATTCCAACCTTAAGCTAATTGATGCTGAAGATGTTTTGGAATCAGGTATCGATATT
>ENA-UPTF01002629-UPTF01002629.1-marine-metagenome-genome-assembly--contig:-NODE-2629-length-10269-cov-2.716542_pt1 | contig 10269 bp, 7 predicted proteins | sample MGYA00238166_ERZ767019 | MGnify/ENA primary metagenome ERZ767019 (study PRJEB28930, sample SAMN06266391) | marine metagenome | isolation source: Sea water from 250 m depth | place: Atlantic Ocean | study... | reverse complement strand
TCCGGGCTTCTCGAGGGGAAAGTATCGACGAACATCGGGACCGTGTCAGCGAACTGTGGGAAACCTTCAACCGCGTAGCTTGCGCGAATCCTTATTCGTGGGTTCAGAACCCGATGACCGCCGAAGAGATTAGAAATCCTGGACCTTCTAACCGTCTCGTCGGTTTTCCCTATACCAAAGCAATGAATTCGAATTGGGATCTTGATCAGGCGGCGGCTTTAATCATTTGCTCGGCTGAAGCTGCTGAAGCGGTTGGCGTTGCCCACGATCGTTGGCTGTTTCCGCAATCAGGAACGGATGGCGCAGATACAAACTTTGTTTCGAACCGAGCTGACCTTCATTCCTCACCCGCTATCAGAGTGGCCGGAAAGAAAGCGATGGAATTAGCTGGTGTAACGCCCGACGATATCGATCACGTCGATTTATACAGTTGCTTCCCATCAGCTGTGCAAATAGCCGCCACCGAGATGGAACTAGGTATAGACCGCCAATTAACCCAAACAGGTGGCCTCACCTTTGCTGGTGGTCCTCTCAACAACTACGTCACCCACTCCATCGCAACGATGGCCAATGTGTTACGAGAAGAAGCAGGAGCCATCGGGCTGTGCTCAGCTAACGGTGGCTACATAACCAAACATGCCTTTGGGTTGTACAGCACAACTCCACCCGCTAACGGTTTCCAACATGAGGACTGCCAGACAGAAATAGATGCACATCCGACTGTCGAGTTGGACGCCGAACATGTTGGTGGCGGCACTATTGAGGCGTACACCGTGATGCACGGCGCAGACGGCCCTGAACGCGGTTTAGCTTCAGTGCGAACACCCAATGGACGACAGTGGGCGGGCACAAGCGACTCAGCGCTCATGGAATCGATGATGGTCGAAGAACACGTCGGACGTTCCGTCCAGGTACTTCCCGACTTCTCTTTCGAACTGACCTAAAGCTGCCTTAGAGATAACTAAACCTCGGGTCCACCACTGGGCCTATCAATCTTCCTAGCCTCATGCTCGTGAGAGCCGCTTTGATAGAGATGGGAAGCACCAGTTTTCGGCTGACTGTCAACACGGGCCAGGAGATAGACCGAAGAAGCCATCACCTTCATCTTGGTGCTTCTGTGAGTTCAAACGGGTCGTTCACTGAACGCGACATCGCGGCCGCAACGAGGGTGACCGCTGAGTTCATGACCAACGCCAAAACCCACAATTGTCAAAGAGTTATCGCCGTCGCAACGGAGTCGTTCCGCCTTGCAGCGAACGGCCTCGCCGTCGCATCGCACATAGAAAGAGAAGCCGGCTGCCAAATCAAAATCTTGCTGCCCGAAGAAGAAAACACGCTCACTTGGCAGGCTGTCGCGAACCACTTTCCGAACACCGACCACTTGACCACCATCGCGCTCAGCGGCGGAAGTCTAGGTATCAGTAGTGGCAGCCTCGGCGGGAAAACCCCGGCCCACAATTTCAGTTACCCCCTAGGAACAGGCGTGCTCGCGCCACGGGCGTCCAAGGACGGCTACATAGACACTTCTACAAGAATCCGACTTGAACACCACATCGCCGAGAGCTTGAAACCAGCAGCAACAGCCATCAAGGAATCGGGGGATTCTTCTTTCGTGATCGTCGGCGGAATGCCACTCGCAATGACCAAACTGATCCACACCATTCGCCGGTCCGAAGTACCCGAAAACCTCAACGGGTTAGGTGTTGATTGTTCCGATTTAGGTCATCTGATAAAGACCTTCGCAGAGCTATCCATCCCTGCCCGGCTCGCCCTCCCGGGGATGAGTTCTAAGAGATCTGACTACATGCCGTTAGGTGTCACGATTCTTCGGCAAACGATGCGATCTTTCGGAATACACGCCGCAGTGGTCTCGACATCTGGACCGAAAGAAACGCTCTTATCTAGGCTCACAGCGGAAGTTAAGGCTGCTTAGAGTTAATTTCAGATCGTGTGTCTTCGAGCACTCGTTTGTACCAATAAACATTTCCGGTGCTATCGTTGTTGCCGTGAACGGATCGCTACGCGGACTACTTCTTCTCACGTAGGCGAGGGCTATACATAGAGGCCCTCGCCATAACCTCCTGTGCCGCAAGGCCGGGGGGTTCTTCTGCTTTTCGGGGCAGCGGACGGCGAGATGAACAGATCGAGGCGAGACAATGCACAAACGGAGGAAGAACCCATGGCAGACGTGAAGGGCATCAGTAAACAAAAGCCCAGTTCAATGCCTTTCGGCAAGTACATCCACTACCCATATGCGCCGGAGCTGTCCGATCGCACATGGCCCGACAAGGTGACTAGCGAAGCCCCTTTGTGGTGCTCAGTAGATCTCAGAGATGGCAACCAAGCACTCATAGATCCCATGGACGTCCCCCGAAAGAAGCAGATGTTCGAAGCCTTAGTGGAAATGGGCTTCAAAGAAATCGAAGTTGGATTTCCTTCTGCTTCGGCTCCGGATTTTGATTTCTGCAGGATGTTGATCGAAGAAGACTTGGTTCCCGACGACGTATGGATCCAGGTCTTGACTCAAAGCCGCCCCGAACTCATCGCCCGAACATATGAAGCCATCGAAGGTGCAGAAAATGCAATCGTTCACCTGTACAACCCGACTTCCACGCTTCAACGACGAGTTGTCTACGGCCTTGACCTAGACGGAATTGTTGATATCGCACTCACCGGGACCCGCCAATGCAGAGAGTTGCGCGAACAAGCGAGTGGTTCAAATATTCGTTTCGAATATTCGCCAGAATCTTTCACGGGAACCGAAATAGATTTTGCTGTCGACATATGTGAACAAGTCTCAGCAGAGTGGGGTGCCACTGCTGAGGATCCAATTATTTTGAATCTGCCGGCAACTGTGGAGATGTCGACACCGAATCTTTACGGTGACCTGATCGAGTTCTTCCACCGCACGGTGACCAATCGAGAGGCAATCGTTCTTTCCCTTCACCCTCACAACGACCGAGGCTGCGGGGTCGCCGCGGCTGAATTCGGAGTTATGGCTGGAGCTGACCGCGTTGAAGGAACTTTGTTCGGAAACGGTGAGCGAACAGGCAACGTCGACATTGTCACCTTGGCCATGAATCTGTTCAGCCAAGGAGTGGACCCTGAACTAGATATCAGCCACATAGACAACATCCGACGCATCACTGAATACTGCAATCAGTTACCAGTTCACCCCCGTCACCCTTACGGTGGGGATTTGGTGTACACCGCTTTTTCTGGCAGTCATCAAGATGCAATTAAGAAGGGCTTTGAAGCACTCTCAGATGACTATGAGGTCTGGGAAGTTCCTTATCTGCCTATCGATCCCGCTCACGTTGGACGCACCTATCAAGATGTCATCCGCGTCAACAGCCAATCAGGTAAGGGGGGTGTGGCCTATGTGATGAAGAACAACTTCGGGCTAGATCTGCCTCGGCGACTACAAATCGAATTCAGTCAAGTAATTCAGTCGATCACAGATGAAGGGGGCGAGATTGTCCCTGAGACCATCAAGAAAACTTTCGACGAAACTTATCTTCACCTCACTCAGCCATTTTCCTACCTTGGTCACAAATCCAACTTTGATTCCGAGTCGTCGGAATTGTCTACGGTGACCGCAACATTGAGTGTCTCGGGTGAACAAACAACGATCACCGGTGAAGGTAACGGACCACTATCAGCATTTAAAACAGCCCTAGCTGACGGCTGTGGGTTAGACCTCACTCTTGTTGACTATCAAGAGCATGCGATAGGCACCGGGGCTGACGCTGCGGCAGCTGCCTACGTTGAAATCGAAGCAGCGGACCGAAGTGTCCATTGGGGCGTCGGGTTGCACCCCAATATCGTCACAGCGAGCTTCCACGCACTCTTATCGGCAATTAATCGTTCCGAAACCAGTTAACCGCGCCCCCGGATGGCCGAACTTCGATCAGAATCATTAAGTGGCGCTATCTAGCTTTGCCGACGGGTCGTTATTCGGAACCCGTTTTGGGACCGCTCCTCCGCGGGTTGTCGCGTTACATGGGTGGGGCCGATCCCACCAAGATTTTGCATCGAGCTTGGAAGGCCTAGACGCAGTCAGCGTTGACCTACCCGGCTTTGGTGTCTCACCAGCCCCCTCCGAGGTGGGTGGGGCATCCATGTACGCAAATCTTGTTGCCCCGATTCTTGATATCTGCGACACCCCGGTGATTCTGGTCGGACATAGCTTCGGTGGACGGGTTGCGGTTCATTTGGCAGAACAACGGCCAGCTGCCATCGGAGGGATAGTTCTGACCGGAGTGCCGCTCCTTCACCGGGCGCATCGCCGAGGTCGACCCGCGTTGCGGTATCGCTGCGGACGCCTATTGCACCGATGGGGTTTCGTCAGCGACGGATTCTTAGAAGGTTTACGCGACAAATACGGCAGTGCTGACTATCGAGCTGCGTCGGGCGTGATGCGTGACATTTTGGTGACCGTCGTCAACGAATCTTACGAACAGCAACTGCGGTCTATATCAGCTCCAGTGGACCTTGTATGGGGTGACGGCGATGATGCCGCGCCTCCCGAAATCGCAGCGAGAGCCGAAGCTCTGCTGGCAGATGCCAGGTTGACGCTCTTGGGTGGTATCGACCACTTTGTCCCAACCACAGCTCCGTTCGCCTTGCGTGAAGCAATCGATCGCCGTTTGGGTGCCCTCTCGTGACTATGACAGACGGCTATCTGGTGGCCTGTTTCGCGGCTTCGTTGTTCTCAAGTACGCGGTGGCTTCGAGTTGCGCAACGCGAGCATTATCTTGCCTGGTCCGCGTCACGTTTTGCTGTTCGCTGGTGGAGGTTAGGAGTCATCAACCCGCTGCTGTTTGGAATGACAGCATTGGTTGTCGTTGCATCTGCTTGGTTTCCATTCGCCTGTCTCGCTGCCGCCTTGATCGTGTGTGTCGGACCGCTGGGCCTGGGACTCAAAGGTCGCACCAGTTCTCTGGCTTGGACCCGCAGACTTCGTACCGTGGCCGCTGTAATGGTGCTCTTTGCCGTTGTCTTGTTTCTAGCGCTACGACAGTTAGGTGCCGGGTCAGTCGGTTACGCCGTCGTTGTGGTCCTCGTTCCGGCCTTGATCGATGTTGCTTTGGTTGTGTTGAAACCAATTGAACAAAGATTTGCTCGAAAGTATGTGACGCAGGCAGCGGACACTTTGGAGCGTGTCAATCCAATTCGCGTCGCGATCACTGGTTCTTACGGCAAGACCACAATTAAGGGATATGTCCGTCATCTTTTGTCTGAAACCCGCAGTGTTGTAGCTAGCCCAGCAAGCTTCAACAACAGCGCTGGCCTGTCCCGTTCCATTAACGAACATCTCACCGACGGCACCGAGATTTTCGTTGCTGAGATGGGCACATATGGCCCCGGTGAAATCGCCGAGTTAGTGAGTTGGATACAGCCGTCAATCTCGGTGTTATCTGCGATCGGACCAGTACATCTTGAACGTTTTGGAGATCTGGATACGGTTGTCGCTTCAAAAAGTGAGATCTTTTCAACAAGTAGAACAGCGGTCATCAACGTTGACGCCTACGGATTAGCGGCCGAAGCCGATCGTCTGCAGGCATCTGGTATCGATGTCTTGAGGTGCTCGGCCAAAGATTCGACTGCGGACATTTTTGTTACTTCCGACGAGGGGCTGTCGGTAACGGTTTCAAATCGGGTGATTGTTGCAGGGTTAGATAGCGACGCTGCCCCCACCAACGTCGCGTGTGCTGTCGCTGTCGCCACGGCACTAGATGTTCCTGACGAAACAATTGCTCACCTTCTAACAAACCTCCCAACCGCAGATCACCGGCGCCAAATTCTCCTTGGCCAATCAGGTGTCACCATCGTTGATGACACGTACAACAGCAATCCGGCAGGGGCTGCCGCTGCGTTGGAAACACTGGCCAGAACCGGTGCCAACCGCAAAGCAGTAGTGACCCCGGGGATGATCGAACTCGGAAATCGACAGGCCTCGGAGAATAGACGGCTCGGCGTAGACGCCAGCCTCATCGCAGATGATCTCATTATTGTCGGTCGAACAAACAAGCCTGCTCTCGCGAACGGAGCAAGGGACGGTACTGCTCGGGTTCACGTGCTGCCGAACCGTGATGAGGCAATCAAATGGGTCCGAGAAAACCTCAAAGCAGGCGATGCGGTGCTTTACGAGAACGATCTACCTGATCACTACCCATGAGCACAAACCTCACCAAGAATCCGAGGGTGACACCCGTCCGAAGGCCATCTACGGTTTCATAGGAGATAATGAACCGTCCAGCAGTCTGCTTCGGCAGCCCATCTCCCGAACACGACATCTCGATCCTTACAGGGTTGCAGGCCGTCCGGGCCTTGTCCGATGCCGGGAACGACGTGGTGGCCCTCTACTGGTCCAAGACAGGGAACTGGTTCCAAGTTCCCGCTGACATCGAACCAAGTGAGTTCGCCGATGGGTTACCAAGATCAGCAGAACCAATATCAATCAAAATTGGTGATAACGGTGGTTTCTACAAGCTCGGTAAACGCAACAAACAAAGTCTCATCGACATCTCCGCTGTAGTGGTGTGTTGCCACGGTGGACCCGGCGAAGACGGCAGCCTCCAAGCAATGTTTGACTTAGCTGGCATCCGTTACACAGGCCCAAGTCAGCAGGGGGCCGCTATTGGAATGGACAAGCTGGCATTTTCTGGAACCATGGAGGCAGCAGGAATAGCAAGCTTGCCATTGCATCTCGTCACAGACGACTTAGCTCTTGACGAAACCGGCCCATTCATCATCAAACCCAGGTTCGGTGGATCTTCAATAGGCATCGAAGTGGTCGATGATCTCACAACCGCCAAGGCACTGGTACAAACTCAACCGCTACTGCGTCACGGAGCGGTGATACAGAACTATCTCAGCGACGCCATTGACCTCAACATTTCAGTTCGAACCTACCCAGAGACAACTTTGAGCGCTGTTGAACGTCCACTTCGTCCGGAAGACGGTGGTATATACAGCTACGCCGACAAGTATCTGACCGGGTCTCAAGGGATGGCCAGCGCTCCCAGAGAACTTCCAGCGGAGCTACCTCCAAACATCGAAGGAGAACTCCGAACTATCGCTGATCAGGTAGTCCAATTGGCCATGGTTCGATCCGTGGCTCGCATCGACTTCCTTTGGAACGCAAACGGTCTTTGGGTAAACGAAATCAACACCATCCCCGGGTCGCTTAGCTGGTACTTCTGGTCCCACGAAGGCATCTCCTTTGACCAATTGCTAACTGAAATGATCCAAGAGGCAGTAGAAAGCCCAGCAGCGACATTCCAAACCGATGGTGCCGATGGAACAGCCTTACGCGATGTCGGGGCAATCTCACACAAGTTGGCCTAATGAAGCGCTGCGTCACTTTCTGGGTATTTCCACTCATTGCAGCCGCATGCTCATATGGAACGAATACTTCTGGTCAAGTCGAACAATTTACGAGCGACCTCAGCGAACAAGAGCGCGCTTGTGTCGAAGGTCGTCTTCTCACCGGTTGGGATTTGAACCTAGCCGACCTCGACGGCGACCTCAGTCCTGAGGAGGAGATCGCCGTTGATACCGCCACTGAGTTGTGTCGATTAACCGCAAACAACTCAGCCGCTCTACCTCCGACCGATAACGAAAACCCACAAGTCTCAGAAGAACTCTTACAAGCCCCGGCTGCCTTCAGTCCAAGTGATACCCCTCCAGGCGAAGATCCCCTTTTAGACCAGCACTGGTTGGAATGCGGATTAGGAAAAGCTAAAGCCTGCGACGACCTCTTCTACTCAGCGCCTCGCGGGAGCCAGTACGAACAATTTGCGTTCAGCTGCGGAGGTCGTCGGAACATGGACTGTTCTCTACTTTTGGGAATCGACCAACCTGATGGAGATCTCAACCCTCTGACCCCACCACCCGGCGACGACGAGAATCTGGATCAGTTATGGACTCGTTGCTCGGAAGGCAGCACCTCAGCTTGCGGCGAATTACGACTAATCGCTGCAAGCGGATCCCTCTACTCTCAGTTCGGTACAAGCTGTGGGGCCCGAGGAACCACCTATTGCACTCTGATCCTTGAATACGACGGTGAACCACCATCACTCGATGATTTGAACGCCACCATGGATCCGCCCGGTCAAGATGAACTACTCGATCAGCTCTGGGAACTCTGTGGCAGCCAAGACGCCCGAGCATGCAAGGACCTCGCCAAACACGGTCCAGCCGACAGTGTCTACGTAAAGTTCGGCATCTCGTGCGGTGGACGGTCAGTCGCTCCGTGTGCACGATTGTTCGCTGACTTACAGCCGGCGAACCCCTAATCAGCGATCAACGCTGCTCTCAGGAACTCAATGGTTTCTCGTCGAGCCTTCACAAGCGAACGTAAATCCGGCTCAAGCCCGAGGGCCCGCATCACTTCGGGTTCGGTGGCTACGCCGACCACCGCCGAATACACAGCAAGCAACAACATCCGAGGGTCGTGTCGACGAAAGCGCCCAGCAACCATTTCCGTCTCCACGAAACGCACCGCCTCACCAAGCATGACACTCATAGCCGAAGCTAATTCTCCTGAGGCTGTTCCGCCTTGACGCGTCACCAAACGCACCAAACCAAGCACTTCCGGTCGGCGCGCGGCCAGCGAAAACGTCGCCCGAACCAAATCTTCAATACGTTGAAATCCTCGTGCCTGCGGGTCAGCTGCTCCGGCAAGAGCAGAACCAAGTTCGCGAACCGCAAGTTCAATTGTCGCAGTCAACAGGTGCTCTTTCGAAGAGAAGTGATACAGGATCGCCTGTTTGGTGATTCCTAAATCCGATGCCAAGTCATCTAAGGACGTCGAGTCATACCCCCGCAATCCAAATGCAGCCAAAGATGAGTCAAGGATGCGTTCGCGGGTAGGAACGGGCACGGACACATTCTAGAACGAAATCAAACATAGACTTACCATTTGGTAAGTTTTCTGATAGAACTATTGATGTGATCAGTGAGTCCCTTTCGGGCAAACGGTTAGCCATAACCGGCAGCACCGGTTTCTTGGGCACAGCACTGGTTGAGCGACTGCTCCGCGGGGTTCCAGATTGCGAGCTCGTTCTTTTAGTCCGCCCGACACGCCGAAACAGCGCCAAACGCAGAGTGGAACGAGAAATTTTTCGCAACGACGCTTTCGACGCACTCCGATCACAATGGGGGGACGACTTTGCCGAAACTTGCAATCGGAGAGTCTCTGTTATATCCGGCGATGTAACAAATGACGGTCTGGGGCTCAGCGAACAAGACCGAGAACTATTCACATCCTGTGACATTGTCATTCATTCTGCCGCAACGGTCAGCTTCGATAGCCCACTCGACAGCTCAATAGAAATCAATTTGCTTGGACCCAACCGCATTATCCAATTACTCAATGATGCGAACGTCACTCCCCATCTTGTAGCTGTATCAACCTGCTACGTAGCCGGAAATCGGCGCGGAGCAGCAAACGAGGAGCTACTCGCTGGCACTCCTTTCCAGGTAAACGTCGACTGGAGACAAGAAGTCGAAGCCGCCCGAAGAACTCGAGCCGATCTCGATGCTCGAAGCCGAATACCCGAACAACTTGACAGCTTTCGTAAAGGTGCCAGAGAGGAACTTGGTGCCGCCGGCTTACCTATGCTTGCGGCAAAGACGGAACAGCTTCGAGAAGCCTGGGTCAACGATCAAATGGTGGAAGCCGGACGGAGCCGGGCAACATCACTCGGTTGGCCCGACGTCTACACCTATTCAAAAGCCTTAGGCGAAACAGCGCTCGTTGAACTCCACGGGGATGTGCCTATAAGCATCGTTCGTCCTTCAATAATCGAGTCAGCATGGTCAGAACCGTCACCAGGCTGGATCCGCGGCTTTCGGATGGCTGAACCGCTCATCGTTTCTTTCGCCAAAGGTGAACTCAATACTTTCCCTGGCTATCCAGAGGGAATTATCGACGTCATTCCTGTCGACATGGTTGCTTCAACCATCATCGCCGTTGCGGCAAAAGGCCCAGAACCGGACCCTGAAGTATTCCAAGTAGCTTCAGGATCCACAAACCCACTCCAATTCAAAAAGCTGCTCAACACTGTTATGGAATGGTTTCGTGAACATCCCGTCTACGACGCTAAGGGACACCCCACTGCGAGTACCGAATGGAAATACGCGGGGTCTAGCGGCCTGGAGGAGCAACTCCACCGAGTAGTCAAGGCCTTTGACGTGGCTGCCAAAGTCATCAATCGGTTACCGATTCGCGGTGAGAACAGTTTCACAAGCAAGTTCGCG
>ENA-UPTF01002627-UPTF01002627.1-marine-metagenome-genome-assembly--contig:-NODE-2627-length-10281-cov-5.311838_pt1 | contig 10281 bp, 11 predicted proteins | sample MGYA00238166_ERZ767019 | MGnify/ENA primary metagenome ERZ767019 (study PRJEB28930, sample SAMN06266391) | marine metagenome | isolation source: Sea water from 250 m depth | place: Atlantic Ocean... | reverse complement strand
TTCTTCTTTTGAAGCTTCTTCTTTTGGAGCTTCTTCTTTTGGAGCTTCTTCTTTTGAAGTCTCTTCTTTTGGAGCTTCCTCTTTTGGAGCTTCCTCTTTTGGAGCTTCCTCTTTTGGAGCTTCCTCTTTTGGAGTCTCTTCTTTTGGAGTCTCTTCTTTTGGAGCTTCAGCAGCAACTTTAGCAGCTTCTTTTTCTTTTTCTCTTAATTCATCTATAACTTGTTGCGGCGATTTTCCAGCAAGTATTTCATTAACGTATTTTTCTATAACAATTTCTTCTTTGAATTTATATGCTCCTGTTTTATCAGATTTTACTGACCTAACCAATTTCGCATATTTTATGCCTGACTTATTTTTTAAAGATGCTACTACTTTCTTTGCCATTACTTAATTTCTTTATGAATTGTATGTTTTCTAAGAATTGGATTATATTTTTTTAACTCAATTCTATCAGGAGTATTTTTTTTATTTTTTGTAGATATATATCTAGATGTACCAGGAAGACCCGATTTCTTATGTTCTGTACATTCTAAAATAACTTGAATTCTATTTCCTTTTTTAGCCATAATTATATGCTTAAAGTTCCTTTTTCTTTAGCTTTTTTTAACACTGCACTAATTCCAAACTTATTAATAGATTTAAGAGCTGATGAACAAACCTTAATTTTTATCCATTTATCTTCTTCAGGTATATAAAACTTTTTTAAATGAAGATTAGGATAAAACATTCTTTTAGTTCTATTATTTGATTTAGAGACGTTATTACCAACTCTAGCTCTTTTTCCTGTGATCTGACAAACTTTAGACATGACAGTTTTTTTAATTAGCACGCAAATATCGTAAAACTGTAAATAATAACAAACCTCGTCTTAGTTTTTTATTATTTAGTAAATTCTATAATTTTATTAATAACAAAATCACCCTAATATGACAAAAAATAGTTCAAAAGCGATAAATCTTGAAAATAAATACGGAGCACATAATTATCATCCACTTCCTGTAGTTCTATCAAAAGGAAAAGGAGTATATGTTTGGGATGTCGAAGGTAAAAGGTATTTTGATTTTTTATCAGCTTATTCTGCAGTAAATCAAGGTCATTGCCATCCAAAAATAATCAATTCACTAATTGAGCAATCCAAAATATTAACACTTACTTCAAGAGCGTTTTATAATGATATTCTAGGAGAATATGAAAAATATATTACTCAATATTTTAATTATGATAAAGTACTTCCAATGAATACTGGTGTAGAGGGAGGTGAAACTGCGAATAAATTAGCCAGAAAATGGGGTTATCTAATAAAAGGTATTAAAGAAAATAAAGCAAAAATAATTTTTGCTAACGGAAATTTTTGGGGAAGAACATTAGCAGCAATATCTAGTTCTAATGACCCACTTTCATACAAAGATTTTGGTCCTTTTATGCCAGGATATGAATTAATTCCCTACAATGATTTAAATTCTTTAGAAGAAGCATTTCAAGACAGTAATGTCTGCGCATTTATGGTAGAGCCTATTCAAGGAGAAGCTGGAGTAGTTGTTCCCGATGAAGGATATTTAGCTGGAGTAAAAAAATTATGTTCTCAATATAATGTTCTTTTTATGGCTGATGAAGTTCAAACAGGAATTGCTAGAACTGGAAAAATGCTTGCTACTGACTATGAAGATGCTAGACCTGATGTCCTTATTCTCGGAAAAGCATTATCAGGAGGAGTTTTACCAGTATCTGCTGTTTTAGCAGATGATGAAATAATGATGTGCATAAAACCAGGAGAACATGGATCAACATATGGAGGAAATCCTCTTGCATGTGCTGTTGCAAAAACTGCACTTAAGGTAGTAAAAGATGAAAACCTTGAAGAAAATGCAATGCTAATGGGAAACTATTTTAGAAAAAAAATGAATGATTTAGCAAAAGAATCAGATCTTGTAAATCTTATAAGAGGCAAGGGACTTTTAAATGCTTTAGTAATTAATGATTCTGAAGACAGTTCAACAGCTTGGGAGATATGTTTAAAAATGAAAAAAAAGGGATTAATTGCAAAACCTACACATGGTAATATTATACGTTTTGCTCCTCCTCTTGTCATAAATAAGAAGGAGATTGATGAATCTTGTCAAATAATTAGAGATTGTATATTAAATTTTTAATAATCAATTAAATAATTCCTCATCTCTTTCAATCATCAAAATAGAAGATTGTGGTACAATAAAATATTTATCTCCTTGATAAATAACTTCATAAGAAGTTCCTTGTAAAAAAACTGCTAAATCACCTTCTTTAACTTGCAATGGAACATATTTAATTTTTTCTTTTTCATTTTTCCATGTTTCATCATCATCAATTGGTAAAGGAATAGGATAACCAGGTCCTGATTTTACGACGTATCCATATTGTATTTTTTCTTTTTCTTTTACTCCAGGAGGAAGGTAAAGTCCACTTGCAGACCTGCCAGATTCTTTTCTCGGTTTTATTAAGACTCTATCTCCGACAATATTTATTTTATCAAGAGATGTATTTGATGTTTTATTCATAATATTAAAAATAATAATTTAGTTGGCTCTATCTATTAGTTTCGAATTAATTTTTTTACTTGCTTTAGCTCCCAACTCTCTCAATCTTTCGGATTTTCTTACCAAATTATCTTTACCATCTACCAATTTTTTCATAGCATCAGAATAAGTTTTTTTGGTAGAATCAATATTAGATCCAACTTTAATTAATTCATCTGAAAAAGAACAAAATTTATCATAGAGCGCACCCGCCTGTCTTGCAATTTCTAAGGCGTGTTTATTTTGATTGTCTTGTTTCCACATAAATGCTACAGTACTTAACGTAGCTAATAAAGTTGAGGTCGAAACAATAATAATATTATTCTCTAATGCTTTATCATAAATTTGAGAATCTTCAATTAATGCCAACCCTAACGCTGGTTCATTAGCAATAAACATTAAAATATAATCAGGTTGATTTAATTCCAAATTTTGATAATTTTTTTCAGATAAACTCTTAACATGATTATTAACACTTTTAACATGGTCTTTTAATAAATTCTTTTTTTCATCGCTATTCTTAGTATTAAAATAATTAGCATATGCCGTTAATGATACTTTTGAATCAATAATAATATTTTTTCCATCTGGAAGATTAACTATGTAATCCGGTCTTTGATTATCATCATCTTCGTTTTTAAAATTTTTTTCTTTATCATATCCAATACCTTCTTTTAATCCAACTTTTTTTAAAATATTCTCAACTTGTAACTCACCCCAATTACCTTGTGTTTTAGAATCACCTTTCAATGCATGAGTAAGATTTTCTGCTTCTTTGCTCATTTGTAAATTCAATTCTTTCAGACTTTTAATTTGTTCTTGAAGACGACCATTCCATTCAGAATTAGCTTGATTAGATTTTTCTACTTTATTTTCAAAATTTTGAATTCTCTCCTTTAATGGATCAAGAATCGTAGAAATAGTTTCTTTATTATTCGATGAAAATTTTTTTGATTTTTCTTCAAAAATTTCATTAGCAAGATTTTTAAATTCAAGAGAAAGAATATTCTTCATCTGTTTTAATTCTTCTGATTTTTTTTCATGTGATTCCTCTAAAGGTATATTAGAATTATTTGAGAGTTTAAAAACTATATATGCCAGACCACAGAGGATCACTAGTCCAATAAGAATTAAAAAAACATCCATATTCAAAAATAACTATTTATTTCTTACATACTAAGATTCATATGAATCAAGGGGTGCACAACTACAAAAAAGGTTTCTGTCTCCATAAGCATTATCAATTCTACTCACTGAGGGCCAAAATTTTCTATCCTTAATATAAGGTAAGGGATAAGCAGCTTTCTCTCTAGTATATGAATATTTCCATGAAGAAGAAGTTACAATTTCTGCCGTATGAGGTGCATTTTTCAAGACATTATCCTTTTTATCAAATTTTCCATCTTCAACTTCTTTAATTTCATTTCGTATTTCAATCATAGCATCACAAAATCTATTTATTTCATCTAATGATTCACTTTCTGTGGGTTCAATCATCATAGTCCCTGGAACTGGAAAAGAAACTGTCGGTGCATGATAACCATAATCCATTAGCCTTTTAGCAATATCTTCTACATCAATTTCTATCAAAGTTTTAAAATTTCTACAGTCTATAATAAACTCATGAGCACTTGTCCCATTTATTCCCTTATATAATATATCATAAGAATTTTCTAATCTCTTCCTAATGTAATTAGCATTAAGTATAGAAATTTTTGTTGCATTCGTAAGACCCTTACTACCCATCATAGATATATAAGCATAAGAAATTGCAAGTATACTTGCACTTCCATATGGTGCTCCAGATACGGGTCTAATATTTTTTTTATTACCTTCTTTCAAAATATTTTTTGGAAGATAATCAACAAGACATTCAACAACACCTATTGGCCCCATACCTGGTCCTCCTCCTCCATGTGGGATACAAAAAGTTTTATGGAGATTAAGATGACACACATCAGCACCTATTCTTTTAGGATTAGTGATTCCTAATTGAGCATTCATATTTGCTCCATCCATATAAACTAGTCCGCCATGATCATGAACCAAACTACAAACTTCACGGATATGATGTTCAAACACTCCATGCGTAGAAGGATATGTCATCATTAAACTACTTAAGTTCTCAGAATTCTCTACACACTTTTTCTTTAAATCATCTAAATCAATATTACCATGCTTATCACATTTAATAACCACAACATTCATACCTGCCATAATAGCTGAAGCAGGATTTGTTCCATGTGCTGAAGAAGGAATAAGTGCAATATTTCTATTTGCCTGACCCCTATCTAAATGGTATTCTCTTATTACCATAAGACCGGCGTACTCTCCTTGAGCACCAGAATTAGGTTGTAAAGACATAGCAGAAAATCCTGTAATTTCACACAACCATTTGTCCAAATCTTCAAACATAATATGATATCCTTTAGCTTGATCTAATGGAACAAAAGGATGTAAATTCATTTCCTCCCAAGTAAGAGGTATCATTTCAGCAGTAGCATTTAATTTCATTGTGCAAGAGCCAAGAGATATCATAGAGTGTACCAGAGATAAATCTTTATTTTCTAACCGCTTCAAATATCTAAGGATTTCGTGTTCAGTATGATAACTGTTGAAAACTGGATGTGAGAGAAAGGCTGATGTTCTTGTCAAAGGATTACTCAAATTTATTTCTTGATTATCAAAAGAATCTAAATCAATCTCTAAACTAGTATTACTAACCTCTGAAAAAATTTGAAGTATATCTAATACATCAGAATTGGATGTAGTTTCATCAATTGATATTCCAATGTGATTAGTATCAAAATACCTAAAATTAATAGATGATAATAAAGCTCTTTTTTTAATATTTTTCTTAATTTTTTCCGAAGGTACAGTGATTTTTAAGGTATCAAAAAATAATTTATTTTCTTGCAAAAAACCTAAAGATGATAATCCAGAATTGAGCAAACAGGCAAGTCTATGGATTTTTTTAGCGATATTTGAAACACCTTTTTGCCCATGATAAACAGCATACATTCCTGCCATAACAGCAAGTAAAACCTGAGCAGTACAAATATTAGAGGTTGCTCTATCTCTCTTTATATGTTGCTCTCTAGTTTGAAGTGCCATTCTATAAGAAGAATTTCCAGAAGCATCAACACTAACACCTATAATCCTTCCAGGAATATTTCTTTTGAATTCTTTTTTTGTAGCAAAAAAAGCAGCATGAGGTCCTCCATAACCCATAGGAACACCAAATCTTTGAGAATTTCCAACTACTACATCAGCACCATACTCACCTGGAGGTTTTAAAATTGCTAGTGACATTAAATCTGATATAACACAAACTGAAATATTTTTTTCTTTTGACTTTTTAATAATTTTTGATGGATCCAAAATACATCCTTCACTATCTGGATACTGAAGTATAATTCCATAATACCCTTCTTCAAAATCAAAATTTGACAAATTATCAACAACAATTTCAATATCTAAAGGAGCAGATCTTGTTTTTAATAATTCTATTGTTTGAGGAAAAATCTTATCAGAAACAAAAAATTTGTTTGATTTCTTTTTTTCTCCTTTTCTTATACGATAAAGCATTGTCATGGCCTCTGAAGCTGCGGTGCTTTCATCAAGAAGAGAAGCATTTGAAATTTCCATAGCTGTTAAATCTGTTATTAATGTTTGAAAATTAATTAATGCCTCTAATCTTCCCTGCGCTATTTCTGCTTGATAAGGAGTATAAGCTGTATACCAACCAGGATTTTCCAATATGTTTCGTTTAATAACATTAGGGATTATACAATTATAATATCCCATTCCAATGTATGATTTATAAACTTTATTCTTACCTAAAACTTTTCTAAAATGATCTAAAAATTCTGATTCTGTTTTAGGTTTATCTAAATTCAATTCTTTTTCAAGAGATATTGATTTAGGAAGCGTTAATCCTATCAGTTCATCAAGAGATTTGAGGCCTATTTCTTTTAACATTAACATTTGATCTTTTTCAGATATAGAATTATGTCTGTTCGAAAATTCATCGGAAGAAAAAGAATATTTGTTCATGATTTGAGTAATAAAAATTAATAAGCAAATGTATATACAAACTTTAAAAATAAAATTGATTGCATTAAAGAAAATGTATTAATTCTAATATTTTAAATTTGCATTAAATATCAAAATATATTGATGTCTTCTATACTAATAAAAAATGCTAAAATCATTAATGAAAATAAAATATCAATTAATGATATTTTAATAAAAAATTCTAGAATTGAAAAAATTGATCCTAATATATCTGTTGATTATAAGTGTGAAATCATAAATGCTGAAGGTTTATGTCTTATTCCAGGATTAATCGATGATCAGGTTCATTTCAGAGAACCAGGACTAACTCATAAAGGAGAAATATACACTGAATCCATGGCAGCTATTGCTGGTGGAGTAACTTCTTATATGGAAATGCCAAATACTATACCTAATGCAACTAACATCAATGAATTAGAAAAAAAATATTCTATTGCTAAACAAAAATCATTTGCTAACTACTCTTTCTACATGGGAGCAACCAATAATAATTATGATGAGGTATTGAAAATTGATAAAAAAAATGTGTGTGGGATTAAAATATTTATGGGTTCATCAACTGGTAATATGTTAGTAGACAATGATGATGCTTTAAAAATTATTTTTAAAAATGCAGAAACAATAATTACTACCCATTGCGAAGATGAAAATACGATAAAAACAAATACGATGAAAGCGCTTGAAAAATATGGAGATAACATACCAATTAGCGAGCATCCCATAATTCGATCACGAGAAGCATGTTTTCAATCTTCATCTAAGGCAATACAACTTGCTAAAGAATTTGATACTAAACTCCATGTACTACACATTTCAACAAAAGAAGAAATAAATCTTTTTTCCAATATTAATTTAAAAGACAAAAAAATAACATGTGAGGGCTGCATACATCACTTGTGGTTTAATGAAAAAGATTATGAAAAATTAGGTAATAGGATTAAATGGAATCCTGCAATAAAATCGCTAGAAGATAAAAATGCAATTTTAAATGGATTAATTAATAATTATATTGATGTAATAGCTACCGATCATTCTCCTCATACAATTGAGGAAAAGTCCAATAACTATACAAATTGTCCTTCAGGTGGACCTCTCATACAACATTCTTTACCTGCTTTATTAGAAATGTACCACAATAACAAAATTGATTTAGAAACAATTGTTCAAAAAACATCTCATAACCCTGCCATCTTATTTGATATTAAAGAAAGAGGTTTTATAAGAGAGGGTTATTTTGCAGATCTTGTATTATTTGATTTGGATGATAAATGGAAGGTTTCAGAAAATAAAATTTTTTCCAAATGCAACTGGACACCATTTATAAATGAAAGTTTCAAATCTAAAATAATACACACTATTGTATCTGGAAATCATGTTTATAATAATGGTAATATCAAACTAGATCCCACATCATCAAGATTAGAATTTGACAGAGATTAAATAATTTAATTTGTCTTAGTAAATACATTATTCTAGATTTGCTGAATTAATTATGGTGGTTGTAGTTCAGTTGGTTAGAACGCCTGATTGTGGTTCAGGAGGTCGCCGGTTCGAGTCCGGTCTTCCACCCTTTTTTCTTACAATGCTTGCACTTTACTTACGTATAAAGATATAAAATCTTGGCACTTATTTGGCACCTTTGATTAATCAATCTTTTTCAAAATAAAATAACTTATCAATTTTACAATTTAATTTCATTGAAAGTTTCATTGCTAATTCTAAAGTTGGTTTATACCTATAAGTTTCAATAGATATTATTGTCTGCCTACTTACACCGACTGAATCTCCAAGTTCTTCCTGAGTTAGTTTTTTTTTCTGACGAACTTCTTTCAAAATATTTTTTAATACCATACTATGATGTTCTATACAAATAGAGTTGATATGCAGATTTAATAAATGATACTAATACTAACCATAGCACAATCATAAAAACTAATCCCCCGCTGTTTTGATACATTTGGCTGTCAAATATCGCAACTGACAAAATAACTCCAATAAATAAACATAAACTGATTTCATATAAAATATATCCGAGTTTATATGATTTTAAATCGATGAGAATGTCCCTTTCATCATTAATTAATTTTTTCTTAATAAAAATTTCAAGTAATGTATACGCTAATGAAAAATATATTATTGAAAAAATAGTTATTTGAATTAGCTTATTTACAGATGTATTTAAATCATATGTTTCAAATCTGTTATCATAAAAATATGGTAAGAAAAAAATTGCAAATAAAATACTAAATACAATTTCAATTAAAATTGATAATTCTTTTTTCGAAAAATTCATATTAAAATTTTATCCTTTAACTAAGTTCAAGCCTAATGAAAAAATATAAACAATAAGACCATACATAGTTGTTGTAAAAGCCACCTTAAGCCCACCTGCTAAGATAGCTGGTGATACATTTCCAGCTTGTTGAATAAATTCAAAAGCTGTATAAAGACCTATAAATGACCCGAGAATACCAACAGCTAATGACATATTACCAAACAGTTTAATTTTCTCTGGATACTTAAAATAACTAACAATAGTGCCTATTAATAGAATTGTTATGATAGACATAAAAAGTACACCTCCTTGATAAAAAAGCTCAATAATTAACGATGCAATAATTCCTACAAGTAAACCCATAATTCTTAAAATTTTAGTTTTCATAAATATTAAATGTTAAGTTAACTTTACAAATATAGGAAATTAATTATGTTAAGCAAACTTAACATATTGTTTTTCTGATTGTGGTTCAGGAGGTCGCCGGTTCGAGTCCGGTCTTCCACCCTTTTTTCTTACAATGCTTGCACTTCTCTTAGTTATAAAGATATAAAATCTTGGCACTTATTTGGCACCTTTATTAATCAGTACTTTTTCAATTCTATTTCTTAATTCAATTAATTTTTCCTCATATCCATCCAAAAAATAATTTTTAATTCCCATTTTTCTGTATTTGGTATACATAAGTGCTTTAAGGATCTCATCATTATTGACTGCTTTACTTAAGGCATTATAGTAGGTTTTTTTTTCTGTATCAAATTTTTCTAATAAAATAACTTTTGGGTAATTCTCAGCTAAATACAAACTTAATTTTTGCTGGATTAATTTTTCATCATCCACAACAGACTTCAAATATGCATATAATGTATTATGAAGCTCGCTTAACTGCTGTTTTACTGAATCTGATTCAATAAATTTTATTGTTCCTTCATTAATAATTGAATTGTATCTATTCATAGGTGGCTGAAATTCCCGGTAGTCATTCAATGCAAATCCTATCCCTGGTGAAGACTGAACAAGATTGTCTATGCTGTCAAATGCATAGTCCGGATTTTTTAATAAGTAAGAAAGTACCTTATGATCTTTTCTATAACTGGTTTTTCTTTCCTCACAATAAGTATCAATCTCATCTAATTCAATTTGTAAGTTTTTAAGAGCTTTAAACTCTTCTTCATCATTTTGTAAACTTTCTCGATATTCCTCACCCCAGAACGAAGCTGTTATCCCCGTTACTATTACGAAAAATTCAGCAATATATCTTAAAGCATTTTTTTGTGTATACATTAAATAATTTGACTTTTATAATATCTGTAATCTAAAATTTTAAAATATAAATGCAAAATAGAGGTAGGTCTGATTGTGGTTCAGGAGGTCGCC
>ENA-UPTF01002626-UPTF01002626.1-marine-metagenome-genome-assembly--contig:-NODE-2626-length-10282-cov-3.595982_pt1 | contig 10282 bp, 9 predicted proteins | sample MGYA00238166_ERZ767019 | MGnify/ENA primary metagenome ERZ767019 (study PRJEB28930, sample SAMN06266391) | marine metagenome | isolation source: Sea water from 250 m depth | place: Atlantic Ocean | study... | reverse complement strand
CAGTGCCGCAAACTTCTCCGTCACCCTGGGCCGCGTGGGTGTCACCAATAGAGAACAAAGCGCCCGCCACTTCTACCGGTAGATACAAGACACTGCCGGCGCAGAGATCACGAATATCCATGTTACCTCCGACCCGACGCGGCGGCACGACACTGTGCAGTCCATCAGCCACCGGCGTTAGACCAATCGTTCCACAAAACGGTTTCAACGGTACACGACCACCAGGCCCGTAGACAGACGGTGACAGCTCATTTGGATCATAGTTCCATGTATGTAGGGCAGGCTCAGTAAACTGATCGGCCAGAAGGCCGAAACCGGGAATAACCGCCGTCCAGCCCCATCCAGAAGGCACAAAATGTTCGATACCCACTTTTAGAATATCACCTGGTTCAGCGCCGTCGACCCGAATTGGACCGGTGACAGGGTTGACCTTCTCAAAGTCGAGTGTCGATACGTCTTCAACGGTCGAGTCAACGGTTAGCTGTCCTCCGGATGAATCTACGGTATCAATTTCCAACAAGTCACCCGGAGCAACTGTCAAAATTGACTGCAAAGAATTGTCCCAACCAAAATGGTGGTGCTCTGAATGAATTGTTCGGGTTGATATCACTTATATTTCTCCACTAGATATTCGCTGTTAGTGACTGATATATTAGAAACTAACTAGTTACCTGACAATAGGGAACCAACCGCACCAGAAACAATCTACACAAAGTACCGCACGCAGTCGAATAAAGGGACCAATGGAACAGGCATTACTCACAGTAAACGATCTTTCAGTTGAATTTTCTACCCCAATGGGGATCGTAAAAGCAGTGACTCACGTATCGTGGTCACTCCACCGAGGTGAAATTCTGGCGATAGTTGGTGAATCCGGCAGCGGTAAATCTGTAACAGCGCTATCTATCCTACAGCTAATTGCTACACCGCCTGGCCGAATAGTTAGTGGTGACGTGCTGTTCGATGGTCAGAATCTTTTGGCGTTATCTGAAGACAGCATCAGAACGATTCGGGGTCGCAAAATCAGTATGGTATTCCAGGAACCAATGACCTCACTTAACCCAGTGTTATCAATCGGGCGACAGATGACAGAACAGATGAAACTACATCTGGGCCTCACCACTCAAAAAGCCAAGCAAAGGGCTGTGGACTTGATGAAGCGAGTAGGGATTTCGGAGCCTGAGGATAGATTGCGTCAGTACCCCCACCACTTTAGTGGCGGCATGCGTCAACGAGTGATGATTGCGATGGCTCTTAGCTGCGATCCCGAGATCATCATCGCTGATGAGCCGACAACTGCACTTGATGTCACCATCCAGGCTCAGATACTTCAGCTTATGCAGGGTCTATGCCGGGAAATGAATGTTGGACTAATTTTAATCACACATAACCTTGGTGTCGTAGCTCGTTATGCCGACCGTGTATCGGTTATGTACGCTGGCCGAATTGTTGAAACCGCTGATGCCAATTTAATCTATGAGCAACCACGGCATCCGTATACATACGGTCTACTACAATCCGTTCCACGCCTTGATTCACCACGTGGATCAACCTTGACTCCGATACCTGGGAATCCGCCAGATTTGGTGGATCTCCCTAGCGGTTGTGCATTCCACCCCCGCTGTCACATCGGCCAGTCTAATTGCCAAACTACGGTTCCAGAATTGATTTCGTCGGAGCAAGCTCACTCGGTTGCTTGTTTGTATAGTAACCAACTCCTTGCAGAGAACACGATATGACCGAACCGTCCCAGTCCAACACTACTGATTCGATTGCGCTCATCGAAGTGAACAATCTAAAGAAAACCTTTCCTGGAACCCGAGGAGTTTTCTCGAGAACGCGCACCGGTGATGTCAAAGCAGTACAAAACGTTTCTTTTGACGTCAACAAAGGTGAAACTCTTGGCTTAGTCGGTGAATCGGGCTGCGGCAAGTCAACTATTGGCCGCTGCATTCTAAAGTTAGAGGAGCCGACGGACGGTACCGTAGATTTTGACGGAAAACGGCTTAACACGATCAACGGCATGGATTTAAGGAACTATCGTCGGCGCGCACAGGCCGTGTTTCAGGACCCTTTCAGCTCGCTGAATCCCCGGATGACCGTGGAACAAATTGTCGGCGAGCCATTGCTAGTTCATGGTCTCGAAAAAGATACTAAAGAACGAAGAGTTAGTGCTTCGAAAATTCTCGACCTCTGCGGCTTACCCAGACGAATTCTAGACAGTTATCCGCATGAAATGAGTGGCGGTCAACGTCAACGTACGGGAATTGCGCGTGCTCTAATTCTTAATCCGGACTTTATTTTGTGTGATGAGGCGGTTTCTGCACTCGATGTATCTATACAGGCACAAATCATTAAGTTGCTCGAAGACCTGCGAAACGAGTTTGGACTAACCTATCTTTTCATCGCACATGACCTTAGCGTTGTCCGACATATTTCTCACCGTGTTGCAGTGATGTATCTCGGCCGAATTGTTGAGCTGGCTGAAGCCAACGAGTTGTTTGAAAACCCAAAACACCCCTACACACAGGCTTTGCTATCCGCCGTTCCAATTCCAGACCCTGCCGTCGAACGTACTCGACGCCTTGAAATTATTGAAGGCGAGATTCCGAGTCCCGTTAACCCACCTAGCGGATGCGTATTCCATCCGCGATGTCCGCTGGCCGATGACACGTGTCGAGTCGGTGTGCCAGACACAATAGATCTTGGAACAGGTCACCTGGTGGCCTGCAAGAAGGTAGATCAGCTTGAGCTACATTGATACTCTAATGCTGATAAATTTTAATCCATCAATAAGGGAGGACACATGTCCAGCAAAAAAAATGTAGATGATCCTCATGCAATACTGCAGAAGGAACTTGGTGATGCTTACGACTTTGATCCCGCTGATCCAATGGCAGGACTGACGACAGCCGACATGTCCGGGAATAAGTTGACCCGCCGTACCGTACTGAGGCTAATGGCAGCATCAGGGACACTAACGGCTGCCAGCCTGCTACCTGGGATATTTACGCCTGGTGAAGCATATGCCTCAGGACCCTCCGGCGGCACACTCCGCTGCGGCTGGGCGGGCACACCCGAACTGCCTACTCTGGATCCAGCTCAGATCAACATGGTCTTATTGTTCCAGGTTTCCTCGAATGTGCTAAGTGGTCTTACGCACATCGATGCCGACCTCGTCTCCCGAGGTGACCTTGCTGAAAGTTGGGAGGTGTTTTCTGGCGGTACCGAGTATGTCTTCAAACTCCGACAAGGGGTCACTTTTCACAATGGTGATTCGTTTACAGCCGATGACGTTCTTTACACGTACAACCGCTCAAAAAATCCAGACAATTCCATACATTCGCGCGTACTCAATAACGTCCAGTCTGTGGAAAAAGTTGATTCCCATACAGTCCGATTCAAACTCGGCAAACCACAGGCGTCATTTCTGACAAAGACTCTAGAACGTGCCAGCGGACGTGCTATGACAATCGTGAGTCAAGGTGCGATTGAATCCATGGGAACTGCCCAGTATGGACTGACTCCTGTCGGTACCGGCCCGTTTAAAGTAACGGAACACACCTTAGGTCAAGGTGTCGTACTTGAGAAGTTCGAAAATTATTATGATCCAGAACGTCCGAAGCTCGACAAAGTCACAATTACACCGATCAATGAGGCCGAACCACTGGCTGCAGCTCTCGAAGCCGGTGACATTCAACTCATCGGGGGTAACCCAGTGGCACCGGAGTTGGTTGATCGATTTGTCGAAAACCCCGATATAGTCGTGAATGAAATTGCAGGGCCCGGCTTCCAGTCTGTGTGGCTGAATCCCTGGCGTGATCCTTTTAAAGTTCCTGATTTCAGCAAGCCGGTGTCGGAATTGATGAAAGAGAACGGCTTTAAAGTGAGACTGGCAATTGCGAAAGGCTTGGATAGAGACCGATATATTAAGCAGGCACAGTTTGGTCGCGCTATCCCCGCCTATGGCACGATCAATCCAGCTATGGGTTTCTATTTTGATAAAACCCTCCCAGAAACTAGCGGACAGCGATATGACCTCGAAGAAGCCAGGCAATTACTTGCTGATGCTGGCTACCCTGACGGTAAAGGATTCCCAGAACTGCATTTGATCTGCACAGCAACCGCGAAGCGCGAAGTGACAGTCATTGCTAACATTCTCAAGAAAAATCTCAATATCACGGTAAAACCAGCTGTCAAAGACTGGCCGGTACTTCTCGAGCACTTTCAAAAAATGGACTTTGATATGCTTAGAGTAGGTAGTGGTGGGGATTATGATCCTGATGATGGCGTCGTTGACTGGATGCAAACCTCTTCCAAGTTCAATGGTCGCAACCGAGACAAAGAGAAGATGCCGTTCGGATTTTTCTCCGATCCAGAGGTCGATGCCTTAATAGCTGAACAAAGCGCGATGGCAGACATCGAAAAACGCCGAGATATTATTCATAAGGTCGATCGCTTGACGTCAGACAAAGTCGCATCGGTATTTCTCTATCATCCGAAAGATATTTTGGTTCATCACAAGTCGGTTAATTTTCCTGCCGTTAGCCGTATACCAGGTCTAGTGGATCTGGATCGGACCACTATTTCGTAGCCTCCAATAGAGCGGAGCTCTCTCCAAAGAGAGCTCCGCTTCTTTTCTGGCACTAAAACCTTTTAAGTCATGTTGCGATATCTCTCCCGTCGATTACTTGGCGCAATTTTCGTCATGTGGGTAGTCGCTATGTTGGTATTTTTCATGATGAGAATCGTTCCTGGCGATCCGTTTGAGGCGATGCTCTTTGATTCTGGCGATCCTGCAGCAGCCGAGGAACTACGTAAAAAATTCGGCTTGGATCAGCCAGCCCATATCCAATACCTCATATGGCAATGGAATACGCTCCACGGAGAGTTTGGCTTCTCAATTTATGGCAGTCATCAACCAGTCAGCCGACTAATTGCGGAGGCGTTACCAAGAACTTTATCACTGGCTGGGCTTTCATTTTTTCTAGCAGTACTAATAGCAGTTCCAGCAGGGATAATTGCAGCGACTCGGCGTAATACCGGCGCGGACTATACAGTCACTGTTTTCGCCTTTATTGGCCTGTCTATGCCTGAATTTTGGGTTGCAATTCTTTTAATTATATTTTTTGCTGCTCATCTTCATTGGCTGCCCGCAATCGGCTACGTCCCCCTATCCGAAGGCTTCTGGCCTTGGTTTTCACATCTGATCCTACCCGCCGTTGCAGTTGGGACTGGTTTCTCAGCCATCATGGCCAGAATGATTCGTTCATCGATGATTGAAGTACTAAAGACGGACTATATGCGCCTGGCGAGATCCAAGGGACTGTCTCAACAGGCTCTAACAATGTATCACGCGCTTCCCAATGCATTAATCCCTGTGGTCACCGTAATGGGCATTTCATTTGCTCTATTAATGGCCGGTGCTGTAGTTGTTGAAAACGTTTTTGCTATCAAAGGACTTGGTCGGTTGCTGATTCAGGGAATTCTCAATCGTGACTATCCGTTAGTTCAAGGCACGATTTTAGTGGTCTCAGCAATCTTTGTATTCAGTAACTTACTGGTCGACCTGCTTTACACGATCATCGATCCAAGAATTCGATACGATAAATGAGCAATTCAACTATCGATTCATCTGCGTCAGCCACAAGTAGGCGCCAAGGTTTCACTCAGCTTAGAAAACTAGTGTGGCGTGACAAAAAAGCTTTGATTGGCACTGTTGTACTGACGATTTTTCTTATTGCTGCCATTCTTGGCAGTTTGATTGCACCTTACGATCCAAACGGCATGGATTTTGACATGATGGAACCTCCCAGCTGGTCACACCCTCTTGGTACTGATGATCTGGGACGGGATTTATTGAGTCGCGTCATCGTAGGTGCTCAGGTATCTCTTTTTGTTGGCGTATCGACCGTCATAATTGCGCTCGTTGCAGGACTGGTTCTTGGAATTCTCGCGGGATACTTGGGAGGCTGGGTTGACCACATCATCATGCGCTACATCGACCTGCAGTGGGCGTTCCCTAACTTTATCATCGCCGTTTATCTCGTCGCAGTGTTTGGTACCGGACTCTCCAACGTCATTGTGGCAATTTCCCTCGCCTTTATAGATGACTTTGCAAGAATTGCGCGCGGTATGGTGCTGTCAATCAAGGAAGAGCAATACGTTGCAGCTGCACGCACAGTAGGAGTGTCTGACATTCGGATAATGTGGCGGCATATTCTCCCGAACGCTGCGGCACCAATCATAGTACTAGCCACAGTCAGCGTATCCTACGCCATACTCGGTGAGGCGACCCTTTCTTTTCTGGGTCTGGGCGTTGACGCTTCTACCCCAACCTGGGGTTTGATTCTCGCTGACGGCCGAAGCTTTATTTCTCGCGCCTGGTGGCTAGGCATCTTCCCAGGACTCGCAATCATGTTGACAGTGTTGTCAATTAATTTTATTGGAGACGCATTACGAGATTTTCTAGATGTGCGCGAAACCACAGCCGTTGATTAATAGAACATAGATTACGGTCTAAAGCACATTGACACGATTTTAACGACCGCAACGCAAGGCCAATCAATGAATCCATTTACAACTCGACCGGAAATCGTAGGAACATTTGGTGTGGTTGCATCCACTCACTGGTTAGCAAGCAGTGCCGGTATGCGAATCCTTGAGTTAGGTGGGAATGCCTTTGATGCAGCTGTTGCTGCAGGCTTAACACTACAAGTCGTTGAACCACATCTCAATGGACCGGCTGGCGAAGTGCCTATCCTTGTCAGCGCCGCTAACTCGGAAAAAGTCCAGGTGATTTGTGGTCAAGGTGTGGCACCCATGTCTGCTCATGCAAGCTACTTCAAAGATCTCGGACTCTCCTTGATGCCAGGCACTGGACTTCTACCGGCGGTCGTACCCGGGGCATTTGATGCATGGATGATTATGCTGCGCGACTACGGTACCTTTGATCTGTCAACAGTAGCAGAACCTGCTATTGGCTATGCCGAATCCGGCTATCCACTATTACCCGCTATAAGCGCCGTCATCGAACAGATGCAAGATCTGTTTTCGAGTCATTGGCAAACTTCCGCTGAAGTGTATCTAAAAAATGGCGTTCCCCAGGCCGGGGCATTATTTCGCAATCCCAAGCTCGCAAATACTTACCGTCGGCTGTTATCCGATGCGAAAAGCGCGGGAGGCAGTCGTGAGAATCAAATCGACGCTGCCCGCGATAGTTGGTACAAAGGATTTGTCGCAGAGGCAATCGATAATTTCTGCTCTAATAATTCAGTCCTAGACACCAGTGGTAACCATCACAAAGGTCTTCTCTGCGGAGAAGATCTGGCCCGCTGGCATGCCACGATTGAAGAACCATTGAAGTATGATTACCAAAACTACACGATCTGTAAAACGGGCCCTTGGGGACAGGGGCCCGTCGCACTGCAACACCTTGCTTTGCTCAACCAGTTTGATCTGTCTGAATTAAACTTTGACGACCCCGAACATATTCATCTGTTGATAGAAACTTCAAAGCTAGCATTTGCTGATCGAGAAGCATTTTACGGTGACCCAGATTTCTTGGATGTACCTATGGATACTTTGCTGTCTGTCGAATACAACACGAGCCGTAAGCTCTTAATCGACGACCATGCATCTCTGTTATTAAGGTCTGGACAAATACAAGGATTCGACAGGCAACCGGTTGTACCAGTAGATGATATGTCTCCTATAGAAACACCGGGTGATGGAGAACCCACGATGTCCAGTGCGGTCGATGTAATGACTATGGGCGAAAGACGGGGAGATACCTGTCACCTCGATGTAATTGATCGGTGGGGGAATATGGTGTCAGCCACACCAAGCGGCGGATGGCTATCAAGCTCGCCTGTTATACCGGAATTAGGATTTCCCTTAACAACCCGTGGCCAAATGTTCTGGCTTGATGAGAACGCCGCTGCATGTATTGAACCCGGCAAACGACCGCGCACAACACTAACGCCCTCGCTTGCATTACGTGATGGAATACCCTACATGGCGTTTGGTACGCCGGGTGGCGACCAGCAGGACCAGTGGTCTTTACATGTATTTCTTAAGCATATTCACTGCGGCATGAATTTACAGGCGGCCATCGATTCACCTGACTTTCATAGCAACCATTTTCCAAGCTCCTTCTACCCAAGGAAAAGTCATCCCGGAGTAGTCACAATGGAAGGTCGCTACAGCTCAACTGTGATCAAGGAACTACGGAGGCGTGGACATCAGGTCGAAGTTGAAGGCGACTGGAGTCTTGGTCGATGTTCTGCCGCTGTTCGTGACGGGAACCTTCTACGTGCTGCCGCGAACCCGCGAGCGATGCAAGGCTACGCGGTTGGACGATAGCAGACTAGATTCTCTAAATCAGCATTGAATCGACTGGTCGCTAGTACTGTTATTGACGAAATATTTGAAACGAGCGTATGCCCAAAATAATCCAACCGATAAATAACAACAGGCCACCGACTGGGGTAACGCCAATGACAGGCCTATATCCAGTCAGCGAGAAAGTGACAAGGCTACCAGAAAATATTAAAGCCCCTGCTGCAAGACACCAACCGACATGCTGAAATTTATGTGTCGGAAAACGCTCGACCAGTAGAGCGACGCCAATCAGCACCAACGCATGGTAGAACAAATAGTCCTCTGCCCGCTGAAAACGGGCCGCAGCATCCGGATTCATCAAAAGGTCTTGCCACCAATGCGCACCCAGACTGCCTGTTAGCAATGCCAACATTCCTAAAACAGCTGCCAGTATCAGGAAAACAGCCATGTAGCGCATAGCTTGTACCAACCAGTTTGATTCTAAAGTTGCGGTTGTTTATCGACTTTTGGAATTGAAGATAAATCACCAAGCCAAGTCTGCGCTGAACGACACCACACCTGAACTTTTGGAACCAGTTTCGCTCGCTGAGTAACCGTACCGACCCGCAAGCCGAAAAATTTGGAATCGTCGTTCTCAGTGCGTGCATAGATCCGAGTCCCACACTCCGGACAGAAGGCTAGTGCTCGCGGTGTACCACTCTCTGCTATTTTTTTATAGGTCTTGAGATTCCCTGTTTGTAGCTGAAACTGACCGTCGACAACACCCACCACTACCCCGAAAGCAGTGCCAGAATGTGTCTGGCAATCCGTGCAATGGCAAACTGCAACTTTTTCAGGGTTAACTTCTGCCTCGTAAGTGATGTGTCCGCATAAACAACCACCATCGATCTTCATCTGATTCTCCTTGTCTAACTTTGCTTAAAGTTATCCGATCAGTCACTTAAAGATTAATCTTAGAAAACCTGTCTGCTAACAGAAGCTTGGGTTTCGTTAGAAAAATCTATTTTGTTTGGAGTGTACGATCAAACAAGCTGTGTAGCAGTTCCCAATGACGTTCGGCTCCCCCTTTGTCGAACACGGGCCGGTTAGGAAATACAAATCCATGGTGCGTCCCATCGATCCACTCACAATAGGCATTGGTCCCCGCCGCTTCAAACGCGCTGACAAGTCGTTCGTAATGCGCTCGATCCACATATGCATCGTGCTCGGCCGCCATAACCAGAACCTCACCCTTAATTTCTGCTGCACGCGTGTGTGGAGAATCCACCCCATCCACGGCCAGGCGAACTCCGTGTATCGAGGCAGCGGCCTTCACTACCTGGGGAAATTCTGCGGCAATCCACAAAGCAAACGGTCCGCTCATACAATAACCAGTAACACCGACTCGGTTTGAATCTGCAACAGGATCGGCTTCTGCATGAGCTAACATTGCAACAGCATCTTGAGCAACAATGCGATTATCGAGATTAGCCATCAACGAAAACATGTATTCGCTACTGGCCGGATCTTCTCGGTGCACCATGAACGAAGGAGTATCTCGATAGTAAAGATTTGAAAGCATAACGTAGTAGCCCGTTGCACTGATGCGCCGTGCCATATCGTGCAATTCTTCACGCTTACCCGGTGCATCAATCAAAAACAATACGACCGGATGCGGTCCACCGGACACCGGGTGAGTGATAAAGGTAGCCATCTGGCCGTCATCAGTTGAAATATCAATATTGTGTTCGATCATGAGTAGATCAGACTCCTCTTGTAGCTAAGTTGTTTCAGGAACAACACCTTTGCAAATCCATGCTGAGGCGAGAAAGGAACGGAACCCGTCCGACTTGCCACTTAGAAACACATGCCGAACCTGTTCTTGCAGGGTTGCTCTCTGTTCAGGCGTAAGACCCATCACCATGGAACCGGGAGTACCATCCCCGCTCAGAAACGAAGA
>ENA-UPTF01002625-UPTF01002625.1-marine-metagenome-genome-assembly--contig:-NODE-2625-length-10284-cov-2.292250_pt1 | contig 10284 bp, 8 predicted proteins | sample MGYA00238166_ERZ767019 | MGnify/ENA primary metagenome ERZ767019 (study PRJEB28930, sample SAMN06266391) | marine metagenome | isolation source: Sea water from 250 m depth | place: Atlantic Ocean | study... | reverse complement strand
AGCCGCACTTCAATGGTGGAAGTAAAAAAGTGTCACAAGTATACTCTTTAAAGCGGCTTGGAAACGAGTGTAGCGTATTGATTTCCGCCATAGCCAATGTTGCAGGGGGTGATGAACAAACAAAACAGGATGCGTTCGATGCTGGAAGAGCGCACATGATGTCGAAGATCGATGTGAAATTTTTATCTGCCGAACAGTGCGGTCTGCAGCAATTGGACGATGCTCTTGTTGAACTCAATCGGGTCACTTTGAAGCTGAAACAGCTATTGATTCAGGCCGCAGCCGCGAGCATTTCGGCCGACGGCTATCTGCAGATACAGGAAGCCGAAATGTTACGAGTTATCTCCGACTCACTCGATTGTCCTATGCCGCCGCTGGCCATTGCGCTCGACACGGCTGCCTGAGTAATGCACGAGCCAGTCAATATTCCGGAATTTAAATCTGCGCCGTTGGTGCCGGGCACACTGTATCTGGTGGCGACTCCGATTGGTAATATGGAGGACATCACCCTCCGGGCGATCCGGACGTTGCGTGATTGCGACCTGGTGGCGGCGGAGGACACACGGCACACCGGGATGCTGCTTAAGCGCCTCGATCTGGCTAAGCGGCAGATCAGCACGCACAAGTTCAACGAGGCCAGGCGCTCCGGCGAGATCGTCGAATTGCTGCAGGGCGGGGGAACAGTGGCACTGGTCAGCGATGCTGGGAGTCCGGGCATCAGCGACCCGGGCCAACGGGTGGTCGCATCCGTGATCGAGGCTGGGTGTAGAGTGGAGACGGTGCCAGGGGCGTGTGCACTGGTGGCGGCACTTACGGCGAGTGGTTTGCCGACCGACGAATTTCATTTCTGCGGTTTTCTTCCGGTGAAGAGTGGGCAGCGGACCAAGCGCTTGGCCAAGTTGCTGGAGTTGCCGGGGACACTCGCGATTTATGAATCGCCGCATCGGGTGGTGAAACTGCTGGGCGAACTGGTCGAACAGGCGCCGGATCGGCCGGTTGTTCTTGGGCGGGAGTTAACCAAGAAGTTCGAACAAATCCAGCGTGGTTTGCCGGCTCAATTATTAGCCGAGTACAGCGAGCGAAAGCCGAAGGGCGAGTTCGTTGTTCTTATCGGACAAGTGGAGTGACGCCACCCGGCGTTTACGGAAGTTCGCGTATGCGGAGGTTACGAAACTCGATCGGCGCTCCCTCGGACTCGAGGCAGAGGTAGCCGGTGGCCGGTTGACAGTCGGTGCCACCTGAGACCTCCTCGCCGTTCACCCACAGGCGCACTTCGCCATTGATGGCGCGGATGTAGTAGTGGTTCCACTCGTTGACTCCTTTGGTGGTATTCTTCGATGGGAAACTGCGATTGCCGTTGGGTGCAACCGGCGGGAATGGTTTCATTTTGGCATTTTGGGTGGGGAACACATCGCCGTGTGAGGTGAACCAATCGGACGGTTTCTTGTGTTGTTTCTCATACTTTTCGGCATAGCCGAGGTCGAGCACCTGCACCTCGATGCCGGCGGGAAGGCGACCCTGTCCGGCTGCGAGCCGCTTGATGCTTTCAGGTATGGCCCATAGGAACACGCCTGAGTTTCCTCCATACTGCTTGTGTTTCCATTCGACGACCAACTCGAGATTGGTGAGCTGTTTTTTCGTGCGGATGACTCCAACGGGTTTGCCGTTGCAGTTGATCAGAATGCCTTCGAATGACCAGGTGTTATCGGCGCAGTTGACGTTCACGAAGTCATCTTTTGTCATGGCGCGCCAGCCAGCCTCGGTGCCGGTGATAAGCGCTCGGGTGACTGGTTTGTCCGGCTTGGCCTCGGCGAGTAGTTGCGCTTGGCCAAGTGCAAGCGTGGCCAACAGGGTAACGGTGGTTATGCGTGTGAATTTCATTTTGATGAATCTGACAGCCGATATGATAACGCCTCGACCAAGCGAAGTCAGTTTTTTTGTTTGCTGTGACCGTGATTTTCGGCTGATGTTTGCGCCAGAGCTTGAAGGTTTGCGGTACAGTAATGATGGCAGTCGCACTACTGGTCGGATGTAGTGTCTCGAATATTTGGCAGGATGTCCAAAACGGCGACATGGCATCGGTACAGTCGCAGGTCAAGTCTGGTGCGGATCTGGATGCACGGGATGCGTTGGGGCGGACGCCGCTTTATTACGCGGTCTACTATGAGCATTTGAAGATCGCCGCATTGTTGGTGAAAAACGGGGCAAACGTGAACGTGAAGCATAAAGCCAACAAAACACCACTGCACCTGGCTGCGGAATTGGGGAACATTCAGATGGTTCGGTTGTTGTTGAAGGCGGGTGCGAAGGTAAACGCGCTGGACAGTGATCAGGGTACACCGCTGGATTGGGCGGTTGGCACGCTGCACAACGACACCGCCGCTCTCCTGCGCAAAAACGGTGGCAAGGAGGGGAGTGTTTTAACACCATGACCACTCTCTTATAGATGGCAAAAGTATGAACGAGGCATTGCAAACGATCTGGGACTTCATCGTCAAGGTTTGGACCACGGAACTCTTTGGTCCCGACACCGTCACTATTGGCGGCATCCTGATGCTGGTATTCTTGTTTGCGTCAGTGATTATCGTTGAGCGCATACTCCAGCGGTTGCTTATTCGCCGTTTCCTGTCCAAGACCCGGCTTCAGCCGTCACTACAATATGGCCTGAGTCGTATTATTGGGTACACGCTGATCGCCATCGGGTTTTACGTCGCTTTTCAGTCGGTGGGATTTGACCTCAGTTCATTGGCGATTGTTGCGGCGTCGCTGGGCGTTGGTGTTGGATTCGGCCTGCAAAACATCATCAACAACTTTGTCAGTGGTATAATCATTCTTGCCGAGCGGCCCATCTCGATCGGTGATCGAATCGAGGTCGCCGGCGTGGCCGGGCGCGTGACGAAGATTCAGCTTCGCAGCACGACGGTGGTGACCAACGATAACATCACCATGATTGTTCCCAACGCCGACTTCATCTCGAATACCGTGACCAACTGGAGCCACGGCGATCCGAAGGTACGCATCCGAGTGCCGGTCGGCGTGGCATACGGGAGCGACTTGAAACTGTTGCAGAGATTATTGCTCGAGGCGGCGGAGGAACACCCAAAGGCATTGCGTGATCCGTTACCGGTGGTGCTGTTCACGGAGTTCGGGGACAGCTCACTCAATTTCGAGCTGGGAGTTTGGACACAGGAAATGACAGCAACCCCGATTCATTTCACCAGCCAAATGAATTTCATCATTGAGCAAAAACTACGGGAGAACGACATTGAGATACCGTTTCCCCAGCGCGATCTGCATGTCCGTTCTGGACTCCCGGCGACGCAGGAGTCATCGGATGAAGTTTAGCTGGGTTTTAATTGAGTTTGTGACGAATAAATCCAAAGCAAGTGTGCGACGAGGTGGTTTCACGCTGATCGAGTTGCTGGTGGTGATCGCAATCATAGCGATTCTCGCAGCGTTACTGTTGCCTGCCCTGGCCAAGGCCAAAAGCAAGGCGACCGAGATGAAGTGCCTGAGCAACCTTAAACAGCTTGGCTTGGGGTTCTTCCTGTACTCGAACGAGACTGGCAAGACCCCATCATACACCATGGGCAATGGAAAACTTTGGATGGAATCGATCGGTGAGTATTATTCCAAGACTGATGCGATACGTCTTTGCCCAACTGCGCCGTACAAAAGGGGCAAGGGAGGTTCTTCGACCTCGGCATGGGTTTGGGGGAGCGAATTGCGCCCCGGTACGCGAGAGCCGAAATGGACTGGCAGTTATGCACTCAATGGCTGGTTTTATGCCGGTGATTGGAATCAAGCTTGGATAACACAGCACGGGATGGCTAGAAATCTGGCCTTCAAGCTCGACTCGGATGTGCGACACACGAGTGAGAGCCCAATCTTCTGTGACTCGATGTGGGTGGATGCCTGGCCACTGGAGAGGCATCGATCGGCGAGTAACCTTGCCCTTGGCAGCACTGAGAATGCAGGGATGTCGCGTATCACAATGGCGCGCCACAAGTATCCGGCCGGAAATCTGTCACTACCATCGAGCAAGTATCGGGACAAGCCGTTGCCGGGCGCCATCAACCTGGTATTCTACGACGGTCACGCCAGCCTGACGCCAAATGAGAAACTTTGGGAGTATCAGTGGCACAAAAACTGGAAGAATCCGGCCAAGCGGCCGCGGTGATTGCCTACTCCTTTAATGCTTCAACTACGTTTGGTCGGGTTAGGAAAATCAAGATGCAGATCGGGTAGATTACACCGATTGCTGTACCGATGATTGCGCCAAAACCGGCTCCTATTGCAGCCGGTCCAGCTTGCGCAAAGATGACTGCCCCTATTGCACTGACGGTGGCGTGTATAATCCCCAGTACGGCATAACCCAGTGACCAGGTACGTCCCCAGTTTCTTTCCTTGAGCAGGCCGATACCGCAGGTCAGCAGAAAGATGTTTAATAACAGGCCGATCACAGCTGTAAACATTATAAATGTCATGTAGCCTTCGGAATACTGTGCACTCATTGCGCTCTGAATTGCATCACCCATTTCGCTGGAGGATTGCATTATCACTAGTGTTAAAAAACCGAACGCACCACAGACCAAACCTAGAGAGCCAAAGATAACGTTCAGAATGCCGAAGACCTTGATCGATCCCGGTTTGGGGGCGTCGTGAACTACCGAGTACGGGTTGGGTTGTGGTGGGGGTGTGTCCTGATCCATGGTTAATTAACAATCTGTTCGGGTGCGAATCTGCAATAGAAGGCCAAACTGGTACAGCCTGATCTGTTTTCACATGAGACCGTTTTTGTCCCATCGGGCGTGGTATCGATTGCGCCATGATGAGTAGCCCAATAGAATCGAGCGAAGGAATGGGTGTCGCTCCGAAAAGAACTTACCTTACCTGGGACAAACCGCTACTGACCTCGGCAACGGAGTGGCTGCTCGCCGACCTGACCAGCGATTCTGCTGACTTAAGCGCCACGCTCCTGCTTTTGCCGACTCAACAAGCCGGACGCCGGTTGCGCGAGGCGCTCGCGACCGAAATGGCACGGCGCGGCGGCGGCCTGTTCCCGCCGCAAACGGCGCTCCCTGCGGTGATGCTTGCCGATGGTGAATCAGTCGAGCCCATTGCCGATACGGTGGCTTGCCTATGGCACTGGGTGAACGTGTTGCAGGGTGAATCAATTGGGCGTTGCGCGGCGCTTTTCCCGCGGTTGCCGTCGGTCGTGGATTTCAACTGGTGCCGCCTGATGGCGCGCTCGCTGCATGAACTGCGCGGCGCGCTGGTCGACGCCGGGTGGGATTGTGCCGCCGTGGCCGAATCGCCGCAGTGCGAGAGGGAGCCGCAGCGCTGGAAGGACTTGGCCAAGCTTGAGTCTGTTTACCGCGCCTCGCTCGCTAAGGCGGGCCTGCGCGATATGCATGATGCCAGGCGAACCGTTGCGGCCAAGCCGGTATTGCCGGAAGGCATCTGTCGGGTCGTGCTGTTGGGTGTTACCGACCTGGTGCCGCTTGTGCAGTCAGCGCTTGGCCAAGCGGCTGTACAGGGGGCGGCGATCGAGTCGGTGGTGTTTGGCCCGGAAGGCGGCGAGTCGCTGTTTGATGACTGGGGCCGGCCAGTGCCGGAGCAGTGGTGCGGGCGTCAGTTGCCTTTGGCCAGCGAACAGCTTCACCCTTCGCTCGATGAGCGTACACAGGCACGTGGCGTGGCGAACTGGATGAAGCGGTACAAAAAAAATGTTTACCACACCGTCGGCGTTGGTGCCGCCGACCCGAGTATCGTCCCGCACCTAGAGCGCGAACTGGGCAATGTCGGCATCCGCCACTTCAATCCTGCTGGCAGGGAGTTTCGATTTACGGCTGTGTACGCTTTCATCAAGTCGTTATTAGCGGTGCTGCAACATCCGGGCTTCAACAACGCCGATGCATTTCTCCGTCTGCCGGACAGCTGGGACTGGCTAGCGGCACAGGACGATTCCATCGAGCCGACCCAACTGTTGGCCGGCCTGGATGAGTTGCGCACGGAGCATCTACCAGCCGACTTGGCCGCGGCGGCTGCGCTTGATTTTGTGAAGCGCAGAGAAACAGAAAACATCAGTCGACGCATTACAGCTCGGTCGGCGCTGCGTCTGTTACAAAGTGCCCTGGGTGCATTGAGCAAAAATCCACTGTCTTTCGGTTTGGTTGGGTTTTTGAAAACAACCTTCGCTCAAAGGCAGTTCGACAACACCAACCCTGCGGACGCAATGAACATCGAGCTGTTGCGGCAATTAAACGAGCGACTGGTCAGGTTGGATGCCGCCATACCCACCAATGCCAAGCGAAACTCGGTTGCCGAGTTGGCGTTGGTTCTGGAGGATCTTGGTAGTGAGTCAGCGATAGTAGAACGCCCCTCCGACACGGTTGATTTGCAGGGCTGGCTGGAACTGGCGTGGGAGGACGCGCCGCACCTGCTCATCACCGGTGCGAATGAGGGGCATCTCCCGGCTTCAATCCACGGTGATCGCTTTCTCCCTGAGAGTATTCGCGCCCGGCTTGGGTTGCGTACCAACGATGATCGTCTGGCTCGTGACATCTGGCTGGTTGAGCTACTGTTGAATAGTCGGGACAGTGAGGGGCGGGTCGATTTATTCGTTGGTCGCCAGCGCATAAACGGCGACCCTCTTAAACCGTCACGCCTCTTGTTCCAATGCCCGGATGAGGAGTTGCCTAGTCGCGTGGTGCATCTTTTTGACACATTGCCAGTCGATGAGCAGCCACCGTCGTGGAGTTCCCCGTGGAAGTTGTCGTCCGGTAAGGTGAAGCCGGTCGAAACACTCGGCGTCACCTCCATCGCCACGTATCTCGACTGCCCATACCGGTTTTATCTGCGCCATGTGTTGCGGATGGAGTCACTCGACCTCGAACAGCGCGAACTCGATGCCCGCGGTTTTGGTTCTCTGGTGCACAATGTCCTCGACGCATACGGCATGGATGTTTCCGCACGGGGGATTGAAGATGCCGAACTGAATCAGCAATATTTTGTTGCGGAGCTGGATCGCCAGGTGGAGCAACAGTTTGGTAAACAACTGTCCCTGCCTCTGACCGTGCAGCGCGAGATCGCTAGGAAACGGTTGATGCTCGTTGCCATCGAGCAATCCAAGGCCCGGCGGGAAGGCTGGGAGATTATCGACACGGAACGATCGTTTGAGGTGATTCTGGATGGGTTGTTGATCAGCGGCCGGATTGACCGGATTGAGAAAAATGCAAACACCGGCGAAGTGCGCGTACTGGATTACAAGACATCCAACAAGGCCAAGCCGCCGGCTGATGCCCATTGGCGGCGGTTCAACGAGGCACGCGACGAGGAACTTGTGCCGCGATATGCACGGTTCCAGATTGGCGATAAAATGTATCGTTGGAAAAACCTGCAACTTCCGCTTTATGCCTGGGCGTTGGAGAAGGAGTTCGGAACGGCGATTACCTTGGGCTATTTTAACATCCCTGAAGTCGGCGCGAACACCGGTATTTCCTTGTTGGAGCCTTTTGACCGTGAGTTGTTCAACGCAGCGGTGGATTGCGCAAAAGGGGTGGTTGCAGACCTGAAATCAGGGCGATTTTGGCCGCCGGCTGATAAGCCGGATTACGATGATTTTAATGGGATTCTTTTTGGTCAAGCGACAAAGACAGCCATTGAACCGGGTAAGGAGGGTGCAGCATGAGGGCAATCCCGAACACGATGATCCGAGCCTCGGCCGGTTCAGGGAAAACCTTCCAACTCACCAACCGCTTCATTCGGCTGCTACTCAATGGCCAAGCGCCGGAGCGGATCATCGCGCTGACGTTCACCCGCAAGGCGGCCGGGGAATTTTTTGAGGGCATCCTCACCAAGCTGGCTAGGGCAGCGAGTGACCCGGAAGAAGCCAAGCGCTTGGCCAGTGGTATCGGCCAAGCGGAGGGTGATTTTGGGCCGGATGATTTCCGATCGGCACTGCGGGATCTGGTGAAGAAGATGAACCGACTGTCGCTGGGGACGATCGACAGTTTTTTTCATCGGGTGCTGGGGATGTTTTCGCCCGAATACGGTTTGGGTGGCGAGTTCGAGATGATGAGCGAGTTTGAGCGAAAACATACCCGCTTGTCCGTTCTCGAAACTTTGTTCACCCGAAGTCGGGGCAATCGAGGCGGGCAGGAGAGCTTAATCGAGTCGCACCGGTTGGCGACAGCCGGGCAGGAACGGCGCGATTTTGTGAACTCCTTCACGGAACATTTAAATCGTTGCCACGAACTTTTGCTACGCGTGCCTGAGGCGAACCGCTGGGGGTCGCCGGAGAGAATTTGGCCGAGTGGTAATCCTTGGGTGAAGCAGAAACAGGATTTGGCAGAAACAGTGAATGAATGGCGAGAGATGATCGACGGAGCCGGATTCTCAGGCAAGCTTTGCAACGCTTGGGAAAAGATCGCGGATCACCTCGCCGGGTGGGTGCCGGGGCTGAGCCTTAAGCCTGCGTCCTCAGTCGTTTTTGATCGTGCGATTGCAGGGTTGGGTGAAATGGAGAACGGAGATTGGGAACTGCCCTTTGACAGGAAAGTCTATTACCCAACAAAAACGTTTTGCCGGAAATTCGCGCGGATTCTCCGGCATTGCGTGGCGTGGGAACTGGAAACAAGGCTCACCCGCACGAGAGGCATTCACAGTTTGCTTTCGGCATATGAGGAAGTATACGACGCCCAGGTGCGCCGGGCGGGGCGGTTGACGTTTTCCGATTTACCGATGCTGCTTGCACCGCGCGAAGGCCAAGCGGTGTTGGGTGGTGTTGGCCCAAATCAACTCGACATCGAATACAGACTCGACGGCGCGTTCGACCACTGGTTGCTCGATGAATTTCAGGACACCAGCACTGTGCAATGGCGCGTGATGGAGAACCTCATCGATGAAGTGATACAGGATCCGGAGGGACAACGAACGTTCTTTTGCGTCGGAGACCCCAAGCAGTCGATCTACCAGTGGCGAGGCGGTGATCCGACGCTTTTCGAGCGCATCGAGGCCCGGTATCAAGCCGCTGCCTATGGGGAGTTTGACACCGTTCCGCTGCATATATCGTGGCGGTCATGTGGGGCGGTGCTGGACTTGGTCAACGCCGTTTTCGGCTCCCCGACGGTGTTGCAACAGTTCGATGAAAATCAAACGGCGGCCGATCGCTGGGCCGCAACTTGGGAAAATCATCAACCCGCCAGGTCAAGGAGTGGTGAAGACGGACACGCTATGTACATCACTGTCGAGGACAGGGAGGAGCGATGGGCGTTGGTTGCTCATTTACTTGATCGTATTCAGCCCATCTCAAACGGGTTGAACTGCGCAATCATCGTCCAGAAAAACAACACGGTTCGTGAGGTGGTGGATTTCCTGCGCGGCGCACTCCCGGACGTGCCGGTCGTCGGAGAGTCGGCGACTAATCCCGGTGCGGACAATCCGCTAGGCATGGCGCTGCTTTCTCTTTTCCGAGCTGCGGCCCATCCGCGCGAACGATTCAGCTGGGGGCATGTTTCGCTGACGCCTCTGGCCAAGCTGGTTCCATCCGACCCGGATGAACGCCAGACCGCTCTACGTCGCGTGCAACGCGATGTCTATCGGCGGGGTTTCGAGCCGGTGGTTTTCGACTGGCTTGACCTCATCGACAAATCGAACATGGATTCCTTTGCGCAGTGGCGGGCAAAACAGTTTCTCGACTTGGCGAGGCAGTTCGACGAGACCGGCAGTCGGGATATTGACGAGTTTGTTCAATTTGTGACGGCACAAGAAACGACCGATGCCTCCGGGGCAAACGTCGTTCAGGTGATGACCATCCACAAGGCGAAGGGATTGACGTTCGATGCCACCATAGTGCCCGATGTCGAGGGTTTCCGACTCGATGAAGTACCAAGGGACACCTTGCACACGCACAAAAGCGGAGACGGCGATGCCGATTGGATTCTGTCCCTGCCGAGCAAGGAAATCTGTGAAGCGGATGATCAACTCGGCAGGGCACTCGCCGAGGCACGCTCCGATCGGTGTTACGAAAATTTTTGTAGGCTTTACGTCGCGCTCACTCGGGCAAGCCACGGGTTGTACGTGGTCTCCACAGAGCGCAAGCCCACCGGCAGATCATCAAACTATATCCGTTTGTTGAACGAGACATTGGCGGAAGGGGACAGTAAACCGCTTGTGGGAGCGCCAGTTTCTGCCGGGATTGTTTTCGAGCGAGGCGACTTCGGCTGGACCGAAGCCAGGCGGGCAGAGGCGGCCAAGCCGACGGTTGAACAGGCGCTTGTC
>ENA-UPTF01002624-UPTF01002624.1-marine-metagenome-genome-assembly--contig:-NODE-2624-length-10288-cov-2.836255_pt1 | contig 10288 bp, 6 predicted proteins | sample MGYA00238166_ERZ767019 | MGnify/ENA primary metagenome ERZ767019 (study PRJEB28930, sample SAMN06266391) | marine metagenome | isolation source: Sea water from 250 m depth | place: Atlantic Ocean | study... | reverse complement strand
CCTGGATTGGGCAGGGGTGCCACATCGAGAGTGGTGCCCGAATCTCTCGAAGTATACTGTTCGAATACAGTCGTCTTGGTTCGCGTGCGCGGGTAACCGAATCTCTTGTGTTCGGTCAGAACTGTGTTGATCAGGACGGTAACCCGACACCTGACCCCAGCGGGAATTTGGACTGGGTCGGCGATGCCCGCGAATTCAGTGGTAGCCCTTAGAAAGCAGCCTGACACTATACCGGTGCGGCAGCACACATCCTGACGAGTTGGGCTATGCCAGTGGACTTTCCCTTTATGGCCGATCAGCCGAAAGCATCAGCACGCATAAAAGTCAGTCCAGAGCACTTCAAGGTCGATGAGATTCTAGGGTTTGAACCCGATGGTACGGGGCAGCATTATCTGTTTCGGATCCTTAAGATCAACCGAAATACCGCCGACGTTGCGCGCGAGTTGTCACAAATGTTTGGTCTGCGATTAGTAGATGTTGGCTATTCCGGGCGAAAAGATAAACAGGCTGTTGCCAGGCAGTGGTTCAGTGTGCCGGCTCAAAGTGTGGACGCGGCTTCTAGTTCCATTGGGGGTCTAGGCTGGAAGGTAGAAAAGCAGTGTAGGCATGGTAGAAAGCTGCGGCGCGGCAGTCATCGTGGAAATTCCTTTGACATTCGCTTGAGTGAGTTTAAGGGCTGTGCATCAGATCTAGAACAACGTGTTCTCGACCTTCAGCGCCAGGGTTTTCCAAACTACTTTGGAAGCCAGCGATTTGGCCATCAGGGCAGAAATATCGATGAAGCACGCAGGATCTTGGGTACTGATGCTGTTCGACTTCGTCGGCCCAGCCATCAGATGCTGCTTTCCGCAGCGCGGAGTTGGTTGTTCAATGTCGTTCTTGGACAAAGACTACGCGAAAATACATGGACTCGACCCCTGCCTGGTGACATCATGATGCTTGCGGGCAGTCGATCCCACTTTACCGCCGAAAAGGGCGACTCGATGCTACCGGAGCGGTTAGCCAGTCTGGATATCCATGTCAGTGGCCCTTTATGGGGAGACGTAAAAGCTGTCCAGGGTCAGACAGCTTGGCAGCGGGAGTGCTATTGGCTCGAAGGCGAAGCAGAATTGCGAGATAGTGTTGCCCGAACCGGAGCAAATCCGGCACGGCGTGCACTACGTGCCACCTTCGATGACCTGGCTCTGAAGTGGACTCACGACAGTAATCCCAGGCTCATATTTACCCTCGGTCGTGGTTGTTATGCGACTTCTTTGCTTCGAGAACTGGTACTGTTTGACCAGCCATCAACCTCAGGTCGTTAGCAGACTGGCCCGGGTCAGCAAGTCGTTCACTCGTTTTACATAGGCCGCCGGTTCGGAAAGCCGCGCGCCTTCGCTCAATGCAGCTTGGTCAAAAAGAACCATAGACCATTCTTCCAGTCGCTCGTGCTCTGGTGCCAGTTGTTTGATGAGCGGGTGGTCAGCATTAATTTCCATAATCGGCTTAGCGTCCGGCGCATCCTGTCCCATGGCCTGCAGGATGCGCTCGAGGTTGCCCCCGAGATCATGTTCGTCGGCAACTAGGCAAGCCGGTGAATCTGTTAAACGATGGCTCACACGGACTTCCTTTACCCTGTCACTAAGTACTGCTTGTATCTTTTCCACCAGTCCGGTGAGATCTTTACCTTTTTCCTCGGCAGCTTTCTTCTGATCATCAGTTGCAAATTCATCCAGGTCCAACGTACCCTTTGCGATCGATTTCAACGGCTTTTCCTCATAGTCACTGAGGGAAGTAACGAGCCATTCGTCAACTGGGTCCGTTAGTAGAAGGACTTCAATATCATTCTTTCGGAAAATTTCCAGATGTGGCGATGTGCTGGCTGCTGCATATGAGTCTGCCGTAATGAAGTAGATTCCCTTCTGTTTCATAGGCATCCGTTTGACGTAATCCGCTAGCGATACTGTCTGTGTTTCTTCATCGTCATGGGTCGTGCAGAAACGCAATAGCTCGGCCAGGGTCTTTTGGTTTTCATGGTCTTCGACCATACCTTCTTTTAGGACTTTGCCAAATTCCTTCCAAAACTGTACGTAGGATTCTGGGCTATTTTCGGCTATCCGCTTCAGTTCGTTGAGAATCTTTTTTACCGAGGCGGTGCGAATCCTGTCTATATCTTTATTGTTCTGCAGAAACTCGCGCGAGACATTTAGAGGTAGATCAGCTGCATCAACCACACCCCGAACAAACCGAAGGTAACTTGGCATCAGGTACTTGGCATCATCGAGAATAAAAATTCGACGCACGTAGAGATTAATGCCGTGCCGTTGCTCACGGTCCCACAAATCAAACGGTGCTTTTGATGGAATAAAGAGTAGCGAGATATACTCAAGATTTCCTTCAACTCTATTGTGCAGCGTGACGAGCGGGGCCTCGTTGTCATAACTAATATTGGTATAGAACTGTTTGTATTCGTCCTCTGTAATTTCGGTTTTTGGTCTAGACCACAATGCCGCACCTTTATTGACTGTTTCCCACTCCTCTTTTTGTTTTTCATCCGTGCTCGGCATGTTGATCGGCAACGAGATATGGTCGGAGTACTTTCCAATGATATTGCGAAGGCGATACCCTTCGGCAAATTCCTTATCTTCTTTGCGAAGGTGTAGAGTAATTTCTGTACCTCGTTCAACACGGGTGGTATTTTCGATCGTGTACTCACCGCTGCCGTCTGATGACCAGCGAACCCCTGTCTCAGGTTCTTGGCCGGCTTTGCGTGTCAAGAGTTCGACTTTTTCTGCGACCAAGAAAACCGAATAGAAACCGACTCCAAATTGACCAATCAGACTTGCGTCTGCGGATTGGTCGCCACTGAGTGAATCCAGAAACTGGCGAGTGCCTGATCGGGCGATGGTGCCGATGTTGTCGACTACTTCATCCCTGGCCATGCCGATTCCGTTATCACGCACAGAGATCGTTCTGTCCTTCTCATTGAAGGTGATATGCACAGACAGTTCATTGCTGTTCTCCAGAAGTTGTTCATCTGTCAATGCTGCAAATCGTAACCGGTCACACGCATCTGAGGCGTTGGAGATCAACTCTCGAAGAAAGATCTCCTTGTTCGAGTAGAGTGAGTGAATCATCAACTGTAATAGCTGATTCACTTCGGTCTGAAAACTTCGGGTTTCAACGGTTTGTTCAGTTGTCATCTGTCATTGGTCCTTACTGATGTGGGGCTTGCGAACGATCTTCGTGATTATCTGCAAAAAATGGGGGCTGTGGGATAGTAAATCAAGTCATCTGTGATTGACCCTATCGTTTCATTTGGTACTTGGACTTATCAGCCTCAGTCGGCCCCGTGACCAATTTCCGGTAGAATCCGCCCCGTATGTTGTTTAACGAATCGGGGCATGGCGCAGTCTGGTAGCGCACCTGCTTTGGGAGCAGGGAGTCGGGGGTTCAAATCCCTCTGCCCCGACCATTATGTGGGAACCTCAGGAGAGCCGGGCGCCCGTAGCTCAACCGGATAGAGCAACGGCCTTCTAAGCCGTAGGTTACAGGTTCGAGTCCTGTCGGGCGTACCAATTTCGCGACGTGACCTCTTGAATAGCTGGATTCGCTGGCTTTAACATCCTGAATTGTTGGATAATTGACAGTCTGGCTATCCGAATATGGTGATCGTAGCTCAGTTGGTAGAGCCCCGGATTGTGGTTCCGGCCGTCGTGGGTTCGAGTCCCATCGGTCACCCCAGACTTGCAATAACCAAGACAAGATTGTCAATTTATGGGATTGTTACCGAAGGACACGGAGGGCCGTTAGCTCAGTTGGTAGAGCAGCTGACTCTTAATCAGCGGGTCGCAGGTTCGATCCCTGCACGGCCCACCAGAACTGGTGAGAACATGTATGATTAATTTCGGCTTCTGGCCTTATTCTCAAATTTGCACGGGATCAGATGCGAAAGTGGCGGAACTGGTAGACGCGCTGGCTTTAGGTGCCAGTGGGGTAACCCGTGGGAGTTCGACTCTCCCCTTTCGCACCAGCGTTTCAAGTAATTAATCATAGTTCACCTCCTACAATCAGGAATACCATCGTATGGATGTCTCTGTTGAAAATACTGGTGCAATCGGCAGGAAAATGACAGTTAAAATTCCTGCAGCAGATTTTGATCAAAATATTGAGTCAAGGCTGGCGACTCTGGCGAAGACCGTAAAACTTCCAGGCTTCCGACCGGGCAAGGTTCCACTCAAGGTAGTTGAAGCAAGATATTCTGAGCAAGTCCTGCATGAAGCAGCCGAAGAACTGATCAGTTCAAGCTATCATGATGCCGTTGTGCAGGAATCTGTTGAAACCGCGGGCCCACCATCGATTGAACCCAAGACGATGACACGCGGCGAGGATCTTGAATATGTGGCTACATTCGAGGTGTTTCCTCAGATCCCCCGAACTGACATTGCCGGCACGTCGATTGTTCGTAAATCCTGTCAGCCGGAAGAGGAAGATGTGACTCGAACAATCGAAACTTTACGCAAACGCCGAACGATCTGGGAGGCAGGTGAATCAGCAGCTGAGGAGGGTGACCGCTTGCTGATTGACTTCAAAGGATCTGTGAATGGAGAACCTTTCGAAGGTGGGGAAGCGGAAAACTATCCCGTTATACTGGGGGGAAGTACATTGCTTCCGGAGTTTGAGGAGCAGTTAACTGACCTGAAGACAGGTGACCAAGATACAGTCGACCTGACCTTTCCTGAAGATTACCCAAATGAAGAACTTGCAGGTCAACCGGCAAAGTTCAGTGTCGACGTTCGTGAGGTTGCAAAGCCGAAACTACCTGAGATCGACGAGGACTTCATAAAAAGTTTTGGTGTGGAAGAGGGAACCGATGAGGCATTCCGCAACCAAATTCTAGCAAATCTGGAGAAGGAATGTTCGCAAAAAATTCGGAGTGACACTCATGAAGCGGTGATGGAGGCACTTCTCCTGGGGAACGATTTCGAAGTGCCAGAGGCCTTGATCCGAGAAGAAACTGAGCGGGCGGTTATGGCTGCCCGGGCCCAGATGCAGCAGCAGGGTCTACCTGCAGATACACCAGTCGATCCAGAACAGTTCAGGAATTCAGCTGAAAGACGTGTACGACTGGGGTTGGTTATGCACACAATCGTAAAACAGCGAGAAATAAAGCCAGACGATAATGCTGTTCGCCAGCGACTAGAGGACATGGCGTCAAGCTATGATGATCCTCAACAGTTCATTAAGTGGTACAGTGAAGACAGGAGTCGCTTGTCTCAGATTGAGGCCGCAGTCGTCGAGGACCATGTTGTGGAAGCGTTGCTTACAGACGCCGATGTTACAGATAGTCAAGTGAGCTTCGAGGACTTAATGAACCCGACTGTACCCGACACTTCGCAATCGTGATCTGGGTCGATATACTGACAGAGGTAATACTGTGACAGATTATTCCAAGCAACCTGGCTTGACGGCACCCCAGAATCTCGGTTTGGTGCCGATGGTCATCGAAACCACTGGTAGAGGCGAACGTGCCTATGACATCTACTCTCGTCTGCTCAAGGAGCGGGTCATATTTATGGTCGGCCCGATTGTTGACCATATGGCCAACCTGGTTGTAGCGCAACTACTGTATCTGGAATCAGAGAACCCGGACAAGGATATTCATCTTTATGTCAATAGTCCCGGTGGTGAGGTGAATGCAGGTCTTGCCATCTACGATACCATGCAATTCATACGACCTGACGTCAGCACCGTTTGCACGGGTCAGGCTGCGAGCATGGGTGCAGTGATACTTGCTGGTGGCGCTTCGGAAAAGCGATTTGCACTGCCGCATTCACGAATCATGATCCATCAACCTTGGGGCGGGTTTCAGGGTCAGGCCACAGATATTGATATTCACGCCAAAGAGATTCTGAGAATACGTGAACGGTTAAACCAGATACTTTCCAACCATACAGGACGCGACCTCAATGTTGTTCAGAGTGACACTGAGCGGGACAACTTTATGAGTGGAGAAGAGGCTGCACAATACGGTATTATTGACCGAGTAATTAGTCAGCGCGAAGACTAAATTATTATTACTAAAAGAACCTTAATTGTGTACCCTTGCAATCACGCTACAAAAACTGCATCTTACATAGGTGACACAGGTGATTTTGAACACGATCCGTGTGTCTGAAGAGCTGGCCTGGGTAAATCGTTACAGAGTTAACAATTGATATAGGGGTGGTAGCATGGCCGAGAACGACGGCGACAACAAAGGTGACAAGCTTCTCTATTGTTCTTTTTGTGGAAAGAGTCAGCACGAAGTTAGAAAGCTGATCGCTGGCCCATCGGTATTTGTCTGTGATGAGTGCGTGGAGCTCTGTAACGAGATTATTCGTGAAGAGGCCGAAGATGTAGAAGCCGAGGACGCTCGCGAGGCAGCTTATCCGACCCCGCAGGAAATCTGTGAGCGGCTAGATGATTACGTCATCGGACAGACAGAAGCAAAGAAAGTCCTTTCCGTGGCCGTATACAATCACTATAAGCGGATTGAGAACGCAGAAGCTGTAGGCGAAGTCGATATCGCGAAAAGCAACATTTTGATGATCGGGCCGACCGGATCAGGTAAAACCCTTTTAGCCGAAACACTGGCTCGGGAACTCAATGTGCCGTTTACGATTGCCGATGCAACCACTCTCACAGAAGCCGGTTATGTCGGAGAAGATGTTGAAAACATTATCCAGAAGCTGCTCCAGAAGTGTGATTATGACGTGGAAAAAGCCCAGATTGGGATTGTGTATATCGATGAAATAGACAAGATATCGCGCAAATCAGATAACCCATCTATTACCCGTGATGTCTCTGGGGAAGGCGTTCAGCAGGCGCTACTTAAACTGATCGAGGGCACTGTCGCCTCGGTACCTCCGCAAGGTGGTCGCAAACACCCGCAGCAGGAGTTTCTACAGGTCGATACCCGAAACGTGTTGTTTATTTGTGGGGGTGCATTTTCGGGACTCGAGAAAGTCATCCAGCAGCGCTCTGAAAAGTCAGGTATCGGTTTTGGTGCGGACATCAAAAGTATCTCAAAAGATGCTCGTATGAGTGAGTTTTTACCTGATCTCGAACCCGAGGATCTGATCAAGTATGGACTGATACCAGAGTTTGTCGGCCGCATGCCGGTAATCGCAACACTCGAAGAACTGGATGAAGCAGCTTTGATAACCATCCTGACTGAGCCCAAAAATGCACTGATCAAGCAATTTGGCAAACTATTTGAACTTGAAAATGTGGACCTTGAAATTCGACAGGATGCTCTAGAAGCTGTTGCAAAAAAAGCTATGGATCGAAAGACTGGTGCCCGTGGACTGCGTTCAATACTAGAGAAAGCGTTGCTGGAGACCATGTTTGAATTGCCATCAATGAACGATGTGACCAAGGTGACGGTAGACTCCAGCGTAATCGAAGACAGCTCTCAACCGCTATATGTCTTCGAAGAAGAACCACGAAACATTTCACAGCAATCTTAATTTGAGTTGAGACACGATTTCATCTTGAATTAAGAGGGCGAAGCCCCCAGATTAGGTGTGATACCAGTGCACGACTGGCTTGCCGAGCTTTAAACGGAGTCAGAACACACGGAACTAAACATGACTGACGACAACGATATTGAAGTATTGGAGCCACAGGTTCGCTATCCCATGTTGCCGTTACGTGATGTTGTGGTGTTTCCACACATGGTGATACCGCTCTTTGTCGGTCGGGAGAAATCTATTAAAGCACTCGACCACGCTATGGAATCTGGCAAGCAGATTTTTCTCGCGGCCCAGCATGATGCGGCAGATGATGACCCGTCACCTGAGCACATTTATGAGGTCGGTACTGTGGCCAATATTCTGCAGCTCCTAAAACTACCCGATGGCACCGTAAAGGTTCTGGTAGAGGGAACAGCCAGAGCCGCAATCGTCAGATATGTTCAATCCGAAGAGACTTTTGAAGTCGACGCTGTTGAAATCAATGATGAACTGATCGATGAGCGTGAGGCTGAAGTACTGATCCGAACGGTGGTTACTGAATTTGAACAGTATGTCAAACTCAACCAAAAAATTCCGCCAGAAGTGCTGACATCCTTGAGCGGCATCGAGGAACCCGGCCGGTTGGCCGATACGATCGCCGCTCATCTGACGTTAAGAAACGAAGAAAAACAAAAGATTCTTGAGTATGCCAGCTCACGTGAGCGGCTGGAACATATTCTGGGCATTATGGAATCCGAGATCGATCTCCTTCAGGTCGAGAAACGAATTCGTGGGCGAGTCAAGAAGCAGATGGAAAAAAGTCAGCGCGAGTATTACCTGAATGAGCAGATGAAAGCGATTCAGAATGAGCTCGGGGAAATGGAAGACACGCCCAATGAAATGGATGAACTACAGAAAAAGATCGAAGAAGCCGGCATGTCTAAAGAGGCACTGGAAAAGGCCGAGTCAGAACTGAAAAAACTTCGCATGATGTCACCGATGTCAGCGGAAGCGACGGTGGTCCGAAATTACATTGACTGGTTGGTGCAGGTGCCGTGGAAGAAAAGGACACGGGTCTCGAAGGATCTGGCCAAGGCCGAATCGATTCTTGAGGGAGATCACTACGGACTGGAGAAAGTCAAGGAGCGGATACTGGAGTATCTAGCCGTACAACAGCGAATGAAAAAGGTCAAAGGACCAATTTTGTGTTTAGTTGGACCGCCAGGCGTCGGCAAGACATCACTGGGTGAATCAATAGCGCGAGCAACACATCGTAAGTTTGTGCGCATATCATTGGGAGGAATGCGCGACGAGGCTGAAATACGTGGTCACCGCAGAACCTACATCGGGTCACTGCCAGGAAAAATTCTTCAACATATGTCAAAAGCAGGATCGAAGAATCCATTGTTCATGCTCGATGAGGTCGACAAAATGTCGATGGACTTTCGAGGGGATCCGTCGTCGGCTCTGTTGGAGGTGCTCGATCCGGAGCAAAATAACAAGTTCGGTGATCATTATCTTGAAGTCGACTACGATCTTTCTGAGGTCATGTTTGTAGCAACGGCCAATACCTTGAATATACCCAGTCCATTACAGGATCGGATGGAGATCATCCGTATTTCGGGGTATACAGAAGATGAGAAAATCAATATTGCAACGCGTTATCTAGTCGAAAAACAAAAACGGAACAATGGGCTTAAGGATGAAGAGATCGTTTTCCGGAAATCTGCCCTGGTAGATATCGTTCGTTACTATACCCGGGAGGCTGGTGTGAGGTCGCTCGAGCGGGAAATCGCCAAGATTTGCCGCAAAGTTGCTAAGGAACTGCTTCTCAACGAGATAAAACAGACTGTGACAGTCACCAGTCGGTCCGTACAGAAATATCTTGGTGTCCGCCAGTTTCGTTATGGTAAAGCTGAAGATGAAAACCGGATCGGACAGGTGACTGGTCTGGCATGGACCGAAGTCGGTGGAGAACTTCTAACAATAGAAGCGGCGGTGATGCCCGGTAAAGGCAAGCAGAGCTATACGGGTAAGCTAGGAGATGTTATGCAGGAGTCGATTCAGGCTGCGATGACTGTGGTTCGCACCCGATCCAGGCAGTACGGCATACCACTGGATTTCTACCAGAAGCAGGATGTGCACATACATGTGCCTGAAGGTGCAACACCTAAAGATGGGCCAAGTGCGGGGATTGGAATGTGTACGGCGGTATTGTCTGCGATTACCAGCATCCCAGTGCGTTCTGATCTTGCCATGACGGGTGAGATCACGTTGCGGGGTGAAGTGTTGCCTGTAGGGGGTCTTAAGGAAAAGCTACTGGCTGCACATCGAGGTGGCGTCAAATTTGTATTGATTCCTCATGAAAATGAAAAGGACCTGGCAGAAATCCCCAACAATGTGAAGGCGGGTCTGGAGATCAAACCAGTTCGTTGGATAGACGAAGTTTTTGCGTTTGCGCTTGAAAGACTCCCAGAACCAATCGATGAGGCTGCTGATGAGGCAAACGTTGAGTCAGCCAATGAAGATAGTCAAATTACACGGGATCGACCGGTGGCCCACTGACAGTCTAGTCGTAATTGCGGGTTCATTTGTGACTTCTCTGACACAAATATATCTGTAGATTCGCGCTTCTAATCAGCATTCTTTGGATATCTCTTACTGTAATTAATCCTGTTCCTGCAATGTCATTCAAAATTCTAAGGGCAGCTCCCCCTCTTTTAAGGGTTCATCAGGGTAAAAGGAGAGGGAGAGGGTTTCACCAACCCCACCGATGGTTGAGGAGATCGTTCGGGCGCCTTCCGCTATGAGGG
>ENA-UPTF01002623-UPTF01002623.1-marine-metagenome-genome-assembly--contig:-NODE-2623-length-10288-cov-7.434825_pt1 | contig 10288 bp, 7 predicted proteins | sample MGYA00238166_ERZ767019 | MGnify/ENA primary metagenome ERZ767019 (study PRJEB28930, sample SAMN06266391) | marine metagenome | isolation source: Sea water from 250 m depth | place: Atlantic Ocean | study... | reverse complement strand
GGAATCGGTGCATTTGGGGCCGCATCCGCTACTGGGGCAATCATTTATTCTAATTTCTATTTATTTTGTCTAAGCATATTTTGTTTAGGAATTTTGAGTGGTTTTGGCCAGCTTTATCGCTTTGCAGCAGCTGACGTAGCTACTCATGAATTTAAAACGAAAGCAGTTTCATTAGTCATGGTTGGAGGAATTATTGCCGGTTTCATCGGACCAACAGTTGCGTCCAAGGCAAAAGACCTGATTCCAAATGCAGAGTTTGCGGGAAGCTATCTGTTTGTGATTATGTTTCATGTTTTAATTGTTTTGATTTTGTTTGGAACGAGACTTCCTCGACCTGATGTTACAGAACAAAAGGGTAAAACCCGTCCCCTGAAAGAATTATTCAGCCAGCCAAAATTTTTAGTTGCAGTACTGTCTGCAATGGCAGGCTACGGAGTAATGGCGATGGTAATGACTGCCACTCCACTGGCTATGACTGAAGAGAGCGGTCATCAGTTCAGAGAAGCGGCGTTCGTTATTCAGTGGCATGTTGTAGGAATGTTTGCTCCATCTTTTTTCACAGGTTCTCTAATCCATCGTTATGGATCAGTTCCCATTATTTTTACCGGTATTTTGCTGAATGTTTTGTGCATTGCAATTAATCTTGCGGGAACAGATGTTTTGAATTACTGGTCTTCTTTGATCTTGTTGGGAATGGGCTGGAACTTCATGTTTGTTGCCGGTACAACCATGGTCACAGAAACTTATAGTCCTGCAGAAAAAGCCATTGTACAGGGAGTTAATGATTTTTTAGTTTTTGGAACTGCTGCTGTATCATCACTACTAGCAGGTGTAGTGCAGACCTCGCTGGGCTGGAGGGCTGTAAATTTAAGCTCGATCCCATTACTGGGAGTGGCGGTTCTTGCTCTGCTTTGGTATATCTTCCGAAATGCTGAAAAAGAAATAATCTCTTTAGTGAAGCAAGAGAGTACTTCTTAATTTCAAAAATAGACACCAAAAGTTATGATAAATCCGCTAGGTGAGTTAATTATGTCAAACCATTTGTCTGTGCGGATTTGAATATTATTATCCAGGGCCTCTCTAGTTCCCGAATTAATGCTCCATGTTTCCCAGTATTCTACTACTTTGACTGACTGCTTTTGAAGTACATTTAAACGTATTATATCTATTGCTAAAAAACCGATATCATTGAAACGCAACAATCCTGCTCCCAAACTGGTTACAGTTGTTTCAATATGCATGTCAAACAGTGCTTTTCCGCTGATGCGATTATAGGTTCTGTTCCATAGGTCTATGGTACGGTGCTCTCTTGCTGCCAAAAGAAAAAAGTTCTCTCCATAAAACCATTTTAAAAACTGTGTATCTCCTCTGAATCTGGATGTGCCGAAGTTTTCCTTACGCTCCTTTTCCCAAATTCCAAGATGTTCTGAATCACTTATTTCCGTGCCAATTATAATTGGATCCCAATACATGCTGAAACTAAGTGCAGGTGCAAGAATAATGATGGGATTTAATCCATAACTGATTCCAAACATGTATGCTCGCTGAGCTTCAACACGCTTGGTTGGCAGAAGAACAACTCTTGCCCCGTCAGGGTCAATATACGGATCATCTTCATCACTAGATGTGACATCCTGACCAAGAACTGCTGTTGAAAACAGGAGGTAATAGAAGATAGCTGTCAGCAGGATCTTAATCAGAGAAAACTGGAAGGTGAAAAAACGTTTAAAATGTACTCGTGGAATAGTTGTCACACGTTAATACAGACAAATGAACAGGGACTTTTTGCTGTTTGTTATAGTTTCCCCAGTTTTAGCCAGTACTCCATTGCACCAGATCAATGCCCATGCCAGGAACGGCACAGGTGCTTGTCTGAGATTGGTAGAATTGGTACTTTTCCAAGAAAGGTGAAGTAGCTGAGAAAAAATATGCCGACAAAGCCAAGAGTGATAAGAAGTTCATGCAAACCCATGTCTACGCGATAATGTCCAAAGTCCTGCAAAGAAGGCACCACCATCAAGTAAATTACAAACCATTGGCTGATTACAACCCAAATTCCCATTGCTCTGATGTAATTTGGAATACGACAAAAAGTTTTCGGCAACAGTCCGAGAAAAGGTATTGCAAAAACGGCTATAATTATTAGCAAGAACATCAATGCCCATGGCTGTTCCATTGAACGGATAACTAAATATGGTGTTTCCTCGGGCAAATCTGCATACCAGATGACCAGATACTGTGAGTAACCCATATAAGCCCAAAGCAATGAAAACGCAAAAACCAACTTTGCCAAATCGTGCAGACGGTTAATTGTGATGTATTCTTCTATTCCGAAACTGTTTCTCACACTCACACTGATGACAAGCATTAAGGCCAAAAAAGTATGCATGTTGCCGATAATAAAAAAGACTCCAAACAAAGTACTAAACCACTCCTGGTCCAATGTCATCACAAAGTCCCATGCCAGAAATGATCCGCCGAAGGCATAAAGTATGGCCAGCGCCGGTGCTATTTTCCTTGATAATTTTTCAAGACGGATTACTTCTTCTTCGTGTTCTCCATAACCGACCAGCATCTTGTCGGCAAACCTTCCACCCCAGTCTGTTCCCAATAGTTTTCGTGCAAGAGCAATGTCCGGTTTGATTGATGTTTTCACAAACCACCAGGAAACTGCATATATTAATACAAGCCAGGCTATATTACGGCTGACAAAGAACGGCATGTTCAGCCATCCGGCCTTCACTGCAACTCCATGATGCAAAAATGGATTATGTGTCCATTCATAAAGAACGTTGCTGCCAAAAAAAACAATGACGAACATCAGGAATGAAATGGGAAGAAATCCTGCACATGCTTCTGCCAGACGTTTGAAAGGGCGTCCCCACTTAGCATCAGTAAGTTGCCAAATAACACTGAAAAAGATACCTGCGTGAGCTATACCGGCCCAAAAGACTGTGTTGATTAAAAAAGCCTGCCATGTTCGCAATACGCTATCCTCACCTCCAGTCATCAGACCAGCGATAAACATGCCTATGCCTAAAATTATGAAAGCCCAAAGTAACCGCTTTATCTTCTCTGGAATTATAAATAGAGATTTTTCTGCTATAACTTTCATTGACTGGATCCTTTACCGAACGTATCACTCATCATATAGTTGACCATGTCCCAACGGTCCCTCACCGAAGTCTGAGCTCCGTATGAGGGCATAAAACCACGTGGTTCCTGGAAAAAACTTCCGTATTTAATTTTGTTATAGAGGTGCGCAGCAGCAGTAGGTATTTGAAAAAACGCTGTGATCGGTGGCGCCGGTACACCTTTTTCAACCACCACTGTATTTGATTTTCCGTCCTCACCATGACAAGCAGCACAATAAGTGTTATATAGAGTTTGTCCGCGTTTAATCGAATCGGAAGATGCCTGCGTAGGATTTTTTGGAGAAAATTCCCGGGGATTACCCTTAGTTCCAGCACCATCTCCGTGAACTGCCGGAATAAATGGATCATAAATTCTGACAACTTTACCCAGGACAACTCTCACAGGAACGGATTTTTTTGGAAAATTTTGATAGCTTCCCTCTTCCTGCGGCTTCAGGCTTTTCCCATTATACATTTCACGAAAGAAGGGGTAATCTTTTCCGTCAAACCAGGGGCGTGCATCATTTTCAATTCCATAGCCTTTTTGCGGGTCAAAATACGGATACTGTTCCATTGCTCCTGCTGTTACAGACGTCAACATAAAGAAGACTAAAACTATTCCGTAAATAAGACTTTTTGAGGTGTAATCATTCTTTTTCAACATGCACCTCCTCTGCACCGTTCTTTTTCATAATAGATTCAAACTCATCTATTCTAGATGAATCGCAGCGGACTACCACACCAAAACGATCTCGCTGAAAACGCCTATATTTTTTGGCCGCCTTCGGAATCGGGAAGCGACAAGTATCAATGAATCCCAAAAGAAACAGTCCTAACAATGTAAATATAGACGTTAACAAGATTGTCAGCTCAAAACCAATAATTGTGAAAGGTGGAATGGCGACAATAGGTTTACCACTTACAGGTAAAACCCAATCTGAAGCAGTCCAGGCTGGTAAACTGAAACCAATTAAACAACCCAGTGCTCCAAAAGTCAGTGCAATCCAGGGAACCAATGTTCCAGGTTCACCCAGCGCATGGTCAATTTCATGACGAGGACAAGGCATCAATACGGTGGGTTGAACTCCCTGTTCCCGGACTTGTTCAATTGTTTCAGTGGTTTCATCCAAATATTCAAAAATAGCCCACACTCCTGTGAATTTACTCATTAATGTCCTTTTTTGCTGCATGTTTCATGGGAGGATTAGTCCCTTCCTTTAACTCCATGATTGCCATTGGAGGTAAACTCTTGACAAACAGAGTAAATAGAGTAAAAAAGAATCCAAAACTTCCTATAGTGACACCTACTTCCACAATCGTTGGCCAGTACTCACCCCAGGAAGCAGGATCGTATTCGTGTTGAAGTGAGCTGCCGATAATATTAAAACGTTCAAACCACATTCCTATATTGATTAAAATGGTGATGATCCAAACGGCCAAAGGGTTATTCCTGATTTTCCAGCGCCATAAGGGAATGGGTGCAATCACGTTACAAAAAACCATCAGCCAGAATGCTATTTGGGGGAAGTTGATTTGGTTACCTCCCAGTAATGTCCAGCTTTGCATTTCGCCAAAGGGGCGATAGTAAAAAATTGCCCGTTCAAAAGGACTGCCACTGTAAAAACCAATGAAGAATTCTGTAGCATAAGCGTAACCAACAATTATTGAAGTAAAAATAATCATCTTCGAAACACTTTGGATCACATGGTTTGTAATGTAATCCTGCAAACCAAATACTGCCCGTATTGGAATCAAGACGGTCAACACCATTGACAGTCCGGAAAAAATTGCTCCAGCCACAAAGTAAGGAGCAAAAATGGTGGTGTGCCAACCGGGCACCGAAGACATCGCAAAGTCCCAGGAAACTATGGAGTGTACTGAAAATACCAGTGGAGTCGCAAGAGCAGCGAAAATAAGATAACCTCTCATGTAATGCACCCATTGATGATTGGTGCCACGCCAGGCTAAAGCCATTGGAGCGTAAAGCAGGGCTTTCAGTTTTTTACCCTTACGAACTGCTTCATCGCGTAATATTGCCAGGTCCGGAATCAATCCCAGCAAGAAGAACATTATCGAAACAGACATATAGGTTGTAACTGCAAACACATCCCAAAGTAGCGGGGATTTGAAGTTGACCCAGAGCATCCTTTCATTTGGATAAGGAATCAGCCAGAAAGCAAGCCAGGGTCTTCCTATGTGAATCAAAGGAAAAAGTCCTGCAGTAAACACGGCAAACACGGTCATGGCTTCTGCACTTCGGTAAATTGCAGTACGCCATGGAGCGCGGGTCAGATAAAATACCGCAGAAATCAATGTCCCGGCGTGACCAATCCCAATCCAAAAAACGAAGTTCGTGATATAAAAACCCCAGGCAATGGGATGACTGATTCCGCTGTATCCAATCCCTACATCGACCTGAATTGCAAAGCTTAGTGCACCCAGGCCCAAAGCCATCAAGAATCCAAGCAGAAGAAGATAATAAGATGGATGAGGCTTGTCCAGCATAGCCAGCATTTCGTCATTTATTTGTCCATAACTCAAGGTTGTAGCCTTGATTCCAGGATGTCCTTCGTTTTCGTCTATGACTACCCGTCCGGCGGTTTCGTTATATTCCGCAGTTACTCCCATTTATTCTCCGTATGCTCTTTGCGTCATCAGTTAACTGTGGTCTTGTTCCTGCTTATGCGATCCGTGACTGTCAGAATCATGCCCGCCAACCTCTCTGGTATTGACCTTTTTAAGATATGTAATTGCCGGTTTGTAATTGAGTTCAGCAAGTACTTCATACTGCCGATCTCTTTTAGCCAAATTATCTCGTAAAGCGTTTTTGGCAACTTTGCTTTCAGGATCCATTAGGTTGCCAAAAGTAATAGCTTTAGTAGGACAAGTCTGTTGACAAGCTGTTACCACTTCTCCATCTTCCAAATCTCGTCCCAGATTTTTTGCATCAGATTTTGCGTCTTTTATTCGTTGCACACAAAATGTGCATTTTTCCATTACTCCAACCTCACGAGTAGTAATAGTCGTATTCAATTGTTGATCAAGTGGAGCAGGAAATTCATAATTGAACCAGTTGAATCGTCTTACCTTGTAGGCACAGTTGTTTGAACAGTAGCGGGTTCCAACACAACGGTTGTATACCATCGCGTTCAGACCTTCAGGATTGTGGTAGGTCGCATAAACCGGACAAACAGTTTCGCAACCGGCATTCCCGCACTGCTGACAAAGCATTGGCGAAAAACGTGTTTCAAAATCATCACCGTATCCTTCAATGTAGCGCTCCAAACGGATCCAGGACATTTCACGTCCAATTGCTGTCCTGATTTTACCGACAACTGGCAAATTGTTTTCAGCGTAACATGCAACTACACAAGCAGAACATCCATTACACCGATCCAAATCAATTGTCATGCCCCAGCGGTATGGTTTGTAATAACCGGCTGTTTCCGAGCGGTCCGGATAAAACTCAACGGGACGATTGTGTCCTGCGGAATGTTTTTCAGGGTGGTTCAACTCTTCAACGGTTGTTGCCGCGGAAATATTGCGACCCAGCTGGCGGGCATTCCCGTCAGTATTTACCGTGTAGGATTTTTCATTGATTAACTTAAGTTTGGCCTTTGTACCAACAAAAACGAGGCTTCCAGCTTTGTCCATTTGATCCGGCAGCAGTTCCATCACGTTAATTCCGAAACCGTCTGCTACATCTCCGGAATGTTGATGTCCCTGTCCCATAGGGATTGCAATTGCATTCCTGTGAATACCAAAATGGTAGTAAGCTGTAGCTTGTACTGAACCATATGGTGTGCTCACTTCAACGATTGCCCGGTCATTAATTCCCAGTTTCTGGGCAGTGTCAGGATTTATTTCCATCCATGAATCCCAGACAATCTGACTCATAGGATCGGGTACTTCCTGGAGCCAAGGTTTGTTTGCCCCGCTTCCATCACCAAGAAGAAGTGAGGTCGTAGGCAACAACGTCAGACCATCACTGCCGGCCATGCCGGGATCATTGAGTTTGACTGAGGCTACTCTTCTGTTCAAAGAAGCTCGGATAAATTTTGGTTTTTCAAAAATGCCGCCGTTTTCAAGTACACTGATCCAAAAGCTGTCGAAATTTCTTCTATCTCCAACCTTTCTTTGAATTTTTTGCCAAATATTTTGAAGATAATCAAGATAGCTGGAATTCCCGGAAAATGCTTTTTTATTGACGTTCTGAGCAACACTTAGCAAAATTTCCTCACGTGCTCTTGCATCAAACATATTCACTGTTGACATTACAGGCTGTTGAATACTTCTTACTCCATTTCGAGGAAATGCGTCTCCCCAACTTTCATAAGCAGTAAGTGCAGGCAGAACTAAATTAGCCGCATGAGTCGTTTCACTTTTCTGTGATGCAAGGCTGACCACAAAAGCTTTTTTCATGGCCTGCAAAAAACCCATTGAAGGCGGAAGAGCATAAACCGGATTAGAATCATCAACTATGAGTAATTTGATATTTCCAGCATTGAGGTCACTGATCAACTGAGTCAAATCTTGATGAGTTGAACTTTCAGGCGCAGTTTGGTCGGAGAAAAGGATTGTCTTGTTCAGCGCACCGGAGACAGCATTAAGAATATTTACGGCGACCAGTGTTTCCACACTCTGGTCAGTTGCAGAAACATTACCTCCGCCAAGTGCTAACAATGGACCATGCTCCATTGCATCTATTGCCAGTTCACTCAGAATTTCAGCAGAAACGCCTGTTGCTTCAGCAACTTTTTCAGGAGAATAAGCTTGCAGATATTTTTTTAGAAATTTGTAAGTCCCATTTTCTTTCTGTATGACTGAAGCAATCGCCAGAGCGACCAAGCCCTCGGTTCCGGGGTTAATTACAATCCAGCGATCTGCTTTTGCGCCGGTCAGGGAAACTTGAGGAGAGATGTGAATGAACTTGTTTTTCCTGCCGTTTTTATAGACATGCATATCTGTAAAACGCCGGGCATTTTCAACAGGATTACCCCAGTTTTCCAGAAAATCTGTACTAAAATTAAATACAACTCCAGCCTTTTCAAAAGCATATTCCGGAACATCTGCATGATCAAAAGCAATTTTGTTTGCTTCTGCCTGACTTTTTTGAGTCAGCAGGTTGAATTTAAAACGTTGCCCACCTCCTGCCGCTTGCAGCCATTCATCAACAAAATCTCCCTCGCTCCCTGATGCAGGTTTTCCTAAATAAGCGATTGCACCTGAAGCTGCTTGAATAATAGCGGAAAATTGCTGCATACCTTCTTCCCAGGGAATCTGCTTTCCGTCCGCCAGAGGGTGGGCGTGTCGATTGGGATTATAAAGAGTCTGCAGTGAGGCCTGTCCTCGCGCACAAAGTGCTCCTTGATTAACGGGGTGGTTGGGGTTGCCTTCAGCTTTTTGGGCACGATGTTCACGGGTTGTAACCATCATTCCACAAGCAGCATCACACTCACGGCAGGTGGTCATATATTGGTAGGCAGTTTGAGGAGTGTATTCATAGTCCGTTGGCGGGACCAACATCGGGATCAGCTTCTCCGGCTTTTTTTCACAACCAGCCACTACAGCGGTAGCACCACCGACACCCATGTATTTGAATAAATTTCTTCGGCTGAGGCCCTTCTTCATTCGGTTCTCCTCTTCATTTCTCACTTTTCGTTTTTAATAATGGCATGTGTAGCAGTCCAGCAAATTAGGGTTATGATATCCTTTCTCATTAACCAATCCAATGTCAGCCTCACGTTTTTTGTCCAGCTCTTTTGCGTGATACCAACCTGCCATCGTGTTTCCGGAACGTTTTCGTTCTTTTGCACCTTTCACTTGTAAATGACATTCCATGCACCAGCCCATAGTAGCAAAATTTTCATCGACCTGTACAATTACGTCCATTTGTCGTACGTCACCATGGCAGGCCAGGCAGCGCTCATCACCTCCAGTTCGAAACTGAGCTAACTTACATTCCAAACTTCGTGGTGCGTTTTCAGAGTCGCATCCTGCACCAGCATCATCTACCAGACGATTACTGTCGGCATTGATATGTTCTTTGTGAGGAAATCGAACAAAATCTGGTACGTCATGAATCTTAACCCATGGAATAGGCTCATTATTCGACCAGAAAGTCCGCATTTTATTGACCTCTGTACTTTCTGGTTGAACTAATTTTTGTTCTTGTGGACCATGGCAACCGATGCAGGTACTGACAGGGGGAACTCCGGAAGAAAACGAGCGACGGGCATAAAGATGACAGTATTGGCAGGCAATTCCGTTTTGAACTGTATGAAGTTTGTGGCTGAAGGCAATGGGTTGCTCTTCTGCCAAAGCCGCCGAAGAACTCAATGCAAGAAAAAAAGCAGACAGAATCAGGCCAATCGGAAAAATGTACCTTAGAACCATATAATCGTTTCGCAGGATCTTAAAATTTAAAGAATCAACTCGTAATGAAATTCAGTTGTACATGAGATCATGTAGATTAAGAAAGTGCAACCTATTTTTCATTGTTTTTGATTATTTGTAAAAACGAGAACGTTTTCTATTCAAGAATCAAGTCTCTGCTAAAAACCGGAATCACTTAATTGTGCGATCATTTCTCTACTGGAACCATGGAAGGTACAAATAACAAAATAAAAACCAAGATAAAGAATCACTTACGGATTCAGAGATCAAGATTATTTATACTCAAAATTATGGCTATACATCAAGCGAATTACGTTTTATTCAGATGAACCAAAATTAAGCTGTAGAGTTAAGCTAAAGGAAAGGACGTTTAAGTCGGTACTAACCTTACTCAGTCGGTCTCCGTCACCAATCTGAGCAGTAGCAGAAAGTGCTGGATTTACTGGATAATTTTTATCTTTAATTCTTGTTCAATTTAGGTAATTGAAGCCTGGTAAATGCTTTCTATTGAAGAATCCAACATTAAGTTGAACTCTTCATCTGATTGTTGCGCTGAGAGGCCCTCAGTAAGTGCTCGGCTAAAACTTGCAACCATTCCCGAATTTCGAGCCAAACGGCTGTTGGCCTCGTCTCTGCTGTAACCTCCAGAGAGAGCAAATACACGTATAACATTAGGATGATTAATACAGGGTGCAAAAAAATTGTTTTCATTTGGAATAGTCAACTTCAGCAGAACCTTCTGATCTGGAGACAACTTT
>ENA-UPTF01002622-UPTF01002622.1-marine-metagenome-genome-assembly--contig:-NODE-2622-length-10288-cov-7.881598_pt1 | contig 10288 bp, 11 predicted proteins | sample MGYA00238166_ERZ767019 | MGnify/ENA primary metagenome ERZ767019 (study PRJEB28930, sample SAMN06266391) | marine metagenome | isolation source: Sea water from 250 m depth | place: Atlantic Ocean... | reverse complement strand
ATCTGCCTCAGCACCTTTTTTAAGCAATTTCATTAGAATTATAACTTAATTTGTAAATTAAAAGATATCATGGATGAAGGAGAAAAGCGTATTAAACAGGAAGACTGTAGCGAGGATGAATTAGGAGCAGGAATACTAACACTTACCAACAAAAGATTAGCCTTTGATAAGAGAAGTGGAAGAATTGCCGATTTCTCAATGAGGTTTGGAGATACAGTAATTGATGTACCGCTTAACGAACTTGTTCAAGTCTGGAAAGAAGGTAGATTTATCAAAAAAATCTGTTTTAGTATTAAAACCAACGATGGAGAAAAAACTTACAAATTTGGTGTTCTTGGTACTGGTGGTTGGCTAGAAGAAATTCAAGACGCTATGGAAGACATAAAGAATCAATAAGTAATATCTACAGTATCCAATCTCCATGATTGTTTGACAAATGTATCTTCCATAGAGACACCTTTCTTAACTTGTGATTCTAAAATACCTGTCCATGCAATCTGTGAACCACAATCACCTGCATAATTCAATGGAACTACAAAAAATTTAGAATTTTGTCTCTTACATACATCTTTTAACATTGATGAAAGTCTTTTGTTTGCAGCAACACCGCCCACTATCATGAGTTCTTTTTTATTTGTAAATGATAATGCACGTTCTGTAGCTTCAGCAATCATTGCAAATGCAGTTTCTTGTAAAGAAAAACATGCACTATCAAAACCTTCAGGAGTGATATTTTTTGCAGCAGACAATAATCCAGAAAATGAAACATCGTTTCCTTTAACAGTATATGGAAGTGAAATGTATTTACTTGATTTTGTGGCGAGCTCTTCAATTTTTCTTCCACAAGGAGATGCAAAACCTAATGATCTACCAAATTGATCAAGAAGTTGGCCAAGTGTAATGTCTAATGTTTCACCAAAGACTCTCCATCTTCCAGAAACAAATGCAAGAAGCATTGTATGCCCACCTGATACTAAAAGCACAAGAGGATTTTTTGCCCCTGTGAGTAATTTTCCAAGATCCAGATGTCCAATTGCATGGTTAACAGGATAAATTGGAATTTTATAGTATGAAGAAAGTGATCTTGCAACAACTGCACCAACTCTAAGACACGGACCAAGACCTGGTCCACCTGCATATGCAATCATGTCTAAATCATTAATTTTTATTTTTGATTCATCAAGACATTCTGAAAGAATACTAGAACTATTCTCTATATGATGACGAGAAGCCTCACGTGGATGTATGCCTTCACCCTCTGGTGGTTTGTATATACTCCTAATATCAGATAGTATTTTTCCTCTTTTTTGCTTTTTTTCAATAACAGCACAAGAAAATGTATGTGCGGTACTTTCAATTCCTAGACAGAGCATTCTAACCTCTACTTAAAGTGGAGACTATTTTTATGATATCCCCATTTTTTAAATAATGTTCTGCACCAATTCTTTGTTTTGTTTTTGCATCAATTGCATGCAAAAATCCTTTGCCAATATCTTGATGTATAATAAATGCTAAATCCTTAGCTGTGGAAGTAGAAGAGAGTAATTTGGCATCTGGTAGAACTTGACCGTCTTTATTAGAAAGTTTTGTTTCATCCTCTACAGGAAATACAACGATCATCTTTAGTATGTCAAATACAACATAATTTAGAATTTTTTGTATGCCAGTAACACCTATTTTGTTTAAAACATTTTTTGCAAGATGCAATGCATTATTTTGTTCATTTGAAAGATTTACATCTTGTTTACCAGTGAAACTATTACTACCAGAAACATAGTCAATTAATCCTGCCTTACTAGCTTTTCTTAACAAAAGCTCTGTTTCAGCACTACATGGAATGGAGGGAAACTCTGCTGATATTTTCTTGATAATGTCTAGTTCTTCACATAGATCTGCTTTGTTAGACGCAATTAACATGGGTTTAGAAAATTTTCTTAGTGATTTTAAAAATTTCACTATGTCCGAGTCTGACCATTCAGTGAGTTGTTTTGTTTTTAATGATAGTGAATTTAAAATATGATCAACATGTGATTCGTTAATTCCTAAACCAGTAAATCTATGTGTGAGACCCTCAGATATCTTTGTGCGTTTTTGTTCAATTTCTTTTATTAGTTTAGGCCACTCTCTATCAAGAATTTGTTTAAACCACAGATCAAATTCTTCTTCTACAAATTTTATGTCTTCTAATGGATCATGTGTTCCAACACTTACTGGTTGACCTTGAATGTCAGTAGAACCAGAAATATCTACAACGTGTACTAATGCATCAGCTTGCATTGCATCAGTTAAAAACTGGTTTCCTAGCCCCTTACCTTCATGTGCACCTGGAACTAGTCCAGCTACATCAATTAATTTTATAGGAACAAAACGAGTTCCTTCAAGACATAAACTGCTTCCACATCTGTTTTGGAGGTTTTTACAAGCACAATCAGTCTTCACGTATGAAACACCTATGTTTGGTTCAATTGTTGTGAATGGAAAATTTCCACTTTGAACCATTGTTTCAGTTGCTGCAGAAAAAAATGTAGATTTACCAACATTTGCTTTCCCAATAAGACCGATTTGCATGTTCACTAACTAGAATATAGGAATATTAGTTTTACAGGAATAATTTAATTTAGAACAAATTCAATCACACGTATGGTATTAATAATAACTGGAAGCCCAGGAGTTGGTAAACACACTATTGCCAACGAAGTTTTAGAGTCAAATGACTATGAATTATTAGATATTAACCAAATTGCAAAGGAAAAAAACTTCATTGAACATAATCAAGGCGTAGAAGAAGTTGATGTGGACAAATTTAAAAAGTATTTTGATGATATTGTTACAGAAAAATCACTCATAGTAGGTCATTTAGCACCATACGTACTAAGTGGTCGAAATATCAAATCAGCGATTGTACTCAGAAAAAATCCATACAAATTACTTGATATTTATGAAAAAAGGGGTTATGCCGAAAAGAAAAGAAAAGATAATCTCGGTAGTGAAATTTTAGGAATAATTACTAATGATACAATAAACAGTTTTGGTCAAGAGAGAACTTTTCAGATTGATGTATCAGAGTATACACCAAAAGAAGTTGTAAGTAGAATTGATAATATATTAGATAGAAATGATGCTGGTGATAATATTGATTGGCTTCCATTAATTCAAGAAAAAAATGACTTGAAGACATTTTTTGAATATTAATTTAATAGTAGACTGACATTTGATACTAACGAATTGTTTGAAATAAAATATAGTGATTTGGCTGGTAGAATTGGAGTAATTCACACTAATCATGGTAAAATAGAAACTCCAGCATTTGTTCCAGTTTTACATCCAGTGAAACAATCAATTCCTGCAAAAAAGATCCGTGATATGGGATTTGATGTAATTATAACAAACGCATACATTACAATGAATCGTCATGGAGATAACGCAAGAAAAAAAGGAATACATGAAATTGTCAAATATGACGGTTCAATAATGACAGATTCAGGTGGATATCAAGTACTAGAATATGGAGAAGTTGATGTACTGCCTAAAGATATGGCAAAGTTTGAAATCGATATTAAAACTGACTTTGCAATCCCATTAGACAAGCCAACTGGTTATGGATTAACAAAAAAACTTGCCAATGAATATGTTAAGCATACTTTAGATGTTTGTAAACAAACACTTAAGCAGAAAAAAGATAATGGGCAAATTTGGATTGGTCCAATTCAAGGTGGTGAACATTTTGATTTAGTTGAAAAGTCTACAAAATCTCTAGTAAAAATGAAATTTCCCATGTTGGCATTAGGTAGTCCAGTAGAATTCATGGAATCATATGAATACAAATTACTTGCAGAAATGATAATTTCTGCAAAAAAACATATTCCTACCTCAATTCCATTACATCTTTTTGGTGCAGGTCATCCGCTCACAATTCCTCTAGCAGTAGCATTAGGATGTGACACATTTGATTCAGCATCGTACATGCTATATGCAAAACATGATAGAATAATTACTGAAGATAGTACTCGCAGGCTTGATGAACTTGAATATTTCCCATTTGACTGTGAAATTTCAGCAAAATATACACCAAAAGAATTACTGGAATTAAAAAAAGAAGAACGAACGGATAAAATTGCATTATTCAATCTTTATTCAATCAAGGCAGAAGTTAATAGAGTAAAACAAGCAATTCATGAAGGAAGATTATGGGAATACACAATGAAAAAGGCTCGTTCACATCCAAAATTATTTGAGACAATTGATCTAATTATAAAAAATACTGATTTTTTTGTTGATTCAACTCCTAAATTTAAACAAAAAGCAATTTTCTTATTTTCAAAAGAGGATCAATTTAGACCAGAAATTTTGGCATTTCATGATTATGTGAGAAAATTTAGAACAAAAAAGAAAACATTGGTAATTACAGCAGATACAAATATCAAACCTGCATTTGTCTCTAAAGAATATGCAATACTAAGTGCCAAATTCAAAGACAAGGAATCAATTCAGTTTTGTAATTATAATCCATTCTTAGGACTTATTCCTATAGAAATTTCAGATGTTTATCCTGCATCACACTATGTTATGGCCAGGAATTTATTCAATCCAAAAGATTTCAGTTTATTTTTAGATACTTGGAAAATATTCTTTGAAAAAAATAATTTTGAAATTGTTTACATGCGAAAAAATGATGAATTCTTGCAATTTTTTAAGAAATTCATACCAAAAAATGTCAAAAAGAAATCAATTAACTAGTTGTTTAAAATAAAATAAGAAAAAAGGTGTGAAAAACGTCCGCCTACAAGGCAGCGTCTTCTGCCCATCCTTTTATGAATACTCCGTTCTTGTGAAGTGGTACTGGTTGACCAGCAGTGTAATTCATTGGTCTCATCCAAAAGATGGATTTTGTTGGACAAACTCCAATACATGCACCGTCTGAGATGCATCTTTCTGGATAAAAGACAAATGCTTTACCTCTTTTCCAACCTTCAACAGGTTTTACACGAAGTACGTCTGGGCCAAGAGTTGTACAGATTTCTACACATAGTGCACATCCGATACATCTCTGTTCGTCTACGTCTGGAAGAATTGCTATTGGCATTTTCTATCAAATTTACTACCTGTTATTTGCTATTTAAACCATGATTGAAATATGAAACAGTGTTATAGATTTTTTAGATCGTTAGTTCAGACTAACAAAAATAAAACAAAAAAGAAAACGTGAAATCACGTATTATTTTCTCATTGCATCTATCTGACCAGATGTAACCCAGTCTAATAGTTCTGCGGATGATGGATTTAGATCTGCTTTGTTAGCCATAAGATTTGCAACCCATATCCAATTAATCTGATTTAATAGGACTTTGTTACCTTCGTCACCTGCACGAACTTTAGCAACAAGTGCTTTGTCTTGAGTGGCTTCCCATTCAGCATAAGTTCTTCCCATGTTTGATCAAGTGTTAGGTTGCACTAATTAAAGCTTGTGCATATTGTATAGACCGAGGAATTATTTGGGCACTATAATGCAAGAAGAAGGTTTTAAGGTAGAGATCTAAAAAACACAGAAGTGGAAGTTAAGGTTTTAGGTGCTGCAAGAGAAGTTGGGCGATCAGGTTTTCAGGTAAATTGTGATGGTACAAATCTATTATTAGATTATGGTGTTATGTTTGGTAAGCCTAGAGGGTCGCCACCCACATACCCACTTCATGTAAAACCAAGAGATATTGACTCTGTAATAATTACACATGCACATCTTGATCACTCAGGATGTGTTCCGTCACTTTTTGTTAGTGGAAATTGTAATGTTTATGCAACCCCACCAACATTTGATTTGAGTAAATTGCTCATTAATGACATGTTAAAAATTGAGAAAAATTCTCATTCGTTTGATATTCCAGAGATTAATAACATGATGCAACATGCTAAACAAATTAAATTTAAAGAAAAAATTGTTAGAGGAAATACCAAATTTGAGTTGCGTTCTTCGGGTCATGTCCTTGGAGGTAGTACAGTTTTGGTAGAATCTAATAAAAAGAAATTATTTTACACAGGTGACATAAATCTTCGTGGCTCAAGAATGCTACCACCTGCAGACTTAGACATAGGAGATATTGATTTATTGATTACAGAAAGTACGTATTCTCAGGAAAAACAAATACCTAGAAGTAAATCAGAACATGATTTTCTAGAATTTGCAAATGAGGTAATGGATAGAAAAGGTACTTTGTTTGTGCCTTCATTTTCAGTTGAGCGTTCACAAGAAATTGCATGTGTACTAAAAAATGCAAATTTTAAACATAGGGTTATCATGGATGGAATGGCACTAAAAGTAAATGAAATAATACTTAAACATCCAGAATATCTTAAGGAACCAGAAATTTTTAAAGATGTTTTAGATAGAGTGGTTGCAATTGATGAGCATCGTCAAAGAAAAAAGGCATTATCAGAACCTTGTGTTGTCATTTCACCGGCAGGTATGCTAGTTGGGGGAAATGCTGTTTACTATCTACAGCAATTAGCTTTTAATGATAAAAATGGTATTGCGTTAGTGTCATATCAAGGAGAAGGAACACCAGGAAAAAAATTACTGGATACAGGAAAAGTTTCAACTAAAGGAAAAGAGATGAAAGTAGATGCAGAACTTAAACAATTTCAATTTTCGGGGCATGCTGATAGAGATAGTCTATTTGATATGATTAAAAACATAAAAGGTAATCCAAAAGTTCTAACTGTTCACGGTGACAATAATTCGTGTATAAAATTTGCAGAAGAAATTCATGAGAAATTTGGATTAGATGCAGTAGCGCCTAAAATTGATGATACAATAAGTATCTAAATTGAAAAAAAGACTTCAAGAAATAAACATTGGAGACACAATTAACAGTGGTCAGGTATTTTTATGGCAAAAAATTGGACAAAAATGGTATGGTATTGATGGTCAAAATGTTCTAATCATAAATGAAAAAACGAAAAAAATTAGAAAAAATAGTACCGAATTTAATTTTTTCAGGCAGGATGATAATTTTGAAGAGATCTATTCGTATATGAAAAAAGACAGAATTGTTAAAAAAGCGCTTGATGTATTTCCAGGAGTTAGACTATTACAACAAGATCCGTTTCAATGCTATATTTCATTTATAGTATCATCAAATTCTAATATTCCAAATATTAAAACAAGATTACAAAATTTAAGTCGAAAGTTTGGAGAGAAGAGGACTGTTGACTCTAATGAATTCTTTGTTTTTCCAAAAAGTAGTAGTATTTCTAATGCACCAATATCTCAAATTTTGGATTGTGGAGTTGGGTATAGGGCTAAAGCAATCAAAAAAGCATCAATTGCAGTTACAAAAGGCAAGATTGATTTTGAAAATTTAAAAAATATGAATTATAATGATGCTAAACAAGAATTAGTAAAAGTTTTTGGGATTGGAAATAAAGTTGCTGACTGTATTCTATTATTTTCACTTAACAAACTTGAAGCATTTCCACTGGACAGATGGATGTTACGAATATTACAGAAATACTATTCAAATAAGTTCGAGCCAACATCAAAGACAATTACTGATAAAACTTATGAGAAGATTCATGAAAAAGTTGTTGAACATTTTGGAAAATATGCTGGATACTCTCAACAACTTTTGTTTAAGATGGAACGAGAACTCAATAATAAAAAATGGTTGTAACAACCCTTAAAGTGGTAATTAATTGACAGATTATTGGGCCTGTAGCTCAGCATGGATAGAGTGTTGGACTTCTAATCCAATGGTCAAGGGATCGAAGCCCTTCGGGCCCGTTTACTCATAAGTTATTTATCTTCATTTATTGTTGTTTCATCATGAAAGATGTAGAAATTAAATTAGAAAATTTGAAAATTTTACCACATTCTGAAATTAAAGGTAATGTTGTTGTTAATTACCCTGGCTTGTATGATGGTGTGGTAATTAATACACAGATAATTGGTACAAATGAACTGGTTGTCTGGCGTTCATATAATGGAAAAAAAATTGAACAGAATGTTTCTAGACTTTTCATAAGTAAGGATCTCATGCCTGAAAACAAAGCAGAATTTACAGCGTCGATTGAATTTGAACCAAAAGAAGAACATGATGTAAAATTTAGAGTTTCAATCATTGAACAGCATAAAGAAGTAGAAAATGACCAACTTTTTGCTACGCTTTCTAGTTAGAATCTAGATTTTGTAACTTCAACTATTCCTACCATCCATGGATGTGGATCACAGTGATATTCAATTACCCATGCTCCGTTTGGAGGAGCATCAGTAAATAGAAATTCATAACTCTCACCAGGCATAATTACACCCGTAGAACCAAATTCTCCACTAAAAGGATCAGTTATTTCGTCTCTATCATGACTGTCTGGAGTAACAGTGTGTGGTGTAGTATCCACATTATTCCAGATCACATAATTATCAATTGTTAATTGCACCTGAACTACTTTTGGAATGTAATTATCTTGTTGTTCAGGACTGGATGAACCATCAATAATGTTAATGATTGTCTCACCATCTGGATGAAGAATATGCTCATCTACGAAAACTTTCTGATTTTCTTCAGGTAGCCAAAACATTGTATACCAACTAATTGTCAAGCCTAATGCAATAATTACTGCAATAATTCCAATTCCATATGCATGACTTGATGATGTCTCAGTTGTGCTCAACAGCTTGCATGGTTTCTGAAAGTCTTATAAAGCTTTTTTAAAAAAATGTGTTTTGGAACTAAGGTTTCTTTAGATCAGACACACCAATGTTTGGATCTTTTTCTGAACTCACTTCAGCATTTTTTGACTGGATTTCGGGAGCTTGTGGTTCAGGTACATTAACATCTTTTTTCTCAAGTTCTTTGATAAAGACCTCCTTTTCTTGTATGTTCTTTTCAGACCCGTCATCTGGATCTTTAGTTGGTAATTCCTTTGTGGCTGTACCTGAAATTGCCTTGGATGAAATACTTCGTTTGAGACCTGGTGGTGGAGGAGCTACTTGTGTCTGAGCCATAGAATATCGATAGACATGGAACATACCAGCAAATACAATTAGTATAAGACCTGCTAGGAATAGCCCCATATTCTTCATTCCAGTTATTGCCGCATTATACGCTGCAATATTCAGAAATACCATAAATACGATTAAAGCAACAATTACCCAATTAACCCATTTTTCAGAAAACTCAATTTTTGCAACTTTCTGTGGTCCTTTTTCTTTGGCAAGTTTTGCTTTTCTTTCAGCCTCTTTTGCAAGATAAATCATCATGTAGCTGAATCCAATTCCTAATGGAACAAGCAGTATCATTACAGTATACAAGTAAATTGGATCTATGACCAGTCTTTCGACTAGGGGTAATGTCGAATCTGGTGGGATGTAAAATCCCCAATACGTAGTAACCAAGATTTGAGCAATTCCTACTATGCCAAATGCGGTTATGAGTGGTTTGTCTTTCCATGAGAACTTTTTGTATCTGTCTACGAACGGAATCACAAGCAGCGCCAGTATGAACAGACCCGGCCATAACACACCAGTTACAAACTTATCATATTGCGTCCGCAGAAATGCATAGAGTCCTGTCAAATACCATTCTGGTACAGTAATTCCTGGCGGCACTGTCGGTTGGAATTTAAATCCGAGATCAACCGGGAAAACCCCACCAGTAATTAGAATAGCACCAGATATTGCCATCACCATTGGTACATCAAAGACCAAGAATCTTGGGAAATGAACTGCCATTAGACCAAGCATTACAATTGGAAGAATGAACACATGTTGAGTATAGAAACGCAGAACAAAGTCATGGAATCCATTTCCAAACGCCATATCACGTATCAACGGCCCTGCTACTGGAATTGAGTTTGTAAGTGACGCCGCAATACTAATTGCAAGTTCTGCTCTTTCACTGAAAATTATATCATATCCAGTAAATGCTTCTAGGATTGTTACAGTTCCTAAAATAATTCCAGTTACCCAAAGTATTTCATTTCTAATTTTGTAACGTCCACTAAAGTATTGATAATACATGTGAAGTATTGCAAGCATTACCATGGCATTTGAGCCATGATAGTGAATATTCCTAATATGAAAACCAAAAGGAACCTCGTTATTGATAAATTCTACACTATCCCATGCTCTATCTAGTATTGGTTCATAATAGAACATCAAAAGTGCGCCAGACACTCCTAGAATAATAAATGTGATAAAAGTTAACATTCCCAAAAATCCGAATGGACTTACAAATCTTGCAGGGAATGAAAATTTAATTGCAGTAAAAATAGTTCTGTCTAGACTATCCCAAATCCA
>ENA-UPTF01002621-UPTF01002621.1-marine-metagenome-genome-assembly--contig:-NODE-2621-length-10288-cov-8.053668_pt1 | contig 10288 bp, 10 predicted proteins | sample MGYA00238166_ERZ767019 | MGnify/ENA primary metagenome ERZ767019 (study PRJEB28930, sample SAMN06266391) | marine metagenome | isolation source: Sea water from 250 m depth | place: Atlantic Ocean... | reverse complement strand
CAAAGCCAGCTGCTAAAGCAAAGCCAGCTGCTAAAGCAAAGCCAGCTGCTAAAGCAAAGCCAGCTGCTAAAGCAAAAAAGTAATTCTAGAAACTAATTTATTTATTCTAACTGTTTAAGATCAAGTTCACAGTTTATACTGCATTCAGGTTCGTCCCAATCAATTGTTTTCTCTGAAGAAATTATTCCAAGTGGATCATACTTGTCAAATTTTGTTTCACCTTGAACAGAACTTAGCATGACTATTTTAGATTCATTAGATGACATGTCAACATGTGTAGTGTTTTCATCAAAAACTCCACCAGTAATATTAGAAATTGAATTTAATACTCCAATCGGAACATTACTACCACCGTAGACATATAACATAGATCTCTTAATGCTGTTTGGAGGAGCATCCTCATATAGCATTCTTAATGAATCTTTAAGAGACACTTCCATATCATCAGCGTCCTTGCTTGTTGATAAAATATTTACATCATCGGAAATTTCAGATAATTTTAGTGATGATATCACACTTTCAATAGCTTTATTGGAAATATGATTACATTGTTCATGAGATAGATCAGGATTACTATCAAGAAGCGCATCATTATCAAGAACAATGGTACAATGCGAATCATGTCTAATTCTTTTTAATGCAATTCCTGATTGGAATATTCTATCTTTTTCGAATTTAAATGGCATAATAGCAAATGATAGAAGGTTTTTTTCTTGTTCTTTACAAATTTTAGAAACAATAGGGGCAATTCCTATACCAGCCTTTCCAGCAAGATTTGACATTAAAATTATTGTCGAATATTTTGAAATTTTCCCTTGAATCTCTTCCAAGTTTTCTAAAGTTGATCCTCGAATAAGATGAATTGATGGGTTAACAACAGACTTGGTGGAAATTTTTATCGAGTTTTCATCAGTCAAATCTTTTTGGTCATGACTGATAAGTAGCGAATCAGAATTTAGTGATTTTTTTGCCTTTTCAGCAAGTTCAGCACCAACTCGTCCTAGACCAATCACCAGTATAGGCTCAGTTATCTCAAATGTCATGGTAGCATATTATGACAAATTCCAGTAAATAACCGTTAACTAAGTTTTCGTCAAAACAACGATCAAAATTTTTTAACTTGCGATCTTACCGATCAGGCTATGATTTGTCACATTCGTTATCACAACCGTAGATATTTGATCAAGTTTGGCATCATTTTTTACAAAAATTGGTTTGTAAGCAAAATTTCTGCCTTTAATCTGCCCATCTACATCTTCATCAAACAAAACCTTACCCTTCCACCCAATCCATTTTTTATTGTTTTCAAGTGAGATATCATTCACAATATCGGTAATTTGTTTACTCCTTCGTTTGACTTCTGCAACATCAAGTTGAGGCATGTCTGCAGCTACTGTTCCTGGCCTTCGGCTATATCGTGAAAGATTTATGATATCTGGTCTGGTTTCTTTCAAAAGTTTCACTGTTTCTTGAAAATCTTCTTCTGTTTCCGTTGGATATCCTACAATAATATCCGTTGAAATAGTAAACGGACCAAATTTTGTTCTAAATTCTTTTACAACATTTTTGAATGTTTCAACTGTGTGCCCACGCTTCATATTATTTAGTACATTATTACTTCCACTTTGAACCGGGACATGTAAAAATCGAAATACCTTGTCATTTTCAAACGATTTGAGAAGATTATTCTTTATTCTGGGCATAAACATAGGATTCAACATCCCAACTCTAATTCGAAACTCGCCAGGTATTTCACCAACATTATTGATCAAAGAAGACAAGTCTTCTCCAATATCCAAGCCATAACAGCCATTATCAGTTGAAGAAAGCCATATTTCTTTACAACCATCAGCCAGTTCTGTTTTGACTTGTCTCACAATATCTCCAATTCTGTAGCTTTTCAAGTCACCTTTAGCTAGTTTTGTCTGGCAAAAGGTACATTCACTCATACAACCACTAGCAATTTCTACAATTCCTACCGTAGGATTTAGTCTTACTTTGGGTATGCCCACTTTGGAAATATCGGTGTCATCTAGGCACACCATTTTTGAACCATTAAGTGTTTTTTCAATTATCTGTACAGTCTTTCCAATCGAATTTGGTCCCATCAAGCTGGCATTTTTTGCAAATTTTTCAACAGTATGCCTTTCCGCTTTTGGGAGGCAACCTGCAACAATAAGAGGCTTTGATTGTGATTCTTTAATACGATAAACCATCTTTGTGGCAGTAGCATCCTTTACAGAACAAGTGACGATCAGATTAAGATCCGAGTCAGATTCATTTTCAGCAAGAGTATGTCCACCGTTTGCGATCAACCCAGATATCATTTCGGAGTCGGCAAAACTAGCTGAACAACCATAGGCCTCAACCCAAATTTTTGCCATTTCTAATCTAGTAAAGAATCAACTTGCTTTTTAGTCATTAACTTTTTTGAAATTACAAGCTCACGAATAGTTTTTCCAGTTTTCATTGATTCCTTGAAGAGCTCAGCTGATTTTTGATAACCAATTTTTGGTGTGAGCAATGTCACAATGACGGGACTTTTTTCAATGTTGGCTTGAAGCTTTTTTCTGTTTGCACCAAGTCCGGTAATGAGGTTTGCAGTAAATATTGGCAAAAAGTTTGTTAACATATCAGTAGAATCAAGAACTGCCTTGAGCATTACTGGAAGCATTACATTAAGTTCCAGTTGTCCTGCTTGTGCAGCGAAAGCTACCTTAGTATCATTACCAATTATATCAAAACAGATCATGTTCATGCATTCTGCTAAAGATGGGTTTACTTTCCCTGGCATGATTGAAGAACCAGCGTGTACCGCGGGAATCTCAAGCTCACCAAATCCTGCAACAGGTCCTGAGGCCATCAATCTAATGTCGTTTGAAATCTTTCCAAGCTCAACAGCGAGGTTCCTCAGAAAAGATGATGCATGTGTAATTGCAAGTCTACTTTGAAGTGCGTGCTGACTTTCAGCTGCAGGTTTTAGTGGAAGACTTGAAATTCTTGCAAGTTCTCTAATTACATTTTTACGATATCCATTTGGTGTATTTGCTCCAGTACCTACAGCTGTACCACCCAATGCAATTCTATACAATGATTCATAGACACTTTCAATTTTGAGTCGTGCATAACGAACAGAAGCTGAATAAGCCTTAAACTCACTTCCAAGAGTTACTGGTAGTGCATCCATAAGATGTGTTCGTCCAACTTTTTTGTATTTTTCAAACTGCTTTGCTTTTTTATCTAAAGATGTTTCTAGCTTTTTGATAATTGGTACCAAGTCATCAAGCGCAAATAGTACTGACATATGCATTGCCGTTGGGTATGTATCGTTGCTTGATTGAGACATGTTTACATGATCATTTGGGTGTAAGTGTTGATACTGACCTAACTTCTTGCCAAGAATTTTTAGTGCAACATTTGCAATTACTTCGTTAGTGTTCATGTTAAACGCAGTTCCAGCACCAGAGTTTATCATATCAACTACAAACTGATCCTGATATTTTCCTGCAAGAATTTTATCACATGCTTTGGTTATTGCTCTTCCACGTTTAGTGTCCAATGCTTTAGCTTTCATGTTTGCAATTGCAGCAGAACGTTTTATCATGACAAACGACTTGATCAAATACGAATGTGATTTCTGTCCCGTAACGTTGTATTGCTTGATTGCCCTGCCAGTAAAGGGTCCATAATACGCATCAGCAGGAATATTTACTGAACCAAGTGAATCTTTATCGTTCCGATTCTTCACATATACAAATAGTTTATTCTTAGTATATATTTTCGTAAAAAAATAATTTAACAAAATGTAGTACAGAAGTCAAACAAATGCCAATTCCGAACTAGGGATCTATCTTTGGTAGAAATATGAAAAAGCTATATTAATGACTGTATTTGATATTTGATCACAATGAATAAGCGCATAAACTTCATGTTTACCATTGCAGCAGTAGCTGTTATGGGCGGCGCGCTATTCGGAAGTAGTTTTACATCCCAAATGACAGGATCAACATTTGACTTTTCAAAGTCAGACTCTGCAGCATTGCAGAAGATCCATGACATGGGCGGATTAGAACTTGTTATGCCAGCAGCATTTGCTGAGGCTGGAAGCTGTGACAGCGCAGAATACGCAGATCGTAACGTTGTAGAGTTCCCATTGACTGGTGTAAGTATTGAACTACCCACATTAGGTGGTGGCACATTCCAAGCCATGACCTTTAGTGAGCAGATCCCAGGACCTACACTAAGAGTTACACAAGGTGACGTCGTAAAGATGACACTAACTGTACCAGATGGTGAACCAACTCCACACGGTAACGATATGCACGCATCACAGGTTTCTGCTGTACCAACATTTGGTGCAGTACAACCAGGAACTGAAAAAACCTATTGTTACATAGCACAGACACCAGGGGTATACAAATACCACTGTTCTGGTGTTAACGTAGCAGCAATGGACCAACACGTTCTTCAAGGAATGTATGGTATTGCCATAGTTGATCCAATTGATGGTTACAGTAAGTTAATGGTTGAAAAGACAGCTGTAAATGCTAACGGTGACGTTGTACGGGATAGACAATTCCATTCCGGTGACGCATTGGAGTGGCAACTCCAATATCAACAAATGTATTTGACTGACGCAGGTACTTATGATGCAACAGCAATGTTTGCACACCAGACAACCTTTACTGCAGTTAATGGACAACCATTTGGTTATGTACCAAACGATATCCACAACTTGCTTAACGGTCATCCTGGAACAAACATCTTTGTAGCACAACCATGGAATAGCATGGACCTAAAGCAGTATCAATCACAGCTGTTGTTCACACCTACTGGACTTCATAACAGAATCTTTATTGAGAACCAGGGCAACGAGCCAGTTTTCTTCCACATAGTCGGTGAGATTCTTGACAGAGTCACACAAGGCAACAGAGTACAATCTGGTGGTACAGAAACATGGCTACTCGGTGGCTCACAGAACATGATTGTTGATGTAGTATTTGATGAACCTGGCGTTTACGCTGGAGTTAATCACGACTATGCAGCAATCTACACTGGTGCAGTTACCATTTGGGTTGCAGGTCTACCATTGCCAACTATCAATGAAACCGCGACAGCACTAGGTGTTGTTCAAGGTGCAGTAGACGCTGGTGCTTACTCTGGTGTATTAGGAAACCCATATGATTCAATACCACCATATGGCGAACAATCCATACCACATCCAGCAAAGAATGTACATTGCATGTGTAGCGACGCAGTAGCCGCAGCACAAGCAGCCGAAGGCGCCGTAGAATTATGGATTGTTGTCCCATCCCTACTATAGGGTAAATCAACATTTTTTTCTTTTTTTTGAATAACGCTTAAACTGTGTTATAGCAACTCAAAATGATTATATTTCGTGTTTAGTGGCTGAACTTATGAGCTTAAACCATTCAGTATTGATCTGTGATCAGGTAAATCCCATACTTAATGAAATTTTGACTAAGAACGGCCTTGAAGTAACCTATGAACCGGAAATCACTCCAGAACAGATATCTGAAAAAATTGGAAGTTATGAAGTTGTTGTGGTACGAAGCAGAACAAAGTTGGTTAAAGAACTGATAGAAAAAGCAGATAACTGTAAAATAATTGCCAGAGTTGGAGTGGGACTTGATAATATTGATCAAGTCGCTGCAAAGGAAAAGAACATCAAAGTAATTAACGCAGTGGAAGGTGCAATGAATGCTGTAGCTGAATTAGTGATTGGTTTTATGCTTTCAATGGCAAGGGAGATTCCGCGGGCTGATAGAGAAGTTCGTAACGGAAATTGGATAAAAAAAGAATTGATGGGTAGTGAACTTAGAGGCAAGTATCTTGGAATAGTTGGATTAGGAAATATTGGAAAAAGACTTGCAAGATTAGCTAGAGCATTGAATATGAATATTATAGGATATGATGTGGTTCCAATTGATCAAGAATTTTCAAAGGAAGTTGGACTTATGCAAGCAGACCTTGATACATTGTTATCGAGCTCAGATTATATTTCACTACACGTTCCATTAATTGATAGTACACATCATATGATAAATTCAGAAAAGATTGCTATGATGAAAAAATCGGCTCATATTATCAATACTTCACGAGGTGGTGTGATTGATGAAGAAGTATTATACAATGCATTAAAAAATGGAGATTTATCTGGTGCTGCATTGGACGTTTTTGAGACAGAACCGGCTACAAGTAATAAACTGATATCACTACCTAACTTCATAGCCACCCCACATATTGGAGCCCAGACAAAAGAAGCTCAGTCATTAGCTGCAAATATTATAGCCGAAAAGATAATACAGACGATTAGAGGCGTAATCTAAGATGAAGATAGCCATACTACTTGCAGTATCAGTTTTGATATTATCCCAAGGTTATGGTATGGCATATGGTGAAAAATTAACATTTACAACCGACTCTACATCATATGAGAAAGGCAGCACTATAGAAGTATCAGGATTGATTTCTGATTATGATGCATCGGACCCACTCAAAGTATACCAACTTACACTTAGAGTTGTAGATCCTAAGAACAATATTGTTACTGTATCTCAATTTGATCCAAATGATGATGGTACTTTTGCCACATCTATTAATTCTGAAGGACCTACATGGAAATTTACTGGTGACTATGTGATCATGCTGAATTATGGCGATTTGAATGGAAACTATACTTTTTCTCTCTTTGTTCCAACATCTGAACCTGAACTTATTGAAGAAGTTGTAGACGTTGCTGAAGAAGTTGTAGACGTTGCTGAAGAAGTTGTAGACGTTGCTGAAGTAGTTGTAGAGGGAGTTGCAGGTGCTCTTCAATGTGGACCTGGAACAACTGAAGAGGGCGGTATTTGTATTATTGACGAATCTGGTTCTTTCAATCCACAAATTGAGGAAGGTACATTTTCTGCACTGATAATTCCAACTGCTATAGCATTTGGAATAGGTATGGCAGTTCTAGTTGCTCTAGCCTTGATAGCAAGGGCACACAGAAAATAATCTGAATATCAGAATTATACCTGAGATGTATTTACTACGATAATTCCCTTTTGTATGAGATATTGAAGTGATAAAGTAAACTCGGTATCTGATATTTGACCAGTTACCCACCATCCGGCATTATTTTTCACCCAGTCAGGTATAGTTGATATTGTTTCATCATCTGTAGCAGTGTATGGAACTTTGATAATTTCATGTTCAATAAGATAACCTATGGCACGTGCAAAATCTTTGTCTGTAACAGTTGGCTCGGTTATCCACATAATTGCAATATCTTTTATCCAGTATGGTAAGCAAATTTCTTCATTATCATCAATAGAAAACTGGACTGAGGAACTAGTTCCAGAGTACTCAACTTCTAGTGTATACATGCCGGGAGCCCATATCGCTGCATCAAAGGGGAAATTAGATGGAAGTTCTGTTGTCTCTGCAGAAATTAGTGGGCTTAACAATGTGCTTTTTCTTTCTTCAGGGTTTATGATGTATATAGTTGCAGCATCTCCAGTTATCTCGGAAACATTGACTGTTATTGATAGTTTATCACAATAATGATAGGTCTCCTGACTTGTCTCAATGGTTACTGTAGGTGCAGAATAAGCTGAATTCAGACTTGGCATTATTGATAACATTATCAAGACGGACAGTGAAAATACGACCATTTTCATATTCAGGCTGATAAATATTACGAATATTAAGGGTACATTTTGACCTACCTTATGCCAAATAGTCAAGAGCAAATATGGTTAAAAATGCTAAAAAACAATTCTGTCGAGTTAAGGCAAAAAGCTATCATTTGGAGAAAAGAAAATGCCATTACTAGAATAGATAAACCCAGTAGAATTACACGAGCTAGAAGGTTGGGCTATAAGGCAAAACAGGGAATTGTTGTTGTACGTATGCGTGTTGGTACTGGCGGAATGAGAAAACAAAGACCTAGAGCTGGAAGGAGACCTAAACATCTAGGTGTAACGAGAATTAAGGCAGATGTTTCTATGAGGAAAGTGGCTGAAAGGAGAGTTTTAGAAAGATATCCTAACATGAAATTACTAGGCTCTTACTTTTTGTACAAAGACGGTATGCATTATTGGTTTGAAATAATATTAGCAGATCCTTCCCATCCAAGTATTGCCAAGGATAAAGAGATGAGAAGACGTGTTTTACCAAACATAGCGTAAAATGAAAGCATTCTTTTTTTTAATTCCAGTAATATTATTTGTTTTAATCACTCCAACACTTGTTAGTGCTGAAGTATACATTCCTGACCATGAGTATGTTGGGTTTTATGATCATGATGGCGTATACACTGTAATAGGTGGTATAAAAAATACCGAAATTTATCCTGTAACTCCTACAATCACTGTAACTATCAATGATGGAAATAATATTTTTTCAAACGATTATGTATTTTCTTCAGTGATGCCACAACAAATGCTCCCAATGAAGATCAAACTACCACAAATAACATCAGATAATCCTAAACTTGAACCATATGAAATAACATACGACTTGACTGGGCATGAGTTTAAGGGTGGTTACGTATTGTATAATGATTCACTAGTTTTACATTCAGACGGTAGTATGACTGGTCAGATAAAAAATTCCAGTGATGAAGCATTTCATAATTTTAAGATTTATGCTTTGATCAAAGATAAGAATGAAATTATATTAGATGTTGCCAGTTCACAAAAATTTGATGTTATGTATCCGGATGAGATTTTAGATTTTCAAATGATACCTAATCCAAAAATAGCTGATAGTATACATCTTTACAGTTGCTTTGCATTTGGCGAAGATGAAATCTTTCCATTAAATGCAGAAAGAAACGATGAGAAGTTTACATTTAGGTATGATTCTGGTGCATGGTTCACTGATGGTAAATTCAACCCAGAAGGTACAGCTCTCAGTATGTATGCATTGAACAGCTGGCATTTAGATATGAATGCAAGCCTTGAATTTCCTCAAAACTCTATTCATGAAGAACTTGAAGTATATCTAGATGGAAAAAAATATGCAGAAGGACAGCCTGTTCATGAAAAAATTGAAAAACTTCAAAGTCTTGACGAAATGGGAAACTGGCATCTTTATTTTACTGTGCCCAATTTTTATCAAGGTGATGTAACTATCAAGGGATTTATGTATCCTGACGGGACAGTGTCAGTACCAGAAGAACTTGATCTTTCTTCTATGGTAATGACCCAGTTGACTAGTGGTGAAGTAACAGGGATAATTGCAAATACAGATGAAAATTCAATCATATTCAGCCTTGAGACAGATGAAAGTGGTGTATTATCAATCACCACATCTGATTTTTTGATTAGACCATTTAGTGATGGAAGTTTCTTTGTTTTGGTTAATGGTGAACAGATACAAAATATCAAATTCGAAAATAAGATTTTATCAATACCATATACATCAGAGTCAGAGAAAATTGAAGTTTATGGTAGTTATGTTGTTCCTGAATTTGGAACTATTGCGATACTCATACTTGCAGTATCTATAATTTCCATAATTGTAGTCACTAAAAAGACGACTTATTCATTGACCAGATTCTGAATTTTTGATTCTAGTAATCCATTTTGTCCAAATGAGACATCACGTAATACCCCCTTACGATCAATTAGTATATTCGAAGGAGTTCCCTGAAGGGAGTACATTTCAAATGTCTCAGCAGTATATTCTTTTGACATAAAGTAATTTTTGACTCTCTCATAAATTTGATTTTTATAATCCTCTGACTGTGCATCAAAATTAGGAATTTGAGTATTAATCATAGAATCCATTTTTTCTTTGCTTACATCACCAGACTCCTTGACTAATGAATCCATTGCTACAGGATATGGAATTTTATATGCTAGTTTATTCCCATCCAACTGTCCATACTGGCTCAACATTTTTTTTGTTTCACCAATCACTTCACCAGTCTTCACTAAAAGTTCTAGATTACTAATTGTATTTTTATCAAAATCTTCAAAGGCAGTAGCTACACCCAAAACAGAAACACCTTCTGTTTTATACTTGTTATAAATTTCAATAGATTCAGGTATTCCATACATAAAACATCCAGGACAGTTTACTTGAAATACATCAACCAAAATTATATTATCACCTTGTTTATCCAAATTTGTATCAAGTCCTTGAACCCATTGAGAAATCTTTAGGTTTGGAGCCTTTTGACCTACCTGCACTACCATACAATCACTTTTTTTATGCACCTAAAAAGATAACTTCGATAATTGTTTTATTTTTTTTTAACAAAATAAAAAGAAAA
>ENA-UPTF01002620-UPTF01002620.1-marine-metagenome-genome-assembly--contig:-NODE-2620-length-10290-cov-2.772251_pt1 | contig 10290 bp, 8 predicted proteins | sample MGYA00238166_ERZ767019 | MGnify/ENA primary metagenome ERZ767019 (study PRJEB28930, sample SAMN06266391) | marine metagenome | isolation source: Sea water from 250 m depth | place: Atlantic Ocean | study... | reverse complement strand
TCGAAAAAATCACCGAAGATGATCTGACATTTGTGCTGACATCACCTGACGGTATTCTCGCTAAGTTCGCTGCTGCTGAGGTTTCTCACCGAGAAGATCTTAATGTCTGTGTTTTGGACGGTGGTATCGAAGCTTGGATAGGTGCGGGCTACGGCCTGGAATCGGGAGACGATCCGGATGCGGGCGAACTGTCAGAGGATGTCTGGTATAAACCGTATCAGCAGACCGACGCTATCGAAGAGGCGATGCATGCTTACCTGACCTGGGAGATAGCTCTGGTTGAACAGGTCGAACGTGACGGCACAACACGTTTTCGTCACTTTCAACCCTCATGAATCTCTATGAACTCGGCACCGCTGAAGTTATCAGCGGGTTGAGAGCACGCAGATTTTCGGTCGTAGAGCTTGTGCAGGCCCTCTTAGCGCGCATCAGTGATTTCGATCATTTGCAGGCGTGGGTCCATGTTGATACTGAAGCGGTCATAGCCCAGGCTCGCCAGAAACAGACGGAAATTGATTCAGGATCAGGTGCACCGTTAATCGGTGTGCCGACCGGGGTTAAGGATATTTTCTACACCGCCGGTGTAGCGACGACTGCTTGCTCCAAGGTTTATGCCGACTTTGTTCCCAGCTATGACGCAACGACTGTGTCGCGCCTTAAGGAGGCGGGCGGAATCATGTTGGGCAAGACAGTCACCACCGAGTTTGCCTATCGCGACCCGTCTCCAACTCGCAATCCCTGGAACACCGACCATACCCCTGGCGGTTCGAGCAGTGGCTCGGCCGCTGCCGTTGCCGCGATGATGTGTCCGATCGCATTTGGAAGTCAGACCCGGGGTTCGGTACTTCGGCCTGCTTCCTATAATGGCATTGTGGGTCTGAAACCAACATTCGGGCGGGTGAGTCGATTCGGCGTCGTGCCTTTGAGTTGGTCTTTTGATCACGTTGGGTGGATGGCAAGATCAGTTGAAGATGTGGCTCTGATGCTTCAGGTGATGGCTGGTCCAGACGCAAACGATCCAACTACTCTTTATGATGACGTACCGGACTACTCTGTGGGGATTAAGAATCCAAGTCCGCCTCACGTGGGTGTGCTACAAGATTATTTTTTTGATAATTCGGATGACGATGTGCGTACCCACACACAGGAAGTCATCGAACGTCTTTCGCGGGAGGGTGCCAGAGTCGAACATATCGAGCTGCCGGAAAGTTTTGAGCGCGCTATGGCAGATCAACTGATTATCCTGACCGTGGAAGCTGCTAACTTTCATGAACCGCTGCTCAAAGAAAAGGCGAATCTTTATGGGCCGAACATACGGGAACTGGTAGAAACGGGTCTTGGTATCGATGCAGTAACCTATTCGCGGGCGTTAGAGAGTCGTCTTCAGTTTATTGCTGATGCTGAGAGACTGTCGAAGAAGGCACAAGTGCTGTTGACGCCGTCCACACCAACGCCGGCACCGGGGGATCTTAGCGTCACTGGCAGTGCGATGTTTCAGGGCCCATGGACTTCCACTGGACTGCCAACTGTGACGGTGCCGTCGGGACTTTCTCAGTCCAACCTGCCACTGGGGATACAGCTTATCGCGGCCAGGCTGGAAGAGCCTAGATTACTCAGTGCTGCTAGGTGGTGTGAGCAGGTACTTGGCAAGATGCCAGCACCACCTCTGTAGATTTAAAGTCCGTCAGGTTCTGTCAGAGTTACTTTCAGACGATTGTTCATCAGCGACGGTGACCCCGCTGCGGATAAATGTGCTGATTTCCTCATCAGTGTAACCGACGTCGCGCAAGATAGAGCGCGTGTTTTCACCGTAACGGGAGGCTGGCTGTTTGGGTCCGCCGGGCGTTTGTGAGAATTTAACAGGCAAACCCAGCGTTTTGACTGGACCGGCGTCAGGGTGGGATTGTGTAACCACCATTTCCCGTGCCAGTGCTTGTGGATCATCGTGCATTTGTACAATTGTGTTGATCGGACCTGCGGGTACACCTGCTTGCTCCAATAGATCCAGCCAGGCCCCGGTGGTTCTTGCGGATAACTTGTTGTTGAGATGTTGCTCTAGAACTTTGAGATTTTCCATGCGTGCTTCGTTGGTACAGAAACGTGGGTCCTCAAGCATGTCGGGGTTGACAATTTCCGCAAACCGTTTCCAGGTGGGCCCATTGGCAGCCCCGACCGTGATCCATCCGTCTTCAGTCTGCAGCGCCTGATAAGGAGCATTCAGCGGGTGTCCAGATCCCAGCGGTTCAGGCGCTAAGCCGGTGGCGAATGCTATCGCCGAGTGCCAGTAAGTCTGGACAATGCCCGCTTCGAATAAAGAGGTGTCGACCATTTGTCCTTCGCCTGTAACTTCGCGATGCCGAAGGGCGGCACAGATGCCCATTGCGAGGAGGATCCCTGCGGTAATATCAGTCATGGGTACGCCTGGTTTGACTGGGCTTCTCCCTGGCCCCTCACCCGTTACGCTCATAATGCCAGACATTCCTTGTGCGATAAGATCGAAACCAGCACGAACCTTGTATGGGCCAGTTCGTCCAAATCCACTGATAGCGCCGTAGATGATCTGAGGATTGAATCGACAGATATTTTCGTAACTCAGGCCGAGTCGTTCGAGTACACCGGGGCGGAAATTTTCCAGGACTACATCGGCATCCAGCAGCACTTTTTCTGCGACAGCACTGCCTTCTGGCGACTTCAGATCAAGAGGTAATGTTTTCTTGTTGCGATTTAGGATCATGTAGGTAGCCGACACGCCATTGATGGAGTAGGGATCGCTGGCATTACGTGCTTCATCAGCTTCGAATGGTGCCCGCTCGATCTTGATTACGTCAGCACCCATGTCTGCGAGCATCAAGGCGCAGGTTGGGCCTGCCATCGCATGGGTAAAGTCGACGACACGAATGCCGTTAAGAGGTCCATACCCGGTTTTCATCAGTTTGCTCCGTAGATAACAATAGAATAATTAAATTGCTGGATTCAATAGGTCTTTTCAAGAATCAGCACTACGATGCCGACGACAAGCAACATGACACCTACAATTTCCTTGCGGCTGACCTTTTCTCGAAAAATCAAAACAGACGCTAGAAATGTAAATAGTAGTTCTACCTGGCCGAGGGCACGCACAAAGGCCGCGTTGGTCAATGTAAAGGCAATGAACCAGCAGATTGAGGCTATCCATCCAGCAAAGCCAACCGTGGCACACCGCTGCCAGTGGGTGATTGTGCCTGTAATTTGGCCGGGTTCACGGTTGTATAGCCAGACGAACATCATGATACTCTGAAACACAGTTGCAACTGCTAGGGTATAGGCGGATGTCGCCAGTATCGAATTTCCCTCCAGTGACAGTGCAGCACCGCGAAATAGTACGGCTGACAATCCGAGGAAGAAACCGCAGGCAAGTCCAATTACGGTAGATTTCTGGCGTAATCCAGACACCAGACTTGCAACGGAAAGTTTAGATTTTCCGGCAGTCATGATCAGTACTCCTGCAGTCGCAATCACAACGGCGGCTGTGGCCAAGCCAGATATCAGTTCTCGCAGTAGTATGGCTTCGAGCACTACGACTTGTATGACCTCTGTCTTGGACAGTGCTGTACCGACCGTAAAATTGGAGAATGAGAAAAGCCACATCAGCAGAAATGTAAAAGTGATCTGTGCAATAGAGCCAGTAATGATCCACGTCACAAAAGCGAAATTTGGTTTTGGCAAGTCCAGTCCAAATCCGAGGGTTAGAAGTACAAGCCACGCTAGAGCAAAAGGGCAGGCGTAAAGGAAACGCACAGAAGCCGCACCCATGTCTGAGAGTTCTGATTTAAGGTGGCGCTGGACGGCCGAGCGAAGGTTTTGGAAAAAAGCGGCGGCAATCGTGACTGGAACCCAGAGTATTGTCACAGGTATAGGCTCGCTGCCGGTTGTCGTCTCACAATGGACCGAATGATGCCGAAAATGATTGTCGACTGAATTAGAAGTATTAACATGGCAGTACTGCAGAGCAGGCAAATAACAATTGAATCACGGGTCAGTGTGTCCGGCTGACTTCAAATCCAGCGGACTCGGGTTCGTTATCAGTAATCTCCTCCGGAAAACCCGGAGCGAGTAGTTTTTGGTTACAAACCTCTTCGAGCCGGCGGACAATATTCGGCGACCATTCACGTGGTCCAAAACGGCTCTGGCCATCTTTGAAAATGTCGAGCAGTACCGGGGCAAGCTCCAGCGGTACGTTGGTTCTATCGGCAACGGCCTGAAATAGACTCATATCCTTGACTACCAGATCAAGTGTGAAATTGATATTTCGGCTACCGTTGAGTATCACCTGGCTTTCGGTTTCGTGAACAAAGGAATTGCCGGATGAGATGCGGATTGCTTCGTAGCTTGTATTTAGGTCAAGGCCTGAACACTTTGCTGTCATCAAAGCTTCCCCCAGTGCGACAAGATTTACGGAGGCCAAGTAGTTTGTTATTACCTTGAGTACAGATGCGGAACCGAGGGGACCGGTGTGCAGGATCTGCCGCGCCATCGCGCTGATGACAGGAAACGCCCGGTCAAATGTGTGTCGTTCGGTACCAACGAACATCGATATATTCCCGGTTGCAGCACGATGGCATCCTCCAGAGACCGGGCAATCGATCGCTTCGCCACCCGCATCCACAACCAGTTTTCCTAGTCGTTTTACTTCATGTTCGTCAGTGGTGCTCATTTCAGCCCAGATTTTGCCATTCGTCATTTCAGACAAAATACCGTTTTCTGCTTCCATGACTGCAGCGCTTGCGCTCGGGTTCGGCAAACAGGTGATTACCATGTCAGACTGTCGAGTCATCTCCGCGGGAGACTCAGCCCATTGTGCTCCGCGGTCAACAAAAGGGGTAGCTATCTTTCGGTCCAGATCTCTGACGATCAGATCGAAACCATTGCGTTGTAAACTGTTGGCAAGTTTTCCACCGATGTTGCCTAGGCCAATAAATCCGATTCGCATCTTTCCCTCCAGTTTTGGTGGATTACTGTGTGACGATATATGTGGCGTATATCATGGGTTCGAAGGGCAATAATGGCAAGTTGAACCCCCTACTCATGTGCAAAACAGGAACATGAACGCCACAGCTGGAACTTTATCGGAGATGGTTAGCGTTAGAATGAACCCTTGTTAAGGTTTGGGTGTCGACTAGCCCCAAGTCGGACTCCAATGGAATCAGTAAAAGGCATTGAGAACGATAAAATTATGAATGTCGCTAACACAGTATCGGATGTGGTTGCCCGGGCCCGTGCTGCTCAGGCTGAATTCGAAACCTTTGATCAGGCTGCAATAGACAACGCCGTTTGTGCTTTGGCCTGGGTAGTTATGGAACCCGGACGGAATCGGTCGCTCGCGGAGCAGGCGGTCGCTGACACTGGGTTGGGTTCGGTCGACGATAAGGTGCTCAAGAATTATCGAAAGACACTGGGTCTACTTCGTGATCTGAAAGAGGCACGGACCGTTGGAGTAATTGCTGAGTATCCGGAATTCGGGCTAACCGAAATTGCCCGACCTGTTGGTGTGGTCGGTGCAGTCACGCCATCGACGAACCCAGTTGCTACCCCAACGAATAATGTCATTAATGCAGTCAAGGGTGGTAATGCGGTAATTCTCGCTCCATCGCCTAAAGGCGAGGCAACGGGTAGCCGGCTGGTAGAGTACTTTCGTGCTGCACTCAAACAGGTTGGAGTACCCGAGGACCTTGTGCAGAAACTGCCAAGCCCAGTTAATCGAGAAGCAACTCGAGAACTGATGTCACAGGTTGATCTGGTTGTTGCGACCGGGTCGCAGAACAACATTCGGGCCGCCTACTCCAGTGGTACACCTGCGGTAGGTGTTGGGCAGGGCAATGTCGCAGTTATTGTCGACGAGACTGCAGATTGCAGCTTGGCAGCGGAAAAAATCGTCGCTTCAAAGTGTTTTGATCACGCAACGAGTTGCTCATCGGAGAATAGTGTGATTGTTGTTGATGCTGCCTATGACCGGTTTTGTGAGGCGCTTGTCAACCAGGGTGCGGTTATTCTCGATTCGATAGAAAAACAGATCCTACAAGACACCATGTGGGTCAACGGGAGCCTCAATCCGTCGATCCTGGCGCGCTCGGCTACTGAAATTGCAGATATTGCGGGGCTAGACCGAGTTGATTCCGATACCAGTATCCTGGTTGTGTTAGAAGACGGGGCAGGGCCTGAGTATCCATTTTCTGGTGAAAAACTGTCACCTGTCTTAACGTTGTACCGAACGCCGGATTTTGGTGCGGCCTGTGAACAGGTACAGACGATATATGGTTATCAGGGGGCAGGTCACTCGGTTGGACTGCATAGTAACGATGCGGAGCGAGCGGTAAAGATTGGTCTTAAATTACCGACCTGTCGGGTGATCGTTAATCAGGCCCATTGTTTTGCGGCTGGGGGGAGCTTCGATAATGGTCTCCCATTTTCGCTGTCGATGGGCTGTGGAACTTGGGGTGGTAACAGCGTGAGTGACAATGTTAATTACCGCCATTACCTCAACATAGTCCGAATTGTCCGACCAATTCCAATTAATGAACCGTTCGAGGAAGATCTTTTAGCTGATTACTGGAACCAGTATGGTAAGTAGCCTGGCGACCGGTTTTGCACCGTTAGCGGACTTAAAAGGTCAAACTGTCGGGTCAGTGCTTGATCACGGGGCGGAACAACATCCTAATCGGGTTTTTGCCGTCTTTCCGGAGACTCAGACCAAGGTCACTTGGGAAGGGCAGCGCCAGGCAGTAGCCAGGCTTCAGCCCCACCTTGCCAATTTAGGTATTTCTGAAGGCGAAGTTGTTGGGGTGTTGATGGCCAATGGGAGAACGGCACTCGAGCTTTTTCTGGGCTGCATGTCCGGCAGACGTGTGTCGTTAATGCTCAATTCCGTAGCCGGCATTGATACTCTCGGCTATGTAATCAAGCACTCTGGTATCCGGCACCTATTTACTGATGATGAACACGCTAATCTGGCGAGTGCAGCAGTTGTTGCATCTGCTCAGCCGGTGAAAGTACATCAGGTTGCAAGTGATAGTGGCCTGCAGCTCCCAGCAATTCAAAGCGACCAAAATACAGACCCGCCTGGATCTGCTGATGATGCGTTACTGATCTACACATCCGGTACCACAGGACGGCCTAAGGGAGTGATCCATACTCATGCTAGCTTGTTAGCTGGAGGGGCCAACACCTGTTCTGCACATCATCTCAGCAACACTGATCGAGCATTGTGTGTATTGCCCTTGTGCCATATTAATGGCCAGGTCGTGACAGTTATGGCGCCGCTGGTGAGTGGTTCATCTGTGGTCATGCCAAGGAAGTTCAGCACGCAAAGATTCTGGTACTGGGTTTCAAAAGAAGACTGTACTTGGTTCAGTGTCGTACCGACTATGATTTCCTATCTGCTGGGTATGGAAGAAGATGCACAGCACATAACAGAATCTCAACTGAGTCATGTTCGGTTTGGCCGTTCCGCTTCTGCACCTTTGGCACCCGCGGTACACAAGGCATTTGTGGCGAGATTTGGAATCCCAATGGTTGAAACCATGGGTATTACGGAAACAGCTGCCCAGATCCTATCCAATCCGTTGGATCCCGCACAGCAGAAGATTGGGTCACCGGGTCTACCTTGCGGCAATGAAATTCGTATTAGAGATGGTGAAGGCGTAGATTGCAAAAACGGAGTCGTGGGTGAAATCGAAGTGCACGGGCCGAATCTGATGCGTACCTACATAAATGATGAGCTGGCAACACGTGAGGCGTTTTCAACAGACGGTTGGTACCGAACCGGCGATCTAGGCTATAAAGATGGATCGGGATACGTCTATGTGACCGGCAGAATTAAGGAAATTATTATCAAAGGTGGCGAGAACATCTCACCGCGAGAGATCGATGATGTTCTCTATCGTTATCCTGGTGTCCTCGAGGCAGCGGCGATCGCTGTATCCGATCCTGAGTATGGTGAGGAAATTGCGGCCTGTGTGGTCCCTAATCCTGGTCAGCAACTCGATGAAAATGAACTGCGCGACTTTTGTATCGAGGCACTAGGGCAGTTTAAATCACCCAAACATATATATGTTCTTGATGAGTTACCTAAAGGACCATCCGGAAAGATTCAGCGACTCAAACTCTCAAGTGATTACTCGCATTGAGTCGGTGCCACTATCGCAGCACGTGACGGACTCTGATAGGAACTTCAGTCAGATGGTCTGAGATTGTCGCGAAAATGAGTTGCGTTCTTGCTGTAGTGTGCCGCTGTCCACGCCAGCAGGTTCACTTCCTCATCGGTCAGTGCTCGCACGACTTTGGCCGGAGATCCGAGAATCAAAGACCTCGAGGGGTAAGTCTTTCGTTCCGTGATCAAGGAGTTGGCGCCAACAATGGAATGTGCTCCAACGACGGCATAGTCTAGTATTGTCGTACCAATACCTACCAGACAACCATCTTCCAAGGTGCAGCCGTGGATCATTGTGTTGTGGCCTACCGTGACATTATCACCAATGTGTGTGGGGATGCCTTCATCCACGTGAATGACCGTCCCATCTTGAATATTGCTGCCGGTGCCGATACGGATCAAGTCGTTATCTGCTCTTAGCACGGTATTAAACCAGACACTCGATCCACTTCCGATTTCCACGTTGCCAATAACGTCTGCGCTGTCCGCCACATAGACGTTTTCTGCTATTCTTGGTGACAAGGTGCCCAGAGAATAGATCATAGACTTGCTCCGGTTCAGGTCAGGCTGGGCGGTTGAGTGGGTTCGGTGTAATTGATCAAGCTGTTCCGCTGCAATCTACTGAACAGGGAAAATACCTTGTCACTGAACTTCTGCTTAATTTTGTAGTGCACTTCGTACAAATCGACTTCATTTCTCAGCGACATCAAGTGGTCATCGCTGGTACATAGGTCATCTACAAGGTTCAACGCATGCGCTCGGGTTCCCAGCCAGTATTCACCGGTGGCCACTTTTTCGAGATCCACTACAGGTCGCTGCTCCTTAACAAAATCTTTGAACAGCATATGGGTGTCTTCGACCTCCTCCTTGAGTTTTTGTCGTGCCTTGTCGGTGGTTTCACCATACATAGTAACCGTCCGTTTGAATTCACCAGCCGTCACCTGTTCATAGTCGATATCGTGCTTTTTCAGGAGTCGATTAAAGTTTGGAATCTGTGTGATCACACCAATAGAACCGATGATGGCAAAGGGAGCAGCGAGTATTTGGTCACCCACGCAGGCCATGAGGTAACCGCCGCTGGCTGCGACTTTGTCGACCGCGATAGTGAGCTTGATTTTCTTTTCGCGAATTCTTGACAGTTGAGAAGCAGCCAAGCCGTATGCATGGACCATCCCACCTGCGCTTTCGAGTCGAAGCAATACCTCATCTTGTTCTCGAGCAACCAATAACACGGCTGTGACTTCTTCTCGAAGTGTCGCGACTTCAGAACCACGGAGGTCGCCTTGGAAATCGAGAATAAACAGTCGTTTCCTGTACTCACTGTTCTGTTTTTTTGATTTCTTTGCCTCTGCTTTTTTTGCTTTCTTGTCGGCTTTTCGTTTTTTCTTTGCCTCATTCTCGTGCAGCATGGAATGTTGCAATACGTCACTGATGTCACGGTACCGGTCATTGATCGGTTTGACTTCTATATGCTCCGGGGCAGCACTTCGTCGGCGCATTGCCAGCGTTGAGATAAACCCGATAACAGCCAGCAGTGCGGCCAGTAGGGTTACTGTTTTCGCTAAGAACAAGCCGTAGTTTGAGAGAAATTCCATGAAAATATAATCACTGTTAGCAGCAAAAGAGTTTATCACTGCAAGGTGGAAGAAACTGTGTTTGCTTCAACGGTTCAGCCTAACGTATTTGAAGTCGGCAGATTTGTTATCGATCGGCTTGCCGGGTGGAGCAATCCAGGGCGCGAATTCTCCAGGTTCGAGAACCGGGTTCATCAGTGAATTGAGGTAGGCTTCATCGCCTGCGGTCGGCAGGAAACGGTGTTTCTGTTGGTGCCATTCATCGTCTGTCAGTATATGCCCCTGAGGAGTGGCATGAATATCGGCAAACTCGCCGACGGTGCGGGAGAACGCCACATGCGGCAGAAAAAGGGTAAAAGGGATTCCAGCTTTTCTGATAATTGTGTTCCACCGATCTACGCCTCTCGCGCACTCGCGTACATAATCATCACGCAGGCGGGCATTCAGCGCCGGCAGAGCCGCTGTATCGACCGACCTTATTTGGCCCTGCTCAAGTTTAAGAACTGAATAAGTTGCAGTAACGAGCTGGTG
>ENA-UPTF01002619-UPTF01002619.1-marine-metagenome-genome-assembly--contig:-NODE-2619-length-10291-cov-3.252888_pt1 | contig 10291 bp, 8 predicted proteins | sample MGYA00238166_ERZ767019 | MGnify/ENA primary metagenome ERZ767019 (study PRJEB28930, sample SAMN06266391) | marine metagenome | isolation source: Sea water from 250 m depth | place: Atlantic Ocean | study... | reverse complement strand
GGCCTAAAATACGCCATGAAAATACTGGGGTTAAGTTCATTGCTTCTCTCCTGACTTTCAACCATAAAGTTAGACGATTCGCAATATATATTATTGTAATTCTAGACGTCAACCCACATAAGCATAATAATAATAGCCTTTATATATATGATAATGGTATATATGAATCCGGATTCCGTAACCAACTAATCATCTTCAGGCGCAATCTCTTTAGTTAAGAGGTATTTACGGATGTCGACAAATTAAAAGCGTAAACAGCAAATCAAGAACATCATGTAAATTGATATAATCTGGTCATATTAGGAATGCAAATACGACACCTTAATAACAGATAGGAAAACAACAGGTTATTTGGAAGATAAGCGCCTTTCAGAGAGGGATACACAGAAATTTGAAGCTTTTGATTGAGCAATAGTATGGTCTGCAGTCGCAGCAGTCGCAGCGTTCACATAGAATAAGATTAACCCACTAACCCTGTATCAAATTATGAGTTAAGAGCTTTAAGTCTATGTCTTATTATCGAATTCCATCTGACGCAACTCAACTCTTCTGATCTTGCCACTTACTGTTTTTGGGAGTTCACTAACAAATTCGACCAATCGCGGGTATTTGTAGGGAGCTGTAGTATTTCTGACATGGGTTTGAAGACTATCTACCAACTCCTCAGATGGTACGTACCCGGGAGCTAGTATGACAAATGCTTTAACTACTTCTCCTCGCATTTCGTCAGGACTGGCCACCACAGCTGACTCCGCAACAGCAGGATGTTCAATGAGGGCGCTTTCAACCTCGAAGGGACCAATACGGTAACCAGCGGATATTATGACATCATCCGCTCTTCCAACAAACCAGAAATATCCATCGGAATCTTTATATGCTTTGTCTCCTGTGAGATACCAGTCGCCCAAAAAAGATGCTGACATTGCCTCTGGACTACGCCAGTACTCTTTAAAGAGTCCCACAGGTCTATCAGGTTTGATTTTCACGGCTATCTGTCCTTCCTCACCATCAGGAACCTCATTTCCGTTATCATCCACTATCCTGATCGTAAATCCGGGCACAGGTTTTCCCATCGATCCCGGTTTAATCTCGTTGCATCTGAAGTTACCAACCAGAAGAACTGTCTCGGTTTGACCGTACCCATCATAAATTTTTAGGCCGGCCCCATCCTCCCATTGTTTCATAACCTCCGGGTTGAGAGGTTCTCCAGCTCCGGTACAATGCCTAAGATACGTAAAATCGTACCGACCAAGGTTTTCTAATACCATCATCCTATAAGCAGTAGGAGGTGCACAGAACGATGTCACGCCGTAGCGCCCGATCATTTCAAGAGTCATCTGGGCATCGAACCGACCACGGGCATCGTGTTGCATTACAGCAGCACCGATACTCCATTGGCCGAACAATTTTCCGTAGGCTGCTTTAGCCCATCCTGTATCTGAAAGCGTCCACATTAGATCTGTCGGTTTTAAGTCATGCCAGTATTTAGCGGTAAGAATATGACCTATAGCACAAGAAGCCTGGGTATGTACTACCATCTTGGGATATCCAACCGTTCCCGAGGTAAAATAGATTAGCAGAGGGTCATCACTACGAGTCGTTTCAATCGTATCAAGTACCGTAGATGCCGATTCAATCTGATCAGCGAAAGAGAACCAACCCTGGCGGTCTCCTCCGACAACAACCAATGATTTCAACGTAGGGCAACCGCCTGCGGCGGAATTCACCTTATCTGAATTCTCAAAATCCGTGATTGCCATACTGGCTTCTGCTTGGGTGATACGATATTCAATATCTTTAGCGGTTAACAAGGTAGTAGCCGGCATTGGTATCGCGCCTATCTTAAACGATCCAAGCATAACCACATACCATTCGGGAATCCTAGGCAGCATTACAAAGACACGGTCACCCTTCTTTATACCCTGGGATTTCAGGACGTTCGCGTATTTGTCCGACAATATTTTAAGATCCCAAAAGGTATGATATCGAGCCTGCTTCCCAGTTGAATCCACAGAAATAAGCGCCATTTTAGTTCTGTCCTGTGCCCACTTATCAACCACATCGAATCCGAAGTTAAAGTATTCAGGTATCTCCAACCTATCATTGGCAAAAGCAAATTCGTAATCCGTCATATTCGGTTCAGTCGCAATGATTCCCATAAAGCCTCGGGTGTTCTAATAATTACATGGTCAACCGTTACATGTTAGATAACTTTCGTGATCAGGATGATTTGATTGACGTTGGATACTCTCGATTCATGTCGCAGATGGAAAATTCGGCTCTCTTTTTTCCTTAACGGATTGTAATCCTTCTGATATATCGCTCCCAAAAAATCCCAACATCTCTAAGGCCAGGGAATAGTCGAAGGCCGTATGTTCTGCCATTCGCAACCATTGATTCAACGAACGTTTTGTATATTTCAGAGCCAATTGGGAACCCTGTGCTAATTTATCTGCTACTGACATAGCTCGATCCATAAGCTCGTCATGCGGCACTACTAAACTTACCAGACCTAATCGCTCTGCTTCGGTACCATCCATAAATTCGCAGGTCAACAGATAATATTTGGCTTTTGCCATCCCGATAAGTAATGGCCAGATAACTGCTGCATGGTCTCCTGCAGCCACGCCCAACCTAACATGGCCGTCTGTAAAGCGAGCTTTGTCTGAAGCGATAGATATATCTGCCAATAAAGCAACCGCCAGCCCAGCTCCCACCGCAACGCCGTTAATAGCAGATATCACGGGTTTGTCGAGGTTAATTAGATTATGGACAATATTCCTAGCCTCCTCCATCGTACCGGCTATCACTTCTGCGTTTCCGATTGATTGTTCAATTAAATCAAAATCGCCTCCAGCGGAGAATGCAGGTCCAGCACCTGTTACAACTGCTACTCGAACATTCTTATCGTTTCCGATGTCTAGCCAAATCCTGCTAAGTTCATTGTGCAAATTTGCATCTGTCGCATTAAATTTCTCTGGTCTATTAATGGTAATCAAAGCAACACCATCATTGACCTGGATAATCAAATCTTTATAACTACTGTAATCAACCATCTTATTTCCCATTTCTTTTAGGATTTTGGATTGCGGTAGAGTATTCTTTAATATTTCAACCGAATTTTAAAGCACTAATAAAAAGCACCATTATCGGTCATACGATGTATCTCATCCTGTGACAATCCAAGAACTTCACCATACACGTACTCATTATCTTCACCAATATTATGATAATCGCCGTATACCATTGGCGTACCGGACATATGTACTGGGACTACCGACGCCATACCTTGCCCCTCAATCCAATCATAAGCAGGTTTACCCCTCTCCGCCGTAAAGTATTTGGACGGCTGGTAAAACCCGCGATCGTTTAGATGTCTGCTGCCATGTAGATCCTGGCCTTTAGAAACAATACTGGAAGGGATCGCTTCACGTTGCATCATCTCCATAAGCTCTTCGGCGTCTTGTGTCTTCGTCCATTCCGAGATCAGTTTATCTAGTCGTTCCTGATTTTGTATCCGGACGTCCAAATTAGAAAACTCAGCCTCATTACCCCATCCAGGGGATCCTAAAATTTTAATGAAACTGTGCCATTGTGTTTCGTTTTGCACTGCAATTGCACACCAGCGATCCTCTCCTTTACACGGATATACACCGTGGGGAGCCATACAGAAATCCTTGTTACCTATCCTACTCGGTGTTTTCTGGCTTACCTGATAGTCCAGTAATGCTGGACCTGCGGTTACCGCCCCCGATTTAAAGATTGAAGACTCCATAATTGCAGAGTTTCCTGTATATGCACGGCGCATCAAAGCTCCTATGATGGCCGAGGGTTGGAACACCCCAGTATGGTAATCTGAATATGAAGTGTTGATGGTTGCTGGAGGCTCACCTTCCTCGCCACTCATCAATGACACGCCACCCATATGCTGAACCAAAATGCCATAAGATTTATAGGTGTAATATGGACCTATACCACCTAGACCCGTTTGCCACATCACAACTATATCCGGACGTATGGACCTAACCTCGGGAAAATCTATCCCCCACCGATCAAGAATATTTCTCCTGAAGTTAGTCATGAATACATCACTGATGCTTAGTAACTTTCGAAATACTGTTAACCCGTCAGGAGTCCTAACATCAAGAGAAATTCTTTTTTTGTTCCGTTGGAATTCAGGTTGACCGGCGCCTCTCGACCAGGCAGGAATAAAGGCCATTTCATCCAGCACTTTGTTGGTCTCGACCTTAATTACTTCAGCACCTAGCGAAGCTAGAATCCTTCCAGTCAGTGGTAAAGCCACATAAGGTCCCAATTCTAGAATCCGTAAACCCTTCAAAGCTCGATCGGTCATTAAATCACACCATTATCTTTTAGAGTTTTTAACTCTTCCTGGGTGAACTTCATTTCATCCATATAGATGTTTAAATTGTGGGCTCCCAATTCAGGAGCAGGATTGGTTTGAGGTGTAACTTCATCACTATCAAAAACTCCAAGAGGATATTTGATCGAACCGGTTTGTGGATGATCCACAGAATACCAAAAATTGCTGGCAGCTAATTGTGGATCTTCCAACAGGTCTTCGACATTGTTGACCGGTATAAAAACCAGGTTTCTTTTCTGCCCTTCATGAAAAAGGTAATCGCTAGAGAATCTGCACGTGAAATCCACAACCATAGCTGTAATGATATCGATGTATGGTGCGCGGTCCTGGTTACCTCCCTTATATACCTCACTTAGCACTTCAGAATCACCCGTCACCTCATAAATCCAATTGGAAAGAGCTTCCCATTCCCGAGGTGTGATAATACCTAAGGCGATCCATCCATCTTCACTAGGGTATGCTCCTAATGGAATTACCAGGGTCGAATTCGTCCCAACCCTGGTTACATTCTCCCCTAAGAATTGCCAGGCCAACGCTGGATGTGCATCTGTGTAATAGGTGATAAGTGCTTCCTGAAGAGAAATATCTATATACTGACCTTGTCCTCCAAGTATGTCCCTATGATACAAAGCAGCAAGGATAGAGGTCGCAGCATATTGAGCGCCAGGAAAATGAGATTGTTCATTACCTTGTCTAACAGGTGGCCCGTCCGGTTCTCCAGTTATTTGCATGAATCCGCTAGCAGCCATCAGAGTTAAGTCCGTGGCTTTATAATCTTTCCAACTCCCAGTCTGCCCAAAAGGAGTTAATGAAACCATAATTAGATTTGGATTTAGATCCTTTAACGAATCGTAATCCAACCCTAATGAAGCCATGTAGCCAACCGGGAAACTTTCCAAAACAACGTCTGCATTCAAAATCATCTGTTTAAATATTTGTTGGCCTGAATCATGGTTTATATTTAAGGTGACAGATTTCTTATTCGTGTTATAAAAGAGAAAATATCCACTCCCTTCTCCCGACTCCTGTTCGCCAACGAATGGTGGCTTGAACCGGCCTGCCTCTCCCCCAGGCGGTTCAATTTTTACTACGTCGGCTCCGTAATCCGCCAGGAATTTGCCGCAAAAAACACCTTCCGGACCGGTAAGGTCTAGAACTCTGTAAGGCGGTAATAAATTTGAGTCTCCAGGTGGCGTAGCCGGCATATACCTTTACTATCCCTATAGCTAAATGTTCTGGCAATACCTACGAGAGCCTGGGGCCTAGGCTACCAGTTCGAATTTAGGCAATGTGATGTCGTCGTCTACCTGTTCGAATACAACTTGAACAGTCATTCCGATCTGGAGATCCTCGTCCTGAAAATCTATCAGATTACTGATCATATGTACCCCTTCGTTTAATTCAACTTCCACTACTACCCAGGGTATACGACCTAATAGTGGCCTGCTAACAGGTTGTCGAGTTACCGTAAAGGTATATATAGTCCCTCTCCCAGTAGATTCAATCCAGTGAAGGTTGGATGAGCCACAATATGCACAGTTGGGGCGCGGAGGATGGTTAAATTGGTCGCATAGCTTACACTGCTGTAATACCAAAACATGTTCTTTGCACTTGTCGAACCAATATTGGTTATCGATACTAGGAACGGGCAGCGGAAAGGGAACTAACGTCATTAATATTACCTCCTCAATATAAGAGCTCCTGAACCGTCCCCGCTATCCACCAATCCCAGTTCCGCATTATCCACCTGAGCATAGGATTGGTGTCGGAGTTGTCGGACTACTTCAATAATTTGGTTCATGCCTTGCAAATAAGCTTCAGACAGATGCCCTCCAGAAGTATTAACAGGAAGCTGGCCCCCGAGTTCGATCCGACCATCGGAGACGAATGGCCCCCCTTCCCCCCTATTGCAAAATCCGTAGTCTTCTAACTTGGTGATTATTACGGGACTAAAATGATCGTAAAATCCGACCACATCGATATCCTCAGGTTTCACTCCTGCACTGGCAAAAAGCTCGGGAGCCAAACGTGAAGCTCCATTCTCATCCCAGTTCCCGCCCCGATCACCAACCCCTGCAGGCAAACACTGACCTGCACCCATTATGAATACAGGGGGTTCTGAACTACTAAAAGTGGAATCAGCTGAAGAGATGATAAAAGCATTGGCTCCATCTGCCTCTAAAGCACAATCGAATATCCTGAGTGGGTCAAAAAACACCTTACTATCCAAATAATCATCCATGGTAATAGGTCTGCCATACATGATGGCCTTCGGGTTTAAACACGCATGTTTTCGGAAGGCTAGAGCAACTCCCCCAAAATCTTCCATTTTGGTTCCGAATTCATGCATATGCCTTCGTGCTCTCATAGCACTAGATTGTCCCGGAACCAAAAGCCCATATGGTTCTGTAAATGCGGAAGTACCCTGACCTCTCCTCGTTGTCACTACCCCTGAACCATATCGGGCACCGGATCGCCCGTTAACAGACCTAAATACCATAACGTTGTTAGCCATGCCGTTGGCCACCGCCATTGCTGCCTGGATGACTAGTCCACATGCAGCCCCACCCAGGGGACCGAGTTCGCCATAATACCTTAAGTATGGGATACCCAGACATGCCGCCAACTCGCCCTGAGGAGTAGAGTCGGCGGTAAATTTCAATATCCCGTCAATATCTGATGATGTAAGGCCTGCATCTGATATGGCTTTCTCGGCCGCCTCGACCGCCATTTCCAGTTCAGAGCGACCCGATTCCCGATTATAGTTAGTTTCACCGATGCCTATAATCGCGGCCTTGTCCTTAATATTGTTTTTTGCAGTCATGTTTTTCCTGTAAATTGATTAATTATCGTAAGCCGTCATCATCCATAAGTTGAATCAGATCGATATTTTGGTTGAATCCATTTCAAAATCGCTTGTTTGATGGGTGAAGTCCTCATCCAGTTAGTTAATATAATTATGACACTATAGTATGGCGATCGGATTGACAGGCGAACCAGTTCCGCCTACCACTCGTAAAGGATTAACTGTCAATAAAAATTCGTATTGCCCTTCTTCTGCACATGAATCAGACAAGGGTTCCAAGAGCGCGTTATCCAACAATCCTATGCCATAAGCGAATATGGAGCCGTGAACCGACCAAGGGAGATCATATCCGTTCGGGGTAAAATCCATCATATCCCAAACCAACAGACAACAATCAGACTCCCTAATAAACTTAAGGCATGAAGCATGTAACCCAGGTCTCGCAGTAGCATCGCTGCCCCAAAGGGGATTTCCATCTTGGTTCCATTTCTCTCGCCCGCTGTATACAACAAGAGCATCGCCAGGTTCTAGGGCCACACCTTGTTCATTGGCTATGTCCTCCAGTTCCCAGCCATGCACTGGAGTTTGCATATCCACATACGGAACACCTCTATGTCTGGGCACATCCAATAGCACTCCACGCGTGATTATCCCTTCTTTCCAATGGTCAACGGATCCCCAAACCGCTCCATCCATATTAGCTGCTTCATCAGGGTGGCGACCGTTCCACATCCCGTCTTCATTCCATACATGACATAACGCATCTAAATGGGTTGTCGCTGTACCATGATACGAAATACCGTAAAAGTCTCCATAATAACCCGCCTCTTCGCCCCTAGAGACTCGATTCATATAATGTAATGCGGGTGTTGGATTATTCGCTGCAGGAGTCTTGGGAAACTCTCGACTTAAGCAAATAGCTTTACCAGATTTGACCGTCCTGGTAGCTGCCAACCGTTTCTCCGCTGTCACCATGTTCACGGCCCCAACCTGATCATCCGCACCCCAGCGGCCCCAGTTACGATCTTGTTTTAGATAACCTACAACCTCTTCCTTAGTAGGTATTCTGCGTTCCATATCGAAGCCTCACTGTTATATTATTTAATTTTAGGGAGGTATCTAGAGAGCCGGTCTAGATAGCATTAATAGGTGATGGACCTTAACGCCGCCACGATACCAGAAGGGTTCAACCCTTGCAAATAACCCATAGATCTCGAGTCTAGGTTAATTGGGGTTGTTTAGTAGGATATGGTCTCCGGAAAACTTTGGTCTTAGGCTACTGACAAGAAAACTACCAGTCAAGAAAACTACCAGTAGACCTAAAGCCGTTCACCAACCTTCTTATGCCAGTTTAAATATATGAGTCATCGCGATACAATATTCACCATCAATAGAGATGCCACTTACAAATAAAACTAGTGAGTTGTAGACATGAACTGGGTAGATATTCTGGTTTTAGTAATATTAGTAGTTGCTGGTTACAAGGGATTTAAATCTGGTCTTGTTAGAATGGGTGTCTTCCTGGTAGTAATGGGTATAGGGCTGGCTCTCTCTAGCCGTTTGACTGAACCCATTTCAAATTTATTACCTTCGATGTCTGAGAACGATAGAGTACAAAGCATAATAGTTTTTTTGGTATTGATAATAGCACTCATTATAGGGGCTGAGATTATAAACCGAGTTTTAGTGACTATAATCAAGTTCGTACCTTTGGGGGGCTTAGCTAATAACCTTGCCGGGACTGCGATCGGATTAATCGTTGGATTAGTTATCATGTCATCCTTATTAGCAGGGATGCAAAAATTCCCCTTTGGCAGTATCCAAGAGGACATTGATAGTTCTTCAACTGGCTCTTTTCTAGCGGATAATTTCGACACTGTGATTCGAGGATTTAAGCTTATACCCAGTGATTGGGATCAGGACATCAAAAACAGAATGGGGACTCTAAAAGATCAGGTAATATCCCTGAATCCTAGTGAACATTAGAATTGCTGCGGCAGCTGAATCTCAGTTAGATTTAGTTGATATATATAACTATAATCTTCCGCGCGTATATCAGGAGAGTTATAAATGTCACGATTTTCTTTAGTAATATCGTTATTCATATTAGGCCTTGCAATATCATTATCATTAACAACATCTGTTGATACATCTTCGGCGCAAGGCACTCCAGAAAGCCACGCTTTTAAAGGAAGCATAGTCAATGCTGCGGGCAGGCCTGTCAGAGACGGTGCCAATATGAAAGCGTTGGTTGATGGGAACACAGTAGCCCAGAGTACAGCGGAAGGCGGCTATTACAAGCTAATCGTAACGCAGCCTCCAGGCGTATCTTTTTCCGGTAAAACCGTCACGTTCACAGTCGGTCAATACAAAATTAAAGAAACTGCCCAGTGGCAACCGGGCGTTAACAGCGTACTCAATCTGACTGGTCAAACTCAGGAAAACACTATAAATAGAGCGCGGGGTGCTATAGCAGGATTCATAGATCCTAACCGAACTGGTTCGCAAAACCAACCTCCCCAGACTCCCCAACAAGACTTGCGGCAATTAGAGCAGCGTATAAACGCAGAAAAAGAACAGCGGATCTCTCAAGTCAGAGCAGGATTTCAACAAGTCATGGATCAAGCCCAAATGGACGCCGATCGAGAAAAAGAGGACGCTAAACTCAATTACGACACCGAATTACGAAATATCAAAAACGACTCTGGCCAAAGCGGAGAAGTTTTGATGCATCAACAAGAATTAGATGAGACTCAGCGTCAGTACGACGACGCGAAGCAACGAGGTGCGGGTAGACAACACTTGGATGAACTAGAGCGCAGGTTAATCCGAGTACGGGGCAATTTAGAAAGATCGCGGAGCCAATCTACGGGAGATCAGAGTCGGAGGACAAGCAACGCTAAAATGGAATATGATCGCCGCGTGTCTCAAGCGGATCGTCAACTCCGCGAACAGCTCAGCCGAATGAAACAAGAGATGAGCCGTGAAATTGGCAACATAGAAAGAGAATTTGGACAACAGTTACGGGCTCAAAAGGAAGAAGCTCAACGAAACCAATCTGAGCAACAGCGTATGGCGCGAGAAGAACAATCGCAACAACA
>ENA-UPTF01002618-UPTF01002618.1-marine-metagenome-genome-assembly--contig:-NODE-2618-length-10291-cov-3.643920_pt1 | contig 10291 bp, 6 predicted proteins | sample MGYA00238166_ERZ767019 | MGnify/ENA primary metagenome ERZ767019 (study PRJEB28930, sample SAMN06266391) | marine metagenome | isolation source: Sea water from 250 m depth | place: Atlantic Ocean | study... | reverse complement strand
TACACGACGCTCTTCCGATCTGGCTGGTGCTACGATACCAAGAATAGTAGTGTTGGCAATCGAGGTTAGTTTCAAGGCACCGAACCAGAAAATAAAGTGCATTGCCAATAGAAAACCGGCGGCAAGAATAAGCCAGATATTTTTTGGTTTAATTGATTCTTGTGGACGAATAGAACTATATCCCCACAACATGACGCTGGCGGATGTCATACGCCAAAATGCAATAACAGCTGCAGGAACTAGCGGTAAAAGCCTAGCGATTACTGGAGACGTGGATATGGCCAACAATCCGACGATAAGGATCATATAGATCCATTTATTCATTTAATACTCATCATCGTTATTTTATTACCTTCTTATAATTATCGGGTACAAGAAAATGTCTAAAATCTAATGTTTCTCTGATTATCTTCGTTATTTCTAGCTTCATGCTGAAATTGGGATCATCACTACCATCATCATAGCCCCTTATGACAGCTTTAATAATTTCCCCTGGAATCGGCTCTAGTTCATTAGGGATATTTTCTATCGTTAGCATTATGTTTGAAAACCCACCACCAAAAGGCATAATAACACTGTCAGGCTTACCCAGTTCCAACTCTAGCGCTCGGTTCAATGAATCTGCAAGTCGTAATTGTGGCAGATCAGTCACAGACCATTCTTCCAAGACCAGGCGACTCCCGTTTATGCTGGTAACCGTGGTAACCCATTTTTTACTTTGTTTACCTAATAGAATAACATCATAATTATCAATGCGGGAAACGTCTTTAACTGGATTGTCATCGTCTCCAATAGCCATCGACCAAGAAGATCGTTTTTTACTGGAAGCTTCTTTTTTTGTTTCTGTAGTATCTTTCATATACAGCGCTTTTTCAAAAGGCACTTCCCAGTATTCCTTATCTTCAATGTCATACTTCCAAAAATTGTGGCTATTTATATCAATAATTTTTCCTTTAGACTCATTTACAAACAAACGTGCGTAAAAACGCTCAGCGTTAGAGCTTTCAATTGAGTGTCGCATATTGGGACCAAAGGTAATTTTTTCTAGTCGATTAATTGGGCCTATATAGGGAATTTTGAACACCATACTAAGCTCCATGGTTACCTGTAGTGACTGGGCTACCGTCACGTTGTATGCACAAATAGTTATTAATACTAATAATTTAGTCATTGTGCGAATGATTGGTTCTAGTAACAATACTAGCTTCTATAAATTATAATTACGTTGTTACTTTATATAAAGGTGCAAAAATAAAATTTTAAATTGATTATTCATCATTCCATTTTACACTACAGGTGCGGAAAATTTCTTTAGAAATTTTATCCCTTGTAATGATCAAGGCTGTTTACCATAATATGCCCTGATTTATTAAGCGTAGGTGTTTACTAGTTGGTCTCTTACTATTTCTAATAGTTTTTTGGTTGCTGCGATACCATCCGTTTCGCTGAGATTGGATCCTTCATATTCGATTCCTACATAACCACGATAACCGGCATCCAAGACTATTTTCATCATTTTATTATAGTCTGTATCTTTTTCAGTACCATCTTTGTTAAAATTGTGACTTTTAGCGCTGACCGCTTTGGCGTAGGGCATGAGCTCTTCCATGCCCAGATATCTATCGTACCAGTCATTTCCTTTATCTTCCCAAGTTCCAAGATAGAAGTTGCCAAAATCCGGTAGCGTACCGCAACGAGGGTGGTTAACCATATCTATAACAGAGGAAAGCCACTTGCCATTGCTAGAAAGACCTCCATGGTTTTCCACAATTACATTAATATCGTGGTTGGCGCCATATTCTGTTAATCGACTCAGGCCATCAGCAGCCAGTTTCATTTGCTCATCATATTTACCTTCACTTTGGGCGTTCACGCGGATGGAATGGCAACCTAGGAACTTCGCACCATCTATCCACTTATAGTGGTTTTCCACAGCCGTTGTACGAGAAACGCCATCAGGATCACCTAAAGCGCCCTCTCCATCACACATGATCAGCAGACTTTTAACGCCCTCTCCATCAGCAATATTTTTCATTTTTTTTAGATAAGCACTGCCCCCAGTTTTATCCGCAAATAGCTGATTAACATATTCAATTGCATCTATGTTAAAGTTCCTCTTGGCTATTTTTGCGAAATCTAAATGATCAACCTCACCATTTCGTATTCCTTTATTTAATGACCATTCAGCAAGTGATATCTTGAATAATGGATTATTACTACTTTTACACCCAGGTGTTGTAGTAGCACCGAGTCCCATTATACTAATGCCGCCAGCGATTGCTGCAGATTGTTTAAGAAATTTTCTTCTTGTTTCCATAATATATCCTCTTTCGTTACTTTATGATATGTCAAATCATCTAATTGATCAATTCGGATTTTAATGTAAAATGAATTCCTAGTGTACTTAATTAATTTATTGAAACATTTAATTATCCCCAGTGCAAGTAGTGTAAACAAGAATTAAGTATAATTAAACCACGTTAAATATTTTGCTAGTTTTTCATTGGTTAATAATAGGGTGCAATATCTATTTTAGAAGGCTGCTCAATGTGTAAGTTTTTAACAATTGTGTCTTTCCTGCTTCTTTTTTCATGTGAATCGAAAAATAATGAAGTTGCCTTAGGAAATTCCCGCCGAGTAAAAATTGATAATGTTCCTACTATGTATGCGGTAGAATTAGTGGCGTTAAACTTTTTTGAAGAAGATTTCAATTTGAACACCCTTGGAAACCCATACCCGGTTGTTTTTCGATTATATGAAGACGGAGAACTTATATGGAGAGAAAAGTTAGGATCAATTCGAGGGCATCATGAATTTACATATAATGATGCAACAGCAATTATATCTTATAATCCTGAAAGTACTTATCGAATAGTTATTAAGGATGAAGGCCTTATTACTTATCCGAATACTTGGGGTGGTGGCGATTGGGATAAAGGGTTGTGGCCATTTAATCACTTACCAGATAATAAATTATATAAGGGCAGTTCATGGATTGAAGCAAGGTGTTATCCATTGCCCGATATGAAATACAGGTCAAACCTGGTTTTCTAGAACTAAGTATTCAAAAGAAAACAGAATTTTAACCAGTATTATATTATCAACTAATAAAAATGGAAAGTGTCTTAATGAAAATAATCCGTAATATATTTAATGGATAGAATGGAATATTCCTGAAATGAAGAGAAAATTAATAGCGTTACTTATATTGTCATTATTTTTATGGGTTGCATGTAATGAGGACAATGTTGTTGAGATAAATGACATGGCTGAAGTTGGCGTTACCTTTGGTGGTAACCAAATTGATATCGGGTATTTTGGACATCAAACCGAAGATGGCGGATTTATAATAACAGGCCTTACACAAAGTTATGCAACTAGCGGTTCAGATATTTGGTTAATAAAAACTGATTCACAAGGAAATGTACAATGGGATTATACCTATGGGGGAGTAGGAGAAGATTTTGGCTCATCGGTAAGAGAGACTGAAAATGGGGGGTTTATAATAGTAGGGTCGATGTTAGTTAAAACTCAATCTCAAGGGTCAGAAGATTGGATAAACGAAGAAGTTTCTGGTAATGCCGTCCAAACTACAATAGATGGAGGATATATTATTTCTGGTACCTTATCTGATGATATTTCATTAATAAAAACTGATTCGAATGGAAATATAGTATGGTCTAAAACATATGATGGTAAAAATTTTGATGAAGGAAGATCGGTTGTACAAACTTCAGATAATGGATTTATTATTACTGGATGTACAGATTGTAATAGCTATTCAGATGTTATACTAATAAAGACAGATTCAGCTGGAGATACGTTATGGACCAGAACCTACGGTGGGTATGATAATGAATTTGGTAATTATGTTCAACAAACGACAGACGGAGGATACATTATTACTGGGCAGACACAATCTTTTGGTAATGGCTATAGCGACATCTGGCTAATAAAGACAGATTCAGCTGGAGATACATTATGGACTAGAACTTTTGGCGGTGAATCTCTGGAAGTAGGTTCATGTGTTCAACAAACGACAGATGGAGGCTATATTATTACGGGCATAAACTTTTCATTGGTGCTTCCTGATCATGGCGATGTTTGGCTAGTAAAAACTGATACTCTTGGCAATGAAATATGGAATCACACTTATGGAGGCGTTGGTTTAGACTGGGGACGTTCCGTGCAGCAGACGACGGATGGAGGCTATGTTGTTGTAGGTTGGAGAGAAGTAGTTCTGGGAGGCCAATCCGATTCCGATGTATGGTTAATTTTAACAGACCCTGAAGGCAATGCAGATTATTTAGGTCAATAATATCAATGACCTTAGTAAAGTAATTATCAGTGAATAAAAAAATGATAACAAGTTGGCGTTTGTCTAATTTTATGGAATTTCTTTTAATTTTTTTCCTGTTTGCCTTAAACCCCTATTCTGCTAGTGCTCAGTCAAAATCAGAAACACCACAGGATCCCCAATTTATACTTGAGGAAATAGTAGTTGTCGGAGATCGATCAGAAAGTTTGCTGAAAAAATCTACGACTCCCTCAGGTGTAATAACAGCACTAGAATTGAGTACATTGCCGTTAAATAATCTAGTAGATGCAATAAGCTATTTACCCGGAGTAACATTTGTACATCAAGACGCCTCTGGTTATATGCCAGCAGCTATTGTAAGAGGGTTCTATGGAGGTGGTGAAGCTGAATATTTATTATTAAATGTTGATGGTGTTCCAGTTAATGATATGAATTCTGGATTAATCAATTGGAATCTTGTGTCTGTTAGTGATATTAAACGGATTGAAATTACCCGTGGTGGTGGATCAGCGCTTTATGGTGATTTAGCGCTTGGCGCTGTAGTTAATATTATCACTCGCAGAAATATACTAGATCAAAAATTAGATATTGGTTTCAAATCAGGTCAGTACGGCCGTAGAGGAGTTGATATCAATAGTAACTACCAAAAAGGGAGAAAAGGTTTTGGAATAAGTGTCAACCTTGAGGAATCTTCTGGATATAGAGATCATTCTGAATATAAAAAACAAGCTTATGGTGGATTGTATAGTTATTCATTGATGTCCACAGCCAATCTTAAGCTAAGAATAAATTATAGCCAATTAGATTCAGAACAAGCAGGCCCCCTAACTCAAGAAATGGCAAAAAACAACTATCAGCAGAGCAGCATGATGTTCGCTAATGATAACCGCAATAGAAATCAATTTGACACCAGTATCCAGTTCCAATCTTCTGGTGATAAGAATAACAATTTCTCAATTCAGGCTGGATTTAGATCCTTCAATCAAAAAGAAACCCGGACCTTACAATTAACATCGGAAATTGGCGACACTCAATACGAAGATCAGGATAATTTTGTTTTATGGGGTCAATTTCAATACCGAAATGAGATTGGGATCACAAAATTAATTATGGGCCTGGATACGGAGCATGGCACCTTTGACAGCAAGTACTATAGCATAGACCAAGAATCTATTCTATCACAAGGAGAAGGTTCGCGGACTAAGTTAGGTCTATATGCAGAGGGAAAACATGCCTTTAACACAAGATTTGGCACAACGTTTGGAACCCGTATTGACATCATTAAAAATGAGGGTATTTTAAATCTTGACACAAAAAACAACATAAACGTTAGCCAAGTATTGCCTCGAATAGGGTTTCACTTTCAATATCTCAATTCTGATATTCTTGATGGACACCTTTTTACAAATTGGTCCAAGGCTTTTAAGGCGCCCACCTTAGATCAGCTATATGATACTCGTGAAATCAACTTCTTTGGTCAGGAATTCAATTATTCAAATGCAGGATTAGTACCGCAGACATCGACCAATCTTGATGTTGGTTTAAACCAGAAGATTTTTTCTTCCAGGTCTATTTTTTCTGGAGAATTAAGCTTAGCCCTATATATAATGAGTATAAGCAATGAAATTGATTTTGATATGGCCACTTTTAAATACGGCAATATTTTAAAGAGTCAGCATAAAGGCATTGAAGGCTTGCTGGGCATATATAAATCGAGTCGTATAAGGCTAAATAGTACAATTGATATTGGAGAGGTCACATTTGACAGTGGTGACCACAAAGGAAATATGCTAAAAAATATTCCGAAAATAACCTATACGAACAGGCTATTTCTGAAAATAGGTACGTTAACAAATTTAGTATTAACGCAAAAATTCTTTGGAAAGGTTTATCTTGATGATGCCAATACGGTTTCTTTGCCATCCAATACTATTCTTAATTGTAAACTGCAATTCATTATCAATAAGCTTAGTATTGATTTTTCTTTATTTAACTTGGCAGATAAACAATATCACAGTAGCGGCTATTTGCTGTTTGATCCAATGATTCAAGAAAATGTTCAGTTCTATTTCCCTGCACAAAGAAGGTATTTTCACTTCAATTTCAATTACAAATTAAGTTCCCTAAATAAATAATATTTTTTGGACTTTTTTTTCAACCGCCCTCGAGCGTTAAATCCGATCATGTTAATTTTGATGTTCATCGGGGGGAAACCTGTTATTGTAGCCCTTTTTTTAGATGCTAATCTTCAGAAAATTATATAATGAAACATGTAAGGATATTTACAGTGTGTAAAACAATGAACAATAAAAGGGGTTTATCATTTAAGTGTATATACATAGATCTTCCCTCGTGAAATGAATATATTATTAATATTTCACATAATTTTCTTGCATTTATAAACTTCAGTAAAGTAGATTTATTTTTAGGAGCAACAACTGCTTGTTCAACTGATTACAAATCTTTAGTTTAGCTATGGAAATGCAATTATTTCAAAAGGAGGTTCGTTAATGAAGGTACGGCTTAATGCTTATCGTTTGTTTTTAACAACAACTTTTTTCCTGGTTACTAGTATTGTAACTGCTGGTACTACTGGAAAAATATCAGGAACTGTAACAGATGCGTCAACTGGGGAAGGCCTTGCTGGTGCAAACGTAATGGTTGCCGGTTCGGTTCTTGGTGCCAGTACAGATGAAACTGGCTATTATTTTATCATTAATATTAACCCAGGAACCTATGAAGTTTCTGCCACGTATATGGGATACGAAACAAATACTGTATCGAACGTGCGTGTTTCCGTTGATCAGACCACTGATTTGGGTTTCCAATTAGCTAGCTCTGTTATTGAAGGATCTGAGGTTAATGTGACAGCAGAACGTGCAATTATCGAACAGGATGTAACCGGCAGCAAATCGGTTCTAACTTCTGAATTTTTAGAAAATACTGCTGTTATTGATCTAGAAGATGCGCTATCTCAACAGACAGGATTTGCAGACATGGGAGAGACCCAGTATATAAGAGGTGGTGTAGCAAATGAGGTTTCCTACATGGTAGACGGTGTTTCTATGGTGAGTGGCATACTGGGAGACAGTTGGTCGCGTTTAAATACTACTTCTATGGAAGAAGTTGAAGTTTTAACTGGTGGTTATAACGCAGAATATGGTAATGCAATGTCAGGTGTTGTTAACATTGTTTCCAAAGAAGCATCAGCTGGATCTGGAGTTCATGGTAATCTCAGAGTTCGACATCGCCCAGCGGGTATATATCACTGGGGCGACCATATGTATAGTGAAGATTTGTGGTATCGTACTAACTTTCCACTTTCTCATTGGGAATCAGAACTTGAAGATGAAACAAAAGCAACAGGTTTTGCTACGTACATGGGACATTGGTACCCTGATCAATGGGATGGCACGACTGTTCCAAGTGCACAACAATTATTAGATACATATAATTCGCAGGTAACGCCAGATCCTGTATTGGGTGATTATGATAAACGTGCCGAAAATGAAATTGAAGCTACTGTTTATGGCTCGCCTTCTTCTAAATTAAATTATCTATTATCGTTTCGTACAAAGCAAGGCGTGAATATCTTTCCACAGGGTGGAGAGTATAACCCAGAGCGGAATATTCAATTAAAGTTTAATTATTATCTAACGGACAACCAGAAGTTAACCCTTGATGTAATGAATGGCGGTTATACTTCATATACATATACTGAAAGTAATTGGAATAATAGAGAGAGCTCAAAGGAAGCGGCGTGGCAGCCTAATGCTGATGTGCGCACTCCTTATGATGGTAAAGCTTTGGCTCCTTGGGGTGGCTACTGGCATAAAGGACCACAGACCAAGGACATTTCAATGTGGTCATTAAAATATCAAAATACAGTCAGTCCGTCTACTTTCTACACAATCCACGTTTCTAGCCTAAGTGATGATATGAAGGAAGAACAGGATTATGATAGATTCACAACAACAACTGAACAGATGCCATGGGGTGGTAGTCAGTTTGATTTGGCTGGAATTTTTCGCGTTGAAGCGCGCCAAATTCAAGTAAATAATTATACAGAAAGCGCTGCTCTAACTGCGAAATTTGATATGACTAGTCAAGTTTCAAAAACACATCAAATAAAAGGTGGTTTTGAGTTCATTTCCAGCACGTTAGATTATCAACATTATTACATGGAATTCGCTGCTGGTGACGTGTGGCATTTGGATAATGTTTATGATGCTAAGCCAACTGAAATATCGGCCTATTTGCAGGACAAGATGGAATTTGCAGGTATGATTGTTAATGTTGGTGTCCGATTTGATGGATTTAATGCTAATCATAATTATTCAGAAAATATCTTTGATCCAGTAGGTTTCCAAACCTGGAATGGTGGAGATGGGATGAACCCGTCTAACACAGAACCTATTTGGCAGTCGTACTTGGCAAAAAGGGACTGGTTTGCTGTTCTTGATGGTGTGACTCCAGCCGATTACCAATCTGTTTTTGATGGTGTTCGTAATAATGGTCAAACAGTTGCATCTGAAATGAAAACCGCTATTTCCCCAAGGCTAGGACTATCATTTCCAATTACGGAAAAATCAAAATTACGGTTCAATTATGGCCATTTTTATCAAAGACCAAACTGGTCAAAAATCTTAGGTTTTCCAACAAGTTGGTATGACAGTGATCCATTTGGTTCAGTACGCATGGACCAGTGGCAGGGTTGGTATGGTCAGCCGGGGGTAACCTATGAGAGAACAATTCAGTATGAAATCGGTTATGATATCAACTTTTCCGATGTTTGGCGTTTAGCAAGTGCTTTTTACTATAAGGATGGAACGAGACTTAATAGGTGGAATCATACCAGTACTTATAATAGAGCGGGTGGAAGTGTGAATGCTAGCGGTTGGGGCACAGCAAGCTTCAGGGATAATTATAGCAGATCCAGGAATATTGCTGGTGATGGACATGATAACATATTCTACACCAACAATGGTTACAAAGACACTCGTGGAATAGAAGTATCTTTAGATAAGTTATATGCAAATAACTGGTCAGCAACTGTGAACTATAATTACTCATTAAGTTCCGGTGGCCTTGCTGGTTATGCTTGGTATTATGAAGATGCTTCTCGCGCCAACACTCCGCACACGTATGATGAAATAAAAGCAGTGTGGTTGAGTAATTCTATTTTTAAAACTTCTTTGAATTATACCACGCCGAAATCGTTGGGGTCTATTCATTTTGGTTTATTTAATGAATATTATTCAGGGGCTGAATACACATATTACGCTGATGATTTTACTGGTTTAAGGACCCCGAATAACAAGCGTTGGTTTCCCCATAAGAGAACTGACTTGAAGGTTTCAAAGAGTTTTCAGTTTGGCACATTTACGCCATCCCTCGCAGTTGAGATAATTAATCTTTTGGATAATTACGATCTAATTATTCCAGGCGGTGATGATCTTAAAGCTTGGGAAGAAGATGGTGAGATACCTAAGATAGGTAGATCTGGAGAAGATAATGTATGGGGGTTTCGTAATTCAATCAGCAATCCAAGACGGATGATTTATCTGTCATTAAACGTTGATTTCTAAGAGAAAACAATCCGAAAAACAAGGAGCGTCAAATGATATCTAGAAATAATCTTCTAACAATTGGAATTGCCATTGTTATGATCGCAGTTTCACCTGAACTTTATGGACAGGGATGGAATTTCCAGAATACTAAACGAGCTAAATTGTGGACTCGTATATGGAATTCTGCTGGCATTGGTCTACCTACGTCAAGCGGTCAAGATCTGTTTAAGTATGATTATCCTGGGCATGAGCTTACATCAGATTTAAATGATCACACTGGAGTCGCTATGTGGGCTGGTTGGATGACTTGGGCAGAAGTAGATGGTGTAGGCACGCCTTTCCGCCTATGTATGGCCTATGATCCGAACCCTGCATATATTTCCCCGATAGCCGATGCTACTTT
>ENA-UPTF01002617-UPTF01002617.1-marine-metagenome-genome-assembly--contig:-NODE-2617-length-10291-cov-11.870178_pt1 | contig 10291 bp, 12 predicted proteins | sample MGYA00238166_ERZ767019 | MGnify/ENA primary metagenome ERZ767019 (study PRJEB28930, sample SAMN06266391) | marine metagenome | isolation source: Sea water from 250 m depth | place: Atlantic Ocean... | reverse complement strand
ATTGCAGCTGTAAATGGTTTTGCACTTGGTGGTGGATGTGAAGTTGCTATGTCATGTGATATAAGAATTGCATCTGATAATGCAAAGTTTGGTCAACCTGAAGTAACTATTGGAATTCCTCCTGGTTGGGGTGGAACACAAAGACTAATGCGAATAGTTGGTATTGCAAAAGCAAAAGAACTTGTCTATACTGGTAAGATGATCAAAGCAGCAGAGGCAAAAGAAATTGGTTTAGCAAATCATGTGGTTTCACAAGAATCATTGATGGAAGAAGCAATGACTATGGCAAAAACAATTGCTGCAAATGCAACACTTGCAGTTCATATGTCAAAAACTGCAATTAACACGGGAAGAAATGCAGATCTAGATACTGGATTAGGCGTTGAACTTCTCGCATGGAGAAATTGTTTCTCAGATCCTGAACGTGAAAAACGTATGACTGATTTTGTAAACAAATCCAAAAAGTAGTTTCTTTTTCATTTTCTTTTTATTTTTATGCGTTACTAGTGTGGAATGTATGAAAAGGTTCTTATAATTTGAATTATGAATTTGTGTATGGCAACTGAACAATCACAAAAGTTGATTACAATCACTTCAAAGGCTGCAGAAAAAATCCATGAATTTATGGGTGAAGAGGCAGAAAAACCACAGTATCTTAGAATATATGTTCAAGGTGGTGGATGCTCTGGTCTTTCATACGGTATGGGTTTTGAGAAAGAGCCAGAAGAGGATGATTTAACCATTGAAGAAAATGGTGTCAAAGTACTTGTTGACAGTATGAGCCAAGATCATCTAAAAGGTGCAAATGTTGATTACATTGAGAGCCTTATGGGTTCTGGATTTAAAATAAACAATCCAAATGTAACCAAATCTTGTTCATGTGGTTCTTCATTCAGTACTGAATAATCCATTTTTTCAAATTTTTTATTATTTTATTTTTAGGCGCATATCCCAGCTAAGCGTTTATAAATCTCAAGTCAAAATTCAGATTATGTATAAAAAGGAGATGAAAAATTATTGCCATACAGTGGCATTGTCAAGTATCACGTTAAACTATCCTATCAAGTTGATGGTCTTGTCGAACGAGCAGATATAATCGGCGCAATTTTCGGACAAACTGAGGGTCTTCTAGGCCCTGAGATGAATCTGAATGAGTTGCAAAGAGTATCTAAGGTTGGTCGTATAGAAGTTAATTCTAGTTCAGACGCAAATTCAACAAAGGGAGATGCATTACTTCCTATGAGTACTGACATTGATACATGTGCATTAATTGCTGCAGCAATTGAAAGTATTGATAAAGTAGGTCCATTTGATTGCAGTTTTCATTTAGATGCAATTGATGATGTCAGAGCATCAAAAAAAGAGGATATAGTTAAACGAGCAAAAGAAATCAAGCAAAAATGGTCTACAAATTCTGTTAGTGAAGGTGATGAGATGCTAAAGACTGTTCATGAAAACAATTCTGATAAAATTACTACATATGGAAAATCTAAATTACATTGTAGTACAGGTGTTTTTGATTCACCTTGGATAATTCTTGTTGAGGGCAGAGCTGATATAATTAATCTGTTACGAGCAGGTTATGATAATGCAATTGGCATAGAAGGCGCAAGAATTGATGAATCAATAAAAGACTTGTGTAAAGAAAAGGAAACAATTGTTGCATTTTTAGATGGAGATAGAGCAGGTGGTTTCATATTAAAAGAATTGAAATCTGTGGTTGATATTGACTATGAACTTAGAGCTGATGAAGGTATTGAAGTAGAGGAACTAACTCCAAAAAGAGTAGATGAGTTACTAAGTCCTATTGTAAAAGAAATTCAAAATGCATCTAAAGCTCCTGAACTGAAAAATGAAGATGATGGTCCACTTTCTGACATTGCTAAGAAAATATTTCCAGAAATTAATGAATCACTTGAAGCAGTTGCTTTGGGTTCAGAAGAAAAAGAAATTTTTAAAGTTGCAATTAGTGAACTGGTGGGTAAACTATCTGGACAGTCAGAAATTGAATACCTCATCCTTGACGGAATCATTACACAAAGATTACTTGATGCAGCAAAAAAAGCAGAAATTAAGTATGTTATTGGTCACCGTGTAGCAAAACTAACAAACGATGATGGAATAACATTAAAAACATTTACAGAGCTTGGTATTGCATAATTTTAATGGCAGATTTAAAAACTCAACACCTTCTTACTTTAGCACACTTACTTTCCAAAGGTGGAAAGTATAATTTTGTTACAATTACAACTTCATCTCTAGGAAAAAGTATTGGCAGATCACAGCAAGCTGCATCCCTTCATCTAAAAGAATTAGAGGATGGAGGATTTATTGAGAGAATATTAACTGGAAGAAAATTATCTGTAAGAATTACACAAAAGGGGTTTTCTGAGTTGTCTACTCTTTCTAGATTATTAGTAAATAGTATTGATAGTTCTTCATCATATGTAGAGATAAAGGGAAAAGTAGTTGCTGGTATGGGTGAAGGCGCCTATTACATGTCACTTAAGGGATATACAAAACAGTTCAAGTCTAAATTAGGTTATGTCCCATTTCCTGGAACACTTAATGTAAAATTAGATGATAAAAAATACATTAATTCGGTTCGTCAGTTTTTAGAATTACAAGGTGTAAAAATCACTTCATTTTCAGATGGAAAGAGGACATATGGTTGGGTAAAGTGTTTTCGAGGAAAAATAAATAATAAACTTGATTGTGAATTGATTATACTTGAAAGAACACATCACGATGAATCTATAATTGAATTCATATCAGAAAAAAACATTCGAAAACATCTCAAACTAAAAAATAACTCATCTGTGAAAGTTAAATTTCTAATTAATGAAAAAATAATTTAAAGATCGTGAATATCCTTGCCATATTCTTTCTGAATTGATGAACTTGAGGTTTCAGGTCTTGGAGATTCTAATCTAGCCACTGTCACATCTAAATTAATTTTTTTACATCCATCTGTAATGTATTTTTCTTGATGTGTCTGATCATATCCTAGTGCAATGATTTGTGGTTTTACCAGATCAACAGTTTTGAAAATGTCTTCCTCATCTCCTATAATGCACAAATCTACCATAGTTAATGATGAAACTAGTTCTTGTCTTAATTGCGCGTTATGTAACGGCGTACGTTTTTTCATTTTTATCGCTGTTTTGTCAGTTGCTACTACCACTACCAAGACATCCCCTAATTTTTTGGCGGCATTTAATGTATTGATATGTCCAGGATGAATTATATCGAAAACTCCACCGGCTAGAACAATTTTTGATGATGAATTTTGTAACTCTGAAAGTATTTTCATATATTTTTCAGTCATGTAATCTCACTATTATTGTCTAATTTCAACTCATCGATATCACATTTTTGGGTCAAAGCCTTTTGCAATACGTAATGCATCAACTAAACCATCAGCATAACCTATACTCAGTACTGCATATTCTTTTTTTCCTTCTTTTAGAAAATTCTCAGCATCGTCAATGTACAATTTTGCATTTATTAGAACATCTTCATACTCTTTGATATTTTCATAGTGAGGTTTGATTTCCTCTAATGCTTCACGAACCATTGGAACGTATTTTTCAATCATTTGTTCAGAAATACTCTTAACATTTGCAGAGTTATCAAGTGGTGTATCTAGACATTCTGTGACTACTTTTACTGCATCTAATTCGGTAAAATGCAAACTCCCAGGTATGATTATACTGTGTGGTGGAGCACCAAATTCCTTTTTAATTAAATTTGATATTTTTCCAGATATGATTGCCTGATCATCCCTTCCAATTCTTGATGCAACAATTAGAAATGTATCTGACGATATAATTTTTCTATTTTGAATTTTCTCTATATCCAACAACAATGACAATGCATCCTGAGGTGCTAAGAAAAATGATTTGTCCTCATTATACTCTAGTAAAATTACTGAATGTGCATTGCTTAACAAGTTATTAAAAATTGTATTGTATGGTGTAATCATTGATTTTGCATCATTCATAATGGTCAATATTTTTCCAACTTTGTAATAATGCAATCCTACTTCACCGATTAGTGACGAAACAATTGAAGATGAATGAATTGTTTTTGTTTCTATGTTGTCTTTTATCGCACGTGTTTTTAATTCAAGATGTGTTGTTGCAATGTATGGGTCTCCATACGAAATTAACACAGTTTTGACTTTCTTTGCATTCTCCAGAATCTCATTACCATCTTCTACTAACCAACGCTTTGCAATTTTAAACTCCCCATTTGAAATATTCTCTAACTGCTCTTTTTCATTTTCTGAAATTGGACTGGTAAATGATTCCAAATAAACAATGTCTGCATTTTTTATTACAGACAGAGTATTATCTGATAATTCTGAAATTCCCGATATACCTAATCCAATAAAGTATAGCATTATTTCGTTCTGTCATGTAGTCTTTTTAAGTGGTATAGTGATTTTTTTAGAATTTCTATTCCTTTAACAAATTCATCAATTGAAACTTTTTCGTCAACTGTATGTGCTTCATGAGGATCCCCTGGGCCATATGTAATTACAGGGATATTTAGCTGACTTCCTATCACATTCATATCACCTGTACCAGTTTTTCTGATAAGCATTGGTCTTTTCTTTTCAATATCTAATACTGACAATGTGATGGCTCTTACTAATGGAGAATTATGTGCAGCCTCAAAAGGTTCTGTTTCATCTATCACCGAATACAACACTTCAATATCTCTATTTTTTGATATTTCATTGATGATATTAGTAATCTTCTCTTCAACATAATTGCAATTCATATCAACTGGAATTCTAATATCAACAGTTGCAACACATTCTATAGGAGTCACATTATGACTGGTACCGCCACGAATTTCTGTTAATGTTGCAGTAAGCATCATACCTTTACTTTTATCTTCTTGTCCTAACTCTAAACTATTTTTTAATTCTGTAACTACTGATGATGTTTCTTCTATTGCATTTTTTGCTAACCATGGGGCACTTGCATGTGTACTATCCTTCACATTAACCTTAAGGTTAATTGCCAAACGGCCTTTGTAGGCAATTGTGACTTTTTGAATACTACTTGGCTCTCCAAAAATTGCGTAATCTATATCAGGTTTGTTTTTCACCAAATTTTTTATTCCTGTAGCATTACCTTCTTCATCAACTGCTCCAACGAATGTTACTGTTCCTTGACTTTCTTTGATACTTGCAGCTGCAAACAACATTGCAATTAGTGGTGCTTTAGCATCTGATGCTCCCCTACCATGTAGCATATCACCTTCTTTCCTAACTTTGATCTTTCCTGGAACTACATCCATATGACCACATAGCATGATTTTTGGCTCTCCTGAGCCTTTTGTAGCTATTAAATTTCCAACCTCATCTTGATGAATATCTCTAAATCCTAAATCATCACATCTGTCTGCTAGAAAGTCTGCTAAAGCTTTTTCGCTTAATGATGGAGTATAGATTCGTAATGCTTTTTCTAAAGTCTTTATTGCATACCTAGAAGTTTCTAAATGTCCATCCATTTTATTTTAGCCCCTTTACATACTCTAACATTAATTTTGGGATATCCACACCTGTAACTCTTACAACATTTCGAAATTCTGTAGTATTGTTTATTTCATGTACTACCATTCCTTTTTCTTTACTCTCCATTAGATCAATTCCTACAATGTCTCCATGCACTGCATCTTTTGCTTTAATGCATATATCCTCAAGTTCATTACTGATTTCACAGATTTCAGCTGAACCTCCTAAATGTGTATTTGTTTTCCAATTTCCATCTCCAGAATTCCTGTATATTCCTGCTGCAACATTATCTCCTATCACAATAACGCGGATATCTCGTGGAGGACGTTCCACAAACTCTTCTAGAAAGTGAACTTGATGTATTGGATACATTGCTTCCCGTCCATCAATTATGCCTTCTGCAGCATCCATATCATTAATTTTTGAGACCATTCTTCCCCAACTTCCTACAGTTGGTTTGATGATTTTTGGAAATCCATTTTTTTCTAATGCTTCAAGTGCAGAATCTTTTGAAAATGCAACTGTTGCATCTGGTGTAGCGACTCCTGCTTTTTGTAATAGCATATGTGTGAAAAGTTTGTTTCCTGCAAAGATTCCTGTATTAAGGCAATTAACAACTTTTGTACCTTGCCCCTCGATTGCTGCAGTAGAATGAAGATTCCTGTAATAGCTTACACAACGTTGTAGTACTGGACCATCAAAACTTTTCTTATCATTAAGATTAACAAACAGATTTTTACAATCTACCATCTCTAAATTAATATCATTTTTTTTAGCTGATTCAATAAGTAATTTTTCTTCGAGACGGATTGTATCATAAAGCGCTGTTATAGTGGTGGTCACTGCCCCCAGTCCTCTCCGACTGTTTGGGCGGGTTTCAACTCAAACCCCTCGGAGGCTTTCACTAATTCAAAACTTGCACCACAATCAGGGCATGTTACAATTTCACCTTCCACTGCATCTTCTGGAATAGCAATATTTGCATCACATTCTGGGCAATTTGTCATTTTAATCTCTACTTACTCCCTTTTTCGTCATTAATTATCTTTCTTTCAAGCCTATCTTCAAGTGGAATATCCAAAACATCACCCATTCTAAGATTTTTGAGCCCTGCTGCAACTTTCTTGGCAGTTTCATTATCTTGTTTAATTCCTAATAATGACATTAGATACCCTGCACCAGTTTTTCCTGCAAGTTCACCAAATACAATAGTACGATGATTACCTACAACTCTAGGTGGAATTGGTTCATACGCAGCAGGATTTTTTAGAATCGCAGCTAAATGTGTTCCTGCTTTGTGTTTGTATGCTGAAGTACCAACAATTGGTTTTGAATCATAAGGTTTGATAGTTGTATATTGTTCAATAAGCCTTGACAAATCTGCTAGCATGTCTAATCTAAAGTCATTTGGTGATTTGTATAGATATGTAAGTGCAACTGCAACTTCAGCTAATGATGGAATTCCAGTTCTTTCCCCAATACCATCTATTGTGGTATGAATTTGATCAACACCAGCTTCACAAGCTGAAAACGCATTTGCTAATGCAAATCCTATATCATTATGAACATGCACATCTAATGGTGTGTCAATGATTGATCGTACACTTTTTACAAAATTGTACATACCAACTGGTCGCATTATGCCAACCGTATCTGGTAGACTAATTCTATCAACACCAGCTTCTTGTATTGCTTTACATACTGTTAATAAAAATTCTGGATCAGCCCTACTTCCATCCTCTACAGTAAATCTAATTTTTAATCCATGTTTTTTTGCATAAGTAACAGTTTTTACTGCTCTTTCTAATGCTTCATCTTTTGTTATACGTAGTTTATCTTTTAGATGTACATCTGATATTCCTAAATATGCAGCCACCCATTTTGCATCACATGCCAATGAAATATCAATATCTTCTGTTAGTGCTCTACCATGAGAAACAATATCTGCTCGTAACCCTTGTTTGATGATTGTTTTTGTAGCTTCTTTATGATCAGGTGAAACTACAGGTGAAATTTCTATCTGATCTACTCCAAAGTAATCTAGCATCCAAGCAATTTGTATTCTCTGTTTATTGGTAAACGAAACACCAGGATGTTGTTCACCTTCCCTCAACGTAGAGTCAAGTACTCGGATCTTCTTTGGTGACTTGTCATATGCATTGTACACATTGGCATAGTGATTCGGATCTTTCATTACTATTATCGTTGCTAAAATACATTAATATAAACATAATCGTACTAATATCGCGAATTTAATTAAAAACAAATACTAAATTAGATTATTATTTTATCTTTAGTTTCGAATATCGATTATCTAATTGTTCGTAAAATAATTACTGTGTTAGTGTCAATTACACCTTGAATTTTTCGTAATTCATCAATACATATGTTAATCTCAGCAATATTTCCAGATCTAATTATTACACTTATGTCATATTGGCCAGTAATTTCGTAAACTGTTTTAACATCTTCTAACTTTGTTAACTTTGTTGAAACTTTTGATGTATCTGTTGCAGAATCAACTGAAATTAGTACAATTGCACTAGTGGTATTAGTTTCACCCATTTCCACAGTAAATTTTTCAATTACTCCACTATCAACTAAATTTTTGACTCTACGCCTAATTGCCGATTCTGAAAGTTTGAGCTTTTTTCCTATCTCTACAAATGACTCTCTTGCATCATCTCTAAGAAATCCAATAATTTTGTCATCGGTTTTATCTTTACGCATTTCTACGATTCTCCTCATTTGTTAATAATTCATCTAGAATATCTAATGATTTTGTTACATCCTCTTCTGAGATTACCAATGGTGGTAATAATCTTAGTATGTTTCGACCGGAATATAATAAGAGAAGATTTTTTTCAATTCCTTCCATTAAGATATTTTTAACTTCAAACTTAAGTTCAATTCCAATCATTAATCCCTTACCTCTAATTTCTCTGATTATAGTGTGTTTTTCTTTTAATCGTTCTAATCCTTCTCTGAATAATTTTCCCATCTTGTCGGCGTTATCAATTAAACCATCTTGTGTTAAAGCTTGAAGTGTTGCAGTTCCAGCAGCACATGATAATGGGTTTCCACCAAATGTTGAAGAGTGTTCACCCTTACTAATACAATCCAAGATGTCAGGTCTTACCATAGTTACTCCCATTGGCACACCACCTGCAATTCCCTTTGCAATACATAAAATATCTGGTGCCGTATCCCAGTGTTCTGATGCCCACATTCTTCCTGTTCTCCCTAATCCTGCTTGAATTTCGTCAAATATAAGAAGGATTCCGTTATCATCACATAACTTTCTTACATCTTGTAAGAACCCATCTGGAGCTACGTGTATTCCACTTTCTCCTTGAATTGGTTCTAATATGATAAAGGCAGTATCATCATCAATTGTTTCACGTAATGATTCAATATTACCAAAAGGTGAGAATGTGACCTTGTCCACTAGTGGTTGAAACGATTTTCTATATTTTGGATTAAACGTTAATGATAATGCACCCATTGATTTTCCATGATAAGAGCCGTTCATTGATACCATACCCTTCTTACCAGTAAATTTTCTAGCAAATTTCATTCCAGCCTCTATTGCCTCTGCACCACTATTATTCAGGTGGGCCTGAGTTAGTCCTTTAGGAGCAACCTTAAACAATGTTTCTAGGAATTCTTCTCTAGTTTTACTATAAAGGGAACTATGCACTGTAATAATTTTATCAATCTGTGATTTTATTGCACTTACAACTCGTTCATTTCTATGACCAACAAGTGCAACACCATAACCTCCCATACAATCAATGTATTCTTTATTGTTAACATCCCATACATGTGCACCTAATCCTTTTTCTATTGTTACTGGAAATCTTTGGTATAAGTTTCCTAGATACTTATCTTCACTCATTTTGTTATCACCGTACAATTATCATGTGCAATAGCAGAGGATATGGGGTTTTCCTTTTGACCATTTGCAATTAATGCTTCTGTTACGCCCATTTCTAATGCTTCAGTTGCGGCAAGAATTTTCTTTTCCATTCCAAATCCAATCTTTGGTAAGATCTCTTTTGCATCTGCTAGAGTGAGACTTTTAACTAATTTATCATCCATTAATAATCCGTCAACATTTGTTATGAATAATACTTTGTCAGTTTTTACATGGCCAGCAACATTTGCAGCTGCCCTATCCCCATCAACATTTAGAAAATCAAATTCCTCACTTATTGCAATAGGTGAAATAACAGGTGTGTAGCCTTTTTCTAAAATTGTAGAAATGAGATCTGCATTTACATTCGAAATTTTACCAGTGTATCCACCATCAATTACCTGTTTTCTTCCTTTTTCATTCATAATGATGAGTTTTTTCTTCCTGTTAGCCTGTATTACTTTGCCATCCATTCCAGAAAGACCTACAGCATTAATTCCATTCTTTTGTAACATTTGTACTATATTCTTGTTAATCCTTCCCGACATTACCATTGTGAATATTTCTGATGTTTCTTTGTCAGTGTATCTACTCTTTATTCCACTTGGTGATACTACAAACTTTGGCTCTTTTCCAAGTTGTTCAGTAACCTTAGTTACTTCTTTTCCACCACCATGAACAAGAATTACACCTTCTTGCTCTACTACTTTTTTGATGTCTGATATAGTAGTTGGATGAAGATTATCTACTACACTCCCACCAATTTTTATTGTTATCATCTATTATACAGGTGTTAATGGGGAATACATAATTCCTTCGAACTCGTCAAAGCCTGACATAACATT
>ENA-UPTF01002616-UPTF01002616.1-marine-metagenome-genome-assembly--contig:-NODE-2616-length-10292-cov-3.374841_pt1 | contig 10292 bp, 7 predicted proteins | sample MGYA00238166_ERZ767019 | MGnify/ENA primary metagenome ERZ767019 (study PRJEB28930, sample SAMN06266391) | marine metagenome | isolation source: Sea water from 250 m depth | place: Atlantic Ocean | study... | reverse complement strand
CTCCTTTCCACCGGATCCAGGGGGTTCGTCGGTCTCAGAGTAAAGCTTGACATAGCAGTCATCTGCTTTGGCTACGGGTAACCCGTATAGCACTGATGATCCATCGGTCGGCATCCAGAAAAACGAAAAATGTCGATAGGTCGCGAGAAGGTCCTCCCAGCGTTCACGTAATTCCTGTATCGGCATGATTTCTATATTCTCTTTCAGAATATAGGCGGGTGCCACGGACATTGTCACTTCGGTCACAATTCCCATGGTTCCGACGGCACATTGCAGCCCATGGAACGTATCCGGGTGTTCGGCTAGGCTGTACTGACGTAAATTTCCCTCGCCATCAATTAGCTGACAGGCCACCATCTCTCCAGAAAAGCTTCTGAAGGCCAATCCAGATCCGTGAGTGGCGGTCGAGATCGCTCCGATCAGAGTCTGGGTATCGATATCACCCTGGTTTTTCAGTGCCAGTCCTGCGTCTAGCAGGGGAGCCCCGAGGTCCGCGATAGGTGTTTGCGCTTTTGCGGTTACCGTCTTTGCAGCGGGATCAATGTTCACGATACCACGCAATGACTTGGTATCTAGAATAACACCGTCGGTCGAGACTATTGGCGCGAAAGAATGGCCTGTGCCATAAGTACGTATCACTTGCTCAGGCGCCCGTGCCCGCACGATGGCTTCAGATATCTACTCCTCATCTGTTGCGGTCTCAATCTTGGCAGGCTCGCAGGTTTGATTGCCGACCCAGTGAACCCATTGAGATTTATTGCTTATGACATCCTCCTGAAATATTGTATAAATGCCAAGTTAAGGAATAGTTGCTTCTATCCCTCAAGGGAGACTCCTCATCTTGTCTTGTGGTGATAGGTTGACTGTCACCAGAGGGAAGCAGAACGGGTTATCAGGATAATCCCAACGCCTCTTTTCTTGTTTTGCTCCAGGACTGAATAATTCGGTCAGCAATAATGGCGATCAACGCCATGCCTAATCCGGCCACGATCCCTTTTCCTGCATCGGCAGCGCTTAGCGCAATGTAAACAGATTGCCCCAGTCCTCTGCTGCCGACCAGTGCCGTAATGACGAGCATAGCAAGGGCAAACATCACGGTCTGATTCAGACCCAGCATGATCTCCGGTATAGCAAGCGGCATTTTGACTTCCCAGAGCAGTTGCCTGCGTGTACAACCCATCGCCTGCGCAGCTTCTACGACCTCTGTCGGCACATTACGCAGCCCATGTTCGGTGTAGCGTATGACAGGAACGATGGCGTAGGCGACGATCGCCAGGAAAGAGGTAAATTCGCCGATCTGAAAGAACATCAGGAACGGAATCAGGATCACAAACAGCGGCATGGTCTGAAGCGTGTCATTGATCGGCCGGATAAAGTTGGAAACACGGTTGTTCTGACTGGCCCAGATTCCCGTGGCACCGCCCACCAGCAGACAAGCCACGACTGCGGCCAGACACATATAGACGGATGTCATTGCCTCTTCCCATACCCCGGCAAACAGCATGAATAACCACCCGAAGAGTGACAACAGCGCTGTTCTCCTTCCGCCGACCTGATAGGCGAGCAGGGTTACCACCAGGATTACCGAAAGCCACGGTACCGAAGTAATGCCAAAGTACAAAAGCCCGCCGCCGACGACCACAGCGACTGCGGGTTTCCAGCCTGTCCTGACAAACAGCCAGATCGCGAAAAGGGCGATTGCGAAAGCATAGACACCGATCATCCACGGCGTTAGGGAAAATCCCCAGGAGAACGGTGAAATAGCTTTTGTGAGTCCTACCTTGATGGGAAGAAGATAGTAAAAAAGTAAGGATTTTTTGATCGCGTCTGTGACAGCCGCATAGTTGGCAGTAACGTATCTCAGTGCATCGTTGATCGGGTCCGCCGGATAGAAGACAAGTGCGTCAGGGTAGATCCTGATGAGTGGTACGAAAAACGATAGCACGACGAATCCGATCACCAGGCCAAAGGCGATTAGCCAGGGTTTCCATCGCTCGGAGGCGCTCAGGTGGCGTCGCTCCACTGCCCGGGTCCGATCGGTAAAGCCCCAGCTGATCCGATCCAGCACCATGGCGATCAGAGCGATCACAATACCAGCCAGCAGGCTTTGGCCAAACTGAGCCTTGCGCATAGTACTCAGGACTTCCCAGCCGATATCGGCCGAACTGCCAATGATCGCGGCAATGATCACCATACTTAGCGCGGCCATGGTGGTCTGGTTAACGCCAATCATGATATTGGGAAGGGCGCTGGGTACCCGGACCCACCAGAATTGTTGCCGTCGGGTAGAGCCAGAAATGAGTCCGGCTTCCAGGACTTCTGGAGGCACCTTTTGTAAACCCAGGATCATGTTGCGGGCCATGGGTGGGCATGCATAGATAGCGCTAGCGACAACACCAACGACCGGGCCAAAACCGAACAACAGCAATATCGGAATCAGGTAGGCAAACGTGGGAACGGTCTGCATAAGGTCCAGAGTTGGCTGAATGATCGCGTTAATTCGACGCGATTTGTAGGCGGCAACCGCCATCCCAAATCCGATGCCTATAGCCAGAGGGATGGAAACCAGGACCATGCCGAGGGTATTCATGCTCGGCAACCAGTAGCCCGTGATGACCATATAAAACATTGCAAACGCAGTGAAAACCGCAAGCCGCCAACTAGAGGCGATGTAAGCAATCACACAAAACAGCGTGGTCGTAGCCGGCCAGGGCAGCCATTGAAGCAGTGCCTGGGCACCGTCCATGGGCCAGGCCAGAACCCAGTTAATGGATCGGAAAAGCCACTTGAAACTTGCGATAAACCAGCCCATAAACAGGTTGATCCATTGGTCTATAGGAATGGTCAGTTCTTTAGGAAACTTGGCCAGCCAGCCGATCTGGCCAGTCAGCGCGATAGCGGCAGTGGTAATGGCGATTACCGCAATCCAGGGGAGCATACCCTGGTAATCGCGCCTCACTACGCTCGATCTCACTCCGATAAGTCCTGAGATGCGGCAAGGGCATGGACCACCGACTGTGTTGTTACTACACCCGAACCGGTTCCATTCCCTTCAACCACAATGCCCTCCGGGTGTTCACGAAAGAGGGGCATAATGTCCTCCAGCGTGGATTCCGCATTAACCTTGCATGCCAGGCCATCGGTGGGCAACTCGGGGTCGGCAATCTCACCTGCTGTGATTACCCGGACCCGTGGTACGTCCTTGGTGAACTCTGCAACATAATCATTTTCCGGATGCAGCACGAGCTGGGCCGGAGTCCCGATCTGCACGACTTCACCGTCTTTCATGATAGCGATCCGGTCGGCTAACCTTAGTGCCTCAAGAAAGTCGTGCGTGATAAACACGATTGTCTTGTGCAGCAGTCTCTGCAAGCGCAGAAACTCGTCCTGCATCTGCCGCCTGATGAGGGGGTCGAGAGCGCTGAAGGGCTCGTCCAGAAACCAGAGTTCTGGCTCAACTATCAGGCTTCGGGCGATGCCCACACGCTGCTGCTGCCCGCCTGAAAGTTCTCTCGGAAAGCTATCCTCGCGTCCGTCGAGGCCCACGAGATTAATCACTTCCTGTGCCTTCTCCTCACGCCTGGCAGGTTCGATCCCCTGGACTTTCAGGGGAAAGCAGATGTTTTCGAGCACGGTGAGATGGGGCAGCAGTCCAAAGTTCTGGAACACCATTCCCATCTTGTGACGACGCATATTGATCAGCTCAGCTTCGTCCACTTTTAGCAGGTCTTTGCCATCCAACAGGATCTCACCGGCAGTCGGCTCTACCAGACGGGAAAGGCATCGGACCATCGTCGATTTGCCGGAACCGGACAATCCCATGATGATAAAAATCTCGCCGGCATAGACTTCAAAGCTCGCATTACAGGCAGCACCGATATGCCCGGACTCAGCTATTGCTTTAAACGTGGCCTGTTTGTCGGCAACCTTTCCGTTTTTATCATCAAAGAATTGGTCTGGGTCCTTGCCGTAGACCTTCCAGACATTACGGCAGGAGATCTTGACTTTATCCTCGGGTGAATTCATGAATCTGCTGTCGGCTGAAAAAAAAACGGCGATAAGAATCGCCGTTTTTAAGTTGATTGCGTTAGTCTGAATTACTGGGTCGCAGCATCTACCCAGGGTTTCCATTTTGCCTCGTTTGCATCTACCCAGGCAGAAACGACATCTTCCAGCTTGTTACCTTCCTGGTCGATGGCATTCATCATCGGAATCTGATCATCGTTGGTCAAGGTATAGGCCGACAGAAGCGCGTGCGCTGCTGGCCACTTGTCCTTAAGACCGGTCCAGGCCATTTTTTTGATATAGCCCCGTGCCCAGTCACAGTCCCAGGTCGCATTGGGGTTTACACCAACTGCGGGATCATCATGACAACCATCTTCGTAAGGTGGGAGGTCGACATTGGTCAGGTCCACCACGGCAAACAGCCAATGGGGTTCCCAGAACATGATCACCAACGGCTCGTTACGGGCTTCAGCACCCTTGATCTCTGCGATTAGGGCGCCTTCACTGCCGGCAGGTACGGACGTGTAATCCAGTTCCCAGGCTGCAATACGATCGACATTGCTGGTACCCCAGTCTGCCGGATAATCTACGAATCGGCCTTTGGGAAATGTTTCGGCATTGGCAAAAACCTCGGCACAGTTGTACAGAGCCTTGTAGTCGGGTAAACCCGGGCACTTTTCCAGAGCTGCGTTATTGATAAACCAGCTTTCGACGGGAACCAGCCCGAGGTCGCCAATTTCCTCAACGTTGCCAGACGCCAGAGCCTTGTCGTAGTGCTCTCCAATATTGGAACTCCATATCTCGAGTGTGGCAGAGACGGTGTTGTCCTCAAGCGCCTGCATCTGGGGGTAGTAACCGGCAGTGACATACTCCACGCTGTATCCCATGCGTTTCAGGATTTCGCCGGCCACATGGGTCGAGATGTGTTGCCCCGTCCATTCGTTCATCGCGAGCTTGATTGCCTCGCCTGTAGCGCCCATCCCAGCGGCTGAAACCTGTCCTGTCCAGATCAAGGCGGCTATCAGCGCGATGTGTTTAAACAATTTCATCCTATCCTCCCTTGTTTATTAGCTGAATTATTTTGTCAACGAAATTACGATTAACGTTCGCACCCCAAGCGTGAAAAAATAACTTTCGGGAGCAGTGTAGCAAGGTTTGCTTCAGCATTCAGTAAATCTCCCAAAAACAGTAAATCTATTGAAAACGCTCAAGAATTCTCGAAGACTTTGGGCCGAATCCGCTTGGGCCCCGCTGAAATTTCCCACCAGTTCACAACAAGACTGTTTGACGGTGTGAGGGTTTGAAAATCAAGTTATCTCAACGAATCGTTTAGATAATCTGCCTGTTCTAAGTCGCGAAGCTGAGGTATACCTACTTAACGCCCGTAAACAATCCCCACCGATGATCGCCAGAGCGGGCGTAATCGAGTTTGTTGCGCCAGCTTTCAGTTAACTCGTCTCGACAGGATTTATCCAACTCTAGGGAATCTATTGTCAGTAGTTCCATCTCAAGAAATGTTATGAACTGAGCGGTCATGTCAAGGGCGCGGACCTTTTCAAATCCGACTGAAGACAAATAATCTCCGTATGTTGAAATCGTACACAAATGATATCTGCGGTTGTCTACATAACGGGAAAAATCCGGTCGCAAGGGCGACTCACCGCAGCAGTAGTCCGTGAACAACAATTTACCGGAGGGTTTCAACGCTTCATGCAGTACAGAAAATAGACGTGTTTTGTCATGGATATGCAGAAAAACCTCTCTGCTGTAGATCGCATCGTAATATTCCTTAAGGTTCAATGTCAGGCAATCCTGATGATTAAGAGTGACATAATCTTCCAGTCCGCATGCCAAGAGTCGTTCTCGTGCTAATGTCAGCATATTGCTTGAAAGATCTATACCGTCGGCGAGCAGGTTGAACTTTTGGGCCATGAGAAAAGCGCTGCCGCCAAGACCGCAGCCCACATCGAGCACACGGGAGATAGAGGGGAGGGCAAGCTGCTCGATTAGTTTTTTTGCAAAATTTAGTCCACCCGGACTAACAAAGTTCGGCCCGAACACTAATTCATACTGCAATATCGAGGCGCGGGAATATTGGCTTGAGTCGAGGAACCCCCGGGTAGCACTCTTAGCATCACTCATTGGGTCCCCGCTGGACCGCAGAGAGGTGTTTTGGGAACTCTGAACTGCTCATCAACGTGCGACAACGATTGAGTCTATCCACAGCGTAAGTCCAAAAGTCATCCGCTGGGTTGTTATTTGCGTGTTGAACGATTCCCCAAAGAGTCCATAGGAGGTCACACATAGCCTTATACATTACCATTCGGCCTACATCGAAAGGTGTGGGCTCGTGACCAAAATAGGCAGTCATGAAAATGTTTTCTTGCTCTTCCGAGAAATCTCCCTCAACAGATAAATCTCCCAAATCCCACATCGGGTCATTATTGCCAGCGTATTCAAAATCAATAATAAATACCTTCTTACCGTTGTCAACGCAGTTCTCGACCATGGGGTCACAGTGGCAGGGACGGTTCGGCAAGGGGTGTGAGGTCAGCGCGGTGCGTAATTTCTCAGCATCTTTTTGTACCTCCGCATAACCAGAAGGCAACTCAGCTCCTAGATCATTAAGGACCGATAGATATTGGTCGATTTGTTGAAAGAGTTCAAATTGACCACTGAATTCTTGACCGCAGTCATGCAATTGGCGGAACGCATGCCCTGTTCTGTTCAAAACAGCCTCGTCTTTAAACGCTGCAATATCTAGAGTGGTCCCGTTATCAATGTAACGACTGACCATAGTGCCCCTGTCTACGTCAAAGTGAATAATCTGAGCATTAACGCCGGCGTTGGAGGCGATCAACGCGTTATGGTGCTCCGCTTTTCGGTCAATATAGTCGCTGGTACCTTCGCCGGCGAGACGTAGCACAAACACGCCAAGAGTACAGTCAATCTTATAGTTCCGGTTGGTAAGCCCACCTAGGCGCTCAATTTTGATCGAGCTAAGATCGAGTTTTTCGAAAAAACTAATCGAAGTTAGCTCTTGGAATATCGCTGGTTCCACCGCCTTACTCATTATTGCTGGTCTCTTATCGTAATCGTTATGAAGTGGTGGGCCATAAAGTCTTGAGTAACTTGAGTAAGATGTTGCGAAACATCCATATGATTAAAGAATGGTTGCGTCAAGTTGTAGCGAACTCGCTGCTAAGGATAGCGTAAACATGCCCATTCATGAATGCGAGAAGCGAGCCAGATTCCCCCCTCAGTTAAATCTGCAGTGGTACACGGTGTCATTAAATTCAGGCCGAGCTTACCGATGTTCCCGTAGTGCACGTACTACCCGAGATTGAAAGTCGTGGACAGCATGCTCACTAACGTAGGTGTGTTCTCTATCAACAATCAGCCGACCTTGCTTATAGCCCTTGCTATGTAATCCACGTTGGACGTTTTCGCAGATAGGGATATCTTCTTCGCGCACGATATTTACAAAATCGATGACCTCTCGTTCTTCATTTGTTGGTGTTTGACTCGTGAAGTACCACTCCGTTTCTTGAATGACGGTCTCAGGGCCTCCTGGAACATGGTTGAATGTAGTTAGATTTCCCCCTGGGTAAACCTCAAAAACCATGCTGGGCCACAATAGCCAACTGCCAAACTCACCCAAATTTTCTCTGCCATCTTTTTTGATTGTGTATCCTTGTCGGTCTCCGACATCGGTTGTTATATGACGGTGATAACCCGTGTTTATTTTTATCTTGTAATGTGCGATGTCAAGAGCGCTGTTCACCAGAGATGGGTGACGGTTAGGGCAGTGGTAGCATTCTGAATAATTTTCAATCGAATTTTTCCAGTTCGCTTTTAGTGTGAAATTCTGAACGTGCGCGCGGACAAGGTTAGCAGCATTCGGTGCAAGTGCCAGAATTTCTTCCGCGAGTCCTGGGTAAATTTTCGCCATCGGGCTAGCGTGAGGATCAAGGTTAACGAACACGAACCCACATAGTGTGTCCACCAGAACTGATTGAAGCCGGATCTCATCTCTTGGGAATGCTTGCACTTGATCACTGCCACGGGCAAATTTCAACTCCCCTGAAAGACTATAGCTCCAGGCATGATACGGACACGTTATCCTGTTGTTTGTTGTTCCGTCACCCTCCAGCAATCGGTGAGCGCGATGCTGACATACATTGTGAAATGCGCGGATCTCCCCGTGCTCGTCTTTCAGCACGAAGATACTTTGGTCTCCAATATCTCTAACAAAGTATTGACCAGATTCGCTAAGTAAAGATACGTGACATACGTATTGCCACGTCCGATAAAAAATCGAATCAAGCTCCCTCGCGTATACATCAGTATCGAAGTAATACCTACCAGGCAGTGTCCAGGACGTTGCCGGATCTTCGACAAATTTGTCGAGATCTTCTAAATTGAATGTCATCAGGCTCCGCGCCAGGGAAATTGATTGTCCGGGGCCCAGTTTAATCCATTTTCCAGGCTAGTCTATCCATTCAAGTTTTCATCATTCAGAATTGATGAAATGTCCGTGTACTATAGTTTTGTTCATAATGTGACCCTATTGCTCGGCAATGAACTCATAAACAGATGACACTACACCTGACACAAAACGAAATTGATCACATTAGTGGCGGCTATGACATGGATGCGGCTCGATCCAGTACGATTCATAGCGACTGTTATGTCGATCCGCGGTTTCTGGGCATCGAACGCGAGCAGGTTTTTCACAAAACCTGGCAGTTTCTCTGCCACGAGGAAAAACTGCGCGAATCCGGCAGTTACATTGCCAGTGACATTCAGGGCCGGGGCATTTTTGCAATACGTGGTACAGATGGTAAGTTGCGCGCCTTCTACAACGTTTGTCAGCACCGAGGCCATGAACTGCTTAACGGCGAAGGTTTCGTCACCAAAATCACATGTCCGTATCATGCATGGGTCTACAATCTTGACGGGGGCTTGCAAAGGGCTCGGCGTAGCGAACTGATCGAGAATTTCTGCGAAGGTGATGTTCGCTTGAGCGCTATCCAGGTTGAAATTTTTTGCCACTTGGTGTTTGTCAATCTTGATCCCGTTGCAAAATCGCTTGCAAGCCAATCCGGCCAACTTGGCAAAGAGGTTCTTTCCTACGCGCCGGATCTTGGCCAACTTACCTTTGCTCACCGGTTGACTTACCGGCTCCAGGCCAACTGGAAGGCCGTGGTGGACAATTTTCTGGAGTGCTATCACTGCCCCGTGGCACACAAGGATTTTTGCACTCTTGTCGAGATGGATACCTACAAAGTAACAACCCATGGCATATATTCCAGCCACATGGCGAAAGCCGGACGCAGTGATAACCAAGCCTATGGCGTTGATGGAGCCAATGTCACTGATCATGCGGTTTGGTACCTGTGGCCAAATATTACGCTGATGCGTTATCCTGGCCGGGGCAACTTCATGGTTTGGCGATTTATTCCTGTCGGCCCTGAAGAGACCTACGAGGAGTTCGATTTCTTTTTCGAAAGTTCAGCTCCCACCGAAGCGGAGTTGGATGCAATCAGCTTTATTGACACCGTGCTGCAACCCGAGGACATCGCCTTAGTTGAGAGCGTCCAGCGGGGCATGCGCACCCCGGCGTTCACGCGGGGTCGCTACCTCGTCGATCCGAACGGTTCGGGCTTGAGTGAACATGGCGTGCATCACTTTCACAGCCTGATACTTTCCGCTTACCAACGAACGTGCGAGCCATGATAGGCGGCCGCGTTTGCCATGAATAACCTTCTAGAAAATAAAACCGCTGTGGTCACCGGTGGGAGTCGTGGCATTGGCAAGAGCATTGTTGAGAGCTTCTCCGCACAAGGCGCTCAGGTGCTCACCTGTGCCCGTAATTCGGAGAATATTGATCTGCCTGCCGGTGTGCACTGGCTGCAGGTTGACGTAGGTCAATCTACCGAAATCGATGTGTTAGCAGAGTCTGCGCTCGATGTTCTCGGGCGGGTCGATATCCTAGTTAACAATGCTGGAATCCAGATCGAAAAATCGGTGATCGACAGTACCGACGAGGACTGGGAACAACTGATGGGGGTGAATGCGCGAGGTGTCTTTCTCGCCTGCCGGCGTTTTATACCCCTGATGGCGGAGACCGGTGGTGGATCAATTATTAATATTGGTTCAATTAGTGGTGAGCACGCAGACCCCTCGATGGCGCTTTACAACGCATCTAAAGCTTTTGTCCATGGGCTAACGCGATCCATTGCGATTGACCATGGTACGCAGGGAATCCGTTGTAACGCCATCTG
>ENA-UPTF01002614-UPTF01002614.1-marine-metagenome-genome-assembly--contig:-NODE-2614-length-10299-cov-2.667971_pt1 | contig 10299 bp, 6 predicted proteins | sample MGYA00238166_ERZ767019 | MGnify/ENA primary metagenome ERZ767019 (study PRJEB28930, sample SAMN06266391) | marine metagenome | isolation source: Sea water from 250 m depth | place: Atlantic Ocean | study... | reverse complement strand
ATCATGTTTGAACTGATGGAAACTGCAGGCCAGCAGGCTGTTATTAAGGTGCTGGGAATTGGGGGTGGCGGCGGTAATGCAGTTGATCACATGTTGTCGGCAAACCTCGAAGGTGTAGAGTTTATTAACGCCAACACTGATGCTCAGGCCCTCAGGCGCTCGGGGGTATCAAAAGTTCTTCAGCTTGGTGAGAACCTGACCAAGGGGCTGGGTGCCGGAACAGACCCGGATGTTGGCAGGCAGGCGGCGACTGAAGATCGGGACAAGATTGCCGAGGTGCTTGACAACACGGATATGGTTTTCTTGACAGCGGGTATGGGTGGTGGCACGGGTACCGGTGCTGCACCTGTGATTGCTCAATTGGCGCGAGAGAAGGGTATTCTGACGGTTGCAATTGTCACCCGGCCATTCAAATTCGAGGGACGAAAGCGCATAGAAGCGGCAGATCGGGGTATCAGTGAACTGAGTGAGTTGGTCGATTCACTAATCATTATTCCCAACGAGAGGATTCTCGAAGTCATGGGGGGGCAGGTGACTTTGCTGGATGCCTTTGGTAAAGCCAACGAAGTTCTATTCAATGCTGTACAAGGAATTTCAGAATTAATAACGCGTCCTGGATTGATTAACGTCGATTTTGCAGACGTCAAGACAGTGATGCTGGAGATGGGTATGGCGATGATGGGTTCAGCTACTGCAACGGGGCCGGATCGTGCCATCGATGCCGTCCATGGTGCAGTATCAAGCCCGCTGCTCGAAGATGTCGATATCTATGGTGCAAGAGGGCTATTGGTTAATGTTTCCGCAGGCCCAGACATGACACTTGATGAGTATGCACACATAGGAGAGGTTGTGAGTAACTATGCATCGGAAGATGCCACGGTGGTGATCGGAACCACACTAGACTCAGCCATGGAAGGGGATCTCCGGGTTACTATGGTTGCGACAGGTATCCGCAAGGGTACGGCAAGACCAGACGTTCATCTGGTGAGGGAAGATGCGAACGATAGTGCACCAGCAGAAGAACCTGTTCTGGATCTGGATACCCCCACGGTCATTCGGCGCCGTTCTCAGGCACCTGGTCTGGCCGAGGGTAATGCTGCTGTCGATATGGATTATCTGGACATACCCGCATTTTTGAGACGCCAGGCCGAGTAAAACCCAATGAAATTAACGATCTAGGGGGAATTCTACGAAAATGCAAAAAAAGTGGTAAAAATATTGTAAAACCGGTACACAATTAGGGAATACTAATGTACTATTAAGGGCGTGTCTGAAATCTGCCTTTTTGGCACTGAATTCGACCCTATAACAAAACAGGAACAGGTCGCATGGTCAGGCAAAGAACCCTAAAAAATGTCATTCGCGCGACCGGCGTAGGCCTGCATACCGGTGAGAAGGTCTATCTGACACTACGCCCCGCCCCCGCGGGCACTGGTATCGTGTTTCGACGTATCGACCTTGACCCGGTAGTTGAGATCAATGCGTCGCCGGATCTTGTTTCCGATACCCGACTGTCTACAACACTTGAATCATGCGGCACCCGCGTGTCGACAGTCGAGCACTTGATGTCTGCATTTGCGGGTCTTGCCGTCGATAATGCATGGGTCGACCTGACGGCAGCAGAAGTTCCGATCATGGATGGCAGTGCCGCTCCTTTTGTCTTTCTCATTCAGTCAGCAGGACTTCAGGAGCAAAACACCCCTAAGCAATTTATCCGAATCAAACAAGCGATTGAGGTGCACGACGGTGACAAATGGGCCCGTTTTGAACCTTTTGAAGGATTTAAGGTGACTTTCAGTATTGATTTTGATCATCCAATCCTGAAGTCATCTAGCCAGAGTGCGAGCATTGATTTTTCGACCGCCTCTTTCATGAAAGAGATCAGTCGTGCCCGTACTTTCGGGTTTCTGCAGGATGTCGAGGCACTTCAGGATGCGGGGCTAGCCAGAGGCGGTAGCTTCGATAATGCAATTGTGATGGATGCGTATCACATCCTGAACGATGAAGGACTGCGATATGGTGACGAATTTGTGCGACATAAAATCCTCGATGCAATCGGGGACCTGTATCTCCTAGGTTACCCATTGGTGGGATCGTTCACTGCACACAAGTCTGGACACTGTCTCAACAACAGACTGCTTCAGGAGCTTGCGGCACAGCCTGAGGCGTGGGAACTGGTCTCGTTTGAAGATGAGCAGAGTGCACCTATCAGTTTTACCCGACCTGCAGTTTCTCACTAGTTCTCCCGTCAGGCCCTGAATCTGTAGCGACAGGGGTCAAATTAACAGCCTGTAGTTTGTGTCGTATCAGGCATTCGATGCAGGCCCTCGCAGACAGGCAGGTGTGGGCCTGTTCAACCTTAGATGCGCGATGCGTTGACTTACGCTAGCATCAGCGCGGTTGCCAGAGCGCGGGCTGTCCGAATCATTCTGTGAGGATCAAAATTGCCTGTTGCTGCTCTAGTGCAATGGGAGTGACAACGAATGGAATTTACCGTTACCGAAGAACAGAAAATGCTGATCGAAAGCGTCCGCCGCTTCGTTGAGCAGGAGCTGTACCCACACGAGGATGAAGTCGAAAAAGCCGATCAGGTATCATCGGAGTTACGCCAAGAGATTGTTCGTAAGGCCATCGAACTGGGGTTCTATGCCGTAAATATGCCAGTAGAGCTCGGCGGTGGCGGACTTGATACCGTGTCGCTGACTCTGTTTGAACGAGAGCTTGGTCGGGCTAATTTTGCACTGCAGTATCTTGTTGGTCGGCCCAGTAATATCCTGCAGGCTTGCACTACCGAGCAGAGAGAGCGGTATCTTCTGCCCTGCATCAAAGGCGAAAAAATAGATTGTCTCGCGATGACCGAGCCAGGCGCCGGATCGGACCTTCGTTCAATGACCTGTAGAGCAGACCGGAAAGGGGGTGACTATGTCATCACTGGCACTAAACATTTTATCAGCCATGCTGATATCGCCGATTTCGTTATTTTGTTTGCAGCAACGGGAGAAGAGAGCTCCAGTCGAGGACCTAGGAAGTTGATTAGTACCTTTCTGGTCGACAAGGGAACCAAAGGATTCGATGTGCGTCCGGGTTATCACAGCGTGTCTCACCGGGGTTACCACAACTGTATTCTTGAATTCGATCAATGCCGGATTCCAGCATCGCAGATGCTGGGTCATGAACATCAAGGTTTTGCGGTTGCCAATGATTGGCTTGGCGCGACCCGGCTTCAGGTGGCAGCAATGTGCCTGGGCCGTGCCGATCGTGCATTGGAACTCGCTATAGACTGGGCTGTGCAAAGAAAGCAGTTTGGACAGCCGATCGGTCGTTTCCAGGGTGTTGGATTCAAGATTGCAGAGATGCGAATGCGTCTTGAAGCTGCTGAACTTCTGACCTTGAAGAGTGCGTGGAAAACTGATCAGGGCAGCGCAACCGACTCAGACTATGCGATGGCCAAACTCTATACAACCGAGATGTTGGCTTATGTGGCTGATGAAGCGATCCAGATTCATGGCGGCATGGGGCTGATGGCTGACCTGCCGCTCGAGCGTATATGGCGTGACGCCCGCGTTGAGCGAATCTGGGAAGGTACCAGCGAAATTCAAAGGCATATCATCTCGAGAGATATTCTAAGACCTCGCTGGGATTAGACGACTTGCACGCTGAGCAGAGCGCTTTGGATCTCGAACGCCTATTTAGACCTAAGACTGTCGCCGTATTTGGTGGTCGAGAAGCCGCAGAGGTGGTACGGCAGTGCATACGTCTGGGTTTCCCTGGGGAGATATGGCCGGTACACCCTCGACATAATGAAGTTGCAGGCCGTCGTTGCTATCGCGATATCGATGAACTACCTGGTGCACCCGACGTCAGTTTTATTGGTGTCAACCGCTGGCAAACCATCGAGATCGTTGCTGAACTTCGGAGGATCGATGGTGGCGGTGCGGTCTGCTACGCCTCAGGATTCAGCGAAAGTGAGGACGGTAAACAGCTTCAGGCAGAACTGGTTCAGGCCGCTGGCAATATGCCGATCCTTGGGCCGAATTGTTATGGCCTGATCAATTACTTAGATGGTGCGTTGCTGTGGCCTGACCAGCACGGCGGTCAGCGGGTGAAGCGAGGTGTGGCACTGTTTACCCAGAGCAGTAATATCCTGCTGAACCTAACCATGCAGACCCGCGGTTTGCCAATAGCCTATGTTCTGGCGCTGGGAAACCAGGCCCAGACAGATGTCGCGCATGCTATAGAGGCAGTAGTGGCCGATGACCGTGTGACCGCGGTGGGTCTACACATCGAAGGATTTAGCGATGTGCAGACTCTTGAGCAGGCGAGCAGACTTGCACGGGACAGGCAGCTGCCTATGGTGGCCATCAAGGCTGGTTCGAGCGTACGTGGCGCGGGGCTTGCTTTGTCACATACTGCCTCACTGGCAGGTTCCGACCGGGTCGCCGATGCACTTTTGGACAGACTGGGGATCGCCAGGGTCCGCTCATTGGACAGTCTGATTGAAACCTTGAAACTGCTTCATGTACACGGCCCGCTGTCCGGTAGCCGCATAGGATCTATGAGTTGTTCAGGCGGTGAGGCGATGCTGATGGCAGACGCGGCAGAAGGTCGAGATGTCAGCTTCCCCGAGTTTTCCTCTAATCAGTACCAGCAGGTCAGAGAAACCCTGACAGAGTTGGTAACTGTATCGAACCCGCTCGACTACCACACATTTAACTGGAATGATGAGGAAAAACTCTACAAGACGTATCGTGCGATGCTCAGTTGCGGGTTTGACTTATCGCTATTGTTGTTGGACTTCCCTCGACAGGACAACTGTCAATGGGATACATGGCATCCGGCCATGAACGCAATCGAAAGAGCAGCACAGGACACAGGGCAGCACACAGCGATATTGGCCAGTTTGCCGGAAAATTTGCCCGAAAGTACAGCTAGCGACTTCATCAATTGTGGTATCGCACCGCTATGCGGGATCGAACAGGCACTGGATGCGGTCGAAGCTGCAGCTAAGATTGGATATCTATGGCGTCAGGCACCACCTTTGATGCTACCGGGTGTGATTACCGAAATAAGACAAGGGTCGTTTATCGTTGATGAGTGGGAAGGAAAGGCTTGGTTGTCGGAGTTGGGCCTGGCTGTACCACGGGGGCGACTGGTGCGAAGTATCGAAGAGTCGGTTGAGGCAGCTGGCGACATTGGATTTCCTGTTTGTGTGAAAGCCTGTGACGTCAGCTTAAGGCATAAAAGCGATCAGTTAGCCGTTACATTGAACGTATCGAATGAACAACAGCTCAGAAATTCAGCGGAGCGCTTGCTTACGCACTATGACAAGCTGATCGTAGAGGAGATGATCACTGATGCGCTGGTCGAACTGATCATTGGCGTTGAACACGACCCACAGGTTGGTCCTTGCATGATGCTGGGAACCGGCGGTATTCTGGTCGAATTACTCCAGGATGTTCAAATCGTTCTCTTGCCCGCCAGGCGATCAGAATTTGAATCAGCCCTGGAAAAGCTCGGGACGATGCCCATGCTTAAGGGGTATCGAGGCACAAGCCAGGGTGATACGGTTGCATTGCTTGATTGTCTCGAGACCCTGTCCAGCCATATCCTATCGGCGACTGGCTCAGTTTCAGAACTGGATATCAATCCGATGCTGGTACGACCTTTGGGAAAAGGCGTGGTGGCTGCCGACGTACTGTTAAGTCAGTTTCACAAGCCATAGTCGAGCAGCCGAGATTCGGTCAAATTTAAGTCAGACCGGTTGCAATAGGCTGCCGTTTTGAGACCAGTATCAACATAAGGAGATGAATCGAGGATGGATACGCCAATTCATGTTGAGAAGCGTTCGTCTGTACTGGAAGTTACCCTCAATCGACCTAAAGCCAATGCAATCGACGTCGCGACCAGTCGGCAGATGGGGGAAATCTTTGCAGCGTTTCGGGATGACCCCGAGCTGCGGGTTGCCGTAATTACCGGTGCTGGTGAAAAGTTTTTCTGCCCAGGTTGGGACCTTAAAGCGGCTGCTGAGGGTGAGGCGGTCGACAGTGATTACGGTGTTGGAGGATTTGGTGGCCTGCAGGAGTTGCCGCACCTGAATAAGCCCGTTGTAGCTGCAATTAACGGTATTTGTTGCGGCGGTGGGTTGGAGCTCGCGTTGTCAGCAGACATTATCCTTGCTGCGGATCACGCGACTTTTGCATTGCCCGAAATCAACTCGGGGACAATCGCTGATGCCGCGACGATTAAGCTGCCTAAGAGAATTCCTTACCACATCGCCATGGAATTACTGTTCACTGGTCGCTGGCTTGACAGCTCCGAAGCACACCGTTGGGGGTTGGTAAATCATATTGTGCCGGCTGCAGAGTTGATGCCGCGGGTGCGGGAACTTGCCGAGACTTTAGTGCAGGGTCCACCACTGGTTTATGCGGCTATCAAGGAAGTCACACGAGCAGCTGAGAATATGCGGTTTCAGGATGCGCTGAACGGAATCACAGGCCGAACATTCCCGACCGTTGATCGGCTTTATAGCAGTGAGGATCAGATGGAAGGTGCCCGGGCTTTTGCCGAGAAACGAAAACCTGTCTGGCGTGGTCGATGATCCAGTCGATGGGGTCAAACCGGGTGTTTTCCTGGAGAATATTCAGAATAATGCTCAGTCATCGGTTTGCCGATGCTGACTCAGTCGTTGCAGTACCCTGCTTAGCCCGGGTGTCGTTACGGTGTGTGCACTTTGCTCAAGTGCGTTGGCTGAAGCTGATTCAATCGGATCAGGGTCTCTTGATGTTATCGTGGGCACCCGGTCTGCCTCTCGGGGCTTGACTTTAACGGTGATTTCTTTGCAACTGACACCACGAGACTTGAGTTCGGTGATGATGGTGTTTTTTTTCAGGGTGACAGCGTGTCCCCATACCGATGAATCCGCAAACACGAGGAGTACGCTATCCTCTAGCGCAACCCGCGTGTGTGCAGCGATGTCGGCGCTGACGGTAAGCTGCCAGAATCGGGTTACTTTATCTGTATCGTCACCGGGATCTGCAGCAGCAGATGCGGACACAGACTTCACCAGAGCCCCTACTGGTCTGAAAGTTGAATCGCTCATGATAAAATTCATCGAATAGTATCAGTTTCACCAGGATAGTGATGCCTTCAGGTCGGTTGCGGATGAAACTGGTTGCCAGCCGACCGTTTAAATCCGTCGGGGTTACTACCCTGATCTGGTACCTAAATACACGGGAGAAATCTTGCTGATGTTCGGTAATGTTGCTACAAAGATTTTCGGCAGTCGCAACCAGAGAAATCTAAAGCGAATGGGTCGTATGGTTGATCGGATTAATTCGCTGGAAGAGCAGATAGCCGGGCTTGATGATGGTGGTCTGGCAGCCAAGACCGATGAGTTTCGCCGACGCGCGGGCGAAGGTGAGAGCCCGGAAGATCTGATGTCGGAAGTATTTGCGGTTGTGCGTGAGACGGCACGGCGCACCCTGGACATGCGGCACTTTGATGTGCAGCTGATCGGTGGCATGGTGCTGTACGAGGGCAAGATCGCAGAAATGCGTACGGGTGAGGGCAAGACTCTGGTTGCAACCCTGCCGGCGTATCTGACTGCTGTCTGCGGCGGGACTGTCCATGTGGTCACGGTGAACGACTATCTTGCGGCCCGTGATGCCGACTGGATGGGGAAGATCTACCAGTTCTTGGGTCTGACAGTGGGCGTGATCGTATCCGGGCAAGACCCTGAGTCTAAACGAAGCGCTTACGCGTGCGATATCGTTTACGGCACCAACAACGAGTATGGTTTTGACTATCTGCGCGACAACATGGCATTCGGCATCGAAGACCGTGTTCAGCGTTCACGCAATTTTGCCATTGTAGACGAAGTGGACTCCATCCTGGTCGATGAAGCGAGAACACCATTGATCATATCGGGTTCGGCCGACGACAGTACTGATCTGTATGTGAAGATCAATCACATCATCCCAAAACTGGTGCGACAACATGAAGAAGAGGGCCCAGGTGATTTCTCTGTCGATGAGAAGAACAAGCAGGTCTTTCTGACTGAAGACGGCCACGAAAGCGCCGAAGCGATGCTGCTCGAAGCAGGATTGCTGGACGAGGGATCGAGTCTCTATGATGTTGGCAACATCAGTCTGGTGCATCATCTGTATGCAGCGCTGCGTGCCCACTCCTTGTTTCAGCGTGATGTTGATTACATCGTTCGCGATCGTCAGATCGTGATTATCGATGAGTTCACCGGGCGTATGATGGCAGGGAGGCGTTGGGGGGAAGGCCTTCACCAGGCTGTAGAAGCCAAAGAAGGTGTTCCAATTCAGCAGGAGAATCAAACCCTCGCATCAATCACCTTCCAGAACTTGTTCAGGTTGTACGATAAGTTGTCCGGTATGACGGGTACAGCAGACACTGAAGCTGTCGAATTTCAACAGATTTATGAACTTGAAGTGATGGTCATACCGACTAACATGGCAATGATTCGCGATGATCAGCCAGACCTCGTTTATCGTACTCAGAGCGAAAAGTTTAGTGCTATTCTCAGCGGAATAAAGCACTGTAGTGACAAGCAGCAGCCCGTTCTGGTGGGAACGGCCTCCATCGAAACTTCTGAGTATCTTTCGGGAATTCTCCGTCAATCTGGCATCGATCATGAGGTACTGAACGCGAAACACCATGAGCGGGAGGCCGGTATCATCGCGCAGGCAGGTCGACCAGGTGCTGTCACTATTGCAACGAATATGGCCGGTCGTGGAACTGACATCGTTCTAGGCGGTAACCTGGATATGGAACTTGCTGACTTAGGGGAGAGTCAGAAAGCCGAACAGGCATCGATTCGCGAACAATGGCAGCAACGCCACAAAGAAGTGGTCGACGCGGGCGGACTGCATGTCCTAGGAACCGAACGCAATGAATCCCGCCGTGTGGACAATCAGCTTCGAGGTCGTTGCGGGCGCCAGGGTGATCCCGGGTCGAGCCGGTACTATCTTTCCATGGAAGATAATCTGATGCGTATTTTTGGCTCCGAGCGTGTAGCCGGTTTGATGGAGAAGCTGGGTATGGAAGAGGGTGAGGCGATCGAGCACAGTTGGGTAACCCGTGCAATAGAAAATTCTCAGAAAAAGGTGGAAGGCCGAAACTTTGATACCCGAAAACAGCTGCTGGAATATGACGACGTCGCGAATGAACAGCGAAAGGTGATCTACGAACAACGCAATCGACTGATGGAGGTGGATGATATCTCCGACACCGTTGGCGTGGCACGTACCGAAGTTGTCAATGAATTGATTGATGTTCACCTACCGCCCGAGAGTCTGGAAGAGCAATGGGATGTCCCGAGCCTTGAGACAGACGTCGAAGCTCGATTCGGACTGACAATGCCCATTAGTCAATGGTTGGCGGAAGACGACGCGCTTCACGAGGAGACGCTCCGTCAACGAATTGAATCAGAAGTAATCGGTGCCTATGAACAAAAAGCCGCCGGTGTGGGTGAAGACGTCATCCGACACCTCGAGAAGGCGGTTATGTTGCGGGTTTTGGATGAACAGTGGAAGGATCACCTTGCCCAGATGGATCACCTGCGTCAGGGGATAGGACTCCGGGGATATGCGCAGAAGAATCCAAAACAGGAGTACAAACGCGAAGCCTTCGAGATGTTTACTGACGTGCTGGAGCGGGTTAAGAACGAGACCATCGGAATTTTGTCGAAGATCCAGATACAGACATCGGCTGAAGTTGAGGAACTTGAGGTGCAGCGTCGGCGTCAGAGCGCTGGTGGGCTTGAATACCTGCATCCCGACGCCACAACTGAACCTCTACCCGCACTGGAATCTGGAGACCAACCGAATGTTCTGGCACCAGAATCCACTGCGGCGACTACGCAGCCCTTTGTTCGTGGTGGACCCAAGGTTGGCCGCAACGCACTGTGTCCTTGCGGATCCGGTAAAAAATACAAACATTGCCACGGCAAGTTGTGACAAGTACAAGAATTCTGAGTAGGTTGAACAATTGTCTGAAGTTTCCAAGTCTCCGCTTGCGCCTCGGCGCTTCCCCCACATACCAGAGGTGGCGGGTGTTCGACTAGCGGTCGCGGCTGCTGGAATCAAACACCGGCGTCGTAACGATCTGCTGCTGGCTACTTTGTCACAGGGCACAACCGCTGCAGGGGTCTTCACTCGATCCAGTACAGCATCGGCGCCCGTGATGTGGTGCCGTGACAACATTACTTCAGGTCGGGCCCGTGCGTTGCTGGTGAACAGTGGTAATGCCAATGCATTTACGGGTGACCAAGGC
>ENA-UPTF01002613-UPTF01002613.1-marine-metagenome-genome-assembly--contig:-NODE-2613-length-10302-cov-3.232665_pt1 | contig 10302 bp, 11 predicted proteins | sample MGYA00238166_ERZ767019 | MGnify/ENA primary metagenome ERZ767019 (study PRJEB28930, sample SAMN06266391) | marine metagenome | isolation source: Sea water from 250 m depth | place: Atlantic Ocean... | reverse complement strand
GTTTGCCCTTGCCGGCTGCGCCTCACTCAATCCGTCGCAAACCGATTCCTCCCCACCTAAGTTCGAGAGCAGTAAGGTCATCGTCGACTATGATGAGACCGATCCCTTTGGGCAGGTTTCAATAGCGAGTCTTGAGGGGTTGTGTTCGTCCGCTAGCTTCTCTAACGGGTCTTGATCTTCTCGGTAGGGGATATAGCGCAAGGTATACGCTGGACCAACAATCGGTGAGGTGGTGCCAGCCAAGGGGCCGACCCCGCTCATAAAACAGCCACGAATCTTACGTTTTTGTAGCTGTGTGGTGAGGGTTGCGGTAGAGCTTTTCAGCAACAGCGCTACATGAAATCGACTATGCCGTTCATGGGCGTCAACGCGCAGAACGTGCGGCAAGCAGCAAAACGGACGTTTTTAGAATGGACGTGGGAGACGCAGTCAGAATGGCTTGAAGCGATTATCCGGGTTTGGCGCCATGCAACATACCGAGAGGAGCGGTACGCGGCCATTCAGCTTGCTGAGTTCAAACCCTATGGTCATTGGTTAGATCCCAACGCGTTGCCGGTGATTGAAGAAATGATTGTGAGTGGCTCGTGGTGGGATTTTGTCGATGTCCTAGCCACCCGCCAGATGGGAACGTTGTTGCAGAATCATCGCAACAGCATTCGTCCGGTAATCTTGCGGTGGGCCGTCGCCGATGACGTATGGAAACGTAGTACCGCGCTGCTCGTGCAACTAAAAAGCAAACCTTCGACCGATGTTGGCCTTTTGCTTTATGCGGTGGACGCATCGAAGAAAGAGGATAACTTTTTTCTTCGAAAAGGCATTGGATGGGCGTTACGTGAATACTCAAAGACGGATCCACAAATGGTTTTGGATTACGTAAGCGCCAATTCGACGGAGTTGTCGACCTTGTCAAAACGCGAGGCCCTCAAAATCCTTCTGAACAGCGGCAAACTCGACCAAATACCCTGAGTTATCTTTGGAGTCTAGTCGCCGGCGAGCGGTGGGTGATAGATGAACTGGATGCTCACTCCGTTGGGATCACGACAATAGAAACTCCTCGCACCGTCACGATGCGTGCGTGGTGGCTCCACAATTTCGATGTCTTGGCTCGCCAAATAGGTATGCCAGGTATCGACATCGTTTTTATTACCCAAAAGAAATCCGACATGATCCAGTCGCTGGTTAACTGGAGCCACTGCTTCCATAACCCGATGCAGAGCAATGTTGTCCGAGCCGGACGTTAAGTAAACGTTGTCGTCATCGGGTTCCCACTCGACGGTGAGTCCAAGGACCTCGGTATAAAATGCCTTTGTTGCTTCGAAGTTGGAAACGTTAAAAGCAACGTGATGCATACCGGTGGTTGGGGGTGGTCGAACTCCGCGTTTTGTCACGGCGTTTCCTTGATTTCGTGGTCATGCGTGAAACGAACACCGCCCCGTTGCATCATGATGGAGGCGGAGCAGTATTGTTGCGCACTAAGGTCGATTGCGCGTTTAACTTTCGCGGGGTTGAGTTTATGGCCCGTGACCATGAATTGAAGGTGGACGTCGGTAAACACTTTCGGCTCGGTAACCGCGCGTAAAGCTGAGATCTCAACGCTGCAGTCCGTTATTTCTTGACGTCCCTTACGAAGGATGGTCACAACGTCAAACGCGGTACAACCACCGAGCCCTATGAGTACGAGCTCCATCGGACGAGCACCAAGGTTTTGTCCGCCATATTCTGCCGGTCCATCCATCTTGACGTCGTGGCCTGTTTCGGAGGTGGCCGAGAAGCTCACGTCACCGCTCCATTGAACCGTCGCTTTCATACCAGACCTAGCAAAATTCTAGACCATTCCCCAGGAATTCCGTTGCGGCCGTGGCCCCAGGTGGACGTTGGGGACTTGCAAATACCCATCGTTGGTCACGGTCGGGGCTTACGGCATACGTTCGATGAACGGCTTTCTAATGGCGATTTTGTTGCCCGCGTATGCTGCGTTCGGTAACGCTGCCAAGCGGGCCGCCTCGGCCAGGGTATCCTCCATCAAATCATCCGGTTCGACGACGAGATCAAGAAAACCGGCATCAACCGCCCCGATCGGATCGTAAAGTTGGGCTTGGATGATGGCGGCCGTTTGGTGTCGTTTGGATAAACGATCGTCGGCAAGGGCGAGCGCGAACGGTGGCAACACCGCTCCAATGGAGGTTTCGTTAAGTCCTATTTTGAAGTCACCGGCTGTTCCAATGCGAGAATCCGCCGCGAGTAAGATGAGTGCACCTGCTGCGATGGCGTGTCCGGTACAGCCAACTACTAGGGGTAGAGGGTGAGAGTAAATTGCTTTCAACATGGCGCCACCGGAGGCGACTAGTGCTTGTGCCGCAGACCCTCCGGCGTTGACTACCGATAAGTCGAATCCAGCTGAAAAACGTCCGGGTCGTCCGAAAAGAGCGACTGCAGATGCTTCGTTGCGGGCGCGTTCGAGAGCGTCGGTCAGAGCCTCGATGAATGCATGGCTAATAGCGTTCGCCTTGCCGTCGTCTATGTGAATGACCGCAACTTCACCGTTTTTTTGATAGTTAAGCATGGACGTAATCCTAAGAGAAAAGCGCTTTAATTTGTTTGCCTGGATCCTCGGCCCTCATAAAGGCCTCTCCGACCAAGAAGGCATCGACTCCAGCACGGCGAAGACGTTTGACGTCGTCGGGGGTTCGAATTCCACTTTCCGTGACGACCTTCACCGTCTCAGGTATACGATCTAAAAGTTCAAGTGTGGTGTCGATGTTGGTGTTGAAAGATTCAAGATCGCGGTTGTTGATTCCGATCAAACTCGGTTCCAGAGCGACTGCTGCGTGCAATTCCGAAGCATCGTGAACTTCAATAAGAACGTCGAGCTCGATCGAGGTGGCGATTTCGTAAAGCGCGCGCATAGATTCGGCATCAAGGGCGGCGGCAATAAGGAGAATGCAATCTGCTCCTATCGCTCGGGCCTCGAAGACCTGATATTCGTCCACAACAAAATCTTTTCTGAGGACCGGCAGCGGCATGTTATTTCGGGCGTCGGTTAGATCGTCGTCGTCGCCCTGAAAAAAATGCCGATCCGTCAGCACGGACAGGCAAGTTGCTCCGCCCTCGTAGTAGCTTACGGCGATCGCAACGGGATCAAAGTTTTCACGGATGACGCCTTTGCTAGGCGAAGCTTTTTTGATCTCGGCAATGACTGCTGGTGATTGTTCGGACACCGCCTTGGCAAATCCTCGAGTCGGTGCAACCGTTTCTGCGAGCTCTCGAAGCAGGCTTTGGGATCGGTGTGCTTTACGTTGTTCGACTTCGAGTCGTTTGTGCTCGAGAATCTTCGTCAGGATGTTTGCAGTCACACGGTTTCCATTAAACGTGACACTCGAGTCAGTTCGGCGAGTTTTTCGGCGGCCAGGCCACTAGCGATCGCGTCTTCGGCCATCGACACGCCATGCCCGAGTGTTTGGGCGATTCCTGCTACGTAAATGGCGGCACCGGCATTCAACGCAACGATATCGGCTGCGCCGGTAGTATCGTCGCCGCTAAGCGACTGCCGCACCAGTTCGAGACTCCTTGCCGGAGAATCGGCGTGAAGACCCTCCACGGTTCGTGTCGCTATACCAAAATCGTCAGGTTCGATGGCGTATTGACGAATTTCATCGTCTTTCAGCTCGACGATAGTTGACGTGCCCGAGATTGATAGTTCGTCGAGGCCGTTCGCATGCACTACCATCACGTGCGTCGAACCCAACAACTTGGCGACTTCAGCGACGGGTAGCTGCCATTCCGGCGCGAACACGCCGATGAGTTGGCGCTCAGCACCGGCCGGGTTAGTGAGCGGCCCGAGCAAGTTAAAAATAGTCCGAACCCGTAACTCTTGCCGGATCGGTCCCGCGTGTCGCATGGCCGAATGATGTGCCTGGGCGAAAAGAAAGCCGACACCTATCTCCTCAATGCATCGAGCAATTTGCTCTGGCTTCAGTGCAATATTCACCCCGGCTGCTTCGAGCAGATCGGCGCTGCCACTCTGGCTGGTCATGCCTCGATTACCGTGTTTCGCGACGTGGCCTCCGGCGCCGGCGACGACGAAAGCGGCCGCCGTCGAAACATTGAAGAGCTTTGCACCCCCTGAACCGCCGGTACCACAAGTATCCACCAGATTCTGCACGTCAACGACGACCTTGGTTGATACTTGTCGCATGGCTTGGGCGGCTCCTGCTATTTCTTCCGGGCTTTCACCACGGACGCGCAGGGCCATCAAAATTCCACCGATTTGAGCGGGCGTCGCTTTGCCTGCCATGATCGTGTCAAAGACGGCTTTGGTATTCGCTTGGCTGAGGGTTTGCCCTTCGATAATCTGTGCGAGCGCTTCACTAAGATCCACTAGAGCTTGCTCCGAGAAAATTACTAAGGAGTTCGTGACCGGCCTGAGTTTTGATGGATTCGGGGTGAAATTGGACGCCTTCGACGTCAAAGTCGCGGTGTTGAAATGCCATCACTTCGTCGAAAGTGCCGTCCTCGAATTCCGTCCACGCGGTGACTTCGAGACTGTTGGGAACCGAATTTTTCGAGACAACCAGCGAATGGTAACGCGTCACCTCGATCGGATTGGGCAAGTTTTGGAATACGCCTCGACCGTCGTGATAAACCTTGGAGAGCTTCCCGTGCATGACTCGCCGAGCACGGACAACTTCGCCACCGTATGCCTGGCCGATGCTTTGATGCCCTAGACAAATACCCAGGATAGGAATCGATTGCCCGAACTTGCGGACGACGTCCATGGAGATACCGGCTTCATTGGGAGTGCATGGTCCGGGGCTGATAACAATCTTCTCAGGCTCCAATTGGTGGATTTCGTCTAAACTGATTTCATCATTTCGGCGAACTTCCACCGTTGCACCTAGCTCTCCCAAGTATTGGACGATGTTGTAGGTGAATGAGTCGTAATTGTCGATCATTAGAATCATGGTGCTTGACCTCCTTGCACTTGGACGGAGCAATAAGGAAGTAAATCCGATGAAGGTGGTGTCAGCATGGGATGCATTCTAGTCGGAACGAGGTAACTTTAAGCTATGGTCGATGGGAAGATTTTTTCTGGGGCGGGGTCGGTTTTGCACGCTCGAATAGGCTACTGGCGAGCGAGGAAGTTGTAGTGAACCCACCCGACCCGGGAAAGCCGCATGGTTCTCGTCATTACTTGGTGGGCTCGATGGTCTCAAGTATCGACCCTCAGCCGGGGTCTTGGCGATACGGTTGTTGCGGATTGACGCGAGCTTAATCGCGATCAACGGTTAATGCGCGATCGCCCCGCTGCGGAGGCCTTCACCGACATCGGTCTAACCGACGCGATTTCATTATTCGATCAGTGCTTCGTAAGCGGCTAAGGTTTGATCTCGACTTCGCTCTAACGTCAGGTTTTTCGTGGCGTAGTCAAATAGCGGGGCGAACGATTGCTCGAGTCGGCTCACGTTCGAAAGCGTGGATTCAAGCAGTAGGCGAATGGCCTCGACGTTTTCAACCGCGCATAGGTATTGTTGGGGTAGCACCTCGTTTGGAATGGGGACATCGGTCGAAATTACTGGGGTTTTCTCTAACAAAGCCTCGGCAAAAACGTAAGAAAAACCTTCGTTTCGAGATGGGATGACCGTGAGATCGGCAGCACGAATGTAATCTAATGCAGGATCCCTTGGGCCAAGCAGAAACACTTGATCGGTGAGCCCCCGTGCCGTCACCAGGGCGTTGAGATGTCCGCGTTCCGGTCCGTCACCGACGACAAATAAATATCCGAACTTGGGTTCCCAAGCTGAGATTAATAAGTCGAAACCCTTTGCTGGTACCAATCGCCCAACGGCGACGACTACGGGCTTTCGACTGTCTGCGATCTCTTGATATTCGATCGGCACGGCTGCAACGCGGTCGTCGTGCCAATTGACGCCGTTGTATATCGATATTTTGTTGGGACAGGGCAACGTGTCCCTTACCGTATCGCTAACGCCGATGGCCAAATCGTAGGTTTTTAGGAACGACATATGCTTCTTAACGTTGTGCACCGTAGCGACAGTTTTTATCGAAAGAAACGGTTTACAGAGTGCAATAATCTGTCCGGCCTTACTCGCATGTGCGTGGACGAGATCGGGATTCGAATGGCGTATCGCTTTGACGATCTTGAATAGATTCCCAGGATGTAATCGCGGTTTCGACAAATTGACGCCGATGTACTTGACGGCTGTTCGAAAGCGGCATGCGTACTTCGGGTGAGCAATGGCCGTCACGTTACAGCTCGTTGCTAACGCGTTACTCATGTCAACGAAGTGATTCTCGAGCCCACCCTCTTCGTCGCCGGCCATGATCTGAACAACGTTAAGTAACATCGGGATTTCTAGGCCTTCATTATCTTGTCAGGGATAGTAGAACGGTCTTTTTGACTCGCTAGCCGTCCGGCGTTGACGATTGAAGACGCTGTTCCGTCAATTCCGCAAAAAAAGTCGCTCCGTAGACGGACGCGTCATCGTTAAAGTCGTAGCTTGGGTGGTGGACGGGATGCCGTTCGTCGCCGTCGCCATTGCCGATCAGAAGATAGCAGCCAGGTACTTGTTCGAGCATGAATGAGAAATCTTCGGAGCCTGTTCCGGGAGGTAAATTAACGTGGACGTTGTCTTTTCCTACAAGTCCTGTGCAAACGCTGGCCGCAAACGCGGATTGTGCCTCATCATTTACGACGGGATGAAAAATGTCGCGAAACTCGAAACCGATGGTGGCGCCATAACCTTTCGCGGTTGATTCAGCGAGCGCGCGCATACGATCTTGGATATGAGACATTACCGCATTGGAGAAAGTTCGAACGGTTCCCGAGAGGTGTGCGCTTGCGGGAATGACATTGTATGCGTCTCCCGCATGAAATTGGGTGATCGAAACGACCGCGGCGTCTCGCGGTCTGACATTCCGTGAGACGATGGATTGAAGCGCGCTAACGACCTGGGCTCCAACGACGACTGGATCGATGCCGTTCTCCGGATGAGCCCCATGCGCACCAACGCCGTTGATTCGAATATCAAAAAATGCACCGGCTGCCGCGACAACCCCTGCCGTTGCGGAAAACTGGCCAACGGGTAGTCCAGGGGCGTTGTGCATCGCGAAAATGCTGTCACAAGGGAATTGTTCGAATAGTCCGTCTTCGATCATGGCGCGAGCACCACCAATACCCTCCTCGGCGGGTTGAAAAATGAAGTTGACCTGACCTCGAAAGTTCTTAGTTTCTGCGAGGTAGCGCGCGGCTCCCAACAACATTGTGGTATGCCCGTCGTGACCGCACGCGTGCATCTTTCCATCGTGGATTGAACGATGTTCAAATTCGTTGGTTTCGTGCATGGGAAGAGCGTCCATGTCCGCACGCAGTCCGATGGTTTCGGGCTCATTCCCTACGCGCAACACCCCAACGACGCCTGTCTTCCCGATTCCGCGATATACGTCGAGGCCGAATGACTCGAGTTTATTCGCGACGAAATCCGCCGTTCTTTGTTCCTCAAATCCGAGTTCCGGATGCGCATGGATGTCCCGCCGCCAGGATTTCAGGTCGTTCGCGTAGCTTGCGATGGTGTCTTTAATACTCACGTAATCTCTCTCAGCTAAATATTGTCGGCGACCCAGCTGATCGACCAGTTGTGCCCGAGGCGCCGACCCCGATAGGTCTCGGGTAGTCGCGCCACCAGGCTGCCTGGAATCTCCGCAATTTGTGGATCAGTTGGCCAATCTTTGAAAGCGTTGTCGAGGGCGTGAATAGTACGCCACTGCGTCACCTCGATATTTGACGGCAGTACGCGCGGGAGCGTGTTATCGCAGCCGCTACCCGTACCTGCCAGGGGCGCAGCGACCGTGTGTATTTGGATCGGTACTTCTTGCCCCCAGTGCGCGATGAAACTAACGGCTACCAGTCCCCCATAACTGTGACCGATTATCTCGACGCTCTCAACGTGGGTGTGAGTTGCGAGCAGCGTGCGGAGCAACAGGGCCATTTCAGCGCTCGCGTTGTTTGTGCATTGAAACGTGTTCCAACGATGGAAGAACGTTAACGTGTTCTCGTCGTCCAGCGTTTGTAATGGATAAATCCACTCATAACCCTTACTGCCAAATCCATGTACGCCAATGAGTAGTTTATTCACGTGAGCCGTGGTCCGCTCCAAAGGATGCAGACCAGGATTTAGATTCATGAGTCGAAGCCCCGAAGCTTTGACCCCTGGACCAGAGTCGAGATCGGTGAGCCAAGGGTAATCGTCGGAAGCGCAGGAAAATCCGGCGAGGCAAGTGCTAATCAGGACCCGACAAAGAACGAGGAGCATATTGGCCTTTCGGACGCGCTCGGTGAGGCTCAATCGGGGAGTCCTAAAACCCGCTTCGCAATAATATTGAGCTGCACTTCGTTGCTACCACCAGCAATTGAACGGGCTTTCCCGGCGAGCCATGATCGAGTTATTTCTTGCGTCCCTGAGTCATCCGTCTCCCATCCAATGGACTTGGTACCCAACATGGCCACTTGCATCTCTGACCTGGACTTTGCGAGGTTGGCCCCATACAACTTGAAAATCGAGGTTGCTGGTCCCGGAGTGCTCCCTTCGGATTCTTCGACCGTTCGACGCTGAGTCAGTCGGAATGCGTGGGCATTGATGTCATGCATCGCGATTTTGGCCCGCATCTCGGAGTCACTTATTTTCCCATTGATTTCTCCAAGGCATGCTTTGGCGAGTTCGTCGAGCGCAATCCCGACTTCACGATTGGTACCCGAGGTAAGCGCCAGCATGCCGGACCGTTCGTGTTGTAGTAATCGTTTGGCGACGGTCCAACCCTTGTTAAGGTCGCCGACTAGATTTGTTTTTTGCGCGATAGCGTTGTCGAAAAACGTTTCACAAAAGGGTGATGCACCGGAAATAAGGCGAATCGGACGCACCGATACGCCTGGTTGGTCCATGCTAAAAAGTACAAAGCTAATTCCGTCGTGCTTCGGGGCGTCCGGATCGGTGCGCACCAAACAAAATATCCAGTCGGCAAATTGAGCGCCCGATGTCCAAATTTTCTGACCATTGATGACGAAATGATCACCGTTATCCTCGGCTCGAGTTCGGAGCGACGCAAGGTCCGAACCAGAGCTCGGCTCCGAATACCCCTGGCACCACCAGACTTCTCCCCTGGCGATGTTTGGAAGGTGAGCTAATTTCTGTTCTTCCGTTCCAAACTCCAAAAGCGTGGGGCCAATCATCGAGGTGCCCATACCGGCAACTGGCGTTCTGGCACCCAATCGGCGCATCTCGTCCAAAAAAACAATGTATTGGTCTTTGGAGAATCCTGCGCCGCCGTATTCCGTTGGCCAGGTGGGTACAGTCAACCCCTCGCTCGAGGTACGTTCGATCCACGTTTGCTGATCGTCCGTCATTCGGACCTTGGTACCGCCACCTGGAACTTCGCCGGGGCCGCGACAGCTTTCGGGGCAGTTTTCCTTGATCCAGCTTCTGATTTCCTGACGAAATGCCATGATTTTCCCTCGCTCCCTCGAGAGGTTAGCGCAGGTTTTCGGCGAAACCTAGCATCGGCGGGTTGTCGTTATTGGTCGTCTTGGAAACCGCTTTCGACCTGTTTCACGGCGTGGAAGATAGCTCGACCTTTGTTCATGCTTTCTTTCCATTCAAGTCTCGGCACGGAATCGGCAACAATGCCACCACCTGCTTCAATGTAGAGTACGTCGTCTTTGATGACGGCAGTTCGAATGGCAATGGCAGTATCCATGTTGCCGTTCCACGCGAGATAGCCAACCGCCCCGCCGTAAATACCTCGCTTGACAGGCTCCAATTCGTCGATGATTTCCATGGCCCGGATTTTGGGTGCGCCAGAAAGCGTGCCGACTGGCAAGGTCGCTCGAAGGACGTCCATCGCCGTTTTATTGGGTGCCAACTTTGCTTCCACTTGCGAGGAGATGTGCATCACGTGTGAATAACGCTCAACGGCAAACTGTTCCGTGACTTCGACGGTTCCGATCTCGGCCACGCGGCCGACATCGTTGCGTCCAAGGTCGATCAACATTAGGTGTTCGGCGATTTCTTTTGGATCTGATAGCAATTCTTGTTCGAGCGCTAGGTCCTCTTCGTCCGAGTGACCTCGGCGGCGAGTCCCGGCTAATGGCCGATTGACGATGTTGCCGTTGTCGACTCGGGCCAGGATTTCGGGGGACGAGCTAACAATATGGAAGTCGTCCAAGTCCATGTAGTACATGTAGGGAGAAGGATTTAGGCTGCGTAACGCGCGGTATAAATCGAGCGGCGC
>ENA-UPTF01002610-UPTF01002610.1-marine-metagenome-genome-assembly--contig:-NODE-2610-length-10321-cov-18.444943_pt1 | contig 10321 bp, 12 predicted proteins | sample MGYA00238166_ERZ767019 | MGnify/ENA primary metagenome ERZ767019 (study PRJEB28930, sample SAMN06266391) | marine metagenome | isolation source: Sea water from 250 m depth | place: Atlantic Ocean... | reverse complement strand
TGGATAAAAAAGGCCCAGGGCTTCATCACATGGCATTAGAAACTGACAATATCGAAGGTGAGGTTGAGAGAATGGAGGGGTGCGGAGTACAATTCTTAGGAAAGATCAGACCTGGTTCTGCTGGGACTAAGGTAACATTCATCCATCCAAAATCACTAAATGGTGTTTTGGCTGAGCTCTGCTCACATCCAAAATAACCTCTTTATCCGAAAAAAGAATATTAATCGAGAACTGAAGAGATGCATATGAACGATAAACAGGTATCGGTGTCATTGCAGTAATGTTTAGTATTATTGGGTTTTTCCTAGTCGGAACAGGATTTTTTGATTAATCATAAAAACCGTTAAATCTCTCAAAAAAACCAGAAAATATTTGATGCTATATTATTCTATACCAATAATTCTTGCAATTCTGATTTCACCAGGATTTGCTTTTGGAGAAACAGAGATGGATACAGATCCATTTACAGTTGGGTCACAATTTGATTCAAAACCACTTGATGAGGCCGAGCAGGACATGGAAGATTTAACAGATCTTTGGACAATTTGTATAGCACTAGTTGTCGGTATGGTTATAGCCAGAGTTGCATTTAAAATCATCAAAAAACGCTTCAAAAATCGTAATTAGCTAGTCTTTGACACCTGGTGGCAGTTTGTTGAAACAGTCAGCGCATAAATCATCCCTCGTGGTCATTCCCTTTGGCAATCTGAAATTGAATTTTCTTACAGATGAGACTGAGAATTTTTGAGAAAATCTGCCCAGCTCTTTTTTGCACTTAAAGCATAGATGCTTGCCTTCCAACAGAAATCTTAGATTCAGTCTGCTTAAGGTGGCAAGATCCGTGACACCGTAAAAAATCATCATGTTCACTAAAAATGGGTTTTCTTGAATTGTGCGATCAAGCGTGTCTCTCTCACCAGCCATTGCAAGATCCAACATGTTTCTCCATTTTTTTTCAAGGCCTGAGACATACTCATCAATCTTTTTGGTTCCATTTTCAGTTATCTGGATGTTTAGTTTTTTTTGGCCCAAAAGACCCATGACATACTCAGATTTTATCATATGACTTTCATCCAATATATCGAGGATTTTTACTAATTCATCTTTATTCAAATTCACGATATTTTTCAGAAATCTGACATTATTTGCCCCACGCTTTACTGCACCTAAAACCTTCATGTCATTGGCTTCAAACTCCTCCATGGAATTGTAAAATCTAACTATCTTAAAAATTAATTTTCGGTTTTGCTGGCGGATTAAACGCTTTTATCATATCAGAATTAAGTAAATCGGGTCTCAGTCCTACTTAGAGAATCGTTGAAAATTAACTGATATGACCGAGACCACTTTTTTATTTTCTTGATTTACAATATTTAAGGCAAGCTGCATTTTTTTCATAGTGGCAGATAGTGCCAACATTTTTTTTCATAGTGCTAATTTTTTAAAATGCCATTTTCATTTTAACAGATCTATATAAGAATTCAAGAATTTGCGATCAAGAGATCTCTTTATTTAGGATGAATTTTTTGTTTATTTTGTTGAAAATTAGCTGGATGGTAATGCTATTAGCATTTGGTATTGGAACTAGCCTATTATTTGCTCCACAAGATGCTGCAGCTGCAGGTGCCATCGAAGGCGAATTCAAACTTGGTGAGGTTCTAGATGAATCCATTGGTTGGTTTATCGTTGTAGGCCTCGGAATGGTATTCGCTGGAATTATTTCGGCAGAGATTAAGATTGAAGAAAAATATCTCGGTCACGTTCAAAACTCAGAATGGTTTAACACTGCAGGCAGAATTATCAAGACAGGTCTAACTGCAGCAGCAATCGTATCTGCATGGACTTGGGCCGCGACACTGCTTCAATCATCCACAGTAGCATATCTTTATGGTGTAAGTGGTCCTTTCTGGTATGCAGCAGGTGCAACAATCCAGGTTCTTTTGTTCGGAATTTTGGCAATCGAACTAAAACGAAAGGCTCCAAACGCACACACATTCTTAGAGATTATTAGGGCAAGATTTGGTAACGGAACTCACAAAATTTTCTTAGGTTTTGCATTAACTTGTAACATGATTGTAACTGGAATGCTCCTTCTAGGAGGCGCAGCAGTTGTAAACGGTCTTACAGGCATGGATATCTCTTTGGCAGCATTCTTGATTCCAGTAGGAGTCATGATCTATACGCTGGTTGGAGGGCTGAAAGCTACATTTGTGGCGGATTATATGCATACGGTCATAATTTTCATTGTAATACTCACTTTTGTCGCAATGGTGTTCTTCATCAGCCCGGTGACGGGTGGAATTGAAGGAATGTATGAAAAACTGGTAGCGGCAGCTGATCTGCACCCAGTTACGAGTCCAACTTTCGCTGAAGGCGGAGTAGTTGAAGGTGATGAAAGTACATATGGTAACGCTATGGGAGCGTACCTTACGATGGCCTCTGCGGGTGGTCTGATATTTGGTGTAATCAATATTGTAGGTAATTTCGGTACTGTATTCGTAGATCAGGCATATTGGCAACGTGCAATCGCTGCACAACCAAGTTCAACTGTAAAAGGTTTCTTACTTGGTGGAATGTGCTGGTTCTCAATTCCATTTACACTTGCAACAACCATGGGACTTACTGCGGTCGCGCTGGATGTAGAGCTTACTCCAGAGCAGGTGCAGCTCGGACTTACGGTGCCAGCAGCAGCGTCAGTTATGATGGGTGAAATTGGTGCAATTATGGTATTGGTAATGCTATTCATGGCTGTAACTTCAGCAGGATCTGCTGAATTAATTGCCGTCTCATCGCTGATAACGTATGATGTGTATCGGACGTACAAGAATCCAAATGCAGATGGTAAGACATTGCTTAAAGTAAGCCGTGCGACAATTGTGGCGTTTGGCTTAGGAATGGGTGGAATTGCGGTTGTGTTACTTGGTATGGGACTTAGTTTAGGATTTGTGTATTTAGCTATGGGTATTTTGATCGGATCGGCGGTTATCCCGATTGCGCTAACCATAACGTGGAGCAAAACTACGCGTGGTGGTGCGGTAGCGGGCGCGCTGATTGGTGTAATGTTATCACTGTTGACTTGGACAAGTGTTGCAGCATCAGAAGCTGATGGAGTTGTAGATATCGCTTCACTCGGCGGTGCATTCCCAATGTTGTATGGTAACGTGGTTGCAATATTATCATCTGGTCTAATCTGTGTAGTAGTCAGTTTGGCTCAGAATAAGAAATACGATTGGAAGCTCTTGAATCAGGAGATGAAACTTGTTGGAGAAGACATGACTGAGGAAGTTAAAGCAGAAATTGCAAAACGTGAACAAGATGAAGCAACTTTGAAGAAAGCATTCCAGTTTAGCCTCAAAGGCGGTGGAATTTTGACTTTGATTTGTGTTGTACTTTGGCCAATGCCATTATACTTCTCTGGATATGTATTTGACTTAGGATTCTATAGTTTCTGGGTTAGCATTGCTATCGTTTGGGTATCAGTAGCATCGTTCTGCATCATCTGTATCCCAATCATCGAAGCAAGACAAGGATTCGCCGAAGTATTTAGCGGCAAAAAGAAAGCTGCAGAATAAGAAATTCTTTTTAAGGCGAGGTTTAGGATCGAAACATGGCATCTTGTAGCGGCTGTGGACTTGTACTTGGTTTCAAGAAATACAAGTTCAAAAAGTTATGGCGAATAGCTGGTAGTTATTGCAAGCCTTGTATGATGGAGATAGGTAAAAACTGGGAAGATCATGGAAGAGTAACTTTACCAATGCGTGCATGCGACTTGTGCCAAACTGAATTTTATTTTCTAAAAACTGCATGGCAAGGAAAAAAGCAAAAGCACTTTTGTGATGTATGTCATAAAGTTGCACTTACTGGACTTCTACCTGACAAAAGCAAGAAGGAAATGACAAACAAATTTCCAATCCCCATGTTGATAATTGGAGGTCTTGGAGGATTATTGATGGTTCTAGGTTTACTGTTTACTTTGATGGGTGGCGGAGAAGGAGAGGGACCAAATTTGGTGAATATATTATTTGGTGCATTTACCACCGGCGTCGGATTCTTACTGATCAGACGTACGATAAACAATAGAAGACTACTATTAGGAACAGGAAATACAGGATATTAGTATAGACTATACAATCTTGAAAGAGAGACTTCTTTTGCAGGATCTACCGTAGCAATTTCTCCATCAACTTTAACTTCATAGGTTTCTGGGTCGATTTCAATTTTTGGTGTTGCATCGTTATACACCATGTCTTTTTTTCCAATGTTTCGGCAGTTCTTTACTGGCACCAATTTCTTTTCAATCTGCAGTTTTTCTTCTAATCCATTGTCAAGTGCAATTTGTGAGGTAAAAGTAACAGATGTGGTCTTTTTGGCCTTTCCAAGTGCTCCAAACATAGGTCGATAGTATACGGGCTCAGTTGTAGGAATTGATGCATTTGGATCACCCATTAATGCATACGCTATGAAACCACCCTTGATAATCATCTTTGGTTTAATTCCGAAAAATTGTGGCATCCAGACAACAATGTCTGCTATTTTTCCTGGTTCCAGAGATCCAACATATTCTGATATACCATGTGTAATTGCGGGATTGATTGTAATTTTTGAAATGTATCGTTTGATTCTATAGTTATCATTCTCACTATCATCTTCAGGAAGATTTCCTTTCATCTTTCTCATTTTATCAGCAGTCTGCCAATTTCTTGTTGTAACTTCCCCTATTCTTCCCATGGCCTGACTATCTGATGACATCATGCTAATGGCACCAACATCATGTAGGATATCTTCAGCCGCTATTGTCTCAGCCCTTATTCTTGACTCTGCAAATGAAATGTCTTCTGGGACAGATGGATTAAGATGATGACATACCATCATCATGTCAAGATGCTCTTCTAGAGTGTTTGTGGTAAACGGTCTTGTTGGATTAGTAGATGATGGTAAAACGTTTGGCTCTGATGCTATCTTCATGATGTCTGGTGCATGTCCGCCTCCTGCACCTTCAGTATGATAAGTATGGATGACTCTGCCATTTATTGCAGCAATTGTATCATCCACATATCCACATTCGTTTAATGTATCAGTGTGTATAGCAACCTGCGTGTCTGTCTTGTCGGCTACATTTAGTGCAGAATTTATTGTTGCAGGCGTGGTTCCCCAGTCTTCATGTAACTTTAGTCCACATGCACCAGCCTTGACTTGCTCCATTAACGATTCTTCTCGGGAGTCATTTCCTTTACACAAAAATCCAAAGTTTAATGGAAATTCCTCTACGGCCTCTATCATTTTATGAATATTAAATTCTCCAGGAGTGCATGTAGTTGCATTTGTACCATCTGCAGGTCCTGTTCCACCACCAATCATTGTTGTTGTGCCATTACAAATTGCATCAATTGCTTGTTGCGGAGAGATAAAGTGAATGTGGCTATCTATTGTTCCAGGAGTACAAATTGTATGTTCACCTGAAATGATTTCTGTATTTGATGAAACAACAATGTCTACATCATCCATTACATTTGGATTTCCAGCATTACCAACGCCAAGAATTTTTCCATCTTTAATTCCAATATCCGCCTTTATGATACCAAGTGTAGGATCAATAATCATGGCATTAGTGATTACTAAATCTGCAGAGTCTTCTCGTAAAACACCACTAGCTTGTCCAAGTCCATCTCTAGCACTTTTACCTCCACCAAACACCAATTCATCTCCATACTTGATTAGATCCTTTTCAATCTCCATTACCAAATCAGTATCAGCTAATCTAACTCTGTCACCGTCTGTAGGTCCAAATAATTCCACGTATCGTTGACGTGGTATTTGAAGTGGGTTTGATTCCACTTTTACATCCTCCAAAATATTTTTGAAACCTTTCTCGTGAATGTTTTTAATTGCATCATCTTTTTTCGATTCTAAATCACCGCTTACCAGTCCACTAAAACCGAATATTGTTTTGGTACCACCGAATTCTACAACTTCTACATGCTTTGATTCTCCAGGTTCAAATCTGATAGATGTACCAGATGCTATGTTAAGATGAAATCCAAGTGCTTTCTCTCTGTCAAACTCTAATGCCTTATTTGCTTCAGAGAAGTGTGTATGTGAACCGACCTGAATTGGTCTATCACCAGTGTTTGAAACATTAAGTTTGATTGTCTTTTTACCGTCATTGGCAACAATGTCTTCATCTTTAGGCATGTATTCGCCTATGTGTGGTACTCTAGAACGCCATCTTGAAATCATATCATCACACTATGGGGTCATGTATTGTTACAAGTTTAGTTCCATCATTGAAAGTGGCTTCAACTTGGATTGTATGAATAATATCTAAAACTCCTGGTAATACATCATCTTTTTTCAAAACATTTTTTCCAGAACTCATTAGTTCTGATACTGATTTTCCATCCCTTGCACCTTCCAGTATATGATCTGCAATAATCGCAACGGATTCTGGATGATTTAATTTTAAACCGCGATCTTTTCGCCTTTGTGCCACTTGTGCGGCAGTAAAAATTTGTAATTTATCAATTTCTCTTGGTGTTAAGAACATGAATAATTTTGAATTTTACTATATTTAAAAATTAAAAAACACCCTAAAAATTTAACTTAGCCAAAAATCACTCATTTACATGCTGATCGTTAATTCTGTTTTAGGTAATGCACATCATGAAAAAAGCGTCAAAGAAAAAATTGAACAAGCAAAATTAAATGGTACACTTAAAAATTTATTTTTGACTAGATCTGAAATGGAAAAATCTAGATTACAAAAGACAACTGAAGATGGATTAGAGCTTGGACTTGTGTTTGAACCTGGAAAAACACTACAGACTGGCGATGTATTAAATGCTAATTCAGATACGATCATGGTACACCAATTGCCAGAAAAAGTTCTTCATGTTAGAGTTAAAGAAGAAAATAATCCCACATTACTAGTTCAAGTTGGCCACATCATAGGTAATCGTCATAGACCAATCTCAACCTCTGAGGATGGTACCATTGTTTTTCCAATACATAACGATGGGGAGCTTGATTTATTCAAAGAATTATTTCATGATATAGTTGATCATTTAGAACTACGTATATCAGAAGAAATTTTTACATCTAACAAGGGAATGAATTCACATGAGCACTGATTTTTCTGACATGAGTATGATGCAGTTATCTGACTCATTTTTTCCAACTGGATTGTATACAATGTCAAGTGGACTTGAAACGCTATTTGACGAAAAAAAAATTCATACTATTGACGATATACAGTCATTCATCGAGACTGTAATCTCCCAGCAGATTGGTCCTTCTGACTGTGTTGCACTATCAAACGCATATGATTTTGCATCTTCAGGCGACATGGATGGAGTCATAAAATGTGACAAATTTCTACACTCAATGAAATTAACCAAAGAATCACGAGACGCATCATGCATGGCCGGCTCACAAATGATCAAATGTGTAAAGGCGTTCTCACAAGATGATACATTACAAAAATTTTCTAAATCATTACAAGACTCCAAAACACTAGCCACACATCCTGTTGCATCTGCAGTATGTAGTAATGCATTGGGAATAACAAAAAAGAATGCATTACAGATGTTACTTTATGGTGTTTGTGTTAGTATTGTTGGTGCATCACTTCGTTTAGGAATGCTAGATCATATACAAAGCCAAAAAGCTCTTCACAATCTAAAACCAATTATCTCAAAAACTGTAGATTTCTATGCAGACAAGAATCTTGATGAAATGTGGCAGTTTACACCAGAATATGATATTATACAAATGACTCATGAACAAAAGTTCTCCAAGATGTTCATCACATAATTCGAACTGATATGGCTTCTAGAATACCAAGAGTTGGAATTGGCGGACCCGTAGGAAGTGGTAAGAGCATGTTAATTGAACGTGTCGTGCCATTTCTTGCAAAGAACAATTATCGTGTATGTATCATATCAAATGATGTCATATCAAAAGAAGATGCAGACAGAATTCGTAATAATCTTGCAACAGAACAAGGATTACTTCCAGAAAATATGGTAATTGGTCTTGCTACAGGCGGTTGTCCACACACTGCAGTACGTGAGGATCCTTCAATTAATCTGTCAGTAATAGAAAAAATCGAAGCTGAACATCCTGATTTAGACTTGATAATTATTGAAAGTGGTGGTGACAATGTAACAACCACATTTAGTCCTGCATTAGCTGATTATTCTATTTACATTGTAGATGTATCTGGTGGAGACAAATATCCACGAAAAGGAGGATTAGGAATTGAGACCTCGGACCTTTTGGTAATTAACAAAATAGATCTTGCTCCGTTGGTTGATGCTGACTTGAGTGTAATGGAGCGTGATGCAAAAGTCCTCAGAACAAACAAGCCATACGTGTTTGTAAACTGCAAGACAGATCAAGGCGTGGAAGATGTTGCACAACACATTACACATGATGTATTGTTTGACCAACCTCCAAAGAATTCGGTGGTAAAAACAGTATGACAGACTTGAAATTTTGTTTTCCAGATGATGTACCATCACAGATTGCATCATTTGATGGAAAAGTCTCACAGATGGGTGTTGGTAAGACTGGCAAGGTTGGATTTTTAAAATTAGCATTGGAACATGATTCACAACGAAGTAAGACCATAGTCACAGAACAACGCACTCAGGTTCCTCTGTATGTTCAAAAAGCGTTACACTATGATGAGACAGTTCCTTCCATGGCACACGTATTCATCTTGTCACCATCAGGCGGTGTTCTACAAGGTGACAGATACAGAACAGACATTGAGTTGAAGAACAAAGCCATATCACACATCACAACACAGGGTGCCACAAGAATTTACAAAATGAATTCAAACTATGCTACACAGATGATTAATCTTAAAGTTGGGAAGGATTGTTATCTTGAATTTCTTCCAGAACAATTAATCCCATACAAAAGTTCCCGATATTATCAAAAAACAACATTTACGGTTGATGATTCCGCAACGTTGGTTTATTCAGAAACAATTGTACCGGGAAGAGTTGCAATGGGTGAGTTTTTCAATTATGACATTTGTTATCTGAGAACATTATGCTATAACGATAAACATGAAATCAAGTTTCATGACAACTCCATCTTAGAACCAAAAAACCAGACAATGAATACTTTGGGAATGTTTGGAAACAAAACTGTTCTCTCAACAATGTTTGTGGTGACAAAAAAAGAAAACATTGAGGAACTTTACAAGGCAGTTAATCAGGTTTTCAAAGATAACGATGAGGTTATTGGGGGAGCCAGTATTCTTCCAAATGATTCGGGTCTCTCTGTCAGGATTTTGAGTAATTCATCTGAGGATAACAAGACTACAGTATACAATATTTCACAGATCATCCGAAGACAGTTTTTTTGAGACTCTTCTGCCCAGTTCCGTATTCTTCCAACCATCTACACCCTCTACACATTTTTCTGCAGGAAATACACGCTCACAAAATTCACAATATTGAAGTGAACCTATTGGTTTCTTCCATTCGCTCTCTCTAACTCCCCTATCTTGTACAACTTTGAGATAGCGTAGACTGTATGTTGAATCAGCAGAGACAGGGCAATAGTATTTCATACTATTATTACACACAATGCTACTATATATTATTATAACATAATGTTATAAACATAGATTGGTGTTTTGAAATGAGAGGATCGGAACTTAGATTCACGCCTAGACCCGTATACTCAAACTCATTGCTTCACAAAATTCTCTGCCTATATAGGCACAGATCCTAAGGTTTAACAGACGTGCTTGCCTATTATACAAAATGGCACAAACATCTCAAGAGTCAGTTTGGACCGTAGATGAATCACCATCAATTCTATCTTACACATTAGCAAATTTCAGAAAACTACCACAACTTGAAAAATTCACTGAAGAGCAAATTTTCGATATGGAAGTGGTAGGAAATGTCTTGCCTTTCAAAGCTAACAACTATGTGATTGAACAATTAATTGATTGGAACAATGTAGAAAATGATTCAATCTTTGCATTGACATTTCCTCAAAAAGGAATGCTCAAACCAGAACACTTTGATCAGATGGCACCAGTTTTGAAAAGAGGTGATAGAAAAGAGATTCAAGAAACAGCAAATGATATTCGTCTAAAACTTAATCCACATCCAGCAGGACAGATGGAGCTAAACGTTCCAACTCTAAAAGATGGAACTAAACTTTATGGAATGCAACACAAGTATAACGAAACTGTTTTGTTTTTCCCAAGTCAGGGTCAGACCTGTCATGCATATTGTACATTTTGTTTTAGATGGCCACAGTTTGTTGGAATGGATGAAATGAAGTTTGCAATGAA
>ENA-UPTF01002607-UPTF01002607.1-marine-metagenome-genome-assembly--contig:-NODE-2607-length-10322-cov-3.957443_pt1 | contig 10322 bp, 15 predicted proteins | sample MGYA00238166_ERZ767019 | MGnify/ENA primary metagenome ERZ767019 (study PRJEB28930, sample SAMN06266391) | marine metagenome | isolation source: Sea water from 250 m depth | place: Atlantic Ocean... | reverse complement strand
TATAATTAATAGTTTTTCAATATTAGGAAAAGACTTACAACTAAACCTATTAGCCGATATTTATGATTAAAGATACAAATGTATACCTAAAAGATATTATGAAAAAAATTCTAAATTCGTATTCTATCATTGATGAATTATCAGATAAGCCTAACGATCTTCAATTATTGAAAATAGAGTTACAAAAAATTAATGGGTTTCTTTTAGTTTTATCAAAAAAAATATGTCTAGATAATGTTGATCAATTAACTACAAAAAAATTGGAAAATAAAATTAGTTTATACTTACAAAATTATGATTTCTCCCGTGAAATTAATAAATTAATAGATACATATGCAAATGATAATCTTCGCGTAAAAAATATTCGAATGTCAGTGATTAACTCATTAAATGATGGTAAACTAATCGAGTCTATTTATGAAAAATATAATAATTTTTGATAAATAGATTCACTTTCTTTTTTTACGAGGAATTTTTGAATCTTTATCTTTGATTTGTTTTTCAACTTCAGATTTTTTATCTTCAACTGCTTTGAATACTTCTTGAATCAATCCGTCTAAATTTGAATCTGATATTTCTGGAGTCACCGCACCAGCAATTTCTTTAATAGTAGATGAAATTTCCGAACTTACCTGTTCAAAAATTTCTGGGTCTTCTGCAACAGTTGCATATAATGATTTTAGTTGATCTGCTTGATTTATGACTTGATCGGTTAATGTTAGATTGAATTGCGTTCCATTAATTTCTATTTCTTTTGTTATCATAAACTTAATTTGAAAAAATGGGTTTTATACTTTCCTAAGATTGTATTTGACTCAAAACTGTATTAAGTCTAATGCAGAAGCATCACTTATCAGTCTAGTATGTCTTGAATTTATCACATATCCATTTTTGATGTCCTTTGTTGGAACCCAACGATTAGTTGATGTATAATGCCTTTTTTCAATTAACTCGTTTTCCACAGATTCAATATCTAATTCACCCTCCTCAATCTCCTGTGTTTCAAGATGCTTTATCGTGATTAGTATTTTATTTACTTTTACCCTATCTCCCAACTTCCATTGTGATGGTGCAGTGTCATCAGATAATTCCAAAACTTTGATTTTCATCTCTTTTTTACCTAATACGTCACGACTGATTAGCATACGTTCATCAATAAAATCAGAAAAACTCATAATTTTTTCTCTAATCTGTCATTAATAAACAAAGATGATAAATTTTGAATATAGTGCTAATTATTTTGAAGGACCAAATTTTTGATGTCTAGATTTGAATGGCATCTCATAATCGTTTAGAGTTAATTTCTTTTTTTTCCCCTGGGCCAATGCATATGTGGTTCCATCATATTTGCATACTATATCTAATGGATGTTTTTTTTCATTCCATACCTTATAAAATTCCCGTAATTCTCTTTTTTCATATACTCCTACACCAATTCTCTTTTTTGATAGAAATTTGAACGCAAGAATTACTTTTCGTGTTTTATATACTGTAAAATTATGTGTCCAGTTTAAACAGCGTGTTATCTGATCAGATGGAACTGTTAAAGTTGTAGCTGTTCCGGATTTTGCTTCAATTGTAAATATTATACTATCTTCATTATTGACACATAGAATATCTGGTAATGCCACACTAGGAGAACCCAACCTAAATGCTTTCCAATTATCCATGTTATTGAATCGTTTAACTAATGTATCTTCCCAATTATATCCTCTCTGCCTTCTAGTCTGTGCAATTTTTTTAAAATTAAGTGGTTTTACTGTGGCTGTTATTTTTAAATTTGATTTCATAAAAATTGTTTATTTTATGGAATATAGTAATGCAGGTTATTCTGTAATGACCTATTACTAATTGTTTTCAACAATAAATGAATAGTGGGGTCTGGTATCTAATGATACTATCATTTTAACAGATTGACCAATACTTGGTTCAGAAGAACATGAAATCTCTCCAAGAACTCTAATCCCATCATCAATTTCAATCAGTCCAAAATACGTGGAATCTTTTTTTGAAAATTCAGCAATCGTTCCTACATTCATAGATTTTCTCCAATCTGTTTTTTCATAACAAATATGGCAAATTTCTTTTGGTGGCCATAATACATTATTACAGTTTTTACAATAGCATATTTGAAAAACCCCTTCTTTTAGCTGTTTTTCAAAAAATGTCAATTTTCCAATACCATAACTGAACTTGATGTTCCCGCTGCAGACATATTATGAATTAGACCTGTTTCTGCATTTGGAATCTGACGTTTTTCAGATTTTCCTTGTAGTTGATTTGTTATCTCTATTGTTTGTGATATTCCTGTTGCTCCTAATGGATGCCCTGCTCCAATTAGTCCTCCACGTGGATTTATCATTCTATTCTCAGTATTGAATAAATTCCTAACAAATTCTCCACTTTTCTCATTGGAGACAATTCCCAATTCTGATATCGCCATTAATTCACAAATGGAAAAAGCGTCATGTACTTCTGCCACATCTACTTGTTCTGGTCTAATATTTGCCATTTCATATGCTGAGTTTGCAGCAATTCGTGTACTTTTAATTTCGTCAAGAATATTTTTTGTAAAACTTGCAGATGTAGTTTTTTGCCCAATACCTGTAATCCAGACTAATTGCTCTGAAATTTTTTTAGCCTTCTCTTCAGATGCTAGTAATATTGATGAACTTCCTGAACATGAACGTGAGCAATCCAAAATTCTAAGATCATCCGTAATCTGTTTGGAATTCATTACTTCCGATATTGTCTTTGGTTCATTACTGTATGCTAAAGGGTTATCAATTGCATGTTTGTGGTTTTTTGCAGAAACAATTGCTAATTCTTCTTCAGTAGTGTGAAATTTTCTTTTATGTGATTTAGTAAGCATTGATGCCCAGTAGATTGGATGTTCAAGACTACCTCTTGATTTGTCCCATTTTAAAACTTGACCGGGATTAGTTGCTGATTCAACTCCTGAAATTAATACTACGTCAGATAGACCTGATGAAATATATGAATATGCAGAAATTATTGCACTTGTTCCAGAACTACAAAGGTGTTCTATTGAATGAGATATTTTAGGCTGAATACCCACCATCTCTGACAAAATTGCTCCCATGTATTTTGAGTCATCATTTGTAGAAACTAATACGCCATCAATATCATTTGAATCACAGTTCTTTGTTGACTGAATACATTTGTTGGCAGATTCAAAAAGTAATTTTTCAGTACAACCGTCTTCTTTTGAGAATTTTGTTTGACCAGTTCCAACTATGGCTACTCTATTCATTTAATTCTCCAGAAAATGTATTTGTTAACAATTCAAATGATTTTGTGACATCTCCAATTGGATTAAACTGAATGATTGGTGTGTCTATCCCAATATCACGAAAAACACTTAATTTTTTTATTGCCATATCTGGCGTACCGGCAATACATAGATCATCCAACATCTTATCCGGAACAAATGTTTCTAGATTTTCTAATCCATTTTTTGTATATTCACTGTATATGATTTGTGTCTCTTCGGAATATCCATTTGAATGTAAAAATTCACGGTAAACAGTACCTACTGCAATGTAAAAACTAAGAGTTTTTTTTGCGCGATTAACTGCTTTTTCATAATCATGATCAATACAGGTAATTATTTGTAAACTAGTATCAATTTTTTTTCTTTTTTGCATATTTGTAATTGTTGTTTTCATTTCATCTTTTGGCCTTAAATAAAATATAACTCCGTCAGCAACATCCCATGTTAATTCAACCATTTTTTTATTAATTGCTGCAAGATAAATTGGAATTTCATTCCTTAATGGTTTCACTAATAATGAAAAATCTTTTAGCGAAAAAATCTTACCAGAGTAATTAATTTTTTTTCCACTTAATGCCAATCTAACTATATCCACACACTCCTTCATTCTTTGTACAGGTGATTCAAAAGATTGACCATGAAAATCCTCAATGATTGGTATGCTACTTGTTCCCAATCCTAGTATTAATCGACCTTTTGATATTGTATCTACAGTTGCAGCACCCATCGCAATTAAGCTTGGACTTCTAGAATAGATGTTAATTATAGATGATCCTATTTTTGAAAATTTATTTTGTTTTGATGCAATTCCTAACATAGAAAAGATTTCCATCCCCCATGTCTCAGGAATCCACATAACATCGGGTTTAATCTCATTTAATTTTTGAGAACACTCTAAAACTTCTTCGATTGAAAGCAGTGAACCTAAACTATATGATAATCTCATTTTTCTCAATATTTGAAGTACTTGACATGCTTTTTTGAGTTTATTTCCTCAGTGCATAATTCAATGTCTTTAAATGAATCAATAGAATGCCATACAACATTTTTAAACTTTACAGTATGCAGGGATTTCATTTTTACAAGTTTTGGAAATATCTCTGCTTCTAAACTTCCTCTGTTTGGCAACATTCTGATAATATCACTACTCAGGTGATACAGACCTGGATTCATCCAAACGTTTTCGACATCAGTTTTTTCATTAAATTTTAAAATTTTATTATTTTTTATCTTCATTGTCCCAAATTTTGTTTTTAACTCATTTGCTGCAATGGTATTTGGTTTTTTTAGAATTTTTTTTAGATTGATATTTGTCACGACATCTCCATTTATTACTATAAATGATTTATCGGTGATATTTTTTATTGCTTTTTTAATTGCACCCGCAGTTCCTAACGGTGTTTTTTCTATCGAATATGTGATTTTACAGCCAAAATTTTTATTTTTTTTAACATACATTTCAATTTGCTTTGTTTTATATCCGGTACATATGATAATATCTGTCATTTGAAATTTTTTTAGGTATTCTATACTGCGTGCTATTAGCGGTATATTATTAATTGGGATTAATGGTTTTGGGATTTTATCAGTTAGTGGGCGTAATCTGGTACCTCTACCACCAGCTAAAATTAATGCCTTCATAACCAATTTAATTTATTTATGTTTTTTAACTTATGTTATTTCTGACTAAAACATCTCAAATGTTGCAATACCAAAAAAATATCCTACCATAACCATAGTTATGCCCCATCCACAAGAGCCTAAAATAGTATACACTAAAAATTTCTTCATTCTCATTTTTAATAGACCTGCTGGCACTGAAATCATTTCTCTGAATACTGGTATCATTCTACCAAATAATACTGCTTTATCACCATATTTCTGAAACCATTTTTCAACCCGTTCTAACTTTTGTTCTGAAACTCTTACACGTTTTAGATATCTGAGAAGTGCAGATCTTCCAAGTTTTAATGCGATTAGATAAATCACCGTAGAACCTATTGACGCACCGAGACCACCAACTATTCCCAAAGCAATAACTTCTGGAATTCCTAGATTATTTTGAGATGCAATATATCCTGCAGTAGGAAAAACAGCCATTGTAGGTATAGGTGGAATGATTGTCTCTAGTAACGCAGCAAAAAATACACCCAAGTAAAGATATTCTGAAAGTAATTCAAAAATCCATTGAATTAATGCTTGTAGCTCACTCATCTTTGTTTTTCTCTGTTATGTAATAATGTAATTCTGTGTAACATTCAGTGCACCATTCTTGAAAATCTGTATGTTCACAGTCATAACTATTACTAGCTTCTTTTCCACATTTACTACAAATAATCATTAATTGTATCTAGTTTGATGATTTTTTAACCTTAATAATTCCTAGTGCTAGTACCACCGCACCAATTGCATATAACATTACATCCATTCCAGCGCCAGCGGATTCTGCTTTTTGCGCTGCAAAATGTCCAATAGCTGCACCGCCCATCAATAATAGAATTCCACACGCAAACAATAATCCAGCTAAACCCTTTGATGGTTTTTTGATTGATATCCCAAATGCAATAAAAGGTAAAACAACTGCAGGTAATCCTAATACAACTCCTCTGGTTTTTTCATCCATAGGTAAGAATCCAGATTCGCCTTGACCAACCATTGCATCAGCGCCATAAATTATAAGACAAATAATTGCAATTCCTGCTAATACCATTGATATGCCTAATGTCATATTTGAAATGCGTAATCAAGTATTAATAAACGATTTTATAAAATTCGGAATTACCCACTAGATTTTTTTGGCTCGATCAGTAAACCATCTTTTAAAATTTTAACTTGTTCTAATAATTTTTCTATTCCCAACCCATCTTTGTCTACAATATTGATATGTCCAATTTTTCTTTGTGGTTTTGATTCTGATTTGCCATACATCTTAAGAAATGTATTATTCTGGTTAATAATCGGAATGCTGTATTCACCATGAAAATTACGTGGTCCTAGTATATTATACATAATTGTTGGATGTATTAGTTCGGTATCACCTAGTTTCATTCCTAGGATTGCTCGTAAATGTTGTTCAAACTGCGATATTTTACTAGATTGTAATGTGTGATGGCCTGAATTATGAACTCTTGGTGCTATTTCATTGATTAAAACTTCTTTATTCTTTGTCACAAACATTTCAATACCAAAAACACCTGCACCATGTAACACTTCCATAGTTTTATGTGCAATTTTTTCAGCTTTGTTAGAAATATCAGTGTTTATTCTTGCAGGCGCTATAGTCATTTTCAATATATTATCTTCATGGATGTTTTCGACTACAGGGAACGTTTGAATTTCACCTGCGGTACTCCTTGCAGCGATAACTGAAACTTCCATTTCAAAATCAATGAATTGCTCTACCATCAATGATTTTCCGTCAAAAACTTGTAATGCAGTGGATACCTGCTCTACGGAATTAATTTTAAAATTGCCTCTTCCGTCATACGCATCACGTCGTGTTTTTAATAAGACTGGTAACCCAAATTCATTAATTTTTGAATCTAACTCATTTTTTGTTGATATTTCACTAAATTCTGCTACCGGTATTTCATTATCGGCAAGAAACTTTTTCTGTGTAAACTTATCCTGTATTATACTAAGAGTTTCTGGCGATGGATTAATCTCACATGTTGATTCTAAACTTTTTAAAACTGAACTGTTTCCTGATTCTATTTCATATGTGATTATATCACTTCTTTCAGCTAATTCTCTAATTGAGAATTCATCCTTAAAATCTGCTACAATCTGCTCAGCACCCACTTTAGCAGCGGGGCAATTTCTTGTTGGATCTAAGACAATTACTTTTGATATATCTAATGGCATATTTTTAGCCGCTTCAGTTAACATCATGCCCAACTGACCACCGCCTATTATTCCAAGTATTTTACTCATAATGCAGAATTGTTATTCAATTACAAATAGTTTCGGAAAAATTGAAAGTATTAAAAATACCAGTTATATTCAAAGAATATGGCATCAAAAAAAATAGTTGGTATTATAATGGGTTCTAGTTCTGATAGCAGAGTTATGCACGATGCCGCAAAAATACTAGATCAGTTTAAGGTTCCTCATGAAGATCAAATTATTTCTGCACATAGAACGCCGTCCAGGTTAGATACTTATGCTAAACACGCTGAGATGTCTGGATTCAAAGTTATTATTGCAGGAGCAGGTGGTGCAGCACATTTACCAGGAATGATTGCGTCACACACAATGATACCTGTAATCGGTGTCCCAATACTAGTTTACAATGATAAACAACTGAAGAAATCAAATAGTACAAAATTCTCTGCGTTTGGTGGACTAGATTCATTACTTTCCATATCAGAAATGCCTACTGGTTCACCAGTTGTGACAGTGGGAATCAATAAGGCAGCTAATGCCGCTATATATGCATTAAAAATTCTAGCAAATGAAAACTCAACAATCAAACGTAAATTAAAAAATCATAAATTTGAACAGCATTCAAGTGTAATCAAAGAATCCGACGAATTGAAAAAACTTGGACTGTCAAAATTTGTGAAAAAAAAATTCAAATGATTAAGTAAGAAGTTTGAATTGTATGTTTTTCTCAGTAAGATGTGTGATTAGTCTGTTAGCATGCTCTTGATTTTCAGTCTCTAGGCTTAACGTCACGCCTACAGTGCCAGCGTTAACAATAGAGCTTAATCTGTCATGTATAACTTCTACTATGTTTACGCTTAATGATGAAATTTCATCTACGATCTCTTTTAGTGCTCCTGGCTTGTCTTTTAATGTGACAAGTATTCTAATCATCCTTCCCATATTTCCCAGTCCTTTGGCAACAATTTGTCCTAGTAAGTACATGTCAATGTTTCCGCCACATAAAATTGGTACTACCTTTTTACCCGGTGCAGGTTTCTTACTCAAAAGGTATGCTAATCCAACTGCACCTGCTGGCTCTATCACAGATTTTGTTCTTTCCATAAGAAGAAACATTGTTTTGATAATATCAGAATCATCAACTGTGACAATTTCGTCTATTCCTTTTCTAATTATATCAAATGTTAGTTTTCCTGGTGTTTTTACTGATATGCCATCAGCTATAGTTAATCCACCTTGTATTGTTTTTACTTCACCTGCTTCAATAGAGCTTTTCATTGCTGGAAACATACTTGACTCAACACCAATTATCCGTACATGTGATTTTTTTTCTTTTATTGCAGTAATTATCCCTGCAGCCAAACCTCCACCTCCAATTGGAACGTATATCTCATCAACATCAGGGAGTTGCTCCAATATCTCTAATCCAATTACGCCTTGACCCGAAATTATGTGTGGATCATCAAACGCATGAATTATTGTGGCACCTGTTTCATGTGAAATTTTTTGTGCATGAGCCCATGATTCGTCGTATGTTAATCCTTCTAGAATTACATTTGCACCATATCCACGAGTTGCTGAGATTTTTGCTGGTGAAGCATTTTTTGGCATTATGATAGTGCATGGAATATTTTCTAAAGATGATGCATATGCCACACCTTGTGAATGATTTCCCGCTGAGGCTGCTACAACGCCTCGTTCCTTTTCATTATCAGTTAACGATTTAATTTTATAATATGCACCGCGGATTTTAAATGAACCAGTTTTCTGTTCAAATTCATTTTTCAGGTATACTTTTGAACCAGTTAGTTTGCTAAACGTTTCTGAAAATGTGAGAGATGTTTTTCGAATAACCTCATTTTGGGTTTTTTGTGCATTTTCAATATCACTATAGACGATAGTCATAAGATTGGTCAATTTTCTAATCAAAATTAAATGTATATGAATAATTCCACTACTGATTTTTCATGACTGATAAGATCTGATCTACAAGACTCTCAATTTTCTCTTGAAATTCATTAGTGATTACGTCCGTATCGAATAAACCATGTTTTGAACCATCTTTGAAGTATTCCAAGTCTATGTTACATAAGCAACCTTCTTCACCATTAACCAATTTTTGTTCATCGATTAATATCCCAGTAGTTTGAAATGTTTCAAGTAATAAATCGTCTAATTTCTGTAAGAGTTCTTTTTTCCTATTGTTAAATTCAAGAGTCTCATTTCCCTGGCTATTTTCTATTTTATCTGATAATATTTTAGAAAGATTTTCATCATTATAGAACATTTCAAATAGATTTTGTTCATTGATTCTATCATATCCAAGTTCCTGAAGTTTTTGAAGAATTATTTCATTTCCAACTGCAGAATAATTTGAATCTGATTTACTTGTCTTATCAATTATTTCAGCTAACTCTGTTTGAAAATCAAGAACTTTCTGTTCTGGCCTATAATATAGCAAAACATGAAATTGAAGAGAAATATGAAGTGATAAAATAAAATCACCAACAGATATTTCAAATTTTACAAAAATTCTTCTAATATCATCATTATATGAATAAGATATTCCCTGTGAAGACCAATCGTTTAATGAGGTTATAACATTATTAAAAAAAACTTCAATGTTTTTGGGATCAAACGTATTTAATTCCTTTACAGTGCTATCACCTAACATGACTTTAGCACTAACTGTTTTGGTCGCATCCGTAATTTTTTTTAAAAATTCATTTTGAATATTTTCGTTTTTTATATTCAAACTAAGGAAAAACTTGTTTTTTGATTTTGAGCCTATACGCATAAACTTTCTTTCATATACTTCCTTAAATTTTATGTAACTATGAATATAATTTCTAAAAACATTTGTTCCCTGAAAAAAGATTTTACCAAATCATACAGCGGCCATAAGCACATGCAGGAATTACTCCCTGTGGCTAAAACTGATTTTTTACCAATTAATAATGATCATCTAACATCTCTGTCTAAGTTCATAAAAAGTAATCCGATATATGATAATACATTTGAAATGGATCTTTGTGGCATAAAATGTAACATACATGAAGGAGATCTGAATCAATATTGGATTGACAGTATAAAACATGATACAAGCTATGCACCGTTTTATCCTACATGGTTACTATCTGCA
>ENA-UPTF01002605-UPTF01002605.1-marine-metagenome-genome-assembly--contig:-NODE-2605-length-10336-cov-2.602300_pt1 | contig 10336 bp, 6 predicted proteins | sample MGYA00238166_ERZ767019 | MGnify/ENA primary metagenome ERZ767019 (study PRJEB28930, sample SAMN06266391) | marine metagenome | isolation source: Sea water from 250 m depth | place: Atlantic Ocean | study... | reverse complement strand
TGACTTAACCTCTAACTGATATCGCCCTTTTTTTAAGAAAGATCCTTTAGCAGTTTTCATATCAATTGGAATTCTCATATTACCTTTGAAAGAAGGTAATGGCTCGGTTAGAGCCAGAATGGGAGAGAGGACTAACAAACAAAAAAAACTAACAAACCACATGCACAATACCCTAATAATTTTCAGAAAAAATAAATTGATTATGTACTATCGGACCGGAAGAACTTGATAGAAAGCTAACCTTCTAATAAACGTTGTGCGATGCTATGATTGCCATCGTTTCCTACCCCTGTTAAACGTTTTTCCAAGCCAGATACCTTTACGTGTAACTTACGGTGGTCGAGCCCTAAAAGGTTAAGCATTGTGGAATGCATGTCATGAACGTGCACTTTATCTTCTGCTGCATAAAAACCTAATTCATCAGTAGATCCAATTGCCTTGCCTCCTTTAATTCCACCACCCGCCATTACAACCGAAAAACCATATGGATTATGATCACGACCTTCCTTCCCTTGCATGATAGGTGTTCTGCCAAATTCGCCAGTCAAAACAACTAAAGTACTTTCAAGCATTCCTCGTTGCTTAAGGTCTGCCAAGAGCCCTGCCACTGGGCCATCTGTTTTTAAAGCATTATCACGATGATTTTTATCACACTCTCCATGGCCATCCCAATCGCTGTTATAAAGGTGTACAAAGCGAACTCCCCTTTCAACCATTCGGCGAGACAGCAAACACATTCTTCCAAAATTAGCAGTAGGTTCTGAATCGGCACCATACAATTTTTTAATATAACTTGGTTCTTGATCCAAATTGATCAAATCAGGACCTGCCATCTGCATACGAAAAGCCAATTCATAATTCTTGATTCGAGCTGCCAAACTACTATCATCAGGACGTTCTTCCAGATGTCTCTGATTCCATTGTTTGAGCTGCCCTAAAATGACTTGCTGATTTTCTCTACTCACTTGTGAAGGAGGTACAAGGTTTTCAAGAGGCGGCCCCTGAGTCGAAAGCATTGTCCCTTGATAAACAGCGGGCAAAAACCCTGCACCAATAACTGATTTGCTGTTACGCATATAATCATCAGCCATCACCATATACGCTGGAAGGTTATCGGTTTCACTACCAAGTCCATAAAGTACCCAAGCCCCCATGCTGGGCTGTCCCATCAAAAGAGACCCTGTATGCACTATAGTAATCGCAGGACCATGTATAAATGACTCATGATGACAAGAACGGATAACCGCCAAATCGTCAGCAAATTCAGACATCTTTGGGAAAATATCAGAGATTTCCAAACCTGATTGACCGCATTTTTTAAAAACACGCCGGGTCCCCATCAGTTTTGATTCGTCTGCTTTAATTTGAGCCAAGCCAATATTTCCACTCAAAAAACTTGGCGGTAAAAATTGTCCATCTAGTTTTTGTAATTCTGGCTTTGGATCAAATGTATCAACTTGACTGGGACCACCTTGTAAGAATATAAAGATTACGCTCTTTGCCTTCGCATTAAAGTGTGGAGGCTTTAACGCCAAAGGATCATACTGATTCAAAGACCCTACATCACCAGCTACAGATTCTCCCTGTAGCATGCAGTTCAGGGCTAAACCACCAAATCCTAGGCCTGAACGGGTTAAAAACTCACGCCTTGAACTCACACTAAGTCTACGATTACACGAAAAAGGGTTCATGGATTTCCTCCCATAGTATAGAGTTTAGCGTTAATCGTAGAGAGTATCAAATTCAGATCAGTCAACATATAAAAACTCACTAAGATTAAACATCGTTAGACAAAATTGACTTAGGGCTCGTAACTGTTTAACTTGCGGTTCGGCCAATTTTTGGGACACAGATTTGTCCAGCTGTTGATTTTCTTTTAAAGTCAGTCGATGTAATAATGATAAAGCTTCCTGCTTTTCTCTTGCTGAAGGTTTTCTGGCCAGAGTAAGACGCCAAGCTAACTCTACCTGATCAGCTTCATCCTGACCCGCCTCCTTGAGCAAACGATTGGCTAATACCTGAGCTTGGTCAAAAGAGATATTGTTATTTAATGTCCAAAGAACCTGGGGAGCAACTGTGGTAACTTCCCTTCCAGAACAACTCACTGAAGAATTAGGCACATCAAACTTATCAAACATCGGAAAAGTAAAATTACGGCGGGCCAAAATATAAATCCCTCGGCGACGTCCAGCAGATGGATCCTCGGAAATCGCCCACCAAGGTTTGTGACGTAATGAACTCATTTCAACTTCTGAAAGTGGAGGAATAGCTGCTCGGCCCCCCATTTTTAAGTTCAGATTTCCAGCCACTGTATGAATCGAATCCCAGATTGTTTCTCCTTCAAGCCGACGCCGGTTCATACGCCATAAGTAACGATTGTCAAAATCTTTTTGCCGATGCTTCATGGTGGTAAATCGGCTATCTCGCTGATAAGCCTCAGAAAGCATAATCAATCGGTGCATGGATTTAATACTCCAACCACGATTAACAAATTCAGCTGCTAACCAGTCTAGGAGTTTCGGATGAGAAGGAAGATCTCCCTGGCTTCCAAAATCGTTAGCAGTCCGAACAATTCCCTTTCCAAAATGACCCTGCCAGATTCGATTTACCATCACCCGAGCCGTAAGCGGATGATTCGGTCTAGTCAGCCATAGGGCTAATTGTTTTCGATAGCGAGCACCAGACACCTCCATAGACAGATTCATAGGAATACTTCCATCCATTAGAGATCGAGGTAAACCAGGACTCACCACACGCCTCTTCAGAGTTAACTCACCTCGATTTAAAAGGTAAGTCTCAGGAATAAGTTCTGGTTTAACATGTTCGAGCACCGTGGCAGAAGGAACATCAAAAAATCCATCAAAATCTACAGCAATCGAACCATCCTTCAAAGGAACGGCTAGTACTTCTGTTGCCAATTTATTAGCCAAACGCTCGTATTCTTTAACTTCTTTTTCAGTAAGAAAATCTTCTATTTTCATCTCTTGATAGAGTGTCATCAAAGGCTCAGCCAGCTCTAACTCTTGAGCTGTCCGTTCTTCCATCGGGATTTCATAAGCAGCAACCACTTTCCGAGCATAATCTTTTTTCTTAGTTTCAATGACCCGATTCTTGATTTTTTCCTCAAACCTTAGATAGGAATTTCTTGCTTCTGTCAAAGCAATTATCAGGTGATACGATTCATCTCTGTGACCCATGTTGATGGTAGTTTCAACAGGAATAGTAGTTGGGATACTTGCAGCAAAAACAGCTTGAAGTTTAAAATAATCTTCCTGAGTAAAAGGATCGAATTTATGATTGTGACAACGGGAACATTCAAGCGTGATACCCATGAAAGCTGCTGAGGTTACGTTTACAGCATCGGTTAAACGTTCATAACGAAGTAATTCAGCATCTAAATGTGACTCCTGAATCTCTGGTCCAAAGGTATAGAGGGTTGTACCAACTCGGGCTTCCATATGTTCTAATTTCTCAGGAGAAAGATCATAAAACCCTTCTAAGTCCATATTGTTTGGAAAAAGTTCGTCTCCAGCAATCTGCTCTTGAACAAAGCGGTCGTAGGGCTTATCCTCATTAAAAGACTTAATTACATAATCCCGATAACGCCAGGCATTAGGATAGAATAAATCCCCTTCGAAACCAGCACTGTCAGCATAACGAACCACATCCAACCAATGTCGACCCCATCGTTCTCCATATCGAGGAGAATTCAATAACTCCTCAATTAGTTTTTCATAAGCATTTGGTGAAGAATCTTGCAAAAATCGATTAGCTTGTTCCAATGTTGGTGGTAGGCCTACTAAATCAAAATAAACTCGACGTAAAAGAGTAGTCTTACTTGCCCGGGGAGCTGGTTCTAGTTGATTATCCTGCAGTTTTTCCAGAATAAAAGCATCAATCGGATTGAAAGATTGATCTTCCTTCTTTAAACGAGGAATTAAAGGCTGCTGTAGTTTCTTAAACGACCACCAAAAAGTTTCAGCCTGTAAATCCTCCACTTTTGGGTAGGGAACACCGGCCTTAATCCATTCTCTAAGAATAGATAGTTCTGCCTCAGGCAAAGGGGCAGAACTCCCCGGCGGCATTTTTAACTCATTTAGATGGGCTGCGGCTTCATAAAAAAGACTTTTTGTAGGATTTTGAAGATCAATAATCTTACCCCGATCTCCTCCCTTGAGGAGAGTGGCTCTTTGTCTTAAATCTAACCCTGATATTTGACTAGCTCCATGACAACCTAAACAGTGCTTTCTTATGATCGATTGCGACGAAGATACTAAGTGATCATCAGAAAATACCGCAGACGGAAAACCTAAACAGAATATACCTAGTATCCAACCACTTAATTTAGGCAGGACTGGAATGTACATGCGTATCCTTTGAGGATAAATTTATTAAGGACCTTGTTAATTATAAGATGATTAAAAGCTTTTTGGTTATTCATTTTGTCTAAACTTCAAAAGACTCTTTAAGTATTTCTATTGACCTAACCTCTAATCTCACCATATCTTCCTGCGTAATATCACTTGGGATTCCTTTTTAGCAGAATACCCTCTAAACTAATAATATAATTCAATACTCGTTTATTTTTGGTCAGTGAATTTCTTTATCAGATAAATCTTTACGTATTGAGACAATTACCTGCACAATACCATTCTATGAATGATCTAAGTGCCTGGAATTATTCCAGTTTTCTTTAGGGAAACTAGCTAGCTGATTGGCTTCGATAAAGTGCCTTTTATGTCTAAATATCTCCCAACAATTGTTATTTTGAAAACTAGTCTTTTTCACCCTGCTTCCTTTAATCTCTTGAAAAAAATGCTAGTGATATTTATTAGTTTAGTACTTTCTTTTCAGTCGTGTGCCCTAGACTCTTCAGATCCTTCTGATCGAGTCGAAGTTAAAAACCCTAGCTTTTTACCTTCGAATTTCTTACCAGCCAAACGTATTCCGATAGGTATTCCCGGAGATTACAAACCCTGTATTGCCAAACTACCAAATGGGGATTTACTTCTGGTAGCTTTTCATGCACCAACTGAAGGTGGAGTCCCAAAAGAATATAGTTTTTTGTATCGGTCCTCAGATGGTGGTCATACATGGTCTGAACGTAAAGTTTTAGATATTCTAGGACGGGAACCTTATTTATCAGTAATTTCTGATGGTACAGTATTTATAAGTACCCATTTATTACCCAAAGCTCGTGGCAATGATCAAGGATATACTCAAAGTTACCTATATCGCTCTACTGATGGAGGCTCTAATTGGACAGCTACTCATATCGGTTTTGAAGACCTGGAGGGGGTAAAAGAAAAATCCCTTGTGATAACTGGACGTAATGTCTTAGAACTAGAAAATGGAAGTTTGATTTTTGGTGTTGGAGCACCAAATGGCTTCGAATATTTATGGAAATCTTTTGACAAAGGGAAAACCTGGAATCGTTCTTTAACTTGTCATTTTCAAGGAGTAGACCAGAAAATTTTACCATTTCCAATACTAGGGGAGGCTTTTTTCTGGGAAACTCCTTCCAAAGCCATTCTAGCTGTTTGCCGTATTTCCCCAAAATTTTTTTCAGCTTTGCCTGGAACAACAATACCCAAGAATAAGATCGACCATTATGAACGAATGGTACTCTACCGGTCTGAGGATGAAGGTCGGAACTGGTTCTTAGAAGAAATTGGCAGTTATTACGGTGAAATGTACCCATCTATTTTGCGTTTAAGAGATGGACGGCTTCTCTTCACATTTACAGTAAGGGCTGCTGTCGCTCCAGCCTCTCCTCCACTGGGAGTTCAAGCGGCATTCGGTGAAGAAACCAATAATGGAGTTGATTTTACCTTTAACAAAGATAGAATCATCCTAGATGATAAAACTCCTCCGGGAAAACTTAGTGGAGGAGGTTTTGGCCCTACCGTACAGGTGGACGATGAAACATTGGTAACAAGCTATTCCTATAGATCTCTTACTCAGGAAACCCACCTAGAAATAGTTCGTTGGAAGATACCATCTAGATGACTATGAATGATTTCCAATTTAAGAAATCCAAAATGTTCTTATAAAATAACTCCTGTTCATAGACTCCCCTAAGAACATTGATATGACATCGATAGTGAACCCACTTAAGCTTAATGAGGACAAAAAAAGATGACTAGTTCATTAAATGATTTAGATAACAAATTAAAAAACAAAGTAGTAGTGCTTGATTCAGCTATCTTACCCGATTCAGAAGAGTGCCTAATCGAGGAGAAATTACTTAAACCCTATGCTCAGCTATCTCAAGTTTTTGTCCGTTCAGATCAGGAAATCATTGAAACTTGCCAAAAAGCTAACGCCATTATTTTATGGCATCATGCCTATCTTACCCAAGAAATCTTGGAAGAACTTGAATGTTGTCAAGTAATAGTAAGAAATGGCGTCGGATTTGATAATGTAGATGTAGAAGCAGCTTCTCGACTTGCAATTCCTGTATGTAATGTTCCTGATTACGGTACTGAGGAGGTAGCTGACCACGCTCTAACTTTAGCCTTGAACTTGGCTCGTAATCTTTCGGCATCTTCAAGAGATGTCCAACAAGGTAACTGGAACTGGCGATCTGCCATGCCTATCCGTCGATTTAGAAAACAAGTGTTTGGCATTTTAGGGTGTGGACGGATTGGCACATGTGCTGCCTTGAGGGCAAAGGCCTTTGGATTTCAAGTGAATTTCTTCGATCCTTATTTACCAGATGGTTATGAAAAGTCACTCGGCATTCATCGTTGTAAATCATTAGAAGGTTTTCTTCGTTCCGTGGATATTCTCTCTATTCACGTGCCTTTGAATCAAAACACCCTAAAACTTATCTCTGAGAAAACACTAACCTTTATGAAAAAGGGATCAATTTTAGTAAATACCTCCCGTGGACCTGTGGTTGATGAAATAGCCCTTTTAAAAGCCTTAGAGTCGGGTCACATTGCTGCAGCTGGATTAGACGTAGTTGAAGATGAAACTAAATCTCACCAGCCACTTTCCAAGCATCCACAATGTATAATTACACCACACTGTGCGTTTTATTCTGAAGACTCCTGGAAAGAAATGAGAACCAAATCATGTCTGACTGTTATTGACGCATTATTAAAAAAACCTCTCAGAAATGTGGTGAATGGTGTTCATGTAGTTCATAAATGATTATCTATTTGTTCTGAGCTTATGACTAGTATCGTCCGTACTTAGCCAATGCTTTTAGCATCGACTTAGTTTCTTTTATTAGAGGAATCATCTTACTTTCCTTGTTATCATATTCATGAATAAGTTCAAGTACTTCACTAACCTTGTCCATAGGAACAACCACCACCCCGTCGCTATCTCCTACTATATAATCACCTGGTCGTACTAAAACACCTCCACACCTAACAGGCACCTGCATCGCAGTACTGATAAAACGTCCCACTACAGTAGCAGGACTGACTGACCGACTGTAAACTGGAAAACCCAATCGTGAAATTTCCTCAATATCACGAGCAGCACCATCAATTACCGCTCCGGCTAGGCCACGAACTATTGCTGTGGTAGCCATTAGATTTCCAATACCTGAAACGTGTAATCCATTTTCTAAAACGTAAACTAAAACACTCCCAGGAGGCGCTTCATCCAATACCTTTAAATGGTAGTTAGGATAATTTCTCTTATCAGTTGTTAAAATTGGTCTAAGAAGAGCAGTTGCAGCAGGACCCACAATTTTAGCCTTAAAAATTGGCTTCATATCATAATGCATAAATCCAGCTTGACCTGTTGCCGTTTCAATAGCATCGGCTAAGTTTCCAGTACTAGCCTTCTTTAATTTATTTATGATTTCAGGCTGAGTAAGTTTATGGACCTCTGGCTTAGCAGCAGATTCGGATGGATTTGTCCATGAATAGAAAGAAACCATAAAAATGCTTGCAATAATTAGGATCGGAAAAACAATCGTCGAACGTTGCATAAAAGCTCCTTTTCTGAAGATTAAAAATTGTCCCGTTAAGAAATTTTTGGGAAGAATTATTACAACAAATCACAGTTAATTAAATCGCTGACGCCAAACTTTTACATCAGCGCTAAAGAAATAACTTTAAACTCTATTGTACTCAGAAATGACTACAAACCCTTGCCAAAATAATAAATTTCTTTAGCGTACACACCAATTAATTTGTTGTAGATCTAACCATGGCACCTTAAACTACCGACCTGATTTACCTTTATAAGGTGGAGGAACTTTTTGCAATATCAAAACACTTTCACTTCTAATGCTTTAGCCTAACTATCTGAAAGAATACTTCTTATGAAACATAGTATTTCATGGGGAACTTACCTTATTTTATTTATGATGTGTTTCCCATCAAATGCCCAAATAACAGAACAATCTTCATTAGACCTTCTATCAAAAGCCCAGTCTGCATATAGAACTGGTCACTTTCGACAAGCATTATCTTTAGTAAATCAAGCTATCAAAAAAAACCCTGACGATGTCCAAGGTTTTTTGGTACGGGGATGGCTGTACGAAATGAATAAACAACATCATCAGGCCATCAATGACTATAATGAAGTTTTAAGGCTAGATCCCTTTTTTGTAGATGCTTATAATCGTCGCGGAAGTGAATATTTTAAGCTCGGGAATATCAAAAAATCGATCGCTGATTTTGACAATGCAATTAAATTTGACCCAAAACAGGAACCCTATCATTGGCAGCGAGGCATTGCCTACTACTATGCTGGACGCTATCAAAAAGGACGGGACCAATTTCTGTCTCATCAGAGAGTTAATTCGAACGATGTAGAAAATGCGGTCTGGCATTTTCTATGCCAGGCTCGTTTGTCTGGACTGATCAAGGCCCGCCAGTCAATCCTAAAAATTAACAGCGATCCTAGAGTTCCAATGATGGAGATTTATCAACTATTTTCTGGAGTTGGAACGGTAGAAAATGTTTTGGCCGCTGCTAACAAAAACTCAGAAAAACCACCTGTTTTTCAAAGGCAACTTTTTTATGCCAATCTATACCTTGGTTTATATTTTGAAGCAACCGGTAACAGTAAAAGAGCTAAAAAACATATTTTCTTAGCAGCCGAAAAATATCCGTCTCAGCATTACATGGGAGATGTTGCCCGTGTCCATGCAGCTATACTGAGGAAACCTTGAGAATTTTATGCTCTAAATCAAACCGAAGTTTTAAGGATCTCAAAACATTGACAAAAAATCTTCTAAGTATTTCTCTTGCTGGTTAAAACTTAAGTTGTTCATTGACAGAGTCTGGCAAGATTAAAAAAAAATGCTTTTGTGGAGAAATTATAAATGCCTTATCAACTTTTGCGTTTTGCATTCAATAAGCAGTATCCAGAAGGTCGTATGTTTCGATGTCCTGACCAAATAAAAACCCATTATGATGCAATCATTATCGGTGCTGGTGGACATGGCCTAGCAACAGCCTACTATTTAGCCAGAGATCACAATATTTCTAACGTAGCTGTTTTAGAAAAAAATTATATAGGAAGTGGCGGAACCGGAAGAAATACTGCCATCGTTAGATCAAACTATCTAACTGCCGAGGGTATAAGATTCTACGATGAAAGTGTACGATTATTTCAGGACCTATCAATCGACTTAGACCTAAACCTCTTTTATTCTCAACGTGGCCATTTTACTCTAGCCCATAGTGATGCCACTTTACGAACGATGCGCTGGCGGGCAGAAGTTAATAAACATTTAGGGGTAAAAAGTGAATTAGTCGATCCAAAAATAATTAAGGAATTTTGTCCTCATCTAGACTTAAATTGTAATGGGCATATGCCTGTATTAGGTGCCCTGTTTCATCCGCCGGGAGCAATCGCCCGTCATGACGCCGTAGCCTGGGGATATGGTCGGGCTGCTAGTCAACGGGGTGTTGAAATTCATCAGCAGACAGAAGTTACTGGAATTAAATTGAAGAGTAGTGGAGTAATTGGTGTTCAAACTAACCGAGGTGAAATTGAAACTCCTAAGGTATTATCTGCCGTTGCCGGCTACACCCCAAAAATAATGCAGATGGTAAATATCCCTACACCCCTTGAAATACATCCCCTGCAGGCTTGTGTAACAGAGCCACTAAAACCATGGTTAGACACCATTATTGTCTCTGCAAATTTTCACCTCTATGTCAGTCAATCTTCACGAGGAGAATTAGTGATGGGGGCTGCACTTGATCCATATGAACTACATTCACCTAGATCAACCCTAGATTTTGTAGAAGGACTGGCAGGACACCTTTTAGAATTATTCCCCTTTCTCTCTGATATAAAGGTATTAAGGCAGTGGGGAGGATTAGCCGATATGACCCCAGATTTTTCACCAATTATG
>ENA-UPTF01002604-UPTF01002604.1-marine-metagenome-genome-assembly--contig:-NODE-2604-length-10342-cov-3.332294_pt1 | contig 10342 bp, 10 predicted proteins | sample MGYA00238166_ERZ767019 | MGnify/ENA primary metagenome ERZ767019 (study PRJEB28930, sample SAMN06266391) | marine metagenome | isolation source: Sea water from 250 m depth | place: Atlantic Ocean... | reverse complement strand
GGGAAAACTTGGCACAGGAGAAGACGTGTCAAATTGTGTAGCCTTTTTGTCTTCGGAATCGGCTTCCTATGTTACAGGAGAAACAATGCATGTTAATGGCGGTATGTATATGTCTTGACAAAGAAACAAAATAATTTAATAACGATTTTAAGGAAAAATCAAAAAAAAGGAATTAAATGTCAAAAGATGTAGCTGCAACAGTTAAAAAGATAGTGGTCGACCATTTAGGTGTTGACGAACAAAAAGTAACTGACGAGGCTAGTTTTATCGACGATCTTGGAGCAGATAGTTTAGATACTGTAGAACTAGTTATGGCTTTCGAAGAAGAATTTGGTTCAGAAATTTCTGACAACGAAGCTGAAAAAATTTTAACAGTAGGGGATGCGATAAAATTTATTGAGAGCAAAACCAAGTAAGTTAATAAAAAAATTCATTAATGAGCAACCTAAGTAAGCCTCTTATGCTTGTTTTGTCTTCTCCATCAGGCGCAGGAAAAACCACACTTTCGAAAAAAATTCAACAATCAGATAATTCTTTTAAAATTTCAGTCTCACACACAACAAGAAAAGCAAGAGCAAACGAGGTAGATGGAGTTGATTATCATTTTGTTACAAAAGAAAAATTTAAGCAATTGTTAAGCGAAGATGCTTTTTATGAGCATTCTGAGATTTTTGGAAATTATTACGGAACCTCAAAATCTTCAGTTAACAAAATTATAAAAGATAAATTTAATGTATTGTTCGACATAGATTGGAAAGGTGCTAAACAACTAAGTGGATACAGGGAGTTAAATTTACTCAAAATATTTATACTGCCCCCTAACAAAGAGGAGTTGGAAAAAAGATTAATAGCCAGAAATCAAGATGATAAAGAATCTATAGAAAAAAGACTTTTGGCCTATTCTAAAGATATAGAACACTCCAATGAATATGATCATATTATTATAAATGATAACGTTGAAAACTGTTTTAATTCAATTAAAAAAATAATCTCTGATCGCCTAAATATTTAACTACCCTAGTTAAACTTTTCATAAAACTCAGTTAATCTGCAATAATCATCACTAGACAATTCTGAAGGTCTTGAATTTAAGTCTAGACTTAATTTTTTTGCAATATTTTTATATTCTTTAAATATTTTTGACAATGGTTTGTTAATCATTTTTCTTTTGTTAGAGAAAAAGATGTTTGTAATTTTTTCTAAATTTTTAATGTTACGAATTTTATAGTTGAATTTCATTTTTGGTTTGAAAACTATAATTTTTGAATCAACAGCTGGCTTTGGAAAAAAACAGTTTCTAGAGATTTTAAAGTTTTCGACCATTTCTAATCGAAAATTTGCTAAAACAGAAATTCTTCCATATTCTTTGGTGTTATATTTGGCTAAAATTCTATCAGCAACCTCTTTTTGAAACATAAATATAATTTTCTTAAAAAAAGGGGGCCATGTTTTTAGAGAAATAAATTTTGCTAAAATTTGAGTAGATATGTTGTAAGGCAAGTTTCCAAAAATAATAGAATCTTTTAACGAAACTTCATCAAAAGTGTATTCTAGAATATCTTTATTATGTATTTCCAGATCTTTCTGATGACCAAACTTCTTTTTTAGGAGTTCGCAGAATCTTTGATCTTTCTCTATGAGTATAATTTTTTTTGGTTGTTTTTTGATTATAAATTCTGTCAAGTTTCCAGAGCCAGGACCTATTTCAAGTATTGTTTGATTTTTTAGATTATCTAATGAAGCAATTTTCTTTATTATATTATTATCTGATAGAAAATTTTGTCCTAAAGATTTTTTAAGTCTTAACATTCTTATTTTTAAAAAATTTAATTGATTCCAGTAAACTGGTTGGGTCAGCTAAGTTTTTTCCAACAATATCATTTCCTGTACCATGATCCGGTGAGATTCTTATAAAAGGAATGCCAAGAGTTATATTTATTGCATGAAATTTAAATAATGCCTTAAAAGGTGACAAAACCTGGTCATGGTACATCCCAACCAAAATATGAAAACCTTTTTTCTTGAAGTTTAAAAAGGCAGTATCAGGAGAAAGTGGACCATGTATAGATATCTTTCTTTTCTTTAATTTTTTAATAGCCGGTATGATAATTTTTTTTTCTTCAGAATTTCTTCTTAGTTCATTGTTATGTGGATTTAAACCGAGAAGACCAATTTTAGGCTTAACTTTAAAAATTTTTAAATAAAACTTATTTATAGTGATTAATTTTTCTATAATTTTTCTTTTAGAAAGGCTAGTAGAAACCTTTTTTAATTCTATATGCGTTGTAATTGGTGCTACAGATAATTCTTTATTATAAATTAACATTACTTCTTTGCCTAAAACACCTAACTTTCTACCCAAAAATTCTGTAATTCCAAATTTTTTATTACCAAAAGTTTCTTTTTTATTTATAGGACAATTTATGAAACCCAAAATTTTTTTTCTATATGCCATTTTAATACCAAGATTCAGTGAATTAATTACATAATCGACTTTTCTTTTTTTATCGATCTCAAAAGGTTTCTTGAACTTTAATGGCACATCTAAAATCAATAATTTCTTTTTAAAATTTTGTTTTTCAATTCTAGTTATTCTTTTTAATTTTATTTTAATTTTTAGAGTTTTGAGTTGATCTTTGATTAAAGGATAGCTTCCGATGATAAAAATGTTTAAATTTTTAAAATCAGATTTCTTTTTCCACATTTTGCCTATTATTTCTGAATTAATACTATTAGGTTCGCCCGCTATAATTCCAATTATATTTTTCATAAAAAATTAATTTGCGTTATTCTTTCTAAATTAGAATAGTGTGAATTAGAGAACATTTTTAATTTTTTGTCCTTTTCAATTCTTACTATATTATTTTTTACTTTTTCTATGTTTTTCTCATAAACTTTTTCTCCCATTTTTTTTATAATAAGCACGGTGTTTTCTAAAACTAAAGGTTTCCCTATTTCACTTGTATTCAAATTCCTTACATTTTCATAAATTTCTTTTGATAATTTTTTTTCATTTATCCAGCCTACATTTCCTCCCTGTTCAGCAGATTCAGATATGCTAAATTTTTTTGCCGTGTTTTCGAAACCTTCCATTTTTATATTATCCATAATTTTTTTTACAGTAGGTTGGAGGTCACCCTCAGGAAGATTAATTGCTATTTCATATAACAAGAATTCTCTGTTTGCATCTATTTTTTGTATTTCAGAATTTATTTTTTCTTCAACTTCGCTCATATTCAGAACCACTTTATTTTTGTATAATTCAAAAATTAAACTATTCCACTTTAGATCAATTTCAAATTTTCTTTTTAAATATTCAAAATTTACGCTATTTGAATTCATTATTTTTCTTAATCCGTCTTCATTGGTTCCAAGATTTATTGATGTTTTTTTTATTAATTCTTCAAGATCACTTTTATTATAATTTTTTATTTTATTTTTATTAATTTCAATTTCTTTTATCTTTCTTTTAATTAAAGATTTAGCCGCTATATTTTTTATTTGCTCTTTATTTGAATTGTCAATTTTATTCTTTGATATTATTGAAACCAATCTCATTTCTTTAACTAGATCCAGGTGGGTGATTGGAAGGTTACCAACAGTTATAATAATAGAGTTGCTTATTTTAGCAAAGGCCTGTGAAGTTTGAAATAAAAAAAAAAGAATAAATAAATAGTTTAAAATTTTTTCTTTTTTCATTTATTTAACTTTTGGACTTAATATATCACCTAATGGGATTAAAGATATTTGAAACATCAAGGAATCATGGCTCTCAATATCTCTGTCTTTGTAAAATTCTCTTCTGAAAACTAAGCCGGCCCTCAAGCAATCATTCAAATAGTCATATGCCAAACTGTAGAATTCAGTAGACTCTGTTTCTAGATTTCTTCTGATGTCAAAGTTAAGTGAGTTGGAGTCATTAAGTGTTAGTTTTAGATCAGATTTAATATAATTTGTGCTTCCAATGTGATTGTTCTCTTCAAGATATTTTAAGTTAAAATCAGCGTTTCCCAATATTAAATTAGCTTCAATATCGTTATAATTGATATCGCTAAAATTGTGATCGAGAGAAAATTCACTTGTTATTTTTAAGTTGTCACTAACTTTTAGATAAGCCTGAGCAACAACATCAGAGGTTTTTTGGTGTAGAGAACTTCTCAAAGGTATGTCTTGATTTTCTTCAACATTGTAGACTTGCCCAATAGAGAGTGAGTAATTTTTTTCTCCAGGTATATTACCTTCTAAATCACTATTAGAAAGTTCTATCCCCAAAGCCATGCTAGTACCTTTTTCTATTACGTCACCTTGTGAATTTTTATTCAGAGAAAATAAATTTGAGTACGCTAATTTTAGATCATCATCTTGAATATTTCTCATATGTCCGGGAGCAGATCTTAGAGATATTTTAGGAGTTAAAAAATTTACTTTATTTTTTTCAGCATTAGTTTTTGTTAACGGAAGGCTTGCATTGTAAGCAATCGCACCAGTAGCTTGGGTAGCTAAACCTTCTGTTTTATACCTGTCAGCGTCGGCCTCATAATTTGTAACCTTTAAAAGTCCTTCGAATTCTGATTGAATTCCCTTAAAATTTCTGAATGGTCTGGACTTCCAATTGAAATCGTTTATCCACATCTTTGTTGTTTGGTCAACATCGTAGTTTTTTACATACGCATTGCTAAAAATATCTACTATCCCTATTTTTTCGTCAGCAAAAATATTACGTGAGAAAGATGCGCTTGGAGCAATATATTCGTATCTTGTTCTGTCAGTTTTTTTTAAATTTTCGAATAAACTCGCTACAAAACCAAAAGAATTTTTTTCATCTTGAAATTCATATTTTATATTATTTTCAAGGATACTTTTATTTGGATTAACAAGCTCAGTAGTAATTTCATGTACCTCAAGATATGTAGGGTTAGAAACTCTCTCTATGTTTATTTGTAGATCATTAATGTAATCATCATTCTCTGCAAAATTTACGTTTAGTTTAGCAAACAAATGGGATCTAGCACCAGGCAGTTTTGTGTTATTTGTTTTCTTGTAACCTTCGGTGTAGCTTGAATCTACTATTAAGAATGCATTTTTAAATGACTGCCTATACTCATTCATAATTAAAATATTTTCGTTTGCATACAATTTTGGAGTGATAGTCATATCTCGATCTTTTGACATTGCCCAAAAATATGGAACCGTTGTACCAAAACCTACCATTGAATTCTCTGTAAACCGAGGCATTAAAAATCCAGACTGTCTTTTTACAGTTGGATCAGGATGAAAAAATTTTGGAAAATAAAAAACAGGAAAATCATAAATTTTCATCACAGCATTATGGTAGTAAATAGTTTTTTTTGGGTTATCGTGCTCGATTTTTTCTGCTCTGATGCTCCAAGGGCATTTTTTATCTTTTCTCATTTTACATGAGGTATAAACACCTTTTTCAACAATCGTTTTCTCCTCTGATATTGTGGCACTATTCCCATAAAATCTTGGATTGTTTCTTTTATCATCTTTAAGCGATTCATCGTTAATAAATGATTTTACATCACTACCAACTATTTTTTTATTTTTTTCGTCTATGTAAACTTCAGAAAATAGATATTGATTACTTCTGTTATCTGTAATTTCTATTTCTCCTTTTGAGAGAAACATGTTTTTTAAAGTTAGGTAATTAAACATTTGAACGACGATTTCATTACCGGCAAGATCTTTGATTTTTGTATCGTGCTCCGAATAGATAAGTTTCTTTTGATCGTCGTAAACAATATCTTGACCTTCTATTACATACTTTTCTGATGTTACTACTGTTGTTTCTCCTATTGTTTTTACTATACCATTTAATTTATCATATTCTGCTTGTTCGCTGAAAATAACATTACCCAAATGATCTTTTATCTCAACACTTCCTTGCGCATAAACAATTTTCTTTTCTTTATCAACATCAACTTGTGATGCATTTATATAAAATTCCTTTCCATAAGAATTTTCGAAAAGAAAACAAAACAATACTAAAAATAAATATTTATAAAAATTATTTTTCATTTATTTGTATAATCCCAACTGAACAAAATAGAGATAGAATAATTATTGGTGACCATACTGAAAGCAAAAGCGGTATTCTTTCAGTAGCCCCTAAGGCTGTGGAAAAATTCTTAAAATAAAATATAATTACACACGCAATTATAGACAGAAGCAAATAATAGGCATTTTGCCTTGTATCATTAGAATTTAGAGTAAAAATTCCAGCCAAACAAACCATTAGAACTAGAAAAAAAGGAAGAGATAAATAGAAGTGTTTTTTTTCTTTTAATAATTTTGGGTTATAACCTTTGTTTATTAATTGATCCATATTCTTTATTAAATTGTAAAAAGATATTGTATCTAAATTAGAATAAATAGAATTTAATTTATCTTTGTTGAAAGTAGATGGAAATTCTAACGCTTGAAACTCTTTTTTCTTGCCCTCATTCACGTAATCTATCTCAAAACCTTCTTGTACAATCCATGGATTTCCTGAAATATCAGCTTTTAAACCCTCTATTCTTTTAATTAGTGAATTTTTTTTATCAAATTTGTAAATCGATACATTAATCAAAAGCTCACCTTCTAATTTCTGTGATTTGATTATATTTATATTGTCCTTACTCTTCTCTCTTATCCAAATACCGTTTGTATTTATTGATGCAAGGTGAGATTTATCAATATCATATTTACCCTTTATATCTTCATAGTATTTAACAACAACAGAGGTCATGGGAGTGAAGGCAAATAAAGTTACAATTCCAATAAAAATTGCACTAAAACAAAATAAAATTAAAAAATTTATATTTGATAATCCAAATGTTTTTAAAGATAAAATATCTCTATTATTTTTTAATTTAATAAAAGCCCACATAGAAGATAAAAACAAGATGAATGGCAACATGTTAATAACAATGCTTGGTATAATCATTAAGGATAATACTATAGGCAAACCTATGCCAACATCATAGTTTTTAAAATAATTGATCTCTTCAAATAAATTTAATATTAATCCAAGGCAGCAGAAAACCAAAACTACATTAAAAAAGCTCTTAAAAAACTCAGATACTAAATATTTATTTAATACAAAATTATTCATTTTTACCTTCTTAAATTTTCAAAATAAAATTTTCTAAATAATATAAAATATAATATTGGCATAGAAAGAATTGGAATTAGATAGTACGCCATAGAATAGGTTAAAGATTTTCCAGAGTACCTTACTAAAATTTCTGCCATTATTAATGTAATAAAAGCTATTCCAAAATAGAAGTATTTGTATAAATATTTTCTCTTGCTATCGCTTCTTCCAATAAGAAGAAAAGAACACAACATGGCAACATAAGGTATGTACAGTGGCATCCCAAATCTTCTGTTAAATTCTGATAGAGCATCTAATCTAGATTTTTTTGCACAATTTAATAGCTTCTCCTTCAAATCTTTTTTGAATAAACATTCCATAAGAATTATGGAAGAAGTCTCTTGAAGCTTTGGTTGTGTGATAGATTTAGTTTTCATTCCTTGTAAAAGCAAACTAGTTTTTGTAAAATTAACCGACTGAATTTCTTTATCTTTACTTTCTGTCTGAATTGTTCCATTTTCTAGAGCCAAATAACTTTTGTCTCTTCTCTCAATTTTTCCTTTTTCAGCGAAAATTGTTAGACTACCCGAATCTTCAGAGGAGTCTAATCCTCTTAGTACTTTTTTGTCATCTCTTATAAAAATATTTTTCATTAAATCGTTTTCATCTTTTTCTTCAACATAAATAGTTAGGCCTTCGACAGTATCATTGAACTGATTTGTTTTAATCATGCTTGAAATAAAATCTAGATTTGAAGATCTTATTAAAGATCTTGAATAATTCAAAACCTCTGGATTAACAAATGAAGCAAGAACTATTTGAATTACAGTTACAAGAAACGAAACGTTTAAAAAAAAATTTACTACTCTTATTTTGTTTAAACCTGCTGTCCACAAAATCATAAATTCACTTTCATCTTCAAATTTTAGAATTGTTAGAAATACCGCCAACAGAAAGGATAGGGGTATGAATTTTGTTAAAATTTTGGAAATATTTAATAGAGAATACCCCAAATAAACAGATACTGCGTGACCATCATCCACTATAAGATCCAAATAATTAACAGCCTGTACGGCCCAAACTATCGCAGTAAAAGTGAATAATACTAGGAAGAAATACTTGCTTAGCTCTATGAAAAAGTGTTTATAAATTTTATTGCTCAACATTGTTACCGTTTTTGTATATAATTAAAGCAACTTATTAAGAATTTCAATCTTAGGTTGACCAAATGATAAATTTTACGAAAAAATTTGATGATAAATGCCAAAATTTGGGTCTTTTTGTACCCGCCGACAAGCTAATCATAAAAACGTCAAAACTTGACGAAGGGGACAAAAGCAGAATCAACAAATTTTTAAAAAAAATTGAAAAACACAAAGATAAAAAAAAGCTACATTATTTCGACATATCAGATAACCAAAGATGTTTTATAATAATTTTAAGTGAAAAATTAATTAATTTTGAATTAAATGACTTAGGCGGTTTATTTAAAAACTTAATTAGCTCCCACAAAGATTTAAAGAATATTAACTTACTTGTTTCAGAGAACGTTAAAAACAAAAAACTCTCAGATGAGGAATTAATTTCCGAATTTTTCTATGGATATACTCTAAAAAGTTATTCTTTTGAAAAATATAAAAGTAAAAAAAAATCAAATTCCTCAATAAAAATTGATGTTTGTGTTAACAACCCTGAAAAATTTAATAAACAATTTCAAACTTTTTCATCTGTAAAAGAGGGTGTATTTTTAGCAAGAGATTTAGTTTCAGAACCACCTAATGAGCTTAATCCTAAAAATTATACAGAGGAAATAAAGAAATTAAATCAATTAGGATTGAAAGTTGAAGTTTTTGGAGAAAAAGATTTAAAAAAAATGGGAATGAATTCTCTACTTGGAGTTGGAAGAGGAAGTGCAAACGAAACATTTCTAGTTACAATTAAATGGAATGGTAAAAAAGAAAAAGGAAAACCACTTTGTTTTGTTGGAAAGGGAGTTTGTTTTGATACAGGAGGAATTTCTTTAAAGCCAGCCAGATTTATGGAAGAAATGAAATATGATATGGGAGGCTCGGCGGTTGTAGTAGGTTTAATGAAAACGTTAGCACTAAGAAAAGCAAAAATAAATGCCGTTGGAGTTGTTGGTTTGGTCGAGAACATGCCTGGATCAAATGCTCAAAGACCTGGCGATATAGTAAAATCTTATTCCGGTAAAACAATCGAAGTTTTAAATACAGATGCAGAAGGAAGACTGGTCTTAGCAGATGCACTTGCTTATGCAGAAAAACAATTTAAACCAAGATTTATAATTGATCTTGCAACTTTAACTGGGGCAATAATAATAGCTTTGGGAGAGGAATATGCAGGACTTTTTTCGAATGATGACAAATTGTCAGAACAATTATTTAAAATTGGAAATTCTATTAATGAAAAAGTTTGGAGATTACCATTGCATAGAAACTATGATAAATTAATAAATTCAAAATATGCAGATGTACAAAATATAAATTATGCAGGTGGAGCAGGATCTATAACGGCCGCTCAATTTCTTCAAAGATTTGTTAGCAAGGATGTGTCATGGGTTCATTTGGATATTGCAGGTATGGCATTTTCAAAAAAAGCAGCAAATATAAACTCAGGTGGTGCAACAGGTTTTGGCGTAAGATTGTTGAATGATTTAGTAAAAAAACATTACGAATAAAATTCATGATTCAACAAACCTTATCGATTATAAAACCAGATGCCGTTGAAAGAAATCTTTTAGAGGATATAAAAAAAAAATTTTTAGAAAATAAGCTAAAAATTGTAAAAACAAAAAAGATTCAGATTACTAAAGACGAGGCATCAGAGTTTTATAAAGTACATCAATCAAAACCGTTTTATGGAGAACTTTGTAATTATTTATCTTCAGGGCCAATAGTTGTAATGATACTTGAAAGAGATAATGCTGTATTAGAAAATAGAAAATTAATGGGGTCAACAGATCCATCAAAAGCTGATGAAGGAACCCTTAGAAAAAAGTATGGTATTTCAATTGATAAAAACTCAGTTCATGGATCAGATAGTCTAGATAATGCCAAAATAGAAATAGATTTTTTCTTTAAATCTTAGATAAAATCTTTTTTATTGCTTTTGGATAGAGTTTATTTTCCACTTTAAGAATTCTTTTTGAAAGTATTTCAGGTGTATCTGATTTTAAAATTTTAACTTTTTTTTGCATAATTATTTTACCAGAATCTAGCTTTT
>ENA-UPTF01002603-UPTF01002603.1-marine-metagenome-genome-assembly--contig:-NODE-2603-length-10342-cov-3.567949_pt1 | contig 10342 bp, 11 predicted proteins | sample MGYA00238166_ERZ767019 | MGnify/ENA primary metagenome ERZ767019 (study PRJEB28930, sample SAMN06266391) | marine metagenome | isolation source: Sea water from 250 m depth | place: Atlantic Ocean... | reverse complement strand
AAAAGAGAATTTATTACAATAGATCCCGGAATAGGTTTTGGAAAAAATTTAAATCATAATTTAAGAATTATTTCTAAAATTTCAACATTTCATAGTTTAGGATGTCCAATATTAATTGGAACTTCAAGAAAAAGATTTATAGAACATATCGTAACAAAATTTGATACCTCAGATCGAACTGGAGGTACATTGGCATCAGTGTTGTATGGACTTTTGCAGGGAGTTCAGTTATTCAGAGTTCACAATGTTAAAGAAATTTATCAGGGGATATTAGTTTTTAATAAAATTTTAAATACAAATTAATCGATGGCAAATAAATATTTTGGAACAGACGGTATTAGAGGTACCGTCAACCAAGGCAATATTACTGGAGAAAAATTTTTTAAGTTTGGTTTAGCAGCTGCTACCTATTTTAAAAACCAAAAAAAAAATAAACAAATAGCAATAATTGCTAAAGATACAAGATTATCTGGATATACTTTAGAGCCAGCCTTGGTATCAGGGTTAGCTTCTGGAGGGATGCATGTTTTTACGTTAGGACCTCTACCAACTAATGGTCTTGCAATGCTAACAAAATCAATGAAAGCAAACATGGGAATTATGATTACAGCATCACACAATCCTTATTATGAAAATGGTTTAAAATTATTTGGACCAGATGGAATGAAATTATCTGATCAAATAGAAAAAAAAATTGAAAAATTAATAGATGCAAAAAATACAAAGCAACTTACAAATCCTAAATTGCTTGGCAGGGTCAAGAGACTTGAAGATGGTAATGATAGGTATATTAAAATATTAAAAAGAAATTTTCCAAAAAAATTCAAACTAAAGGGCATTAAAATAGTTTTAGATTGTGCTAATGGAGCAGGATATATAGCGGCACCCAGATTATTGAAGGAACTTGGAGCAAAAGTTATTTCTATTGGAGCAAAACCTAATGGAGTTAATATTAATTTCAAATGTGGATCAACTTATCCCCTTAATATTCAGTCTGCTGTAAAAAAATATAAAGCAAATGTTGGTATTTCCTTCGATGGGGATGCCGACAGAATAATTATGTGTGACGAAAAAGGAAAAATTATCGATGGAGATCAAATTATCGCGATGATCGCTCAAAGATGGAAGTTAAAAAAAATTATAAGAGGTGGTGTAATTGGTACATTAATGTCTAACTACGGATTAGAAATTTTTTTGAAAAGTAAAAAAATAAGATTTTTTAGGTCAAAAGTAGGAGATAGATATGTTAAAGAAAAAATGAAAAAATTAAATTTTAATTTAGGCGGAGAACAATCAGGACATATTATTTTGGGGAAATTTGCAACGACAGGGGATGGCCTGATGGTTGCATTAGAAGTTTTGTTTTCTTTGAGAAAAGGAAAAAAGGCTAGCAATTTGTTAAACGTTTTTAAACCTTTGCCTCAAATTTTGGAGAATGTTATTGTGAAAGACAAGAGTATAGTTAATAAACCCAAATGTAAAAATGCAATCAAAAAGGCAAACAAACTTATGGGTAACAAGGGAAGAATCTTAGTTAGAAAATCTGGAACTGAACCAAAAATTAGGATTATGGCCGAGTCATATGATAAGAGTTTAATTTTAAAATGTATAAAAATAATCAAGAGATCAATAAAGTAAATTGAAACCTAGGTCTAAAATTTTAATAATTGCAGGATCAGACTCTTCTGGAGGGGCAGGAATTCAAGCAGACATAAAAACAGTCACAACATTAGGCGGTTATGCTATGACCGCAGTTACAGCTATTACATCTCAAAACACAACAGGTGTAAGTTCCGTAGTTCCTATACATCCACAAGAAATAGGAAAACAAATTTTATTTACATGTAAAGACATAAAGCCTGACGCTATAAAAATCGGCATGCTCCACTCACCTGCAGTCATTTTATCAGTTATAAGAGCACTAAAGAAAGTTAAGACCAAAAAGATTATTCTGGATCCTGTTATGGTTGCCAAGGGTGGATTTAAATTGATAAATGAAAAAGCAATTAAAACTTTAAAAGAAAATTTAGTGAGAAAAGCTCATCTGATAACACCAAATATTCCTGAAGCAGAAGTTTTAACAAAAACAAAAATCAAAAGTTTAGAAGATATGATCCATGCTGCCAATATTCTGCTTGAATTAGGAGTTAAAAATGTTTTGGTAAAAGGTGGTCATAGAAATACAAAGACTATGAATGATGTATTTTTAAGCAAAAAAGAATTAAAAATTTTTAAAAATAAAAAAATTAAAACAAAAAATACTCACGGAACTGGCTGTACTTTATCAAGTGCAATTGCAACTTTTTTTGCATGTGGAAAAACTCTAAATAAATCCTGTGAGCTTGGAATTAAATATGTTAATCAGTCTATCAGATCTAATCTTAATTATGGAAAAGGTCATGGACCAATTAATCATTTGAGTTCCATTAAAATAGACAGGAAATTTAAATAATGAAAAATGTAGTCGTCGTAGGTTCACAGTGGGGTGACGAAGGTAAAGGGAAGATTGTTGACTGGCTTTCAAGCGAAGCAGATATAATCGTTCGTTTTCAAGGAGGGCACAATGCCGGTCATACTTTAGTTATAGATGGAGTCACTTATAAACTTAGACTGTTACCATCCGGGATAGTTAGGAAAAATAAAATTTCAATAATTGGAAACGGTGTTGTCGTGGATCCTTGGGCGCTACTTGATGAAATCAAAGAAATTAAGTCAAAAGGTGTGAATGTTGATGAGAACAATTTAATCTTATCTGAGTCTGCAAATCTTATTCTTCCTTTTCATAAGGAGATGGACGAAATAAGAGAAGATGCTGCTGGAAAAGATAAAATTGGAACAACGAGAAGAGGAATTGGTCCTGCCTATGAAGATAAAATTGGAAGAAGATCAATTAGAGTGATGGATTTAGTCTCTGAAAGTAATTTAGACCACAGATTGGAAACTGTTCTTGTTCATCATAACGCAATAAGAAAAGGCTTAGGGAAGAAGATTTTTGAGAAAGATCAACTAAAAAAAGATCTGTTAAAAATAGCTCCAGAAATATTAAAATTTTCTCAACCTGTTTGGAAAAAAATAGAAGAATATAAATTAAAAGGCAAAAAAATATTGTTTGAAGGTGCCCAGGGTATTCTGCTGGACGTAGATCATGGCACATATCCATTCGTTACATCCTCTAATACCGTAGCTTCATCTGCTGCAACAGGAACAGGTTGTGGGCCAAGTACAATAAATTATGTTTTGGGTATAACAAAATCTTATACTACTAGAGTTGGAGCAGGGCCTTTCCCAACAGAGTTGACAGACAGAATTGGAGAGCAACTTGGAACTAGAGGAAAAGAATTTGGAACTGTTACCAATAGAAAAAGAAGATGTGGTTGGTTCGACGGAGTTCTTGTGAGGCAGGCAATAAAAATTTCTGGGATTAATGGAATAGCACTTACAAAACTAGATGTTCTTGACGAACTAGATGAGATTAAAATGTGTGTTGCTTACGAACTCAATGGAAAAAAAATAGATTATTTGCCAGCAGCAGTGAATGATCAGTTAAAAGTTAAGCCAGTGTACAAAGTATTTAAAGGCTGGAAATCTTCCACTAAGGGAATCAAAGAATTTGATAAATTACCAGAAAACGCAAAAATCTATGTGAAAGAATTAGAAAAATTTGTTGAAGCAAAGATATCTAGCATATCAACTAGTCCCGAAAGAAAAGACACTATTCTTATAGAGAATCCTTTTTAAAATTTAATTTTATTTAGCCGGAAGGAGATTTTTTGATTTGCTAGAATTAAGCATTGCTTTCTGGAGTTTTTCAAAGGCTTTGTTTTCAATCTGTCTAATTCTCTCTCTACTGATTTTATACTTTTTACTCAATTCATCTAGAGTTTTAGGATTATTTGACAACTTTCTTGCTTCTATAATTTTCTTTTCTCTATCGTTTAAAATTTTAATTGCATCTTTGAGTAGTAATTTTTTTTCATCCAATTCTTGTTTTTGAGATACGTAAAGTTCCTGGTCCATATTTTCGTCTACCATCCAATCTTGCCATTCACCTTTTTCTCCTGACCGGATAGGATCATTTAGTGATTTTTCTTGACCCATCATTCTTCTATTCATCGAAACAACTTCTTCTGATTTTACACCAAGTCTTTCCGATATTTCTTTTACTTGTTCTTTTTTTAAATCACCTTCTTGCGTTGGTGCAATTTGTTTCTTTATTTTTTTTAAATTAAAAAATAATTTTTTTTGTGCAGCAGTGGTTCCCATTTTGACAAGACTCCATGATCTAAGAACATATTCCTGTATTCCAGCTTTTATCCACCACATAGCGTAAGTTGCTAGTCTGAAACCTTTGTCGGGATCAAATTTTTTTACAGCCTGCATTAAACCAATGTTACCTTCAGAGATTAGTTCGCTTACAGGCAAACCGTAACCTCTATAACCCATTGCAATTTTGGCTACCAATCGGAGATGACTCGTTACAAGTTTGTGGGCTGATTTTAGATTGCCTCTTTCTTTCCAATTTTTAGCAAGCATATACTCCTCCTCTGCATCCAACATGGGAAACTTTTTTATTTGAGTAAGATATAAAGACAAGCCACCTTCACCTGCAAGAACAGGCAGATTAGATATTTCAGATTTTGTACTCATCGTATGTATATATATTTCTAAAATAGAATTTTTCAATCGCTAAATTTTTCAAGAAAATCTAGCATTTTTTTAAAGTCTTTCGGTAATTTTGATTCAAAATTGACAAATCTATTTTTTTTTGGGTGTAGAAATCCAAGACTTTTTGCATGCAGAGCCTGTCTTTGAAAACTAGATAAAATTTTTTCAAATTTTTTGTTTATTTTTCTAAACCCCAATTTTTTCTTTCCGTATTTTTTATCTCCAACTAATCCGTTTCCTTTATATGAAAGATGAACTCTTATTTGGTGTGTTCTTCCTGTTTCCAAAATACATTCTACCAAGCTTATTTTTGGTATTTCCTTATTGTTAAAAACTTTTAATGTTTTATAATTTGTAATAGCTTTTTTTCCAGTTCTTTCACTTACAGACATGAGCTGTCTGTTTTTTTTGCTTCTTGATAAAAGAGTATTGATCTTTCCATTGAGAGGTCTTATTACTCCCCAGATTAAAGCTAAATATTTTCTCTCAATAGTATGATCACTAAATTGTTTAGCTAGATTTGCATGTGAAAAATTAGTTTTTGCAATCACAAGAAGCCCACTCGTTTCCTTATCTATTCTGTGAACTATACCTGGTCGAGACAAACCATTTAAAGTTGATAAGTTTTTTTTGTATAAATACAAAAGAGCATTCACCAAGGTTCCCTCTTTATTTCCAGCTCCAGGATGAACCACGATGCCACTGGGCTTGTCCACCACAATTATTTCTTCATCTTCGTAGACAATATTTATATTTATTTTTTGAGGTTTAATATGCTCAATTTTTTTTTCTTTAATTAAAATTTCTATAGAGTTTCCGCACCTTATTTTTTGAGCAGGAGATAAAACAGCCTTTCTATTTATACTGACATTTTTTGAAAGGATAATTTTTTTAATTTGAGACCTTGTAAGTGTTTTTAATTTAGAAGCTAAATATTTGTCTAACCTTAAATTATCGCCACTTTCTTCTACAAAAAATGTTGTTGTTTTATTCATTTTACAGTTTAAAACATATTACATGCGCTCGTAGCTCAACTGGATAGAGCGTCTGACTTCGGATCAGAAGGTTGAGGGTTCAACTCCTTCCGGGCGCACCATGTTTGGTAAAAAATTTAAATAATCCATTCTTTAAACTTATCTTTATTTTTTACAATATAGTCCGGACAATTTTTATCAACCTCAACTGTTTTATAGGTAATTTTTCTTCCAAATAAATCTTTTTCATTCTCAATCTTTTCTCTAATTTTACCAGGATCAACAAATTCAGGCTTGTTAAATTCCTGATGAGAATATGAATTTATTTTTGTCACGATATCCTCCGGGTGTTTTAAAAAACTAAAATGCCAACCTCCATTCTCTATTAATTGCGGTTGTTTAGGTTTGTAAAATTTCCAAAAGGGTATTTCTTTTGTTTTAATATCCCTCAGCCATTGTGGAGACTTTAAATTTTTTTTTTGACATATTTTCGTGCCAGGCCAATAACCATCACTAGTATTTAATAAATTTAGTTTTGATTGAAAGTTTTTTTGTAAGAAACAAGCATATTTTTTTTCTAGTTTAAAAGAAGATATTTTTTTTGGATCTGGTATTTCGTCTATATCTGAGATCATTATAAGATCATTATCATCATAATTTTTATAACCTTTTGATAAGGAATTTCTCTGAAATTGATCTCTAAGATGATTTTCATGCCAGTCATTTTTTTTCGAAGTAACTTTTATGGGCAAATCATCAATGATTAAATATTCGATCTTTTTTTTGAATTTTGAAAAATTGTTTAAGTCAAAATTTAATTTTTTTTCTTTTCCCGCATGGTCTCTTGTGGCTTCCGCAATAATAAATTTATCTACAGAATCATAAAGAACATTTAATCTAATATCTAATATTAGATCTTCGTCAAAATACATGAAGCAGTCAATTAATTTCATATAAATCACTCTCCCATATTAATTAACGTTCCTTTTTCTTTTGCACCAAAATAAGCCATATAAAAAATTGTTATTCCACCAACAAAGTACATCAATGAAATCAAAATTGATTTAACGATCTCAAACCAATTAACGCTATTATTTAATAATATGTTACGCATTTCCTCAAAAATATGAACGAGAGGCAAAACTTTCGCAACAATCTGAAGACTTTCGGGCAATATTTCTACTGGATAGTAAATACATCCTAAAGGAGCTAAAAAGAATAAACTTGCCCAAGCAATATTTTCAAAGGATGGTCCATACCTTAATAATCCCGCTGTTACTAGCAATCCTAAAGTGACACCAAAAATATAAAGACCAAGTAATAAAAAAAACAACGGGAGACCAAGTTTAAATACTGAAACTCCAAAAAGAGGTATTGCCAAAATTGCAGCCGGAACTAATCCTATGAGAGTTCTAAAAATAGCAGTTAGAGTTAGAGAAGTTATGATCTCACTTATTTTGATAGGAGCAATAAAAAGATTTGTAAAATTTCTACTCCAAATTTCTTCTAAAAACATCATGTTATAACTTATGCTTGCTCTAAATAAAAAATCATAAAGAATTGCAGCAGTTAAAATAATTCCGACAGTATTACTGTAATACTCAGAATTTAATGTAAAGAACTTCGATATAAAGCCCCATAAAAAAATTTGAACTGACGGCCAATAAATAAGGTCTATTATTCTTGGCAAGGAGCCTGATATTAAATAAATATGTCTAAGACTTAGTGCATAAATTTGATTAAATCTCATCTTTGCTCCTTGCTAATTTTAAAAAAGTTTCTTCCAAATTATTTCTTCCGTGTTTTTTAATAATTGATTCACAGGTTCCTTCGTCTATAATTTTTCCATTTTTCATCATAATTATACTGTCACAAAGCCTTTCGACCTCAGCCATGTTGTGAGACGCAAGCAAAATAGTAACTTTATATTTTAATTTATAAGATTGAATATAACTTCTTATGTAGTCACCAACATCAGGATCTAAACTGGCAGTTGGCTCATCAAGAAAAAGAATTTCCGGCTCATTCACCAAGGATTTTGCCAGAGCCACTCTATTTTTTTGTCCAGACGATAGTTCTCCGGTCTTTTTCATTAAAAATTTTTTTATATCTAATTCTTCTGATATTTCTTTTATTTTTTTATCTAAATTTTTTACGCCATATAATCTACCGTAAACCTCTAAATTTTGTTTAACTGTTAATCTTTTAGGTAACTCTACGTACGGAGAAGCAAAATTCATTTTACTTAAAATGCTAACCCGATCTGCTTTTTCTAAGTTTATGTTATCTATAATTATTTCTCCTTCAGAGGGCTTTATTAGACCAAGCATCATGCCAATCGATGTAGTTTTTCCACATCCGTTTGGCCCTAACAAACCAACTGTCTTATTTTTTTCAATGCTAAAGTTAATTTTATTAACAGCTAAGTTATTTTTGAATTTTTTTGTAAGATTTTTAATTTGAATAAACATTTAGTATGAAGCTCTTTTTAATCTATCATTTATTGCAATTCCTATATTCTCGTTTGGAATTTTCACAACATTTATTTTTTTATATTTTAAATTTTTTATTTTTCTCAAAGTTTTATAAAGATTTTTTGCAGCCTCTTCTAGATTACCCCTAAAACTTAAATTAAATACATTTTTAGCCTTTTTATACTTTTTTCCAAATACTACAAACGCTGTTTTAGAATCTACTTTTTTACAGTTGAGTTTAATAGGAATTCCCGGAGAATAGTGTCTTTTCAGCAAACCAGGTGATCGTAGTTCCTTTGTTTTTTTTAAAATTGATATATTTTTTTTCAAAATTTTTCCAATTTTTTTATGACTTATTGCGCCAGGTCTAAGTATTTTTGCCTTTCCATACAAGCTTATAACTGTAGATTCCAATCCTATTTTTGACCTTCCACCGTCTAAAACAAAATTTATTTTTTTTCCAAATTCATCAATTACGTCAGTTGCTTTTATTGGGCTTACATTGCTTGATATGTTGGCACTTGGAATTGCCAAAGGAAAATTTAGTTGTTTCAATAAATTTCTTATTACGATATTTTTAGGAAATCTTACAGCTACACTTTTTAAGTTTGCGTTTGCTAAAGAAGAAATTTTAGATTCCCTTTTCTTTTGCAGCACATAAGTTAAAGGACCTGGAGAGAATTTTTTATAAAGTTTTAAGAATTTTTCATCTATTTTGGCATCTTTCTTTAATCCTTTGAGATTGTGGTAGTGGATAATTAGTGGGTTTTTTTTTGGTCTTTTTTTAAGTTTATATATTTTTTTAATTGATGTATTAGAATAAGCATTTCCCGCAAGCCCGTAAACAGTTTCAGTCGGAACAGCAATTATATTGTTTTTTTTCAAAATTTTTTTTGCTTTATTCAAGTTTACTAGAGAATTTTTATAGATATTTTTCATATTAAGATTATTATAATTTTTATGAAAACAAAAAATATTCCACCTGATATTAAAAGTAAATCAATAAACGATGCAAAATCAGAAATAATAGATATTCTTGAGAGATTAGAAAGGGACAAGGTTAACCTTGAGGGTTCAAAACAGGACTATGAGAGACTTTTGCTTTTAAACGATCATGTTGACAATCTTTTTAAAGAAAAGCTTAGTGATATTCGCTCTACGGGGAAGAAAAAATAATTTTAGATATTTTCAATGCAAAAAGATATTAAGAAAAATGCAAAAATAGTTGATAGGTTTTTGAAAAAATATTTTACCAATCAAAAATATTCCAATCTTATTTCCGCAATGAAATATGGAACTTTATTTGGCGGAAAAAAAATTAGATCTACAATCATTTTAAATACGGCAAAAATATTTAATTTAAATCTTAGTAAAGTGATTAATATTTGTGCTGCTGTAGAATGTATTCATTCCTATTCTTTGATACATGATGATCTACCCTGTATGGATAATGATAAACTAAGAAGAGGCAAACCTTCGACCCATGTAAAGTTTGGAGAGTCAACAGCTGTTCTTGCCGGGAACTCTCTACTGACAATGGCATTTGAAATTATCACAGATAAAAAATATAAAGTGAAACCCGCTATAAAAGTTATTCTTTTAAAAAAATTGGCAGAATGCGCAGGACATACAGGAATTGCTGGTGGACAATTTCTTGATTTAAGTTATGAAAAAAGAAAAATAGGCGCTTCGAAAATTATAAATATGCAAAAGAAAAAAACAGGAAAATTATTTGAATTTTGCTGTTTGGCTCCATCTATAGTTTCGGGAAAAAATAATAAAATAAAAAGAGAAATGAGAACCATAGGTGAAGAGCTGGGGTTTTTATTTCAAATTGCTGACGATCTCTTAGATGTCAAAGGAAGCAAAAAGAATGTTGGAAAGCCAATTAGAAAAGATAAAAAAAAGGGTAAATCTACACTTATCAAACTATTCGGATATAAAAAAACATTAGAGTTTGCTTTCAGAAGAAAAAAAATGATAATAAACAAACTAAAAAAATATGGAAGCAAATCAAAGAAACTTATTGAAATTACAGATTTCATATTGGACAGAAGTTATTAATGAGTGAAAAATTATTAGATAAAATTAATTATCCTTCGGATTTGAGGAAACTTAAAAAAAATCAATTAGAAAAAGTATCTAAAGAATTAAGGTCTGAGGTGATTGATGTTGTCTCAGAAACCGGGGGTCATTTAGGAGCAGGACTTGGTGTAGTGGAATTAACAG
>ENA-UPTF01002602-UPTF01002602.1-marine-metagenome-genome-assembly--contig:-NODE-2602-length-10351-cov-3.125073_pt1 | contig 10351 bp, 8 predicted proteins | sample MGYA00238166_ERZ767019 | MGnify/ENA primary metagenome ERZ767019 (study PRJEB28930, sample SAMN06266391) | marine metagenome | isolation source: Sea water from 250 m depth | place: Atlantic Ocean | study... | reverse complement strand
AAGATGAAGACAACGACCTAATCGAATCCGTACAGATGGGACTGGAATCCAGCAGTTATCACACCGGCGTTCTGTCAGATAAGGAAAACCTCGTCAAACATTTCGGCGATTTCATTCGCGACAGAATACCGAGTGCTGCGACCACCATCCCCGTGAAATCCATCCGCTGAGCGTCTTCGCTGTTGACGTTTGACCACCAAGTTATTGGTATCCCTGTGGGCTCGTCTCACACAAGATCGTTGACGGCACGAAACGCCTGATCTATCGCGGCGTCCGCGTACGCGCTAGCCCCGGAATCACTGCCCGCAATAGCAACGCGACCTTGCGTCCTTCGTGCCCGAACATGCGGTCTCTCGCCCGAACCCTTATCCCATAACGGAATGTATTCGTACGTGTATCCGTGCGGCCAACGATTCACCGTAATCGCTTCGATGTCTCGTCGCGCGTTAAACCCTCCCGGTTCAAGTATTGAGGTGAGTTGTTGCCTGATGCTCCTTTCGTGATCGGCAAAGGATCGAGCCATCATGTGACGTCTTCCCAGACGCCACTGGTCTTTCGCGCTTAGCCCCGTGTCGCGGTTATAGGGAACGTGTACAAGATGCAACACCACCGGATCATCGGGCGATTTAGCAAATTGGTAGTCGCCGAGGCTGACCGGGAAATCCATTGCAATGGAGTGATAGAGCCCATTGGGGCAGTATGCCCGCCGTAAACCTAAGTTCTTCATTGCGTGCCAGTTTCGAAGCAACACGTTGGTATACACCAAAGGCCCTTTGACGCTTTGCGCTAAAGCCGCTTTCTGCGTCGCAGGTAACGTCGGGAAAATATGGGGAATGGTTCGGTGATAACAGGCGAGCACGCAGTTTTTGCCGTGCGCCTCATACAGCTCGCCGCCCCGCGTATAGCGAATTCTCACGATTGCATCGCGACCACTCTGGACCTCCTCGACGTTCATTACCGTGCTGTTGAGCCTGATTCGTACAGCTTCGTCCAATTGATCCAGCGCTTCGTAGTCTATGCGCGCAGTGATCATGTCCTCCATGTTCTCGGCAGACGTGATCCCAGGAATGAGTTTCTTGACCAGCAATCGCGCAAGCGATGCATTTCCATCGGGGAAGTGAAAAATATATGGTTCATCATCGTCGTCGCGACGATTCAACAAGCCACCGAATCCCGGCAACCACATGTCAACAGCATCGAGAGCAGAAAGCGCATCGATTCCCAAGGCCCAGTAGTCAAGGGTCATCTTCCCCAACAAATGGACCACTTCGTCTCCACACCCCAGGTACTTTCGGAGGAATTGCTCGATACTGATGTTGCCAAGAAGTTCTCGGCGTTGGCGCCGATTGAGGCCGGTTAACGGACGCTGCTTGGTCGTCATTAAATTCAGTAATTCAATACGTGCCCGCTCCGGCATCGGTACATTGTTCACCTGATCCTCGAAGCTGGGATCCAGGTATTCATTGAGTCTCATCGGAACGAGGCGATCCACACCGTAGTGCTCTTTATCAAAAAAAACTTGACTCCTTAGCCCATGGTTTCTCGTGAAGGCGAGATCGAAAGCATCATAGAAAACGGAAAAATCCACCGTTAGCTCACTCAGTAACTTCTTTGCCACGTTACTGAACTGCCCAGGACTCTCGAGCGACTGGCTACCCCCGTAACCTATATAAGTCTTGCCGTGATAGGAAAACTCGTTACGCTTTGCATGCCCACCGAAATCGTCGTGGTTGTCCAAGATCAGAACTCGAGCGCCGGGTTTGGCTTGGCGATAGAAATAAGCTGCGGACAAACCACTGAGGCCACCGCCGACCACTACCAAGTCGTATGGCGTTGTATCGGCGCGAGGATTACTACCCGGTGATACCCCATTAAATGCGAGTTCGTGCATAGCATCAAACGACCCGGGATGTGAACCTCGCATGCCGGTGCGTGCCGGCGGATAGGCCGCGTAACTGTCGGCCACAATCCGATCTGAGAGTCCTAATCCGCCCGCCGCTACAGCCACGCCAGCAACAAACTCTCGACGGGTAATCGCGCGGTTCATGCCAAGGTATACGTCGGAACTCATGTCAGTATGTTAAGCATTGTCCACCGGTATTGTGGAGGTCGTGTCCTCGTCAACATGAAGCATAGTCTCTGTGGCGAGAACGAGAAAAGGAGCCCCTTCATCAACGTTGAAGTAAACGTCAACTTTTATTGTGGTATTTTGAAACCTCCATCAGGTTGGCGCGGTTCGTAATGCTCCTACGATCCATAGTCGTGATTGCGATCACCACGGGCGCAACCATCTTCGCGTCCGACACCAGCGAGAAAGTCCTCAACGTATATAACTGGGCCGACTACATCGGCGAAACAACGGTAAAGAACTTTGAGGACGAGTACGGGATTAAAGTCAATTACGACGTCTACGATTCAGCCCAAATCGTTGACGCAAAACTCATGGCCGGAAAATCTGGCTATGACGTCGTCGTGCATGCCGCATCGAATTCCGCACGTCTGATACCCATCGGGGTATTCCGAGAACTCGACAAAAGCCAGCTTTCGAATTGGGACAAACTGGACCCAATCCTTTTGACCAATTTCGCCAAATACGATCCTGGGAATCAATACGGCGTTCCTTACATGTGGGGCACGACGGGTTTTACGTATAACGCGGACATGGTGACCGAACGTATGCCCAACGCGCCAATAGGCAGTTCACAATTGATTTTTGATCCGGATACCGTATCGAAATTTGCAGACTGCGGCGTGACGATGTTGGATTCGGCCAGTGAGGTTATCGGTATGGCAATGCTGTACCTGGGCCACGACTCCAATTCGGTCGTGCCCGAGCATCTTGCGCAGGCCGAAGAGCTTTTGCGTTCAATTCGACCGTACGTGAAATATTTCAGCTCGACCAAACTATTGCTTGACTTACCTAGCAAGGAAGTCTGTATCGCGATGAGTTGGTCGGGCGACTATTCGGTCGCCAGCAGGCGCGCTGCCGACGCCGGAATCAATGTCACCCTCGGTTACACAATCCCAGTCGAGGGATCATTGATTTGGTTCGATGTAGCCTACATTCCAGCCGGTGCCAACAACGTACGGGGCGCACACTTATTCTTGGATTTCATCATGCGCCCCGAGGTCATCGCCGAGGTTTCTGATTTCATTGGCTACGCTAATGCTAATCGCGAGGCAAGCGCTTTGATGGATGTGAACATCACATCCGATCCAGCCATTTATCCCGACGAGATCACACAAAAACGGCTACGTTCCACGCAAACTTTACACCCCAAATTGGAGCGACTGAGATCGCGGGTATGGACCCGCGTGAAATCCGGACTGTGACAAAACGATGAATGAACAAAACGACAATTCGCGTGAAAGCATCGCGGTGCGAACTTCGGCACAGGGTCATTCCCTTAACAACGCCGCAGAACCGTTTATACGGATCGAAAGCCTCACGAAACAGTTTGATGGCACCGCGGTTGTCGAAAAAGTCGATCTCGATATCTACCAAGGTGAACTCTTTGCGATTCTTGGTGGTTCGGGATGCGGTAAAACGACATTGCTTCGTATGCTCGCAGGCTTCGAGACGCCTTCAGCAGGCCGCGTCTTTATCGACGGAATCGACATGACCGGCCTACCCCCTTATCAGCGACCCGTGAATATGATGGTCCAGTCCTACGCGGTTTTTCCGCACATGACCGTCGAGCGGAATGTCGCCTACGGACTAAAAAAGGAAGGTGTCGATAAATCGCAGATCGAGGAACAGGTTCATCAGATGCTCTCTCTGGTCCAACTTTCGGGTTACGAAAAACGAAAACCACACCAACTTTCCGGCGGTCAATTGCAAAGGGTCGCTCTCGCGCGCGCGTTGGTGAAAAAACCTAAAGTTCTGCTCTTGGATGAACCCTTGGCGGCATTGGACAAAAAACTGAGGGAGCGTACGCAGTTCGAACTCATGAACATCCAGAACGAACTCGGTATTACCTTCATCGTCGTCACGCACGACCAGGAAGAGGCCATGAATTTAGCCACGAGAATTGCGGTCATGGACCAAGGTAGTTTTGTACAAATCGGTACACCAACCCACGTCTATGAATCGCCCTCAAATCGATTCGTCGCCGATTTTTTTGGCACGATGAACATGTTCGAAGGCAGCGTATCCCAAGTCACCCACAACCATTTGCTGATCGATACCGCCGACATCGGCATTGTTAGCGCACCACTAACTCCGGGCGCGAACGTAGGAAGCCGAGTCTGGCTGGCCGTGCGGCCAGAAAAAATTACGATCAGTAATGAGCCCCTGGTGTCCGAGGATACGACGTGCATCAAAGGTGTCATATCGGATCTCGGTTACTACGGGAATCGCACGGTTTATCGCGTGACGACCGACACTTCGTCCGTTGTCGAAATCAGTGCCCAGAATCAACTCCGAACATCGGAACCCGCACTCGGTTTGGCCGATGAAGTATTCGTTTCCTGGGATCTAACCAACAGCATCGTCCTAAAAGAATGAAAAACACCTACAGCGAAATAACGGACAGGGCCTGGGAGTTGTTCGTCGTCTACCTGCCCTATCTTTGGCTGGTCCTATTTTTCCTGGCGCCTTTTCTAATCGTTTTCAAAATCAGCTTCGCCGACCCGATTATTGCGCAACCTCCATTTACGCCTTTGTTCGATTGGGCAAGAAGTGGCACGAGCGCTTTGTACATCACGTTTGACAACTTCCTCTTCCTATTTGAAGACGATCTATATTGGTTGAGCTACGTCAAATCGCTGAAGGTTGCAGCCATTTCGACCCTATGCTGCCTTTTCCTCGGGTATCCGATGGCATATGCCATCACCCGTGCCGACACGACAACCAGGAACATCCTCCTGTTGTTAATCATCTTGCCCTTCTGGACCTCATTCCTTCTTCGGGTCTACGCGTGGATGGGCATGCTGTCGACCCACGGGCTAATCAACAAGGGGTTGCTTTGGATGGGGTTCATCGACGCACCGATAAAACTCCTCTACACGGACTTCGCCGTCTATCTAGGCATTGTCTATACCTACCTACCGTTCATGATCTTGCCGCTGTACGCAGCGCTTCAGAAGCTTGATCTGTCCATGCACGAGGCAGCATCTGATCTTGGTGCGACTCCATTTCGAGTGTTCATCGACATTACGCTACCTCTGTCGGCAAGCGGAATCATCGCCGGCTGTCTTTTAGTCTTTATCCCAGCCATCGGCGAATACGTCATACCCGCCCTACTCGGCGGTCCGGACTCGCTAATGATAGGCAGGCAATTATTTAACGAATTCTTCGAAAATCGCGATTGGCCGGTAGCTAGCGCAGTCGCGACGATTCTTCTCTTTATCCTCGTTATACCGATCATGCTGTTCCAACGCTTTCAGATTACCTCCGGAACCAACCGCGGCGAATGAGACAGCGGTCAACATTCTTGTTTACGACACTCGCGTTCGGCTATGCCTTTTTGTATTTGCCGATCGTGATCTTGATGGTCTATTCCTTCAACGACTCGCGGATCCAATCCGTGTGGAATGGCTTTTCTCTGCGTTGGTACGCTTCTCTACTCGAGAACGTGCAAATTATCGACGCCGCCCTCCTAAGCCTTCAGATTGCGATCATCAGCGCAACCATCGCCACCGTCCTAGGCACCTTGGCCGGGTTGTCGATGACACACATGGGAAGGTTCAAGGGCCGACTGTTGTTCACCGGCCTTATAGCAGCCCCTTTGATCATGCCGGAAGTAATTACAGGGCTTTCGTTGCTGCTGGTATTCGTCAGCACAGAACAGTGGATCGGTTGGCCTGAAAACAGGGGAACAGTGACAATTATCATCGCCCACATCACGTTTTCGATGGCATTCGTTGCCGTGATCGTTCAATCACGGCTGTCCACGGCGGATAGGTCATTGGAAGAAGCCGCTATGGATCTTGGCGGACGACCCTTTCGGGTCGCGATTGACGTTACGCTGCCCCTTATCGCCCCGGCGATGATCGCGGGTTGGCTTCTGTCATTTACTTTGTCGTTGGACGACCTGGTCATTGCCAGTTTTGTATCTGGTCCCGGTGCAAGCACACTCCCCATGGTCATCTTTTCCAAGGTCAAGTTAGGGGTTGCTCCCGACGTCAACGCGCTGGCGACCCTCATTATTCTCATGGTCGGCCTCGGCATCGTCATCGCCGGATTCGTTATGCAACAAAGGGAAAGAGCCAGGATTTCACAACGTCAGGCCCTGCGATGAACAGCTCAAACGACTTCTGTATGCCTGGGGAATGGACAGAACACGAGTGCTGCTGGATGGCGTGGCCGCCGGAACCGCGCCGCAGCATCTACCCCAATCTTGACAACATGCGTCGCCAATATGCCAACGTCGCCAGCGCCATCGCCGATTTCGAACCCGTCAGGCTCTTGGCGACAACCGAAACGGTCGACGACGCGAGAAAACAATGCAGTGGCAACGTGGAAGTGATCGAACAAGCGTTAGACGATGCCTGGTTGCGCGATATCGGTCCCACCTTCGTATCTAACTCAAAACAATTGGGCGGCATCGACTGGCAATTTAACTGTTGGGGTGATCCAGAGTCGGCCCATGCAACAGACGCGACAATTGCCCGTGTTATTAATGAATGGACGGGGGCAACCAACTTGCCCGCTTCAATCTTTCTCGAGGGCGGCGCTATCCACTCGAACGGCGAGGGTTTGTTGCTGACCACCAGCAACGTCGTGCTGAATCGCAATCGAAATCCGAACTTAACCAAGCTGAAGGCGGAACGTTTGTTCAGGGACTATCTCGGGGTCGATACGGTGGTGTGGCTCGAGCACGCGTTGGAATACGACGATACCGACGGTCACGTGGACAACCTGGCTTGTTTTGCCAACTCAAGCCTAGCGCTTGTCCTCTCTGAATCAGACCCAGAAGACCCGAATTACGCACGCCTCCACAAAAACATCGACACGCTCAGCAACGTGACGACCACAAACGGCAATCGGCTCGAGATTGTCAAGATTCAGCAACCTGCTCGACAGGACTACCGTGGCGAACGGTTACCTCTCTCGTACATCAACTTCTACATCGCCAATGGTGGCGTCGTTTTACCCGAATTCGATGACCCAATGGATCGGCCCGCTCTTGAGACTATCAGCGCCGCTTTCCCTGGACGGGAGATCGTCCAGCTCCCCGCCGTCGAAATTACCAAGGGCGGCGGTTGCATTCACTGCATCACCCAGCAACAGCCAAAAATCGTCCCTGCAATTTAGGCGTATCCGGACAGCACCCCCAATCGCAATGGGTATTTGAATACAACCCTACTGCTCATCTTGAAGGTCTGATGGCCGATCGGCGATAACATCGGGCGGCAGATAGTCGAATATGAAAGTGATCCGGTCTTCCTTCCCTTTGTTCATGACGCTATGGCTTTTTTGGTTATTCACCTCATAGGCCCGACCCACAGATAGCTGGTACGGGCGGCCATCGATCATAAACCTGACTCTCGGGTTGGTCGTCAGTGGGACATGGATACGATGTCCTGCGTGAAACGAAGGGTGGCGATCGACGTGAGGCTTGATGATGTTTCCCGCAGGTAACTTTGCCACCATAGATCGAATGATGGTGCCTCCAGCCGGATAGTGCGTAGCCAATATCCCGTGCATGACGGGTATCGCGAAATCGGCCAAAAGGTCCCAGCCCTGTTCCTTTTTCACTTCAATCTCAGGCCACCCTGAACCGTCGGTAAACACCAGAACGACGGACTCTGTTTGACTGTGCACCTCGTATTCGTTTTGGCGGATTCGTTGTGCTGACCAATCGGCAGGGCCCAATTCGATCACCGCGTCCCTAAGCTTTGCTATCTCGATCGGCCCTAGGTCTCTCAACGATTCTTCGATGTCCATTTTCGTATCGTATATCAAACCGAATGGCCCAAAAAAAACGTGTCAAAGACGGCGATTTCTGCGTGACCGCCAAATAAGATAGTGCTAACTATGTCAAGACCTGCTGATCGAACCTCATAATCAACCCATAGCAAATGGCCATCGACGAACATTCGTTATCGCCAAAAGCGATCCTTAACCAAGCTATCGGCCTGATCAATTCAGGCCAGATCGGCGCCGCCATGCGGGTTTGTCGCGACGCCCTCAAAACGGAACCTGATGACGTGAACATGACCGCTCTCCTGGGCGCGATGCTACTCAAGTCGCGGGAGACAAATTTAGCCGAGAAATACCTGCGTCGCGCTATCGATCTTGCTCCTAATTTTGCCAAACCGCATGAGGATCTTGGCTTTCTCCTTGTTGAGACAGAGCGCCCGAACGAGGCCGTCGAGGTGCTGGAAAACGCTACGCGGCTCGACCCTACGTCTGAACTGGCGTTTTACACGCTTGGTCGCGCACTGGCTGCGATCGATAAGGGTCCAGAATCCGATGTCGCGTTCGAAGCGTCCTTCGAACTCAACCCGGAGCGGAAACAACTAGCTCTTGCAGCGGAACATCACAAAGCCGGACGCGTGGAAGAAGCCGAAAGGGCCTACCGCGCCATATTGCGGGACAATCCGAACAACGTCGACGCACTGCGTTTATTGGCTGGTATCGTCGCAAACCGCCACAACGTGGACGAAGCAGAGCCCTTACTTAGAAGCGCTATCGCGTTAGCACCCGATTTCTACCTTGCTCTACTCGACCTGGGCGGAATCCTTCATGAACAACATCGGTACGCCGAAGCCATCGAGTGTTTTGAGCGTGCCGTCGAGTTAGAGCCCAATAGCAGTCGATCGCATTATATGTTGGCATCGACGCAAGCGCCTGCGGGGCAAACCTATAGAGCGTTGGATTCATATCGTCGCGTCCTCGAGTTGAGACCCCAGCACGCGGGCGCCTGGCTTGGCCTGGGGCACACGCTGAAAACAGTAGGACGCCAGACCGAAGCCATCCATGCATATCGCGAAAGTATTAACGTTCGTCCAAACAACGGGGAAAGCTACTGGAGCCTTGCTAACCTCAAAACGTACGAGCTTTCGAAAGCCGACATCGAGGCGATGGAGTCTTCAGTAGAAGGCGACGAGAATTTGACTGATCAGTCCGCGGTCAATTTTCTCTTTGCGCTTGCCAAAGTCCATGAGGACGGCGGTCGCTTCGATCGGGCTTGGGACTACTACCACCAAGGCAATCGCAAGCAGCGCTCGTTGGAACACTACGACCCGGTACAAACCGAGGTAAGCAACGACGAAATCATTCAGGTGTTTAACGAAGAGTTCTTGCGCTCAAACACGGATTTAGGTGATCCATCCATGGCACCCATCTTTGTCGTTGGATTACCGCGTTCCGGATCAACACTGATCGAACAGATATTGGCGAGTCACAGCATGGTTGAGGGAACATCGGAACTGCCTTATATCGGGCGAGTTGCGACATCCCTGAATCGAAATCGTGCCGACGGCGTAAATTATCCTTTCGCCGTCCGCGAACTAAGAGAAGCCAATTTCCGGGGGCTTGGCCAAGACTACCTCAATCTGGCCAACGCCCATCGACAGACCGAAAAGCCCCACTTTATCGACAAGAACCCGAACAACTTTCCGTCGATTGGACTCATCCATCTGGTTCTGCCCAACGCCAAGATCATTGACGCACGAAGATACCCATTGGATTCAACGCTAAGTTGTTATCGCCAACTGTTTGCTAAAGGACAGACTTTCGTCTACGACCTAACCGAAATCGGCGAGTACTTTCTTCAATATCAACGCATGTTGGATCATTGGCATCAGGTGCTCCCCAACCGCGTCTTGACGGTTCAATACGAGGATGTGGTGAACGATCTCGAGGGCCAGGTACGTCGACTTCTCGAGTACTGCGAATTGCCCTGGGAGGACGCCTGCGTCCGATTCCACGAAACCGAACGACCCATACGAACGGCCAGTTCCGAGCAGGTCCGACAGCCGATTTACTCCAAATCGATTCACTTTTGGCGTAATTACGAAGTGCATCTCGACGAATTGATTGACGTATTAGAGCCCGTCCTACCGCGTTACCAACAATACGAATCCTTAAACCAAATCGCGTCAAAGTCACGTGAGGATTAGTTAGTCGTTTGGGGTCCTTCAAACGGCCATGCCTCAAGACCGTGGATTGCATTCCTGATATCTAGGGATAGATTTAACGACAGCTTCGTTTTCATCTGATCGAGGTCATAGAGCGTCACCGTCGAAGGCGACGATCCTCCCGCAATCAACCCGTCGTCGATCACACAAAGGCCTCGGCCGAAAGCCTGGCGTGCAACCCGCGTATCGTCGAGTTCGGTATGGGTGAGCAGCGACGGGTTGTATATCGGAAGGTGAAACACACCTTGCTTTCCTTGCTGGG